>ERZ1066115.209-NODE-209-length-19116-cov-20.077803_pt1 | contig 19116 bp, 17 predicted proteins | sample MGYA00382762_ERZ1066115 | MGnify/ENA primary metagenome ERZ1066115 (study PRJEB33369, sample SAMEA5778345) | biofilm metagenome | biome: Industrial cooling water; feature: Water cooling tower basin; material: Biofilm | place: United Arab Emirates | collected... | reverse complement strand
TCCTGGATGCCAAGGGCGCCCTGAAGGGTGGCGGCAACATGGCTGCTATCCACCTCGCCTCGGCTGTTGGCGGTAACGTTTTCCTCGGCTTCATCTCCGCCGTGGCCTTCGCCACCATCCTGGCCGTGGTTGCCGGTCTGACCCTGTCCGGTGCTTCCGCTGTGTCGCACGACTTGTACGCCACCGTGTTCAAGAGCGGCAACGCTGACTCCGCTTCCGAACTGCGCGTTTCCCGCATCACCACCTTGGTGCTGGGCGTGATCGCGGTGGTCCTGGGGATCGCCTTCGAAAAGCAGAACATCGCCTTCATGGTCTCCCTGGCCTTCGCTATCGCCGCTTCCGCCAACTTCCCGGTCCTCTTCATGTCAGTGTTGTGGAAGAACTGCACCACCAAGGGCGCCGTGATCGGTGGCTTCCTGGGGCTGATCTCCTCGGTCGCCCTGACTGTGGTTTCCCCGTCGATCTGGGAAGCTACCCTGGGCAATCCGAAGGGCTCCGCCTGGTTCCCCTATACCTCGCCGGCTCTGTTCTCGATGACCATCGGCTTCGTCGGTATCTGGCTGTTCTCGATCCTCGACAACAGCGAGCAGGCCAAGAAGGAGCGTGCTGACTTCGCTGATCAGGAAACCCGTTCCGAAACCGGTGTCGGTGCCGCTGCTGCCAGCGCTCACTAATTGACAGGCTGTTTCTGAAAGCAAGGCCCGGGCGAGTCCCGGGCCTTTTTGTTTGGCGCTATCGCGATACCCCTTGGCTTTTGTTGAGCCCGGCACAAAGCCTTGCTCGGCAAGCCTTTCCTGATTTCCTGAGGATTTGCTCGAAAGCCTTGTCGGCGGCGGCCGTTTAGCGACCGGCTGTGTAGGCCAATGGTGAGTGCGGGCGGCGCCTTTTGCTTGATGTATCCGGTGCTAGGGTGGAGAACGAGCAAATTGGCGCCGGGCGCGCAGATGTGCGGCAGCGAATGTGTGGTGATGCGTACAAATGTGGAGAGGGGGGGGCTGTCGCAGCGACCGTAGGTCGAAAAAAACGGTAGGGGATCGCCGAGTGCAGGGTCGGACAATCCCCTGAGCTTCGCGGACAAGCCACGGGCTCCAAAGACCATAAAAGGAGAACAGCGTGCGCATTATACTGCGAACGGCTTACAATTGACTTACGTTGATGCCAGTCTTTTCAGGGGTTTGAAGGATAAATGCGAATTTTGATCGCCGAGGACGACCCGATAATCGCCGACGGGTTGGCCCGATCATTGCGGCAGGGAGGCTATGCAGTGGATTGGGCGGCGAATGGTCTGGATGCCGATACGGCATTGGTCACTGCGTCGTACGATCTGCTGATTCTTGATCTGGGCTTGCCCAAGTTGCCCGGACTGGAGGTTCTCAAGCGCTTGCGTGGCCGCAATTCCCAGCTGCCGGTGCTGATCCTGACCGCGCTCGACGGGACCGGGGATCGGGTGCGCGGACTGGACCTGGGGGCCGACGACTACATGGTCAAGCCCTTTGAGCTTGCCGAACTGGAGGCGCGGGTGCGTGCCCTGACCCGGCGTTCGGCGGGTACTGTGCCGACCATCGTTTGCGGTGCGCTGAGTTATGACCAAGTGGGCCGGGTAGCACAAATTCATGGTCAGGCGCTTGAGCTTTCGGCGCGCGAGGTCGGTTTGCTCGAAGTCCTGTTGATGCGGATGGGGCGCCTGGTCAGCAAGGATCAACTGGTCGAGCATTTGTGTGGCTGGGGCGAGGAAGTCAGCCACAATGCGATCGAGGTTTATGTGCACCGCCTGCGCAAGAAGCTTGAGGCAGGCGGGGTCAAGATTGCCACGGTGCGCGGCTTGGGATATTGCCTTGAGCGTCCTGCCGTCGAGTGAGAAGGCGGCGGGCGATAGCGAGCGCTCGCTGTTTGGTGAGATTCTTGACTGGATGCTGGCGCCGCTGCTGTTTGTCTGGCCGCTGTCGATCGCTTTTACCCACTATTTCGCCAACAACGTTGCCAATTTTCCTTACGATCAGTCGCTGCGCGAACATGTCGTCGCGGTGGCACGTCAGGTCAAACTGGTCGGCGGCAAGCCCGTGCTGTCGCTGCCCGCTTCAGCGCGGGCGATGTTGCGGGCGGATGAAACCGATACCGTTTATTTCCAGGTGACAACCTTCGATGGTCGCTTGCTGGCGGGGGATCGAGGGGTCGATCTGACATCCGGGCTGGTTTCGGTGGAGGGAGTTCCCGGAGAGGTCTATTTGAGTGACAGCGAGTCGCACGGGCAGGATTTGCGGGTGGCCTACACCTATCTGAGCGAACCGCAGCAGCCCCGCGACCGCTGGGTCATCGTGGCGGTGGCTGAAACCACCGAAAAGCGGACCCAATTGGCCAATAAAATTGTTGCCAGCGTGATCCTGCCGCAGTTCGTGATCATTCCGCTTGCGGTGATGCTGGTCTGGTTCGGCTTGTCGCGTGGCTTGCGGCCGTTGACCCGCCTGCGGCAAACCATCGAGGCGCGGGAGCCGGCTGACTTGTCGCCGATTGGGACACGCCGGGTGCCGGAAGAGTTGGAGCCGCTGGTTGAGGCCTTCAACGCGATGCTGGAGCGGATGAAAAAAAACGTCGAAGTGCAGCAGCGTTTTGTCGCCGATGCCGCACACCAGATGCGCACGCCGCTGACCGGGCTGAAAACGCAGGCACAGCTAGCGATACGCGAAACCGATCCAGAGGCATTGCGGCATGCGTTGCGCCAGATCGGCTCCGGGGTTGATCGCGCCGGGCGCCTGGTCAATCAGTTGCTGACCCTGGCGCGAACCGAGGGCAACGAGGCGCAGCAGGCGCATCAGCCGCTCGATCTCGCACAGCTGGTGCGCGAGCAGGTCGAGGATTGGGTGATGGTGGCGATGGGGCGAGATATAGATCTCGGTTACGAGCATGCCGGGGCCTCGCTGATCGAAGGTAACGCTTTCCTGTTGCGCGAACTGGTCAAAAACCTGATCGACAATGCCCTGCGCTATACCCCGTCTGGTGGACATGTGACCTGCCGGGTGTTGGCCGTCGGCGAATGGGTGCGTTTCGAGGTCGAGGACGATGGGGTCGGGATCAGCGAAGAGCAGGCCGAGCTGGTTTTTGAACGGTTTTATCGGGTTGATGATTCGGCGGGTGAGGGAAGTGGCCTGGGTTTGGCTATCGTCCAGGAAATTGCTTTGCAGCACGGCGTGCGCGCCAGCCTCCGGCCAAACCCCAGGGGCAAGGGGGCCGTGGCCAGCGTGGCCTTCGCTGCCTGGCGCCCACCCGAGCCGCCCAAGCCGCCGGATGACTACGCAGAACTCTATCGCCAGTCCCCGCCCATCGGTACCTGAACGCTCTGGCTATAAATATTTCTGCTGCTTGTACGATTCTTCTTGCCAACTCAAAAAATGGTGTCTATAATGCGGTCTTCGTTGGCCAAGTAGCTCAGTTGGTAGAGCAGCGGATTGAAAATCCGCGTGTCGGTGGTTCGATTCCGCCCTTGGCCACCAGAATTTCGAAGGCCCGACTGTAAAGTCGGGCCTTTTTGTTTGGCTTTTCGGCGCCGGTCGGGCTGTGATCCCGTGGCCAAGCCCGCGCAAGATGCACTGTTCGCGATCTGTCGACCTGTTTCGCAGGCATCGTTCGTCATTCTCCTTTTAGCTGAGCGGGCCTGCTTATGGCACAATCTGCGACCTTGCTGTTGTGCATAAAACAAGCGCCGGCAGATTCGTCAACGATAGGCAAAGGGAGTAATGAAGCGCTTCTTCGATCTGGTGCTGGCCGCGCTGGCCATCTTGCTTCTTACTCCTCTGTTGGTGTCGCTGGTGCTTGCCGTGCGCATGACCTCCCCGGGGCCGGCGGTCTACTGGAGTGATCGGGTCGGGCGTAGCAACCGGATTTTTCGCATGCCGAAGTTCCGCAGCATGCGCATCGACACGCCGGCGGTGGCCACGCATCTACTTGAGAATCCGGCCGCCTGGCTGACGCCGATCGGTTCCTTCCTGCGCAAGACCAGCCTGGACGAATTGCCGCAGCTATGGAGCATCCTGGTCGGCGACATGAGTTTTGTCGGCCCGCGTCCGGCGCTGTTCAATCAGCACGATTTGATTGCCTTGCGCAGCGAGCGTGGTGTCGATGTGCTGCTGCCTGGCTTGACCGGCTGGGCCCAGGTCAATGGCCGGGACGAATTGCCGATTCCCGAAAAGGTCCGCCTGGATGCCGAATATCTGCAGCGGCGCTCATTTCTTTTCGATTTGCGGATCATCTGGCTGACGGCCTTGAAGGTGCTGCGGCGGGATGGGGTGAGTCACTGATGTCGGGGGGCGCATGCCTTTGAGACGTCTGGCCCTGCCGGTGCTGGCGCTGCCTCGCGTTGCCAAGCGCCTGATTGTGCTGGTACTGGATAGCTTGCTTTGCGTGTTTTCGGTGCTGGTGGCCTTTTTCCTGCGCTTGGGCGAGTGGATTCCTCTCGCCGGAGACGGCTACTGGCAGCCCTGGCTGGCTGTGCTGGTCTCGTTGTTGCTGGCCTTGCCGGTTTTCATTACCCACGGTTTTTATCGGGCCATTTTCCGTTACACCGGCTGGTCGGCACTGATGACCGTTGCCCGGGCTTCCATGCTTTACGGAATTTTGTATGCGGGCGTTCTGGTTCTGGCCGGCTTGCCAGGTGTGCCTCGCACCATCGGCATCATTCAACCGATGCTGCTGCTGCTGCTGGTTGGCGGGTCGCGTGCGGTAGCCCGGTTCTGGCTCGGCGGTCTCTACCATTCGCAATTGCGCCAGGCCTCGTTGCCCCGGGTGTTGATCTATGGCGCCGGGAGTGCCGGTCGCCAATTGGCTGCGGCCTTGGCCAACAGTCACGAGATGCGGGTGGTGGCCTTTCTCGACGATGACCGCAAGCTGCAGGGGCATGTGATGAACGGCTTGCCGATTCATGCGCCTGCCTTGTTGCCCGAGCTGGTCCTGGCGGAAAGCATCTCGACGGTCCTGCTGGCTTTGCCGTCGGCTTCGCGCAAGCGGCGCAACGAAATTCTGGCACAGATGCTGGGGGCCCACGTTAGTGTCCGCACCCTGCCCAGTGTTGCCGAGTTGTCGCAAGGCAAGATCGGGGTCTCCGATTTGCGTGAGCTGGATATCGACGATCTCCTCGGCCGCGAACCGGTGGTGCCTGATCCGGAATTGCTGGCCCGTAACATTCGCGGCAAGGTGGTGCTGGTTACCGGGGCCGGCGGTTCGATTGGCAGCGAACTGTGCCGCCAGATCCTGCAGGCCGGACCGGCCTCCTTGCTGCTGGTCGAGCAGAGCGAGTTTGCGCTGTATGCGATACATCAGGAATTGCAGGCCGAACAGGGACGGGCGCCGACCGTTGAGTTGATTCCGCTGCTGGCCTCGGTGCAGGACGCGGCACGGATGCACGGGATCATGGCGGCCTGGCGGCCGCACACGGTCTACCATGCTGCAGCCTACAAGCATGTGCCGCTGGTCGAGCACAACCCGGTCGAGGGGGTGCGCAACAATGTCTTCGGGACCTTGGTCGCGGCCCGCGCTGCCCGCGATTGCGGGGTTGCCGATTTTGTCCTGATCAGTACCGACAAGGCGGTGCGCCCGACCAATATCATGGGGGCCAGCAAGCGGCTGGCAGAACTGGTGTTGCAGGCGCTGGCGGCGCAGGAAGGCGGCGGGACCCGCTATGCAATGGTGCGTTTCGGGAATGTGCTTGGCTCGTCCGGCTCGGTCGTTCCCAAATTTCGTCAGCAGATCCGCGACGGCGGGCCGATTACCCTGACCCACCCGGAGATCACCCGCTATTTCATGACCATCCCGGAGGCGGCGCAACTGGTGATCCAGGCCGGTGCGATGGGGCAAGGGGGGGATGTGTTCGTGCTCGACATGGGGCAGCCGGTGCGCATCATCGATCTGGCCTTGCGGATGATCGAGCTATCGGGCCTGGAGGTCAGGGACGAGGCGCATCCGGATGGCGATATTGCCATCGAAATCACCGGTTTGCGGCCGGGGGAAAAGCTCTACGAGGAACTGCTGATAGGTGACAATCCATTGCCGACCCGTCATCCACGAATCATGAAGGCGCACGAGGACTTTCTGCCCTGGGTGATCCTGCAGCAGCAATTCGAGACGCTGGACCAAGTATTGCAAGGCAATGATGTTGAGGGCTTGCGCGGTTTGCTGCAGCGGCTGGTTGCGGGCTATGTGCCGAATGACGAAATTGTCGACTGGCTGCATCTGGCAATGGCTTCTGACGCTGCTCCGGCTGGCTGACCCGCTGTGCAGCGGTCGGTAGAGGTGGATCTGGCTTAGCTCAGCAACTGCGCCAGCGCGTTGCTGGCTGTACCGCAAACTTCAAGCACCTTGCGGCGTGAGGTCTGGCCGCTTTTGAGCCTGACCGAGGCCTTGCTCAGGCCGAGGCGGTCGGCGATGAATTCCAGTAAGGCAGCGTTGGCCTTGCCGTCCACCGGCGGTGCGGCCAGGCGAATCTTCAGTGCATCGCCATGCAGCCCGGCGCATTCGCTTTTCTTGGCACCGGGCTGGATGTGTAGGGTCAGGGTAAAGCAGCCAGGGCCGCTTTCACGAAACCATGTGGTCATGGCCGCTTACAACAGCATCAGCACGACTTGCAGCAGCAGGATCGCAACCAGTGGTGACAGGTCGATCCCGGAAATGCTCGGGATCACTCGTTGCAGCGGTTGCAGCAGCGGTCGGGTCAGCTGGTAAGCCGGCGCGGCCAGCGGCGAATACGGGTTGATCCACGACAGCACGGCTTGCAGGATCAGCGCCCCGATCAGGATATAGACGATCTGGCGGAGCAGCGCGCGTACGGCAAACCACAGGATCATGAACGGCAGGTTGCCGTTGTCGGCCAGTGCCAGCGGTGACAGCGAAACCAGGATGCCGGCCAGTGCCAGTTGCAGCAGCAGTGCGGCGACGACGCTGGCCCAGTCGAATCCGCCGATGCCGGGAATCACCTGGCGCAGCGGCTTGACCCCCCAGTTGGTCAGCTTGACCACGAAGTCGCCGATCTGGCCGGCAAACGAAACACGCATCGCCTGCATCAGGAAACGCAGCAGGAACAGGGTGCAGAAGAAGCTGACGACAGCATCGAGCAGGAAGACGACGGCTTGCATTTTTAATCGGCCCCGAGCAGTTTACCCAGCTCGCCGCCGCGTGCGGCAGCCGCGTGGCAGCCGGCGACAATGCCGTCCTTGACGCCGCGCTCGGCCATCGTCTTGAGTGCGGCCTCGGTGGTGCCGCCCTTCGAGGTGACGCGTTCGCGCAGCACGCTGGCCGGCTCGCTCGATTGCGCAGCCAGCGCGGCGGCGCCTTGGACCGTTTCAATCGCCAGTTGCCGTCCCTGTTCCGGGGTGAAGCCGAATTCGGCGGCGGCCTGCTGTAGCGCCTCGATGAACAGAAACACGTAGGCCGGGCCGCTGCCGGAGATGGCGGTGACGGCGTCAATTTTGTCTTCTTCGGTCCACACCGTGGTGCCGACGGCCTTCAACACGCGGTCGGCAAGCTCGCGCTCGGCCGCGTCGACTTCCGGCAAGGCGCACAGGCCGGTGATCCCGGCGCCGATCAGTGCCGGCGTGTTCGGCATGCAGCGGACGATCTTGCGGTGGCCGCCGAGCCAGCGTGACAGGGCTGCCATGTCGAGGCCGGCGGCGATGCTGATCACCAGCGTCTGGCGTTCGCCGGCGGCCAGTCGGCCGTTCAGCGGGGCGACGGCCTCTTTCATTTGTTGTGGCTTGACCGCGAGGACCAGCACGTCGGGGACGGCCGGGGCGGTTTTTGCCTCGGCGTGGCAGTTGACCGTGTAAGTCGCGGCCAGCCGCTCGCGCTGTTCGGGATTGGGGTCGATCACGTCGATGTCGGCTGCGGCAAAGCCCTGCTTGACCATGCCACCGATCAGCGCGTTGGCCATGTTGCCACCACCGAGGAAAAGGATCTTCATGCGTAGTTTCTTTCACCAAAAATCGCCGTGCCGATGCGGACAATGGTCGCGCCTTCGGCAATCGCGGCTTCGAGATCGTGGGACATGCCCATCGACAAGGTGTCGAAGGACGGAAGGGAGAGCGAGTTGCGAATTTCGTCGAACAGCTCACGCAGGCGGGCAAAGGCGGCCCGTTGTGCGGCCGGGTCGTCGCTGGCCTCGGGAATTGCCATCAGGCCGCGCAGCTCCAATTGCGGCAGCGCCACGATACGGGCGCACAGCGCAGCGGTTTCGGCGGGAGCGCAGCCGCTCTTGCTGGCTTCGCCGGAGACATTGACCTGCACGCACACCTGGAGCGGTGGCAAAGCCGGCGGACGTTGCGCCGAAAGACGCTCGGCGATCTTTTCACGGTCGACCGAGTGTACCCAGGAAAAATGCTCGGCCACCGGGCGCGTCTTGTTGCTTTGCAGGGGGCCGATGAAGTGCCATTCGAGGCCGAGTGCGGCAGTTGCCTGCGCTTTTTCGACGCCTTCCTGGACGTAGTTTTCGCCGAAGGCGCGTTGTCCGGCGGCAACGGCAGCCTGTACGCTGGCCAGTGGCCAGGTCTTGCTGACCGCCAGCAGTTGCACCGCTTCCGGCGGGCGTCCGGCGGCGGCAGCGGCGCGCTGGATGCGCGCCTGCACTGCTTGCAGGTTGTCGGCGATGTCGCTCATAATCAATTGGGAATTTTTCGGGGTCCGGTCCGGCGCGCCATCGCGCGCCCCGGCGGGAAAGTATACACGCGCCGCCGGGGCGGCAAGGACGATCATGGATATTACCGAACTGCTGGCTTTCAGCGTCAAGAACAAGGCTTCCGATTTGCACCTCTCGGCCGGGCTGCCACCGATGATCCGGGTGCATGGCGACGTGCGCCGGATCAATCTGCCGCCGCTGGAGCACAAGGAAGTGCACGGCATGGTGTACGACATCATGAACGACGCCCAGCGCAAGCACTACGAAGAAACGCTGGAATGCGACTTCTCGTTCGAGATTCCCAATCTGGCGCGTTTCCGGGTCAATGCCTTCAATCAGAACCGGGGCGCGGGTGCGGTGTTCCGGACCATTCCGTCCAAGGTGCTGACGCTCGAGGAGTTGAACTGTCCGAAGATCTTCAAGGACATTTCGGAAACCCCGCGCGGCATCGTGCTGGTGACCGGGCCGACCGGCTCGGGCAAATCGACGACGCTGGCGGCAATGGTCAACCACATCAACGAGAACGACTACGGCCACATCCTGACTGTCGAGGACCCGATCGAATTCGTGCACGAATCGAAGCGCTGCCTGATCAACCAGCGCGAGGTCGGGCCGCACACCCTGTCGTTCAACAACGCCCTGCGTTCGGCACTGCGCGAAGACCCGGACGTGATCCTGGTCGGCGAAATGCGCGACCTGGAAACCATCCGCCTGGCGCTCTCGGCGGCCGAAACCGGCCACCTGGTGTTCGGTACGCTGCATACCTCGTCGGCAGCCAAGACGGTGGACCGGATCGTGGACGTGTTCCCGGCGGCGGAGAAGGAAATGGTCCGCTCGATGCTTTCCGAATCGCTGCGCGCGGTCATTTCGCAGACCCTGCTCAAGACCAAGGACGGCAACAGCCGGGTCGCAGCGCACGAAATCATGATCGGCACCCCGGCGATTCGCAACCTGATCCGCGAGAACAAGGTCGCGCAGATGTACTCGGCGATCCAGACCGGTCAGGGCTTCGGCATGCAGACCCTGGATCAGAACCTGCTCGACCTGGTACGGCGCAATGTCGTGTCCAGCGTCGAGGCCCGCAGCAAGGCGGCCAACAAGGACAACTTCCCCGGCTGAGGCTGGCGACTGAAAAGCAAGAGAGCAGACGATGGAACGCGACCAGGCGATGAAATTCATGCACGACCTGCTGCGCCTGATGGCGCAGAAAAAGGGGTCGGATTTGTTTGTGACCGCCGGTTTTCCCCCGGCGATCAAGATCGACGGCCGGATCACGCCGGTGTCGAATCAGGCGCTCAGTCCGCAGCACACCGCCGAACTGGCGCGGGCGATCATGAACGACCGCCAGGCCGCCGAGTTCGAAGCCAGCAAGGAGTGCAATTTCGCGATCTCGCCGGCCGGGATCGGGCGCTTCCGGGTCAATGCGCTGGTCCAGCAGGGGCGGGTGGCGATTGTCTGCCGCACCATCAACATGACCATCCCGACCCTCGACGAACTGCAACTGCCACCGGTCCTCAAGGACCTGGCGATGACCAAGCGCGGGTTGATCATCTTCGTCGGTGGCACCGGTACCGGCAAGTCGACCTCGCTGGCGGCGCTGGTCGATTACCGCAACAGCAACTCCTACGGCCACATCATCACCATCGAAGACCCGATCGAGTACGTGCACGAGCACAAGAACTGCATCGTCACCCAGCGCGAAGTCGGGGTCGATACCGACGATTGGGGCCCGGCGCTGAAGAACACGCTGCGCCAGGCGCCGGATGTGATACTGATGGGCGAGGTACGCGACCGCGAAACCATGGATTACGCAATTGCCTTTGCCGAAACCGGCCACCTGTGCCTCGCGACCTTGCACGCCAACAGTGCCAACCAGGCCATCGACCGGATCATCAACTTCTTCCCCGAAGAGCGCCGGCAGCAATTGCTGATGGATTTGTCGCTCAACCTGCGGGCGCTGGTTTCGCAGCGGCTGCTGCCGAAGAAGGACGGTAAAGGCCGGCGGGCGGCAATCGAGGTGATGCTCAATTCGCCCTTGATCGCCGACCTGATCTTCAAGGGCGACGTGCATGAAATCAAGGAGATCATGAAGAAGTCGCGCGAGCTGGGCATGCAGACTTTCGACCAGGCCTTGTTCGATCTCTACGAGGCCGGCGAGATCAGCTACGAGGATGCGCTGCGCAACGCCGACTCGCTCAACGACCTGCGCCTGCAGATCAAGCTCCATGGCAAGGAGTCGCACGACCGCGACCTGGCTTCCGGGATTGGTCATCTCGACATTGTTTGAGCGGAAGCGCTCGGGACGCTGGAGGATTGAAATGTTCAAAAAAGTCATTTTTGCGCTGTTGGCCTGGTTGACCGTGAATCTGGCTTGTGCCGCCGGTCTCGACGGCATTTCCGGTGCCGATGCCGGCGCCGGGGTGCGCGAGGCACTGGCCAAGGGCAGCGACTATGCCGTTGCCAGCTTGGGCAAGGACAACGGCTTCATGGGTAACGCCAAGGTCAAGATCCCGCTGCCCGGTTTCCTGCAAAAGGCGGAAAAGGGCTTGCGCATGTTCGGCATGGGCAAGCAGGCCGACCAGCTGGTCGAGACGATGAACCATGCCGCCGAGCAGGCGGTGGCCGAGGCCCGGCCTATCCTCGCCGACGCGGTACGCAGGATGACGCTGCAGGATGCCAAGGCGATCCTGACCGGTGGCGAGGACAGTGTCACGCAGTACTTCCGGAGAACCTCGAGTGAAGCGCTGACGCAAAAATTTTCCCCGATTGTCAAAGGCGCAACCGGGCGCCTGCAACTGGCCGAGAAGTACAGCCAGTTTGCCGGCAAGGCGGCCGGGGCCGGGCTGATCGACCAGAAGGATGCCGATCTCGACGCATACGTCACGCAGAAAGCCATCGACGGCTTGTTCCTGATGATTGCCGAGGAAGAGAAGCGGCTGCGCAGCAACCCGCTGGAAGCCGGCAGCAGCTTGCTGAAGAAGGTCTTCGGCGCGCTCTGATTCAAGTTCGCGGGGGTTGAGGTCGTTGACTCTGGCAAGGAGTCTGCGATGAAACTCGAACGCCTGGCCTCAACCACCGAAACCCTGAGCCGTGAAGCCCGCGAACGGGCTCGGGCGGTGGTGCCCGAGCTCCGGGTCGAGGCGATGGAGGGCGTCGAAGGCGACCGTCAGCGCAGCCTGCGGCAAGAGCTCGACAGCGTCGAGCCGTTGGCCATCGGCGAGTTTGCCGGACAGACGCAACAGCTGGAAAGCGCCCGCCGGGTTGCCGATCAGCTCAGGGTGGTTTGCAGTGGCGGTGGTTGCCGCCTGTTGCAGTCGGCCGGCCTGGTCGGGCGGGCTGCGCGCCTGCTGCATCTCGATACAAGTGCCTGATTTCAGATCATTCGCTGGCTATCGGCCAGCAGCGGCCCTGCGTTAGAATGCGGGCCCCTTTCCCGACTCTTGCCTATCCCTTGTCGATGTCCGGTCTCAATCCGCAGCAACATGAAGCCATCCACTATCTGAACGGCCCCTTGCTGGTGCTGGCGGGGGCGGGTTCGGGCAAGACCCGGGTGATCACGCAGAAAATCGCCTACCTGGTTCAGGACTGCGGTTTCCAGCCCCGCAACATCGCGGCGATCACCTTTACCAACAAGGCCGCCAAGGAAATGCAGGAGCGCATCGGCAAACTGCTGGGCAAGTCGCAGGCCGGTGAGTTGCAGATTTCGACCTTCCACTCGCTGGGGGTGCGCATCCTGCGCGAAGAGGCCAAGGTCTTGGGCTACAAACCGAGGTTCTCGATCTTCGATTCGGCCGATTGCGCCGGGATCATCGGCGAGGCGGCCAAGACCGTGGACAAGGCGACCCTGCGGCAATTGCAGTCGATCATCTCGAACTGGAAAAACGCGCTGATCCAGCCCGAGCGCGCCTTGCAGATTGCCAATAGCGAGCATGAGAAACTCGCTGCCCATGTCTTCCTGACTTATGAGGCAACGCTCAAGGCTTATCAGGCGGTCGATTTCGATGATCTGATCGGGCTCCCGGTCAAGCTCTTCTCGGAGCACCCGGAGGTCGCCGACAAATGGCAGAACCGCTTGCGTTACCTGCTGGTCGACGAATACCAGGACACCAACGCCTGTCAGTACCAGTTGCTCAAGCTGCTGACCGGCGTCCGCGCCCAATTCACTGCGGTGGGCGACGACGACCAGGCGATCTACGGCTGGCGCGGCGCCGACATCGAGAACCTCAAGCGCTTGCCGGCCGAGTTCCCCGCGCTCAAGGTGATCAAGCTGGAACAGAACTACCGTTCCACCGAGCGCATCCTGCGCGCCGCCAACAACGTCATCGGCAACAACGAAAAGCTGTTCGACAAGAAGTTGTGGTCGGATATCGGCGTTGGCGAGCAGATTGCCGTCCAGGCCTGCCGCGACAACGAGGCCGAAGCCGAAGGCGTGATCATGAAGCTGCAGTCGCACAAGTTCGAGCACCGTACCAAGTTCAAGGATTATGCGATCCTCTACCGTTCCAACCACCAGGCGCGGCTGTTCGAGACGCACCTGCGCAACCACAAGATTCCCTACCTGCTCTCCGGCGGTCAGTCCTTTTTCGACAAGGCCGAGATCAAGGACATCATCGCGTACCTGCGTCTGCTGACCAACGAGGACGACGACCCGGCCTTCATCCGCGCGGCGACCACGCCGAAGCGCGGGATCGGTGCCGCGACCCTGCAGGTGCTCGGCCAGTACGCCGGCGAGCGCCATGTCTCGTTGTTCCAGGCCGCTTTCGAGGAAGGTTTCGCTTTGCGGGTCCAGGCGCGTCAACTGGAGCCGCTGCACGAGTTCTGCCAGTTCATCAACCGGCTGCAGTCGCGGGCCAGCAGCGAACCCGCGCATCAGGTCTTGCCTGACCTGCTCAAGGCGATTGACTATGAAGCCTGGCTCTACGACCAGGAAGAGCAGCGGGCGGCGCAGACGCGCTGGGCCAATGTCTGCGAATTTGCCGAGTGGATCAACAAGAAGGGCAGCGAGGATGGCAAGACGCTGATCGAGCTGACGCAGAGCATCGCCCTGATCAACATGCTCGACAAGCAGGTCGCCGATGAATTCGACGGCGTCCAGCTGTCGACCTTGCATGCTTCGAAGGGCCTGGAATACCCGCACGTCTTCCTGGTCGGCGTCGAGGAGGGCATCCTGCCGCATCGTGAATCGCAGGATGCGGACAAGTTGCAGGAAGAGCGGCGGCTGATGTACGTCGGGATCACCCGTGCCAAGCGTTCGCTGCATATCAGCTACTGTCAGCGGCGCAAGCAGGCACGCGAATTCATCTCTTGCGAACCCTCGCGCTTCATCGACGAAATGGGCCGTGACGATATTCGGTTTCTTGGCGGCAAGGCCGCCGAGAAGCCTGACCGTGCGACCGGCAATGCCCGGCTGGAGGCGATGAAGGCAATGCTCGCCGGTGGCCGCCCGAAGTCCGACGACGGCGAGTGAGGCGCTGCCCGGCTGTGGTCGCAGTGGCCGAAGTGGCAATAAAAAAAGGACACCCGCAGGTGTCCTTTTTTTTGGGGCTGGGTCGCTTACTTGACCTTGCCCAGGATGTAATCAACGGTGGCCTTGATTTCGCCATCCGACAGATCGGCTGCGCCACCCTTGGGCGGCATCGCGCCCTTGCCGTTCAGGGCGCTCTTGTACAGCGCTTCCTTGCCCTGACCAACGCGGGCAGCCCAGGCACCCTTGTCGTCGAGCTTCGGTGCGCCGGCGGCGCCGGAGTTGTGGCAGGCGCCACAGACCGAGTTATAGATCGTTGCTGCGTCCTTCGGGGCGCCGCCGCCGGCCGGTGCGGCCTTGGCCAGTTCGAAGCGGGCGACCGGCTGGATGCGTGCGTCGGCATCGTCGGCACCCTTGCTGTTGTCGGCAGCCGAACCGTGATTACGGATCGAGAAGGGAACCACAACGGCCATCAGTACAACTGCGGCAACAATCGTCGCCCACATGATGCCCTTGGAAGAGTGTTGCTCAGCCATGCTGATTACCTCGCAGGAATGAATAAAGTCGGCAATTATAACGGCTGCACCCGGCGACTGAGCAAAAAAAACCCCGCCAGCGGCGGGGTGGGAATTCTCGAAAGGGGGGTTTCGAGAGGAGGGGTTCAATGCACAGGACGAAGTATAGGCAGGTCGCACCAGGGCGTCTGTCGTCGCTTTGTCGTCTTGTGTAACGGTCTGTAGCCGGGGCACGGCAGCAGGATCTGGCTCAGGGAGCGAGGTCGTCGACGCTGTTGCAATTGGCGAAGGCGGCGGGATCGGGGAAGTCGATGCCAATGCCGCCGGCCTGTTCGCACCACTGCATCACCCGCCGTCCCCCCTGGTCGAGGTAGGCAGCCAGGTCGTCAGCGAGTTCGCGCCGGCAGAGGCAGAAGACCGGATGGGCCTTGCCCCCGGCCCGGGCGTAGGCCAGCGGCTGGCCGCCGGCCAGAGTCGCCGCCAGGAGGTGGCCAGCCAGATCGGCGGGGAAGTGCGGCGAGTCGCAGGGAACGCTGAGCACCCACGGCGTGCTGGCGGCGCACAGGCCGGCGTGGAGGCCGGCGAGCGGTCCCGGATAGTCGCCGAAGCGGTCGCCGACCAGCGGCAGGGCGAAGCCGGCGTAGGCGGCTTGGTCATGATTCACGTTGAGCAGCAGCGTCGCCACCTGCGGCTGCAGGCGCTCGATGGCATGCGCCAGCAAGGGCCGGCCAGCGTAGTGCTGGAGCCCCTTGGCAACGCCGCCCATGCGTCGGGCCAGGCCGCCGGCCAGGATGACGCCGGTGAGCAGCGAACGCGAGTCAGCGGCCACGGGCGCGGGCTCCGCCGCTCGCTCGGGCTGCCCCCTGGCCACCGGCACGGGCCTGCGGGCTGGTTTTTGCGCGCGATGTGCTGCCCGGACGGGGCGGCTTTTTGCCTGCATTCGCCGGTCGACCGTGTCCAGTGGCAGATTTCGCCGCCTTCGCTGCTTTGCCCGCCGGGGCCGGCGCCGCTTGCGGCACCTCGTGTCGTGGCTCGAAGCCGGGCTCTTCCTCGCGGCTCAGGCGGCGCTGCAGGAGGCGTTCGATGGCCGCCAGTTGCGGGGCTTCGTCGGCGCAAACCAGCGAGACGGCGGTGCCGCTGGCCCCGGCCCGGCCGCTGCGGCCGATGCGGTGGATATAGTCTTCGGCGGCGAGCGGCAGGTCGAAATTGACCACCAGCGGCAAGTCCTCGATGTCGAGTCCGCGCGCCGCAACATCGGTGGCGACCAGCAGGTCGATGCGGCGTTCGCGGAAGGCGGCCAGCACCTGGCGGCGGGTCTCCTGGTCGCGGTCACCGTGCAGGGCGTCGGCGGCGAGTTCCTTGCTGCGCAGGTAGGCGACCAGTTCGTCGGCGCCCTTGCGGCTGTTGACGAAAATCAGCGCCTGCCGCCAGTTGCGGTCGCGCAGCATGAACAGCAGCAGGCCGGGTTTGCGTTTCTTGTCGACCGGCACCGCCCATTGCTTGATCTTGGGGGCGGGGCGGTTGGCCGGCGTGGCGGTGATTTCGCTTGGCTGCCGCAGCCACTCCCCGGCCAGGCGGCGAATCGCCGGCGGGAAGGTGGCGGAAAAGAGCAGACGCTGGCAGTGCGCCGGCAAGAGCCCGGCAATGGTCGCCAGTTCGCGGGCAAAGCCCAGCGCCAGCAGCCGGTCGGCCTCGTCGAGGACGACATGGTCGATTGCGGCGAGGTCGAGGATTTCGTTATCGAGCAGGTCGAGCAGGCGGCCGGGGGTGGCGACCAGCAGGTCGCAGCCCTGGCTCAGGGTCTCGATCTGTTCAGCCAGCGGCACGCCGCCGTAAACCGCGACGCAGGCCAGATCAAGGTGGCGGGCGTAAGCCTGGCAGGCGGTTGCCACCTGCTCGGCCAATTCTCGGGTCGGGACCAGGATCAGCGCCGCGCGCTCGTGCTGGCCGGCCAGGCGCTGCAGCAATGGCAGGGCGAAGGCGGCGGTCTTGCCGCTGCCGGTGGCGGCGGCCGCCAGCAGGTCGCGGCCGGCGAGGATGGCCGGGAGCGCCTGTTGCTGAATCGCCGTCGGCTGGCGGTAGCCCAGTTCGTGCAGGGCCTGCTGCAGCGGGGGTATAAGGTCAAAGGCGGAGAAACTCATGCGGGCAGGAGGGGGCAATGAATGGTACGGAGGGCGTCGGGGCAGGGCTTAGTCGGCCAGTTCGATTTCGCCGTGGACATTGACGCTGACCTGGCTTTCGCCGGGTTCCAGCGGCATCGGCGCCCGTGCCTTGGCTTCCATGGCCATTGCCACGCCGCGCAGCATCGGCGGTGCCAGGCTTTCCTGGGCGATGCTCAGGCGCTTGATCTTGTAGGCCTTGCCCAGGGTGCGGGCGATTTGGCCGGCGCGGGCCTCGAAGGCGCGGATGGCGTCTTCGGTGGCGCCTTCCTCGGCGGTTTTGCGGGTGGCGGCCGAGGGCTGCTGGCTGATCCCGGCGAGGGCAAGCCGTTGCTGTTGCAGGGCGGTGACGGCGGCAGACAGGGTGGCCGGGTCGTTGGCTTCGAGCAGCAGTTCGCCGCGCATCCGCCAGCTTTCGATCTTTTGCTCGCGGTTGACTACCGGATAGGCGTGCTGGTTGCCGCTGCGTACGGTGAGGTTGCGGGTCTGGCGGGCAATGCGCAGGGCTTCGCCGAGTTCGCGGTTGAGGCGGTTGGCGACCTCGGCGGCATCGGCCGCGCTGGCTTCGACATACAGCTGCGCATGAAAGCGGTCGTTGGCCGCCGGGCGGCTGGCGGCGGCGGACAGTTCGACAATGGTGCCGGCACGGGCACTCGGCAGCAGGGCGCCGGCAAGCGCCAGGCAGAGCGGCAGAGCGAGGGCGGGACGAAGCTGCATGGCGATTCTCCGCAGGGCTAAAGCGCGCATTATCCTGGAAACTGCGGTTGCCCGCCTTTTGAAATCGAGCGCGCTAGAGCGCAAGCCGACTGCGCTGGTTTTGGAGCCGCCACCCTTGGGCGGCGGCAGTGTCGGCCCGATTCAGCCCAGCCGTTGCCGCAACCAGGCGCTGCCCTGGTCGACCGCGAGCGACAGCGCCAGCATCGCCAGAATCACTGTCGCCGCCTGCGCGTGATGGAATAGCGACAGTTCGACATAGAGCAGCTGGCCGAGACCGCCGGCACCGACGAAGCCGAGCACGGCCGCCATGCGGATATTCATCTCCCAGCGGTAGAGCGTGTAGGCCAGCAATTGGGGCAGCGCGGTTGGCAAGGTGCCGTAGAGGAAGGGCAGGGCACTGCCGGCGCCGGCCAGGCGCAAGGCCTGGGCGGCAGCGGGCGGGGCGTTGGCCAGGGCCTCGGCGTAGAGGCGGCCGAGGACGCCGGCAGTATGCAGGGCCAGGGCGAGGGCGCCGGCAAAGGGGCCGAGGCCGACGGCGAGCGCGGTCAGCGTCGCCCAGACCAGTTCCGGCACCGAGCGGAGCAGGTTGAGCAGCAGGTTGCGCAGGGCGCCCAGGGTGGTGCCGGCGGCCGGCAAGGCGAGCAGCAGACCGGCGGCGGCCGCCAGCAGGGTGCCAACCACCGAGATCGCCAGGGTCTCGCCGATGCCGTGGCCGACCCGCTGCAGCCATTCCGGGCTGAGGTCGGGGTGGCGGAAGTCGTTGGCAAACTGGCCGATGCTGTTGGCCGCATCCACGGTCAACAGCGCCGAGAGGTCGATTTCCAGTCCGCGAAAACTGGCGATGATGGCCAGTGTCAGGGCGAGCAGCAGGCCCAGGCTGCGCCCGCCGAGGGCGCTGGCCCGGGCCGCCGGGGGGCGGTCGAGACTGCGCCGCAGCCAGGCCGAGAGGGCGTCGGCGGCGAAAACCAGGGCCACGAAGCTGAGCAGGATGCTGGCGGCTTCGCCGCCGTTGAGCATTTTCATCGCCTGGTCCATCAACTGGCCAAGGCCACCGGCACCGACGAAGCCCATTACCACCGAGGCACGAATCGCGCATTCCCAGCGGTAGACCGTGTATGAGCCGAGTTCCTTGGCGGCCAGTGGCAGTGCGCCGTAGAGCAGGGCCAGCGGGCGGCTGGCGCCGCCCAGGCGCAAGGCACGGATGGGCGCTGCCGGCAGCGATTCGAGGATTTCGCCATAGACCTTGCCGAGCATGCCGCCGTAGGTCAGGCCGAGGGCGAGTACGCCGGCGCTGGGGCCGAGACCGAAAATGCGCACGAACAGCAGGGCCCAGACCAGTTCCGGCACCCCGCGCAGGAGCATCAGCAGCAGCCGGCTGAACGGGCGCAGGCTGGCCTGTTCGCGGCCGGCGGCGCTGGCGCAGTAGGCGAGCGGTAACGCCAGCAAAAAGGCCAGGGCCAGGCCGGCAGTGGCGATCGCCAGGGTTTCCAGGGTCGCCCGGGCGAGCAGGGCGAGAAATTCGGGGCTGCGTTCCGGCGGCAGGAAAGCGGCCAGGAAATTTCCGATCACCTTCAGGTTGCCGGGATCAAACAGCGCGGCGGGGCGGAA
>ERZ1066115.208-NODE-208-length-19119-cov-17.917961_pt1 | contig 19119 bp, 15 predicted proteins | sample MGYA00382762_ERZ1066115 | MGnify/ENA primary metagenome ERZ1066115 (study PRJEB33369, sample SAMEA5778345) | biofilm metagenome | biome: Industrial cooling water; feature: Water cooling tower basin; material: Biofilm | place: United Arab Emirates | collected... | reverse complement strand
CGCTCGATGAAGTTGCGCTTCACCGTCGGTCGCGGCACGCGCAGGTCGAACCAGGCGCGGACGTCTTCGTCGAGGCCGATGCCGTGCATGTAGTTGTAAAGCGCCTTGTTCAGCCCCTGGCCCAGCGTCGCGTGGTCGGTGCCGGTGGGGTCGATGAAGGCGACGTCATTCTTGGCAAAGCCGGCAAAAGGCTTGGGCTGCAGGTGGATGCCGTAGTCGGCCGGGGCCTTGCCGACCGGCGAATGCACGGTGCAGGAGAAACGATGGAAGTAGCCCGACTGGATGCAGCCGGCGGCAAACAGCTGGCGGACGTATTCGAGGGCGTCGACGGTGTCCTGCAAGGTTTGGGTCGGGAAACCGTACATCAGGTAGGCGTGCACCAGGATGCCGGCGTCGGTGAAGGCGCGGGTGACGCGGGCGACCTGGTCGACCGAGACGCCTTTCTGCATCAGCTTGAGCAGCCGGTCGGAGGCGACTTCAAGCCCGCCGGAAACGGCGATGCAGCCGCTGTCGGCGAGTTGCAGGCAGACCTCGGGGGTGAAGGATTTTTCGAAGCGGATATTGCCCCACCACGAGATCGCCAGGTTGCGGCGGGCGATTTCCTCGGCCATCGCCTTGAGCGCCTTGGGCGGCGCCGCTTCGTCGACGAAATGGAAGCCACTCTGCCCGGTTTCGGCGATCACCGCTTCGATCCGGTCGACCAGCTGGCCGGCGGCGAGACCGTCGTAGCGGCCGATGTAGTCGAGGCTGACGTCGCAGAAGCTGCACTTCTTCCAGTAGCAGCCGTGGGCCACGGTCAGCTTGTTCCAGCGCCCGTCCGACCACAGCCGGTGCATCGGGTTGAGCATGTCGAGCAGCGACAGGTAGCGGTCGAGCGGCAGGCCGTCCCAGGTCGGCGTGCCGACTTCGGCAAAGGGCACGTCGGCGGCTTCGTCGGGGCGGCCGTGGTTGAAGTAGCGGACCTGGCCATCGACCCGGGCGTAGGTACGGACCAGGTTGAGGCGCGGGCGCAGCGGCTTGCCGGCGACCTGCTGCCAGTGCTCGATCAGCGCCAGTAGCGGGCGTTCGCCGTCGTCGAGGGTGACGTAGTCGAAATAATCGAAGACGCGCGGCTCGGCGAGTTCGCGCAATTCGGTATTGACCCAGCCGCCGCCGAGGATGGTGACGATTTGCGGGTTTTTGGCCTTGATTGCCTGAGCGATGCGGAAGGCGGCATAGACCGAGCCGGGGAAGGGTGTCGATAGCAGGACCAGATCGGGATTTTCACGGTCCACGGCGGCCAGGGCCAGTTTTTCCAGCGTCGTGTCGACCAGGGTTTGCGGAGCCGCCAGCGCCTGCGCCAGCGGCTCGAAGCTGGGCTCCGAGAGGGCCAGCGACTCGGCGTAGCGGACGAACTCGAAACGCGGGTCGACGGCTTCGCGCAGCACGTCGGCAAGGTCGTTGAGATAGAGGGTGGCGAAGTGCCGCGCCCGGTCGTGCAGGCCGAGCGCACCGAAGGCCCAGCCCAGCGGGTCCTCGCCGTCTTCGGCAAAGTAGTTGGCAAAGGCCTGCGCGAAGCGTGGTCCCTCGGGCAAAAAGGCGCGGCCGACGATGCGCTGCGCCAGCGACGGATCGCGGCCCTGCAAAAAGGCGATGGCCGGCCCGACGGTGGCGCGGTAGCGGGGAAACTCGCTGACGAACTGGCGCAGGGTCCGCGATTTTTTGCCTTTATGCGCGTCGACCGTGGCTTTCACCGCATCGAGCCCAGCCGGCGAGAATAATTCGAGCACCAGTTGCACCGCCAGGTCGCACTGGCTGGCGGCAAAGCCCCGGCTGCGCAGAAAGCCGGTCAGGTAGGCGGTTGACGGATAGGGCACGTTCAACTGCGTCATCGGCGGAATCAGGCTGAGCAGGCGGGGGCGGCGAGGGGCGACGGACATGGATTGAAGCAGAAGGTGAGCGAGGCAGGATTGTCGCAGTTTCCCGCTCATTGCCGAAATCCCGTAGATGACGAGAGCCACTGGCCGATGGTCTGTAGACGCCAAAAGGCGCCCGCAGGCGCCTTGGTTCAGTGGCAAGGACGGGTAGTCAGCGGCCCGGAGCCGGTGCTTCCGGAGCCTGGCCGCGACCCGGACCGCCGGGGCCACCAGGACCACGGGCGCCGCCGGCTCGCGGCTGACGCTGCATCTGCTGTTCGTCGAAGGTTTTCTTCTGTTCCGGCGTCAGCTGGTTGTAGAAGTCCTTCAGTGCCGCGACGTGCTGGCTCATCGCGTCATGGTGCTTTTTCTGCAGTTCCAGCATCTTTTCGGCCCGTTCGGGAGCGCTCAGCTTGCTCAGGTCGGCCCGTTCGGCGCGGCGGTCCTGCATCATCGCCGCCGGGTGGCTTTCCTGGAACTTGCCCCAGGCCTTTTCCTGTTCCGGATTGAGCTTGAGCGCATCGTGCAATTGCTGTTGCCGCTGTTGCATGCGCTGCCCGCGCATTTCGGCGCGTTGCCCACCCATCGGGCCCATGCCCGTGCAATCGGCAGGCTGGGCGATGCTGGCGGTACTGAAGAAAGTGCTGCCGAGGGCCAGCAACAGTGCGGAAACGAGAGTGTTGCGCTTGTTCATGATCTTCTCCTGAGGGTTTTGCGATGTTCTGGCAGTGATCGCTGCCGTCACCTTCATTAAAGCGCAACCATGTAAGTCAAGTATGTCTTTTGCACGGCAAGTTGTTGCAGGGTGTTTCTGCTGCAGGTGTGTTTACAGGGCGTCGACCAGGATCAGGTCGAGATCGGCAGCGGCCTTGCGCAGCGGAATCAGTGCCTGATAGGCTGCTGATTGATACCAGCCGTGGGCGGCCTCACGGCTGGGGAAGCGGATGACCACGGTGTCCTGGTGCGGGTGCTGGCCGGCCAGGATTTCGGGGCGGCTACCGCGAAAAACCAGTTCTCCCTGCCAGGGCGCGAGGGTGGTCGGGACCTGGCTGCGGTAGGCGGCCCAATGTTCGTTGTCCTTGACGGTCAGGTGGCCGATCACATAGGCCGGGCAGGGTGAGTTGGTCATACCGGTCTCTGGTGGCTTATTCATTGATTTCGGCACGGTCGCGGCCGGCGTGTTTGGCACGGTAAAGGGCGTTGTCGGCATGTTGCAGGGCTTCTTCAGGTTGGCGGTCACCGGGTTTGACCCGGCTGATGCCGATACTGACGGTCATCGTGATGCTGTGACCTTCCGCCTGCAACGGGGTTTCGCGCAGCCGGCGGCAGAGTCGGCGGGCAAACAATAGCGCTTCCTGGCTGTCGGTTTCCGGCAGCAGCAGCGCAAACTCCTCGCCGCCCAGACGGCCGCAGAGGTCGGTTTCCCGTGACTCCAGGGTCAGCAACGACGAAAAATGCCGCAGTGCCTGGTCGCCGACGCTGTGGCCGTATTGGTCGTTGATCCGCTTGAAATGGTCAAGGTCGGCCATCAGTACGCAGCAACGGGCCTCAGGATAGCGCTGGATGCGGAGGTACTCCTCGCGCAGGCGTTCGAGAAAATGCCGCCGGTTGGCCACGCCGGTCAGGGGGTCGGTGGTGGCCAGAGTCTTCAGCTGGTCTTCCAGTGCCTTTTGCTGGCTGATGTCGGTGTGGGTCCCGACCATGCGCCGGGCTTGCCCGTCGGGGCTGCGTTCGAGCACCATGCCACGATCCAGGACCCACAGCCAGTGACCATCCTTGTGCAGCATCCGGTGGGCGTTGTGGTAGATCGGGGTTTGCCCGCCAATATGTGCCGCCAGATCCTTGCGTACGCGTGGCATGTCGTCGGGGTGCACGCGGTGCTCCCACTCGTCGAGCCGGTTGGCGATTTCGTCGGGGGCGTAGCCGAGCATGCTCTTCCAGCGCTCCGAGAAAATCACCTGCTGGCGGTCGATTTGCCAGTCCCAGACGCCATCGCCGGCGGCTTCCAGCGCGTAGCGCCAGCGTTGCTCGTTTTCGCTCAGTTGCTGTTCGGCCAGCTCGCGCTGCTGCAGCACCCGCAGGCGCAACCAGGCAAGCAGCAGGGTCAGCAGGCTGAGGGCGGCCCCTGCCAGCAGGGCGCGCGAGTGCTGGGCGGCAAACCCGGCCTCGATGCTGTCGACGGAGTAGCCGAGAACGACCACCAGTTGATAACGTGGCATCTTGCGCCAGGCATAAAGCCGGTGGATGCCATCAATTTCCGCCATCTTGGTAAAGAGGCCGGCCTCTGCTGCTTCCGGGCTGTGGTAAGGGGCTGTCTGAATCACCTTGCCAATGGCCAGGTCAGGGTCCGGGTAGCGGGCCAGGATTTCGCCACCGTCGCGTTGCAGCGAGATGACGCCGTCGCTGGGCATCTGGATTGCACGGTAGAAGCGGTGAAAGTATTCGGGAGGAACCGACAAGGCGATGACACCGCGAAATTCGCCTTGCTTGTCGTAGATCGGACGGGTGAACTGGATCGACCAGCGGCCGGAAACCCGGCCCCGGACCGGCTGGCTGATGAACAGCGCATCGTAACGCCGGTCGGCATGGGTGCGGAAGTGTTCGCGGTCGCTCAAGTCTAGCGGTCGGGTCGGTGATTCAAGGCTGGAAAATACCAGCGTACCCTGGGCGTCAATCACTGCAATTTGCAGGATCAACTCGTCTTTCAGATAGGATTGCCGGAGGTTGAGCGCCTGCCGGAAGAGCGCGGCATCGCCTTGCCAGTGTTCGCGCAGATCGACCAGCGTGACGTCGATGGTCTTGATCGAGGATTCGATTTCCTTGGCAAAGGCCAGGGTCAGGTTCCCGAGGTTGTCGGCAGCTCGCAGGTGGGAGGCTTGCCGGGCCCGATCGATATCGAACAGGATGGCGCTCCACAGTGCGACCAGCAGCAGTGCAACCAGTGCGAGCAGCCACTGGATCGGTCGCAGGCGAAAATGGCCGTTTCCGGTCAGGGAGTCCATGGGGCAGTATCGAAACGGATCGGATTCCCATTGTACTCGGTCCGTCGATTGTCCTGCCGGCTTTATGCCGTACTGCTGTCCTGCTCATGCTGGTTTTTCTGAAATTCGCCGAAATTGGCCGTTTCGGTGCTTGCTGCAGGTCCGAGGCCTGCCGGGAGGTGGACAAATTAATGACTTTGGCGTGAAATGGACGTTTTGCTGCCAATAAGAATGGAGAACACCGATGGTGACCAAGAAAAATAGCCCGACTACTGCCACTCCTTCTCCGCGCCCGGCTGCTACCCGCCGCGTGGTGCAGGGAGATATTTCGCCGTCGCTGACGGTGGCTGGCATCGAGGGATTTACGGTTGACGCGGCAGTGGGAGGGGCCCAGGAAACCAAGCTGAGCGCACTGCGCGATGTTCTGCACGGGATGCCGGAGGATGAGTCGATTGCCCTGCTCAAGGGCTTGCTCAAGGAGCGCCGGATGGAGATCGGTGGCCCGGTCCCGAACCCTGACGATGAACTGATCAAGGACTGGCGCGACGGCGGTTATCCGTACAAGAACCTGATGCAGCGCAAGAACTACGAGCGGCAGAAGTATCGCCTGCAGGTCGAGTTGCTGAAGTTGCAGGCCTGGGTCAAGGAAACCGGGCAAAAGGTGGTGATCCTGTTCGAGGGGCGCGATGCAGCCGGCAAAGGGGGGGCGATCAAGCGCTTCATGGAACACCTCAATCCCCGGGGCGCGCGCGTCGTGGCTCTGGAAAAGCCGACCGAAACCGAGCGCGGGCAGTGGTATTTCCAGCGCTACGTGCAGCATCTGCCGACCAATGGCGAGATCGTGCTCTTTGATCGCTCCTGGTACAACCGTGCCGGTGTCGAGCGGGTGATGGGTTTCTGTTCGGATCAGGAATATTCCGAATTTGTCCGTCAGGCGCCGGAATTCGAGCGGATGCTGGCGCGCAATGGCATCCACCTGATCAAGTTCTGGTTCTCGGTCAGTCAGGAGGAGCAGCGTCGCCGCTTTGGCGAACGCAAGCTGCATCCGCTCAAGCAGTGGAAGCTGTCGCCAATCGACATGGCCTCGCTGGATAAATGGGACGACTACACCAAGGCCAAGGAAGCGATGTTCTTCCATACCGATACTGCAGATGCGCCGTGGACGGTGATCAAGTCCGATTGCAAGAAGCGGGCACGGCTCAACGCCATGCGCTACATCCTGCACAAGATGCCTTACACCAACAAGGATCACGAGCGGATCGGCAAGCTGGATCCGCTGATCGTCGGCCGCGCCAACGTGGTGTACGAGCGCGGAGAGCATACGACCGCATTGTGATCGAACGGCAGGCCGGGCGGCTGTGGCCCGGGCCTGTCCCTCTGTTCGGCAAATAAGCCGGTAGTCACGGTCGACCGTGGCTACCGGCTTTTTTCAACGGCCGATCAGGTCTTGTTCGAGGAGGAGGTGCAGCTCGGCAGGCGATGCGACGAGATGGTCCGCACCCCAGCTGGCCGGGTGGCCGCTGTCGCCGAGATAGCCGTAGGCGGCGGCGATGGTCCGGCAGCCGGCGGCGCGTCCGGCTTCGATGTCGCGCCGGTCGTCGCCGATGTAAATACAGCGCTCCGGCTCGCTGGCCAAGAGTTCGCAGGCGTGCAGAATGGGGAGTGGCGAGGGCTTGGCGGCAGTCGTGGTGTCGCCGCTGACCACGCAGCGGGTGCGCGGGCTGAGGCCCAGTTGGCGGACCAGCGGGTCGGTGTAGCGCATCCGCTTGTTGGTGACGATGCCCCAGGCCAGTCCGGCTTCTTCGATCATGGCCAGCAGCTGCTCGACCCCGGCGAACAGACAGCTTTCAACGCATAGCCGGGCTGCATACAGTTCAAGGAAGCGGGCCGCCAGGCGTTCGTAACCGGGGGCGTCGGGAGTGAGTCCGAAGGTAGCGAAAAGCAGCCCACGGACCCCTTGCGAGGTGTAAGGACGCAATTCGGCGAGTGGCCGAGGGGCGCGACCTTCTTCCTGAAGCAGGCAGTTGGCGGCATTGCCCAGATCGGGGGCGGTGTCGGCCAGGGTGCCGTCCAGGTCGAAGAGGATCGCTTGCAGTCGGGGCATGCGGTTTCGAGGTCAGTTGCTGCGCCGGGTACGCATCAGGTAATTGACCGAGGTGTCGCGGCCGAGGCTGTATTGGCGGGCTAGCGGGTTGTAGCTCATGCCGATGATTTCGTCGGGCTCAAGGCCGGCAAATTTGGCCCAGCGAGCCAGTTCGGCGGGGCGGATGAACTTGGCGTAATCGTGGGTACCCTTGGGTAGCAGCTTGAGCAGGTACTCGGCGCCGATCACCGCGAACAGGTAGGCCTTGGGGTTGCGGTTCAGCGTCGAGAAAAAAACCTGCCCGCCGGGTTTGACCAGCCGGGCGCAGGCAGCGACGACGCTGGCTGGATCGGGGACGTGCTCGAGCATTTCCAGGCAGGTCACTGCGTCGAAACTCTCCGGCATTTCCTCGGCCAGTTGTTCGGCAGAGGTCAGCCGATAGTCGACCTGTTGGCCGCTTTCCAGCAGGTGCAGGCGGGCGACGCCGAGCGGCTTTTCCGAAAGGTCGATCCCGGTCACCTGGGCGCCGCGTGCGGCCATCCCTTCGGAGAGCAGGCCGCCGCCGCAGCCGACGTCAAGGACGCGTTTACCGGCCAGGCCAACGTGTTCGTCGATCCAGTCAAGGCGCAGAGGATTGATGTCGTGCAAGGGCTTGAATTCGCTATTCGGGTCCCACCAGCGATGGGCGAGTTCGCCAAATTTGTCGAGTTCTGCGCGGTCGGCGTTGAGCATGATGTTCCGGGGCAACCAAAAATGAAGGTCGCAATTGTACGACCTGGGCCGCCATCCGGGGAGGGGGGCGGAAAAAAAGCGGGCAAAGAAAAAGCCCCGCTGGGCGGGGCTTTCTGCGGACGGAAGTCGCGGCGGATTACTTGGTGCCGATGACTTCGATGTCGACGCGGCGATCCGGCTGCAGGCAGTCGATCAGGGCCTTGGTCTTCTTGGTGCTCTTGCCGCACTTGTCGCCGGTCACGGGCTGCTTCTTGCCCTTGCCTTCGGTGTACACGCGGTTGGCTTCGATGCCCTTGGAAACCAGGTATTCCTTGACGGCAGCAGCGCGCTTCTCGGACAGCTTCTGGTTGTAGGCGTCGCCGCCGATGCGGTCGGTGTGGCCGACGGCCAGGATCACTTCCAGCTTGATCGCCTTGGCCTTGGAGACCAGTTCGTCGAGCTTGGCCTTGCCTTCCGGACGCAGGACAGCCTTGTTGAAGTCGAACAGCGCGTCAGCGGCAACGGTGATCTTCTCGTTGCTCGGCTTGGCGCCGGCGCCGGCGCCGGCAGCGGCCGGCTTCATGGCTTCCTTCGGAGCGCAGGCTTCCTTCGGCAGCAGGTCCTTGTCGCACTCGCAGCCTGCAGCGTCCTTGGCGGCGGCAGCCGGGGTCCAGTAGCCGGTACGCCAGCACAGACCGAAACCGGACTTGGCGACAACGCCACGCTGATCGATGACGTAAACGCGTTCCTGAGCCTGAGCGACGGTGGCGCCGAAACCGATGCCAGCCAGCAGAGCGACAACCAGAGACTTCTTGGCGATGTTGTTGATCATTGTTTTCCCTCGTTGAAGAAAGTTTGGAATTTCTTGGCCTGTCAATCTGCGATGCTGGATGCACGACTCGCATGCTACCGACAGACTTCCAGCCTATTTTGCCACAGGGTCAGTGCGGCTTCCAAGTTGTTTGGGCTATTTGTCCGCAGCGTTTTGTTCTCGACGCAACATTTTCCGGCAATCCAGACATCGCTCACGGCTTCCCTGCTGGCAACGTGGATCAGGTGGGCGACCGGGTCGAAGCAGGGTTGGTATTCGCTCGGCGATAAATCGATTGCGCATAAGTCGGCATCCTTGCCGGGAGCGATTGATCCGATTCGTTCGCTCAAGCCCAGTGCCTGGGCTGCATTGAGGGTGGCCATGCGCAGCGCGCAGTGGGCCGGGACTGCGCTGGCATCGCCGCTGCTGCCTTTGGCCAACAGCGAGGCAAGGCGCATCTCGCTGAACAGATCGAGTCTGTTGTTGCTGGCGGCACCGTCAGTGCCCAGGCCAACATTGACGCCGGCATCAATCAGGGCTTTGAGCGGGGCGATGCCACTCGCCAGTTTGAGGTTGGAACTGGGGCAGTGGGCGACATGGCTGCCGCTTTCGGCAAGTAGCGCGATTTCTTCAGGTTCGAGGTGGACCGCATGTACGGCAGTCAGCCCGGGGCCAGTCAGTCCGAGTCGATGCAGTCGGGCAAGTGGGCGCAGGCCGTGGTTGTTCAGGCTATCGGCAATTTCCTGGCGGGTTTCATGGAGGTGGCAGTGGATGGGTAGGTTGAGTTGTTCGGCCAGGGTGACGATGCGGGTGAAGCTGTTGTCGCTGACCGTGTAGGGGGCGTGTGGGGCCAGGCTGAAATTGATCAGTGGCTGGTCCAGCCAACGCTCCCTTACGGTCAGGCCTTTGTGCAGATAATCGTCGGCGTCGCTGGCGTAAGGGGTCGGGAACTCCAGGGTGGTGATGCCGATGGTCGCGCGCATGCCGAATTCGCTGGCGGCTCGCGCGCTGGCATCGGGGTAGAAGTACATATCGTTGAAGCAAGTGATGCCGCCGCGCAGCATTTCGGCGCAGGCCAGTCGGGTGCCGTCGAGTACGAATTGCGCCGACATGTGGGCGGCTTCGGCCGGCCAGATGTGCTTTTGCAGCCATTCCATCAGCGGCAGGTCGTCGGCGATGCCGCGCAGCAGGCTCATCGCGGCATGCGTGTGGAGGTTGATCAGACCCGGGATCAGCAAGTGTTGTTCGAGCGTCCGTCGGGTATTCGGGTGGAAACGCTGGCGGGCTTCGCTGGTCGGTAGCAGGGCGACGATGCGCCCCTGGTCGATGGCGACTGCATGGTGTTCGAGCAGGTTGTCGGTCGCTACCGGGGCGATCCAGCGGGCTTCGATCAGCAGGTCGATGGGAGTGGGGGTACTGGTCATGGCGGTGCCTTAAAAATGGAGCAGGAGGCCGTGTGTGCTGCCTGGTGCATGATAAACTAGCAAATTACGCCAGCTGTAACCAAAGACACCGTGACCTTGTCGTGGTGGATATGTGGAACTAGGACCCATGACGGATTCCGTGAGCAATCAATTCGCGAAAGAAACCCTGCCGATCAGTCTTGAAGACGAGATGCGGCGATCCTATCTCGATTACGCGATGAGCGTGATCGTCGGCCGGGCGCTGCCGGATGCGCGCGACGGCCTGAAGCCGGTCCATCGGCGCGTGCTGTATGCGATGCATGAGACCAACAATGTCTGGAATCGGCCCTTTGTCAAATGCGCCCGCGTGGTCGGCGAGGTCATGGGTAAGTACCATCCGCACGGCGACTCTGCCATTTACGACACTCTGGTGCGGATGGCGCAGGATTTTTCGCTGCGTTACACGCTGGTCGATGGCCAGGGTAACTTCGGCTCGATCGACGGCGACAATGCTGCTGCGATGCGTTATACGGAGTGCCGCCTGGATCGCATCGCCTCCGACCTGACGGCCGATATCGACAAGGAAACGGTCGATTTCGAACCGAACTACGACGGCAAGGAACTGGAGCCTTCGGTATTGCCGACGCGGATTCCCAATCTGCTGATCAATGGCTCGGCCGGGATCGCGGTCGGTATGGCGACCAACATCCCGCCGCACAACCTGCGCGAAGTCGTGCGTGGCTGTCTGGCCCTGCTCGAAAACCCGGCAATTTCGATTGATGACCTGATCGAACTGATCCCGGCGCCGGACTTCCCGACTGCCGGCCTGATCTATGGCGTGATGGGCGTGCGCGAAGGTTACAAGACCGGCCGTGGCCGCGTCATCATGCGCGCCCGTACCCACTTCGAGGATATCGGCAAGGGTGATCGCCAGGCACTGATCGTCGATGAAATCCCGTATCAGGTGAACAAGAAGTCGCTGATCGAGAAGATTGCCGAGCTGGTTAACGAAAAGAAGATCGAAGGCATTTCCGATATTCGTGACGAATCCGACAAGTCGGGCATGCGCATCGTCATTGAATTGAAGCGCGGCGAAGTCGGTGAGGTGATCCTCAATAACCTGTACAAGCAGACCCAGCTGCAGGACACCTTCGGCATGAACATGGTGGCGCTGGTCGACGGCCAGCCGCGTTTGCTGAACCTGAAGCAGGCGCTGGAATGCTTCCTGTCGCACCGCCGCGAAGTCGTCACCCGGCGCACCGTCTTCGAGCTGCGCAAGGCACGCGAGCGTGGCCACATCCTCGAAGGTCTGGCGGTGGCGCTGTCCAACGTCGATGAAATCATCGCCCTGATCAAGGCCGCACCGACGCCACCGGATGCCAAGCGCAGCCTGATGGCGCGTGACTGGCGCAGCCCGGTGGTCGAGGAAATGCTGGTCCGGGCCTCTTCCGACGCCTCGCGGCCGGAAGGCCTGCTGCCCGAGTTCGGCTTGTCGGAGCAGGGGTATCGCTTGTCCGACGCCCAGGCCCAGGCGATTCTGGAGCTGCGCCTGCAGCGCCTGACTGGCCTGGAGCAGGACAAGATCGTTGGCGAGTACAAGGAAATCATGGACAAGATCGTCGATCTGCTCGACATCCTGGCCAAGCCCGAGCGGATCACCGCGATCATCGTCGAGGAACTCAACCAGATCAGCGAGCAGTACGGCGACGAGCGCAAGTCCGAAATCGTGCTGCATACGCAGGAACTCGGAATCGAGGATTTCATCACCCCGCAGGACATGGTCGTGACCCTGTCGCACGGCGGTTACATCAAGGCCCAGCCGCTCGCCGACTACCGCGCTCAGCGCCGTGGCGGTCGTGGCAAGCAGGCAGCAGCGATCAAGGACGAGGATTTCGTCGATCACCTGTTCGTGGCCAATACCCACGACTACATCCTGTGCTTCTCGAATCGCGGTCGTTGCTACTGGCTCAAGGTCTTCGAGGCGCCGCAGGGTAGCCGCAACAGCCGGGGCAAGCCGATCGTCAATCTCTTCCCGCTGGAAGAGGGCGAGAAGATCAATGCCGTGCTGCCTGTCAAGGAATTTGTCGACGACAAGTACGTGTTCATGGCCACCATCCAGGGCACGGTCAAGAAAACCCCGCTGTCCGACTTCTCCAACCCGCGCAAGGCCGGCATCATCGCCGTGGCGCTGGATGAAGGCGATTACCTGGTCGGCGTCGAGTTGACCACCGGCCAGAGCGACATCGTGTTGGTATCGAATGCCGGCAAGGCAGTCTGGTTCGACGAGGGCGATGTCCGGCCGATGGGTCGTGGCGCGCGCGGCGTGCGCGGCATGAAGCTGCAGGACGGGCAGAGCGTGATTTCGCTGCTGGTCGCCGAGAGCGATCAGCAATCGGTGCTGGTGGCGACCGAGAACGGCTTCGGCAAGCGCACCGTGCTCGCCGACTTCCGCCATTCCGGGCGCGGCACCCAGGGCGTCAAGGCGATTGCCGAAAGCGAGCGCAACGGTACCGTGGTCGGTGCCAAACTGGTCAGCGACGAAGACGAAATCATGCTGATCACCACCGGCGGCGTGTTGATTCGTACCCGGGTTGCCGAAATCCGTGGCATGGGCCGCGCGGCGCAGGGCGTGACCCTGATCGCGCTCGACGACGGCGAGAAGCTGGCCGGGCTGGAGAAGGTGGTCGAGTCGGTCAGTGAGGCCGAGGGCAGCGAGGCAGCGACCGAAACTACGGTCGACGGCGAAAATGAACAAAATGCGGCGCCCGCAGCCGACGCCGCAAGCAGCGAGGAAGGAGAAGCCTGATGAGCCGTATCTGGAATTTCAGCGCCGGCCCGGCCGCCTTGCCGGAGGAAGTGCTGGCGCAAGCCCGCGACGAATTGCTCGATTGGCATGGTGCCGGTTGCAGCGTGATGGAAATGAGCCATCGCGGCAAGGAGTTCACCAGCATCATCGAGCAGGCGGAAGCCGACCTGCGCGAACTGATGGGCATTCCCGAACAGTATGCGGTGCTCTTCCTGCAGGGCGGGGCGACGCAGCAGTTCGCGCAGATTCCGCTCAACCTGCTGGCTGGGCGCTCGGCCGATTACGTGGTGACCGGCTCGTGGTCGAAAAAAGCCTTCAAGGAAGCGCAGCGGGTTGGCAATGTGCGCTGCGCGGCCAGCACCGAGGCGAGCAACTTCACCCGTCTGCCGACGGCCGAGGAAATCAAGCTCGATCCTTTTGCCGCTTACCTGCATGTCTGTACCAATGAAACCATCCACGGCGTCGAAATCCCGGCGCAGCGGATTGCCGACACTGGTGTCCCGCTGGTTGCCGACATGTCGTCGCACATCCTTTCCGGCCCGGTCAATGTCGAGAAATTCGGCCTGATCTACGCCGGTGCGCAGAAGAACATCGGGCCTTCCGGCCTGACCCTGGTGATCATCCATCGCGACCTGCTCGGGATGGCACCGCTGAATATCCCGACCGTGCTCGACTACGCGGTGATGGCGGAAAACGGCTCGATGCTGAACACGCCGCCGACCTTTGGCATCTACATGGCCGGGCTGGTTTTCCAGTGGCTCAAGCGCCAGGGGGGGTTGAGTGCGATTGACGCGGTCAACAGCGAAAAAGCACAAATTCTCTACGCGGCGATCGACGGTTCCGCTGGTTTCTACACCAACCCGGTCGATCCTGACTGCCGTTCGCGGATGAACGTGCCTTTCGTCCTGCGCGACGCGGCTCTCGACGCCGACTTCCTGGCCGAAACTAAGGCCGCCGGGCTGCTGGCGCTCAAGGGGCACAAGTCGGTCGGCGGCATGCGCGCGTCGATTTACAACGCCGTGCCGCTGGCGGCAGTGCAGGCGCTGGTCGATTTCATGAACGATTTTGCCCGGCGCAAGGGCTGAGTACGAGGCGAGGGGAAGCATGAGCGAGGGAGCCAACAACAACGCGCCGGCTGGCGACATCCAGACGGCCTTGGCCGGGGTGCGGGCCGAAATCGACCATATCGACAGCGAGTTGCTGCGTCTGCTCAACGAGCGCGCCCGCTGTGCGCAGAAGGTCGGCGAGATCAAGGCCGAATTCGGCGACGCCGGTTTCATCTACCGGCCGGAGCGCGAGGCACAGGTCTTGCGCCGCTTGCAGGAAATCAATCCGGGGCCGCTGCCCGGCGAGAACATCACCTTTTTCTTCCGCGAAGTGATGTCGGCCTGCCTGTCGCTGGAGCAGCCGCTCGGTATCGCCTTCCTCGGCCCGCTCGGCACTTTTTCCGAATCGGCCGCGACCAAGCATTTCGGCCATGCCGCCCGCCTGCTGCCGCAGGTGTCGATTGACGACGTCTTCCGCGAAGTCGAGGCCGGGCATGCCCATTACGGCGTGGTGCCGGTCGAAAACTCGACCGAAGGTGCGGTCGGGCGGACGATGGACCTGCTGCTCGGTACCTCTCTGAAGATCTGCGGCGAAGTCGTGCTGCGTATCCACCAGAACCTGCTGACCAACGAAAGCGATCTGAGCCAGATCACCCGCGTCTATTCGCACGCCCAGTCGCTGGCCCAGTGTCACGAATGGCTGAACCGGATGCTGCCCGACGCACAGCGGATTTCGGTCGGCAGCAACGCCCAGGCCGCGCAGAAAGCAGCCGAGGAACCGGGCACCGCAGCGATTGCCGGCGAAGCGGCGGCGGCACGCTACAGCCTGCCCAAGCGAGTCGAGAACATCGAGGACGAGCCGAACAACACCACCCGCTTCCTGGTCCTTGGCCGGCACCAGGCCGGTCCGTCCGGACGCGACCGGACCTCGCTGATCATGTCGGCACCCAACCGCACCGGCGCGCTGCACGAACTGCTGCTGCCCTTCTCGCAGGCCGGCGTCTCGATGACCCGGCTGGAGTCGCGGCCAGCGCGCAACGCCTTGTGGGAATACGTGTTTTACGTCGACGTCGAGGGGCATCATCAGGAGCCAGGTATCCAGCAGGCGCTGGCCGGCCTGAGCCAGCATGCCGCCTACCTCAAGGTCCTCGGCTCCTATCCACAGGCCGTTTACTGAGTCTTTGCCATTTTTCGAATCCCGTTTTCCGAACCGGTCACACCGAACTGTTTGAGAGAGTTTCCATGAGCCTTGCCGAACAAGCCCTTGCCTACGTCCGCGCGATTTCTCCGTACCAGCCGGGTAAGCCGATCACCGAACTGGCCCGCGAAATGGGGATTCCGGTCGAGCGCATCGTCAAGCTGGCCTCCAACGAAAATCCGCTGGGCATGAGTCCCAAGGCCAAGGCGGCGGTGCAGGCGGCGATAGACGGGATCGAACGCTATCCCGACCAGTTCGAACTGATCGCCAAGGTCGCGGCGCGCGCCGGTGTCGGCCAGAACCAGGTGGTGCTCGGCAACGGTTCCAACGATGTACTCGACCTGATCGCCCGCGTCTTCCTGGCGCCGGGCCGCTCGGCGGTTTTCGCCCAGCATGCGTTTGCGGTTTACCCGCTGGCGACCTTGTCCACCGGCGCCGAACTGATTGCGACTCCAGCCAAGAACTATGGCCACGATCTGGCCGCGATGCGCGCCGCGATCCGTCCGGATACGCGCATCGTCTGGATCGCCAACCCCAACAACCCGACCGGCAATTTCCTGCCCTATCCGGAAATCCGCGCCTTCCTCGAAAGCGTGCCCAAGGACGTGGTGGTGGTGCTCGACGAGGCTTATAACGAATACCTGGAACCGGCCGACCGCGTCGATACCGCCGCCTGGATCAAGGAGTTCCCGAATCTGGTGGTGTGTCGCACCTTCTCGAAGATCTTCGGCCTCGCCGGCCTGCGCGTCGGTTATGCGCTGGCTGCGGCGGAAGTCGCCGACCTGATGAACCGCGTTCGCCAGCCGTTCAACGTCAATAACCTGGCCCTCGCCGCCGCCGTTGCCGCACTTGACGATGCCGAATTCCTTGAGCGCAGCTACCAGATCAACCGCGCCGGCATGGCGCAGTTGATTGCCGGTCTGCAGCGTCTGGGGCTGGAGTTCATTCAACCTTACGGCAACTTCATCACCTTCCGTTGCGCCAACGCTACCGAGACCAACCAGAAACTGCTGCGCCAGGGCGTCATCGTGCGGCCGATTGCCGGTTACGGCCTCCCCGACTGGTTGCGCGTGACGATTGGCAGCGAAGCCGAAAATGCGCGCTTCCTGGAGGCGCTGGAAACTTCTCTCTGATGGAAGGCGCGGCCATGGCGAGTCAGCCCGAGTTTGGCAAGATCGTTGTCTTCGGCACCGGCCTGATCGGCGGCTCCTTCGCCCTGGCCTTGAAGGAGGCCGATGCGGTCGAGGAAGTGGTCGGCTTCGGCCGTACCCCGGCGACGCTGAAAGCGGCGCAGGAACTGCTGGTGATCGACCGCGCCGGGATCAATCCGGCGCATGAGATTGGCGATGCCGACATCGTGCTGGTCGCGACGCCGGTGGCGCAGATGCCGGAAATTTTTTCCCGTATCGCGCCTTACCTCGGCCCGGACACCATCGTCACCGACGGCGGTTCGACCAAGGGCGACGTGGTTGCTGCCGCGCGTGCCGCATTCGGCGACAAGATCGGCCAGTTCGTGCCGGCGCATCCGATTGCCGGGGCCGAGAACAGCGGCCCGGCAGCCGCCCACGGCAATCTCTATCGCGGCAAGAAGGTGGTGGTCACCCCCTTGCCCGAGAACAGCGACGAAGTGCTCGACCGGGTCAAGCGCGCCTGGGCCTTGTGCGGTGCCGACATCTACGAGTTATCGCCGGAGATGCACGACCGGGTCTTTGCGGCGGTCAGCCATCTGCCCCACCTGCTGTCGTTCGCGCTGGTCCATGATCTGGCGGTGCGCGACGACGCCGACCTGTTCTTCACCTTTGCCGCGTCGGGCTTCCGCGATTTCACCCGGATCGCCGCCAGTCACCCCGAGATGTGGCGCGATATTTCGCTGGCCAACCGCGCGGCGTTGCTTGGCGAACTCGACAGCTACCGGCGCCAGCTCGACGACTTGCGCGACGCGCTGGCGGCAGCTGACGGCAGCCGTCTCGAAGAAGTGTTCGGGATTGCCCGCCGGGCTCGCCGCGAATGGGACGGCTCGGCCCGCCGCGAGGGCGGGGGGCTCTGATGTCGGCGCTGCTGCGCAGCTTGCTCTGCGGCCTGGCCTTGAGCCTGCCGGCGGGGCAGGTCATCGCGGCGCCGGCTGCCGGAGCGGCGCCGGCGGTATTGCTGGCGGCCGAGTTCCGGCCGGGGATCGACCCGGCAGCCTATCTGGTCAGCGAAAAACTCGACGGTGTTCGTGCCTATTGGGACGGTAAACAGCTGCTCAGCCGCAGTGGTCGCGCCATCGACGCGCCGGATTGGTTCGTCGCCGCCTTGCCGGCCAAGCCGCTCGACGGCGAGCTGTGGCTGGGGCGCGGGCGTTTCGAGCAGTTGGCGGCGACGGTTCAACGCGGGCGGGAAGCGCCCGGCTGGCAGGAGGTGCGCTACATGCTGTTCGAACTGCCGGGTGGCGGCGGCCGCTTCGCCGAGCGCAGCGCCGCCTTGCGCGATCTGGCGGCGCAGATTGACCGACCGTGGGTCGCGGCAATTCCGCAGTTTTCCACGGTCGACCGTGGCGATCTCGAAAAACGCCTGGCCGAGGTGCTGGCCGGCGGTGGCGAGGGCTTGATGCTGCACCGTGCCGACGCGCCTTACCAGACCGGGCGCAGCGATCTGCTGCTGAAAATGAAGCCCTGGCAAGATGGCGAGGCCGAGGTGATTGCGCATCTGCCGGGCAAGGGCAAATACGCCGGGCAAGTCGGCGCGCTGCGGGTGCGTACTGCCGACGGTCGCGAGTTCAGCCTGGGCAGCGGCCTCTCCGACGCCGAGCGGCGCGCGCCGCCGCCGCTGGGCAGCATCGTCAGCTATCGTTTTCGCGAACTGACCGCGAAGGGCTTGCCGCGCTTTGCCAGTTTCTGGCGCCTGCGTAGCGATTGAGGGAGTAGGGAATGATTCTGGTGACGGGCGGTGCCGGCTTCATCGGCAGCAATTTTGTCCTCGACTGGCTGGCGCAGAGCGACGAGCCGGTGCTCAATCTCGATGCGCTGACTTATGCCGGCAACCGTGAGAATCTTGCCACTCTGGACGGCGATTCCCGCCACCGGTTCGTGCACGGCAATATCTGCGATGGCGAACTGCTGGCCCGCCTGCTCGCCGAACACCGGCCCCGGGCGGTGCTGCATTTTGCCGCCGAATCGCATGTCGACCGTAGCATTCATGGTCCCGAGGACTTCATCCAGACCAATATCGTCGGCAGCTTCCGCCTGCTCGAAGCCGTCCGCGCCTACTACGGTCAACTGCCGGAAAACGAGAAAAAGGCTTTCCGTTTCCTGCACGTGTCGACCGACGAGGTCTACGGTTCGCTCGCCCCGGACGAGGCGCCTTTTGCCGAGACCCGGCGCTACGAGCCGAACAGCCCGTATTCGGCGAGCAAGGCCGCGTCCGACCATCTGGTCCGTGCCTATCACCACACCTACGGCCTGCCGGTGCTGACCACCAACTGCTCGAACAACTACGGGCCTTACCACTTCCCGGAGAAGCTGATTCCGCTGGTGATCCACAACGCGCTCGCCGGCAAGCCACTGCCGATCTACGGCGACGGCCAGCAGGTCCGCGACTGGCTCTATGTCAGCGATCATTGCGCGGCGATCCGCCGGGTGCTGGCTGCCGGCACGCCGGGCGAGACCTACAACATCGGTGGCTGGAACGAGAAGGCCAATCTCGACGTGGTTCGCGAACTGTGCGTGCTGCTCGACGAACTGCAGCCGCGCGCCGACGGTGTGGCCTATGCCAGTCAGCTCGTCTTCGTCGCCGACCGCCCCGGTCACGACCGCCGTTACGCGATCGACGCGCGCAAGCTCGAACGCGAACTCGGCTGGCGCCCGGCCGAAACCTTCGCCAGCGGGCTGCGCAAGACGGTGCGCTGGTATCTCGACCACCCGGAGTGGGTCGCCCGCGTCACCAGCGGCGCATACCGCGACTGGGTCGGGCGGCAATATGGCGGAACAACAGGAGATCATTCGCAATGACTACTGGTGCACAGACGCGCAAGGGCATCATCCTCGCCGGCGGTTCCGGCACCCGGCTGTATCCGGCGACCTTGGCGGTGTCCAAGCAATTGCTGCCGATCTACGACAAGCCGATGATCTACTACCCGCTGACCACGCTGATGCTGGCCGGCATCCGCGAAGTGTTGGTGATCTCGACGCCGCAGGACACGCCGCG
>ERZ1066115.207-NODE-207-length-19175-cov-18.259414_pt1 | contig 19175 bp, 15 predicted proteins | sample MGYA00382762_ERZ1066115 | MGnify/ENA primary metagenome ERZ1066115 (study PRJEB33369, sample SAMEA5778345) | biofilm metagenome | biome: Industrial cooling water; feature: Water cooling tower basin; material: Biofilm | place: United Arab Emirates | collected... | reverse complement strand
AGCTCATGCTCAATCCTTCCTAATCAACGCAGCTCGCTCCTGAATCCTGAATCCTCGATCCTCGATCCTAGTCATAGTGCAGCAAGCCGTGACCCAGCTCGGGTTCGCGGCCGGCCAGCAAGTCGCTCAGCACCGTCCAGATCGCATCGCCGGACGGCGGACAACCGGGGATGAAGTAATCGACCTTGACCACTTCGTGGATCGGGTGCACCTGGTTCAGCGGCAGCGGCAGCTCCGGGTCGTTCGGAATCAGGCCGTTGGCCAGGCCGGGGCTGGTGTGATAGACCTCTTCGAGGATCACCGGCAGCGGCAGATGATTGCGCTGCGCCGGCAGACCGCCGTTGATCGCGCAGGCGCCGATGGCGATCAGGACCTTGCACTGCTTGCGGAACTCGCGCAGCACATGCACGTTTTCGGCGTTGCACAGCCCGCCCTCGACGATCCCGATATCGCAGTCCGGGCTCACGGTCTTGATGTCGGTCAGCGGCGAACGGTCGAATTCGATCTGCTCAAGCAGCGCGAACAAGCGCTCGTCGATGTCGAGGAAGGACATGTGGCAGCCGAAACAGCCGGCCAGCGAGGTGGTTGCGACCTTGAGCTTGCGCGGTGCGGTCGGGTTCATACGCCCTCCTCTCCGGCCGCAACGGTCTCGGCCAGTGCGGTTTCGGACAAGGGCGCACGGTCGTACGGCCGTTCGCCAATCGGGACTGCAAAACCCCGGCGCTTCTTGAGAATAACGCCGACCGGACAAATTTGCGCCGCCTTGTCGTCGACCGTGAAATCGGTGTCGACCAGCCGGCCGGACTTGGCATTGACGATCAGCTGGGTACGAATCCCGCGCCCGGACAGCGCGAACACGTTCTTGCCATCGACGTCGCGACTGGCGCGCACGCACAGCGAGCAGAGGATGCAACGATTGAAATCGAGCAGCACCTCGGGGTGCGAGGCGTCGACCGGGCGGTCGGGGAAGAAGTGGTCGTAGTGCGGACTCATCATCCCGAGGTGGTAGGCGGTGGCCTGCAACTGGCAGTGGCCGCTCTTCTCGCACGACGGGCAGAAATGGTTGCCCTCGACGAACAGCATCTGGGTCAGCGCCCGCCGCTCGGCGTTGAGTTCCTCGGTATTGTTCTCGACCACCATGCCGGCGGCGGCACGCAAGGTGCACGACGCGGTATGGCGGCCATTGACCTTGACCGTGCACAGCTTGCACGAACCGTGCGGCTTGAACTCCGGGTGGTAGCACAGGTGCGGGATGAAGACGCCGGCCCGGGTCGCTGCCTGGATGATGGTTTCGCCGTCGGTGAAGGGAATGCTCAGTCCGTCGAGGGTGAAGGTCTGGCTCATCTCATGCCTCCTGATCGAGGAAATGCGCGCCGGCATCGTCGCGCCCGGTCATCTGCCGCGCCGCCGCCAGCGCCCGGTCGAGGTCGAAGGCGGGGGCAAATTCCTGCTGCTGCATCCGCCGCTCGTAAGCCGGGCGGAAACGGGCGATGGTGTCGAGCACCGGGTTGCAGGCGGTGTGGCCGAGGCCGCAATGGCTCATCGTCTGCAGCAGCTGGTTGAGTTTTTCGATTTCGGCGAAGTCGTAGGGCGAGCCGCAACCCTGATGCAGCTTGTCCATCAGGTTCTTCAACAGCGAGGTGCCGACCCGGCACGGAGTGCAGAAGCCGCAACTCTCGTGCTGGAAAAAATGCACGTAATTGCGCGCCACCTCGAACATGTCGCGGCTGTGGTCGAACACGGTGAAGGCACCGGCGGTCGGGATGTCCTCGAAGCCGATGCAGCGGTCGAACTCGGCGGCGCCGAGGCAGACCCCGGACGGACCGCTGACCTGTACCGCCTGCGCATCGGCGGCGCCGCAATCGGCCAGCACCTGGCGGATGCTGACGCCGAAGGGGTATTCGTAGATGCCCGGCCGGGCGCAGTCGCCGGCCACCGACAAGAGCTTGGTCCCGGCCGAATGGCGGGTGCCAATGGCGGCGTACCAGTCGCCGCCATGCACGGCGATCAAGGCGGCGGCGGCGAAGGTTTCGACGTTATTGACCACCGTCGGCTGGTCGAGATAGCCGTTGGTCACCGGGAAGGGCGGACGGTTGCGCGGCGTGCCGCGCTTGCCTTCGAGCGACTCGATCAGCGCCGACTCCTCGCCGCAGACGTAGGCCCCGGCTCCAACATGAATCTCGATCTCGAAATCGGCTCCCGGCATGCCGGCAATATCGCTGCCGAGCAGACCGTCGCGACGGCGGCGTTCGAGCACCGCATTGAGGTCGTCGAGCAGGTAGCGATATTCGCCGCGCAGGTAGAGAAAACCGCGCCGGGCGCCGATGGCATAGGCGGCAACGGTCATGCCCTCGAACACCAGGTCGGCGCGCCTGCTCAATAGCACCCGGTCCTTGAAGGTGCCGGGCTCGCCCTCGTCGGCATTGCAGACCACGAAGCGCTGCTGCCCGGCCTTGAGCGGCGCATTGCGGCAGGCCTCCCACTTGAGCCCGGTCATGAAGCCGGCACCGCCGCGCCCGCGCAGGTTGGCGCGCTTGATCTCGTCGAGCATCGCCGCCGGGCCGCCGAGGCCGGTCGGCAGGCCTTCGCGCCAGGAACGCAGGTTGGCAGCGGCGAGGCCGTCGCTGGGCACCCGCGCCTGCGCCGCGCGCAAGGCATCGCCGGGCGCGAAGGGGGTGGCGAGCAGGAGGTCGGCGCGGCGGATGTTGTCCTCGATTGCGAAGAACTCGGCCGGCCAGTCGGCCAGCGGCACCTCGTCGCGCACCAGTTCGACGATGCGGTCGATGCGTTCCACGGTCAACCGGCCGATCGCCCGCAAATTGACCAGCAGGCCCGGCCCCTGGTCGCACAGGCCGCTGCAGGAAGTGTGGTCGACGCTGACCAGCCCGTCCTCGGAAACCTTGCCCGGCTCGATCCACAGCGTCGAACAGAGGCGTTCGAGCAAGGCCGCCGAGCCTTGCATCCGGTCGGTGATGCTGTCGGAAAACAGAACCCGGTAGCGACCAACCGGGCGGGTATGGAGGAAGGAGTAAAAACCGGCCACCCCCTCGATCTTGGTTCGGGGCACGGCCAGCACGGCCTGCAGCCGGTCAATCGCCTCCGGCGCTATCCAGCCGCATGCCTCCTGGATTTCGCGCAACATCTGAACCATGCAACTCGGATCGCGACGGTAATCCGCGACCACCCGGTCCACGATTCCCACCACCGCTTCAAACTGTCCATCGTTCGTCTGCATCATCATCTCCCCCATGAATGAGCCCGCTCGATAGCCACAGGTTAGCAGCCGGACCCGGCGTTTTTTTGCTCCAGATCAAAGGACGCCGAGAAAAGCCGGCAGAGCACTCCGCAAGCCACCGCCCTGTCATCCCGCCGCAACCTGCTTGTGCCACAATCTTGCTGCACTACAGCATCGAAAACCCCTTGCCGTCAGAACGCAACAGGAGTTCAATTGATGCATAGCAACATTTTGCAAACCAAGCACAGGGAAGAGAACAGCATGAACGTCACCAACCAGGCCCTGCCGCTCGCCGGCAAAAAAGGCATCGTCACCGGCATCGCCAACGACAAGTCCATCGCCTATGCCGTCGCCAAGGCCATCGTCGAACTGGGCGGCGAAATCGCCATCACCTACCAGAACGACAAGACCGCCAAATACACCCAGCCGCTGGCCGAAGCCCTCGGCGCCAAGCGCTTCCTGAAGCTCGACGTCTCCGAGCCCGGCTGCCTGGAAAACGTGATCGCCGAGTGCGGCGCCGCCTTCGGCGAAATCGACTTCGCGATCCACTCGATGGCCTTCTGCAATGCCGACGACCTGCACGGCCGCGTCATCGACGCCACCGAAGCCGGCTTCGACGCGGCGATGAACGTCTCCTGCCACAGCTTCCTGCGCATGGCCAAGGCGCTGGAGCCGCTGATGGCGCACGGCGGCTCGCTGATCACCATGTCCTACCTCGGCGCCGAGCGCGTGGTCCGCAACTACGGCGTGATGGGCATCATCAAGGCGGCGCTCGAATCGGCCGTCCGCTACATGGCCTACGACCTCGGCCCCAAGGGCATCCGCGTCTTCGCCGTGTCGCCCGGCCCGATCATGACCCGCGCCGCCTCCGGCATCGCCAACTTCAACAACCTGCTCGAATCCGACGCGCAGAAGGCACCGCTCGGCCGCACCGTAACCATCGAGGAAGTCGGCGCGCTGACCGCCTTCCTGTGCACCCCGGGTTCGTCGGGGATGACCGGCCAGACCATTTACGTCGACGCCGGCGCCCATATCGTCGCCTGATCTTGCCCCAAGCCGATGCCGGCTGGTGCCGGCCTCCGGCTTGAGCGCACAATACGGAGTCAGGATGCCGCCGCTCGCGGCATTCCCCTTCTTTTTTCCGACGTGGAGTCGCCCATGGACAGCAACGCCACAACTATCATCGCCGATCCGGTTCCCGACCACCCCCTGCTCAAGGGGCGCCAGGAAATCGGGCGCGGCGAAAGCACCATTGTCGTCGAAGCCGATACCGTCGATGGCCAGGAACGCGTCTTCAAGATTCTCTCGTCACCGACCGACTACGCTTATTACACCGCGTCCGACCGCCCGACCGGCCGCCATTTTCCGGTGGTCTTCGCCGATCACGGCACAGCTGGCAAGTCGAGCCGTGGTTTTCCCTTCCACATCGTCGAGGTCGAGCGACTCTATCCGCTACCCGGCCAGGGCGATGCGGTCGAACTGGCGACCAAGATTTCGACCTCGTATTTCGACGCCTGCATGGCCTGGCGCAATTTCGCCCACGACATGGGCCGCATCGCACTGCATCATCTGGCGGTGACGCCGATGGGCTGGAGCGACGCGCTACAGGAATCACTACAGGCGCTGGAAGCCTTTTCCTCCGAATACGATGCCCTGCCCGACCTGATCAAGGCCGACAACCTGATGATGCGCAAGGACGGCACCCTGGTTTTTTCCGATCCGGTATTCATGGAATGAAAAACCGGCTTTTTTTCCGTCGACCGTGACATGACCATCAACCACGTCTTCTACACCTCGCGCAAGCTCGCCGAATCGCTGGCCGGCAACCCGTACATGGCGGTGATCTCGATCACCGATCCGACCACGCCGGAAGCCCGTCTCGATCCGCTGTTCCGCCACGTGTTGCGCCTCTCCTTCTTCGACGCAGTGCCGGCCGATGAATTCACGCCGGCGTTGCCCGGCCTGTTCGACGCCGCGATGGCCCGCCGGATTCACGACTTTGTCGACGAAATCCACCGGGCACCCTTCGCCATGTCGGTGATGGTGCATTGCGAATACGGGGTCAGCCGTTCGGCTGCCGTTGCGCTGTTTGTCGAAGCCTTCAGCGGCGCGCCGCTGGAAGCGCGCGAGTTCACCTACGAGGCCAATCCCTGGGTGATCGAGCGGCTGCAAGCCCTCTGCCCCGAAATCGACATCGAAATTCCGGCCCCCACCGCCGCCCACGAAAGACGCGTCGCAGCCCGCGCCTGAACCGTTTTCTGCAGGGAGAAAAGCACATGCACAGTAACAACGGCGAACAACGCCACGTCGTCAACAAGACCTTCGATGAAATTCATGTCGGCGAAAGCGCTTCGCTGACCAAGACCCTGATGCCCGAGGACGTCAAGCTCTTCGCCGTCCTCACCGGCGAGATCAACCCCGGCGTTGCCAACCCCGAGTACTCGCACAGCGGCCTGTTCCGCGAGGTGATGGCGCACGGGATGTGGAGCGGCTCACTGATCTCGACCATCCTCGGCACCCAGTTTCCCGGACCGGGCACGATCCTGATCGACCAGTCGCTGCATTTCGCCCGCCCGGTCAACATCGGCGATACGGTGACCATCACCGTCACCGCCAAGCAGAAATTCGAGCATAACCAGCACGTCATCTTCGACTGCGTGTGCACCAACCAGGAAGGCCTGCAGGTCGTGCGTGGCAGCGTCGAAGTGCTGGCACCGAGCGAGAAAGTCAGCCACCTGCAGGAAGTGTATCTGCCGGAAATCCACATCGACGACAAGCACGAGCGCTATACCCACCTGCTGCAGCGGGTCAAGGGCCTGGAGCCGATCCCGACGGCGGTTGCCCATCCCTGTGACAAGGAATCACTGAAAGGCCCGGTCCAGGCCTTCCAGGCCGGAATCATCGAACCCATCCTGGTCGGCCCGGAAAACAAGATCCGCTCGGTGGCCGAGGAATTCGGCATCGACCTGCACGGCATCCGCATCGTCCACGCGGCGCACAGCCACGATGCCGCCGCGCTGGCCGTCTCGCTGGTCCGTACCGGTGATGCCGAGGCGCTGATGAAGGGCAGCCTGCATACCGACGAACTGATGGGCGAAGTCGTCGCCCGCGCCAATGGCCTGCGCACCTCGCGCCGGATCAGCCACGTCTTCCTGATGGACGTGCCGACCTACCACCGGCCGCTGCTGATCACCGACGCCGCGATCAATATCGCACCGACGCTGGAAGAAAAGGTGCACATCATCCAGAACGCGATTGACCTCGCCCATGTGATCGGCATCCCCGAACCCAAGGTGGCGATCCTCTCGGCGGTCGAGACGGTCAACCCCAAGATCCAGTCCACGCTCGACGCCGCCGCGCTGTGCAAGATGGCTGACCGGGGCCAGATCAAGGGCGGCCTGCTCGACGGCCCGCTGGCCTTCGACAACGCGGTCTCGATCGTCGCTGCCAAAACCAAGGGGATCAAGTCGGCCGTTGCCGGCCATGCCGAAATCCTGGTCGTCCCCGACCTCGAATCCGGCAACATGGTCGCCAAGCAACTCGAATACCTCGCCAACGCGCTGACTGCCGGCATCGTGCTCGGCGCCAAGGTACCCATCGTCCTGACCAGCCGCGCCGACACCGCCGAAACGCGGACCGCCTCGTGCGTGATCGCTGCGCTGGTCGCCCACGCCAATCGCAACAAGGGAGCACAGTAAGTCATGGCTCGTGGAATTCTCACCATCAACGCCGGTTCGTCGTCGATCAAGTTTTCGCTCTACGAACACAACGGCCAACTCGCCGCCACGCCGGCCCTCTCCGGCCAGATCGACGGCATCGGCGCCGCCGCCAGGCTGGTCGCCAAGGACCACAACGGAAAACACGAAATTGCGCTCACCCTGAGCGGCGAACAGGAAGCGCAACACGCCGCCTCGCTCGATTTCCTGCTCAAGTGGATCGGCGAACACCTCAGCGGCGTCGAGATCGCCGCCGTCGGCCACCGCGTCGTCCATGGTGGCGAACTGTTTTCGGCCCCGATGGCGGTCGACCGTGAAAAGCTCGCGCAACTCGAACAATTCATCAACCTGGCGCCGCTGCACCAGCCGCACAACCTCAACGGGATCAAGGCGATTGCCCGCACCCTGCCGCAACTGCCGCAGGTCGCCTGCTTCGACACCGCCTTCCACCGCAGCAACCCGCCGGTTGCCCAGGCCTTCGCCATCCCCCGCGCACTGTCGGCTGAAGGTGTCAAGCGCTATGGTTTCCACGGCCTCTCCTACGAGTACATCGCCCGCGTGCTGCCCGAACACAGCCAGCGCGCCGACGGCCGGGTAATCGTCTGCCACCTCGGCAACGGCTCGTCGGCCTGCGCCATGATCGGGCGAAAAAGCATCGCCTCGACCATGGGCTTCACCGCCATCGACGGGCTGATGATGGGCACCCGCACCGGCGCCATCGACCCCGGCGTACTGCTCTACCTGATCGACAACAAGGGGATGGGCTCCAAGGAACTGACCCGGCTGCTCTACAAGGAATCCGGCCTGCTCGGCGTCTCCGGGATCAGCCAGGACATGCGCACCCTGCTCGCTGCCGACCGGCCGGAAGCCGAGGAAGCAATCGAGCTTTACTGCTACCGCATCGTTCGTGAAATCGGCTCGCTTGCCGCAGCCATCGGCGGCCTCGACGCACTGGTATTCACCGGCGGCATCGGCGAACACGCCGCCGAGGTCCGCCGTCGGGTCTGCGCACAATCGGCCTGGCTGGGCCTCAGCCTCGACCAGGCCGCCAATGCCGACGACCAATTGCGCATCGCCAGCAGCGACAGCCGCGTCGACGTGCTGGTGATTCCGACCAACGAGGAATGGATGATCGCGCATCACGCCTGCGCCGTGCTGGCCCTGTAAGCCCAGCCTTCACCGCCCCCGGCCCCGGCCGCGAAAGCGCCCGGGGCCTTGTTTTTCCTGGCCTTCGACAAAGACATGAGCATCTTGGAGAGGCGAGGCACAACCCACTGTATCTAGTCAACGGATTGCCACCAACCACTAGATATAGTAGATTCCTTCCTCAGACACACCGAAATACCCTCTAACAAAAAATCTCCCAAGGAGCAAGCGATGGCCCCTTTAGCTGAACAACTTTCCCTGACCGAAATCCCCGCACCGCCGGAGTTCGCGCCCTTGCCCGAACAGGAAATTTCGGCCGAAGTCCTGATCGAAAAATACGCCAAGGGCAAGGAAACCAACGTCCACGACGTGCGCAAGCGGGTCGCCTGGGCACTGGCTCAGGTCGAACAGGAAAAGGATCGCGCCCACTGGGAAGCGAAGTTCCTGTGGGCCCAGGAAAACGGTTTCATCCCGGCTGGCCGCATCAACTCTGCCGCCGGCACCGACCTCCAGGCGACGCTGATCAACTGTTTCGTGCAACCGGTCGGCGACTCGATCGTCGAAACCGTCGATGGCCGCCCCGGCATCTACACCGCACTCGCCCAGGCCGCTGAAACCATGCGCCGTGGCGGCGGCGTCGGCTACGACTTCTCGTCGATCCGGCCGCAGGGCGCGCTGGTCAAGGGCACGCAATCGCGCGCCTCCGGCCCGGTCTCCTACATGCGGGTCTTTGACCGCTCCTGCGAAACCGTCGAATCCGCCGGTGCCCGCCGTGGCGCCCAGATGGGCGTGCTCCGCTGCGACCACCCGGACATCGAGGAATTCATCCACGCCAAGGATCACGGCGACCTGACCAATTTCAACATTTCCATCGGCGTCACCGATGCCTTCATGGAAGCGGTAGACCAGGACGGCGAGGTTGAACTGCTGCATCGCAGCGAGCCCAACACCGACATGCGCTCTGCCGGCGCCTACCAGCGCGAGGACGGCCTGTGGGTCTATCGCAAGCTGCGCGCCCGCGACCTGTGGGACCAGGTGATGAAGTCCACCTACGATCATGCCGAGCCGGGGATCCTCTTCCTCGACCGGATGAACAAGGACAACAACCTCAACTACTGCGAGCTGATCGAAGCCACCAACCCCTGCGCCGAACAGCCGCTGCCGCCTTACGGCTGCTGCTGCCTGGGTTCGCTGAACCTCACGCTGTACGTCCGCGATGCCTTCTCGGACAAGGCCAGCTTCGACTTCGAAGGCTTTGCCGAAGCCGTCCGCGTCTCGATCCGCATGCTCGACAACGTGCTCGATGCCACCCACTGGCCGCTCACCCGCCAGGCCGAGGAAGCCGCCAACAAGCGTCGCGTCGGTCTCGGCTTCACCGGTCTGGGCGACACCCTGGCCATGCTCCGCCTGCGCTACGACAAGCCGGAAGCCCGCGCCCTGGCCGGCCGCATCAGCGAATTCATGCGCGATACCGCCTACCTCGCCTCGGTCGAACTGGCCAAGGAACGCGGTGCCTTCCCGCTGTTCAACGCCGAGCTCTACCTGTCCGGCGGCAATTTCGCCTCGCGCCTGCCCAACGACGTCAAGAACGAGATTCGCAAGCACGGCCTGCGCAACTCGCACCTCTTGTCGATTGCCCCGACCGGCACCATTTCGCTGGCCTTCGCCGACAATGCCTCGAACGGCATCGAGCCGCCCTTCTCCTGGACCTACAACCGCAAGAAGCGGATGCCCGACGGCACGCTCAAGGAATACTCGGTTGAAGACTACGCCTGGCGTCTGTACAAGCACCAGGGCGGCGATGTCTCCAAGCTGCCCGAGTATTTCGTGACCGCCCTCGAAATCTCGGCCAAGGCCCACGCCGACATGGTCGCCGCCGTCGCACCGTACATCGACACCTCGATCTCGAAGACGGTGAACGTGCCTGCCGACTACCCCTACGAAGACTTCCAGGACCTCTACATGCAGGCTTGGAAGGCCGGGCTCAAGGGCCTCGCCACCTATCGCCCGAACAGCGTGCTCGGCTCGGTCCTCTCGGTCGAACCGAGCAAAACCGAGCCGGCGCCCGCCGCCGATGCCAAGTCGCCGCAGGACTTCATCTCCGACGCCAACCGCCGCCTCGAAATCAAGCACCTGCCGGCACCGGTGCTGGCCAGCCTGCGCTGGCCGGGCCGCCCGAACCTGCCGGAAGGCAACCTGTGCTGGACCTACATGCTCGACTCGGCGATCGGTAAATTCGCGCTCTTCGTCGGCCATGTCGAACCCGAAGGCCGCGCCTGGCCGTTCGAGGTGTGGACCAACGGCCCGGCCGAACCGCGCGGCCTCGGCGCCGTTGCCAAGACGCTGTCGATGGACATGCGCGCCAACGACCACGGCTGGCTGGAAATGAAGCTCGAAGCCCTGGCCAAAACCCCGGGCGACGCAGTCGATATCGCAATGCCCCCGCACGGCGAGAAGAAGCGCCAGCCCTCGGTGGTCTCGGCGATGGCCCAGATCATCCGCTGGCGTTGCGAACAGCTCGGCGCCTTCAAGCACGAAGGCCCGACGCCGGTGAAGGACGCCCTGTTCAGCGCCAAGGAGCCGAAGACCGGCACCGACGGCACGCTATCCTGGACGGTCGACGTCGGTAATCCCTCGACCGGCGAAGACTTTGTCCTCGGCCTCAAGGAAATCACCCTGCCCGACGGCACCTCGCGCCCCTACTCGATGTGGCTGGCCGGCAACTACCCGCGTGCCCTCGACGGCCTGTGCAAGCTCTTGTCGCTCGACATGCGCGTGCTCGACCCAGCCTGGATCGGCATGAAGCTGCGCAAGCTGCTCGACTACTCCGAGCCGCTCGGCGATTTCATGGCCTTCGTTCCCGGTTCGCGCAAGCAGCAGACCTACCCATCCACCGTCGCCTACATCGCACACCTGATCATCCACCGCTACGCGATGCTAGGCATCCTCGACGAGGCCGGTTTCCCGCTGCAGCAGATGGGCATCCTCGAAGCCCCGGAAGACACCACCAGCAACAAGGTGCTGCCGACCCAGGGCAAGTTGTGCAGCGAGTGCGGCAACCACACCGTGATCCGCAAGGACGGCTGCGACTTCTGCACCGCCTGCGGCGCGGTCGGCACCTGCGGCTAAGCCGGCAAACCCACCAGCTGGGCCGCTAAAGGCCCCGGGATCAAATGCTGATCCCGGGGCCTTTGTTTTCGTGCCGGCGATTTCCCCATGATCGACCCTGAGCGCCGGGTAATCCAAACGGCCGAGCGGAACCAAAATATCAGGGTATCACCTAAGTGATAACATGAGACCACACTCAAACTGGGGACAAGGAAGGGGTAAACCACATGAGCATCGCACAACGCCTGCTGCTGCTGATCTTGTTCGCGGTTCTATCGCTGGTCGTACTGGTCGGCAGTACCCTGTACAAACTGGTCGCAATCCACGACGGCATCGTCGAAACCGACACCAACAGCATCCCCAGCATTATCATCCTTGGCGATGCGCAAACAGCCTATTTGCGCGCCCGGCCACCGCTGTTGAACCACATGCTGGAAAACGACCCGGAAAAAAAGGCGGGGTTTGAAAAACGCTTCCACGAACGCGTTGCACAAACCGAAAAAGCCCTCGCCGACTACGAAAAACTGGTCGTAGACGCGAAAGACCGGGAAATGCTGGAAAACAGCAAGCGCCTGCTGCAGGACTACAAGGATGCCAGCGCTCATATTCTCAAGGCTTCGCGCGAAGGGCGCATCGAGGAAGCCAGCCAGTTGCTCGCAGCCAAGCGCACAACCATTGATGGCCTGGCCAAATCACTGAACGACCACGGCAAATACAACCAGGAACTGGCCACCCAGCATGCCAGGACTGCCGAGGAAGATTACCGCAAGACCCGCAGTTTCATCATCGGCGTGGCGCTGGCCACCGTGGTCCTGCTGACCGCAATCGGCTATTTCGTCTATCGCCAGGTCAGCCAGGCCTTGCAACAGATGATCGCCGCCTTTACCCGGATCGAGCGCGACCTCGATTTCACCACCCGCATTCCGGCCGACGGCAAGGATGAAATCTCGGCTGCCAGCCGTGCATTCAACCAGTTGCTGGAGCGCTTGCAAGGCAGCTTCCGTCAGATTTCGGAGCGGACCGCTGAGGTCAATTCGGCCGCCAACCGGGTGTCGACTGCCGCCCACGAAATGTCGATTGCCTCCAGCCAGCAGAGCGACTCGGCCGCCAGCATGGCAGCTTCGATCGAGGAATTGACGGTCAGCATCAACCACGTCGCCGACCGCGCCGACGAAACCGCCAAGCTGACCCGCACCGCCGGCCAACTGGCCCGTGACGGAGAAAGCATCATTGGCGACACGGTTGGCGCCATCAACAGCATTGCCAGCAGCGTTGGCAGCGCATCGCAGCAAATCAGCGCCCTCGAAACCCAGAGCGAAAAGATCAGCAACATCGTCCAGGTCATCCGCGAAATCGCCGACCAGACCAACCTGCTCGCGCTCAACGCTGCGATTGAAGCCGCCCGCGCCGGCGAACAGGGGCGCGGCTTCGCGGTGGTCGCCGACGAAGTCCGCAAGCTGGCCGAGCGCACCGGGCTGTCAACCCAGGAAATCGCCAGCACCATTCAGGAAATGCTGAACAGCGCCCAGGCGGCGGTGCACAGCATGCAGACGGTCGAAGGCAGCGTCGGCGCCGGGGTCGGCCATGCCGAACGTGCGAGCAACGCGATGCAGGAAATCGGCAGCGGATCGACCCGCACCGTCGGCATGGTCAGCGACATATCCGACTCGATCCGCGAACAGAGCGAAGCCAGCACGAGCATCGCCCAGCAGGTTGAAAGCATTGCCCAGATGACCGAGGAAAACAGCGCGGCGGCAGAATCGACGTCGGATACCGCCGGTGAGCTGGCGCGGCTGGCCGAGGAAATGCAGGCGATCATTCGCCAGTACCGGGTCTGATGTCATCTTTGGTCAGGGAAAACGTCATCCGGATGCGGGATAATGGCGCTTGATCAAACCCGAGAGCCACCCTGCCATGCACCCGCCCCGACGTTCCCCTGGCCTCTTCCTCGCGCTGGCCCTCGCCACCGCCCTTCCCGCCCTCAACGGCTGCGCCACCGCCGTCGTTGCCACCGGCAGCGTCGGGGCGCTGGCCCTGCATGACCGGCGCAGCTTCGGCACCCTGACCGACGATGAGAGTACCGAATGGAAGGCCGCCGCGCGCGTGCCGGAAAAATACCGGGACAGCGCCCACCTCAATTTCACGTCCTACAACCGCAAACTGCTGATCACCGGCGAAGTCCCGAACGAACAGGCACGTCAGGAAATCATGGCCAGCCTGCGGCCGATCGAAGGCATCCGCCAGATCCATGACGAAAGCGCGGTCATGCCGCCCTCGTCGCTGGCAGCCCGCAGCCGGGATTCGCTGACCGACGCCAAGGTCAAGGCGCGGCTGATCGACGACAAGCAACTCTCGGCCAACCATATCAAGGTCGTCACCGAGCGCGGCACGACTTACCTGCTGGGCCTGGTCAGCGACCGCGAGGCGCGCATCGCCACCGAAATCGCCCGCACCACCGACGGCGTCCGCCGCGTTGTCAGCCTCTTCGAAATCCTCGGCGACGCCGAACTGCGCCGCGTCAATCCGCCACCGCCGAACGCACCCGCCCCGGTGGAAAGCCGGTAAGCCGCAGTTTTTCGGTGACGTTCACGGTCGACCGTGAACATCACCGATTTTGCCCCGCCTACCCCGCCAGCAGCCCCGGCAGCCAGGTCGCGAGAAAGGGCAGCAGCGAAATCGCCAGCGCCCCGAGGAAAATTGCGGCGACCGCCGGCAGCACCGAAGCCGCGACCTCGCGCAGCGGCCGCCCGAACATCGCCGACGCAAAATAGAGATTCATCCCGGCCGGCGGGCAGAGGAAGCCCATTTCGATATTGGCGAGGAAGATGATCCCGAAATGCACCGGGTCGATGCCGTAGCTGGTGGCCACCGGCAGCAGCAGCGGCACCAGCACGACAATCGCCGCAAAAATTTCCATCAGGGCGCCGGCGAACAGCAGGAAGACGTTGAGCGCCAACAGGAAAGCCCACTTGTTGGGCAGCCAGGCCTGCGCGGTTTCAATCGCGGCGTCGGGAATCCCGGCGTCGACCAGGTAATTGGTCAGCCCCAGGGCCATGCCGAGGATCAGCATGATGCCGCCGATCACCTGCGCGCAATCGGCCAGGCAGCGGCGCAGCAGCGCGGCATCGACTTCGCGCTGCGCCCAGGCCTGGGTCAGCAGCGCGTAGGCGGCGGTCAGCGCCGCACTTTCGGTCGGCGTCGCCAGGCCGCCGGCGAGCGAGCCGATGGCCACCAGCGGTGCAGCGATTTCCCAGCGCGCGTGCCAGGCCGCGCTGCGTACCGCCGCCCAGTCGGTCGGGCGGGCAGCCACCGCCGCCGGCGCCAGGCCGTCGCGGCGCAAAAAGCCGCCGACCATGAGCAGGCAGGCGACCATCAGCGCTGCCGGCAGCAGGCCGGCGAGGAACATGGTGTTGATCGGCACCCGGGCAATGATCGCGTACATGATCAGCGGCACCGACGGCGCCAGCAACACGCCGAGGGCACTGGCGCTGGTGACCAGGCCGATGCCGCGCCGCTGCGGCAGCCCGGCCTGGGTCAGCAAGGGCAGCAAGAGGCCGCCCAAGGCCAGGATGGTGACGCCGCTGCCGCCAGTGAAGGCGGTGAATACCGAACAGAGCACCGCCGCTGCAATCGCCGTGCCGCGCGCGCCGCCACCCGAGAGCGCGGTGAACAAGGCACCCAGCCGGGCGGCGGCGCCAGTGCGGGCAAAGATCAGCCCGGCCAGCGTGAATAGCGGCAGCGCCGGCAGCGACGGGTTGACCGTGATCTGGTAATGACTGAGCGGAATCGCCGCCAGCGGCTGGCCTTCGGCCCAGAACAGCGCCAGCGCCAGACCGCCGAGGACGGCGAAAATTGGCGCGCCGCAGAGCAATACCACGGTCAACAGCAATAACAGTGGCAAAAGCGGCAAGGTCTCGCCATCGAACTGCGCTGCCAGCCCCCAGCCGAGCACCGGCAGCAGCAGGCCGGCAATGCGCCGCACCAGGCTGCCGCTCGCACCTCCGCCGCCCTGGCCGCCGAGTTTGCTACTGAGTTTGCTGCCGTAGCGGACGCCGAGCACGGCAAAGCCGAGCGGCATCGCCAGCTGGATCAGCCAGCCGGGCAAGGCGTAGGCGAGCAGCCGGCCACCGGCCATTTCGCTGGCGACGAAGGTCCAGCTGGCCTGCGCCAGCACGCCGCAGAGCAGCGCCGTGCCGCCCGCTCCGGCCCAGCCGGCAAAGGTTCTGAGCCAGGGCTGCGGCAAGGCGGCGAGGCCGGGTCCGAGCGTGGTCAGGTGGCCGCCGCGCTCGGCGAGCACGGCGCCGGCCATCGCCAGGATCAGGCCAAGATGCTGCACCAGCAGCGGCTGGTTCTGGATGCCCTCGCCGAGCAGCGGCCGCACTGCGATCTCGGCCAGCGGCAGCAGCAACATCAGGACCAGCGCGCCGCTGGCGAAGCATTCGGCGAGGCGCTCGGCGGTTTGGCCAAGCGCCCCGGCCAGACGCTCGCTGCGCAACGGCGGGGGCAGCGAAGACGCCCCGGATTCGCGGGCCGCCATCGCTTACTTCGCCTTGCCGTTGCGGAAGTCCTTGAGATGGCCCATGACCTCGTCGAAGGTCTCGGCCGGCACCATCTTGCCCCGGATGCGCGGGTAAAGCTTCTCGGCCAGCGCCTGCCATTCCTGCATTTGTGCCGGATTCGGGGTGTTGACCGTGAGTCCGCGCTTTTTCATCGCCTCGACCGCCTCGTCGACTTCCTGCCGCGCCTTGGCCCGCATCTGCAGCCCGGCCTTGGCGCCGGCGCTGCGCAAGGCGGCCTGCGCCTCGGGACTGCTCTCGTCCCAGGCTTTCTTGGTGATCACCAGGGCCCCGACAATCGGCGCCCAGTTGATGTCGAGCATGTGCGGCGCGCTGTTGTAGATCTGCGTCGCCAGCGCGAAATACGGCGTCGACGGCACGGCGTTGATCATCCCGGTCTGGATCGCCGGCAGGATGTCGCTGGTTTCCAGCGGCACCGGCGTATAGCCCAGGCTTTTCATGATTTCCTGCTGCTCGTTTTCACCGGCCCAGGCGAAAAACTTCATCCGCTTGTAGTCGTCCGGGCGCAGCGCCGCTTCCTTCGAGAAGAAGCGGACCCAGCCGGCGTCGCCCCAGGCGAGGACGACGAAGCCCTTGTCGAGGAATTTCTTCTCCATCCCGCCGCGCATTTTCTCGCGCACGTAATCGACCTCTTCCCACGAGCGGAAGAGCAGCGGCAGCGCCTGCAAGGCGGCAATCGACGGCTCGATCTCGCGCAGCCCGACCACCGAGAGCAGCGCGCCCTGCAACTGGCCGATGCGCATCCGCCGCGCCATGTCGGTCTCGCCGCCCTGGCTGCCGTCGGGATAGACCAGGTACTTGCCGCTGCCGCCCTGCGCCGCCCGCCAGGCCTCGCCGACTTCGAGCAATTGCCGGTGGTAGAGCGAACTCTTGGGCGCCAACGTACCGATCCGCAACTGCTTGTCGGCGGCACCCGCCGCCCCATTGCCCCAGGCCAGACAGGCGCCGATCAGCAGCGGCCAAAGCTTCCTCAACATCGAAAATCCCCCAAATTCACGGTCGACCGTGAAAAAGACCAAAAAACGCCGCCCGGCGACTGCCGGCACGGCTCAGAACAGATCGTCGGCTCGCCCGAGCAGCCAGCGCGCACGCCGACGCATGATTTCGTTGGCCAACGCATCGCCCCCCTCGCTCCCTTTGCCCCCCGCACCGCTGGCGGGCTCACGCACCGCCAGAGCCTGCTGGAGCAAGGCCTCGAAGCCGGCGCGGTCGCCGGCAGGGAGCGCAATCGCCTCGGCCTTGGCGACGTAGGGCGCGGCCAGCTGCCCTTGCGCCAGTACGATTGCCCGCTCAAAGCCGGCGGCAGCGCGCCGTGGATCGCCGCCCGGCCGCCCGGCCTCGAAGCTGGCGAGCAAGCCGTGCAAGGCGCCGCGCCCCCAGTCCGGTTCGACCCGCGCGGCGCGTTCGGCGAGGCGGATCGCCAGCGGCAGGTCGGCGACGGTTTCGGGTTCATCCTTGCTCACGGCGATCCGCGCGCCCCAGGCCGCAGCGGCCCAATAGGCCAGCCCGACCTGCGCCGGGGCCGGCTGCCAGTCGCCGGCGAGCAATGCCGGCAAAGCCTCGGGGGCGCCGGCCAGCGCCGTCGCCGCATGCCGCCAGGCCCGCAGGTAGAGCGCCGCCGCCCGCCGGCGCAGGCGCTCGGCGGCAGCCGCGTCGCGTTCCTCGATCTGCTCGGCGTCGAAGGCGACAAAGGCCCAGGCGTACTGGGTGAAACCGGCAGCCACCGCCTGCGCCAGCGCCGCGTGTTGCGGCTGGCGGGCGAGCACGGCTTCGGAGAGTTTCAGGTGGTAAGGTGCGGCGTCGCGCGCCAGTTCCAGGTCCGACTCGGCACCCGCCCCCTGCGCCGCGAGTTCGTCGGCCAGGCTGCCGATGATCAGCTGACGCGGCGAACAGGCGCCCAGCGCCAGCAGCAAGGTCACGCCCACAAGCGCCCGCACCGGCCAGGCGCTGGGCATCAGGCGGCGGATCAAGCGGCACATCAGGCCGAACAACTGGCGGCGCTCAAGGCCAGGGCCAGTACGAAAATGACGCTGCTTCCCTTCAGCCAGCGGCCGGCCTGTTCGGCGACAAACTGGTCCAGCCCGGTAAACAGCTCGGGAAAAGCGGCGATGTCGCTGCGATTCGGTTTCTGCATGCCTGACTCCTGAGATGAATGAGAAAACTCTTAGTCCAGCACCGGCCGCCCGTCGCGCCGGCTGATCGCCAGCGTTGCCGAGCGCGGCCGGCCACCGACCGCTTCGGGAAACTGGTTGGCCGGCCAGGCCGAGACGGCGGTCGGCCGCTGCGGGTCGGACTGTTCGTTGGCCGGCTCGCCGGGATGCTGGATATTGACGAACAGCGTCCGCCCGTCCGGCGTCGCGCTGATCCCGGTCAATTCGCAACCACGCGGGCCGGTGAGAAAGCGCCGGGTTTCGCCGCTGGCGACGTCGGCGACCAGCATCTGGTTATTGCCCAGGCGCTGGTAGTCGCCGCGATGCATGGCGCTGGTCGACACGTCGGTCTGGATCCACAGCCGGCCGCTGGGGTCGAACCACAGGCCGTCCGGGCTGCCGTAGGCGTCGCCACGCACCGTGCCCTGCTGCGCCGGCTCGGGATGCTGCGGGTCGCCGGCCAGCGCGAAGATATCCCAGGCAAAGCTTTCCGCCGCCGCGTCGCCACCCTCCTCGCGCCAGCGCACGATCTGGCCGAAGACGTTGCGGGGGCGCGGGTTGGCGGCGTTGATGCCGGGCCGCTCGGGGCTGCCGCGCTGATCGTTGTTGGTCAGCGTGACGTAGACCTCGCCGCTGTGCGGATGCACCGCGATCCACTCGGGGCGGTCCATCGGCGTCGCGCCGGCCAGGTCGGCGGCCTGGCGGCAACGGATCGCGACCTCGCCTTGGCTGGCAAAGCCGTGATCCACGGTCAACCCGCCGCGCGGGTATTTTTCGCCGTGGCGCAACGGTAGCCAGTGGCCGCTGCCGTCCTCGTCGAAGCGGGCGGCGTAGAGCGTGCCCTCGTCGAGCAGGCTGCCGGGATCGCGCTCGCCGGCGATATAGCGGCGGCGCGAAACGAATTTATAGACGTACTCGAAACGCTCGTCGTCGCCCATGTACACCACCACCCGCCCGTCGCGGGCGAGGGTCACGGTCGCCCCCTCGTGCTTGCAGCGGCCAAGTGCGGTGCGCTTGACCGGCGGCAAATCGGGGCGCTGCGGGTCGATCTCGACCACCCAGCCGAAGCGGTTGGGCTCGTTGGGATGCACGGTGGCGTCGAAACGCTCGTCAAAGCGGTGCCAGCCGATACCGCCGCCCTTGGCGCTCAGGCCATAGCGTTTTTGATCGGCGTTCGGCGTCGCCGGCCCCTTGAAGTAGTTGTTGAAATTTTCTTCGCAGGTCAGATAGGTGCCCCACGGCG
>ERZ1066115.206-NODE-206-length-19217-cov-9.832220_pt1 | contig 19217 bp, 16 predicted proteins | sample MGYA00382762_ERZ1066115 | MGnify/ENA primary metagenome ERZ1066115 (study PRJEB33369, sample SAMEA5778345) | biofilm metagenome | biome: Industrial cooling water; feature: Water cooling tower basin; material: Biofilm | place: United Arab Emirates | collected... | reverse complement strand
GGATTGGCCTGTGGTTTTTTACTGGCGGCCATTCATCAGGCGGGCCTGGTGGCATTAACACATACCCCAAGTCCCATGAATTTTCTAGTAAGTCTGCTACACCGACCCGACAATGAAAGACCGTTTTTACTCATTCCGGTTGGCCGTCCCCATCCTGACGCGCGAGTACCGGACATCGGTCGAAAAAAACTGGAAGAGGTGATGACCCTTTACTAGGGTTGGTTATTGGTAATCGCTTCCTTCTTGGGATGCAATTTCAGGTACGTAAGGGTATAGGTAAATTCTGATTGGCCTGAATTTTCTTTACGGATTCCCTCCAATACATCATGGGCAGCATCGTAAGTGAAGGTGTAGGTAGCCGATTCCCCCTTTTTTTCCAGATGTTTATAGACTAAGATGTTCCCTTCACTCATGCCGGTAAATTCACCCCGAATGGAATACGAAGGAAGATTCTCCTTATCCAAGGGTATTTCAATGTATTCGCGGTTGGGGTCACTCCCATCGCGGATGATGGCCACAATCGAATAATTCTCTTTACGCGTCATCACCTTGCGCTTTTCTGTTGGCGAAAGAAATCCTTTCCCCTTCTTCTCAACCACAATGGTAACCGCATAAATACCTTCAATGGTGCCCACGCTCGCAAAATCCTTACTCATATATCGCCTCATGATATCATGAAACGTGATTTGCTCGAACGGGTACACCTTCCGGTTTTGGCTCATCTGATAAAGCTTCTCAATCGAACAGCCCGAGGCCACGATAAACAAGCCTATTACCAGCGTTAGTTTTTTTATAGCCTTCATTGACCTAAAGATCAGGAAATTAAAAGACAATATCCTGATAGGCTCCATTTTGATACGATCGGCAGGAAAGCCGGCCTCGCAATGCAAGCGGTTTAAACAGTGACTTTCCCATTAACATCCGCACACATTCCTGAATACCTTCAGTAATGCTGGGGTGTGGATGCACACATTCGGCCAGTTCTTCAATGCCCTTATCCATGGAAATCAAGACCGCCACCGCCTGGATGGCGCTGCTGGCATGATTCCCTACCACTTTCATACCCAGAATTTTCATGTGGTCATCGCAGGTAACCAGCAGTTTGATAAACCCCTGAGTATTGCGTTTGGCAATGGCGCGGGTAATGGTGCTGTATTCCAGGGTAACTACTTTATAAGGAATACCTTTTTCGCGGGCCTGGATTTCATTCATTCCTACTCCGGCCACTTCCGGATTTAAAAACATGATTGTGCTGATATTTTCATAAACCAGCTTGCGATCCGGATGTCCAAAGATTTTCTCTACGGCATACCGGCCTTCCAGTTCACCCACGTTCACCAGCGAGATATCGGCTGTCAGATCACCCACGGCATAAATGTTGGACACATTGGTTTGGGTATCCTTGTTGTCGATGCCGCGCTTGGTAATGTTGATACCCACTTTGTCGTCCCATAAATCTTCAATGTTGGCCACGCGCCCTACCGACACCAAGGCTTTTTCGACATTAAAGGTATCGCGGCTGCCATCGGTGTATTCCAGTTCGTACTCCACCCGGCCATTGACAATCTTCATGGCCACCAACCGGGAGTTTCGGTGAATCAGCACTCCGTTATTTTCCATATTGCGTTCCACAATTCGCACGACATCTTCATCTTCAAATGGAAGGATGCGATCTCCTTTGTCAATCAGGTGTACCTTTGTTCGGCCAAACCCGCTAAAGATGGTGGCGTATTCGCACCCGATAACCCCGGCCCCAACAATGACCATGCTTTCCGGAAAATCATCGAGGTCTTCGATGCCCTCACTGGTTAATACAATGCGTTCATCAATCGGCAATTCAGGTAAGTACCGAGGGCGGCTTCCTGTAGCTAAGATGATATGATCAGCCGAAATGATTTCGGTATTGGCGCCTTGCGTAATTTCTATTTCATGAGGTGACAGCAACCGGGCATGGCCGGTTTTGTAACTCAACAGGTTGGCATAGCTGGACGAATTCAATTGGCTCATGTGCTCTTCCAGCAAGCTTTTACGTTCATGCACTGCCTTGCGAACCTCATTTTGAATCTCCCGAAAACTGATGGAAGGCGCCTGAATGTTGTATCGCTTCAGACTTTTTCGGAAGGCGGATGCTTCCCGAGATAACTCCCACCAGGTTTTAGATGAAAGGGCACCATTAGTTACCCCGGCACCGCCAATCCTCGTTTTCTCGATTAATACCGTTTTCTTCTTGAAGTCCATCGCCCGCATGGCAGCTGCATATCCGGATGGACCTGCACCGATTACAGCTAAGTCAAATTTCTCCATACTCATTAAAGCCTAAACCCGAAGTTACCACTTCCGGAACAGGAATCAATGAATAACCCGAACAAGGTTACGCTCCGAAAAAGGACAATTCTGAGTACTTTTACCCGGGTTTAACTCAACCACTACAAACCGCAGTAAATCGTTAAAACATGTTGGATCAATTAATAGAATGGGATAAAGAGTTACTGATCTTTCTGAACAGCTTGCATACCCCATGGCTTGATCCGGTCATGATTGTGGTTACCAAAACCTTCTTCTGGATTCCCCTGTATGGTGTCCTGATTTTTTTGATGTTCAGGACGTTTAAAAAGGAGGCCTGGTTTATCCTGATTGGCGCAGCGGTTACGATTTTACTGTGCGATCAGATCACTTCTTCGTTCATGAAGCCCTTCTTCGCGAGGTTGCGGCCGTCACAAGATCCAACTTTAGCCGGACTTCTCCATCATGTGAACGGATATCGCGGTGGACTTTATGGATTCTCGTCAGGCCATGCTGCCAATACTTTTGGTGTTGCCCTGTTCACCTGGCTTACTCTGCGGTCGTACTTCCGCTGGATTGGGCTGATCTTTCTATGGGCGGCCCTCATGACGTACACCAGAATTTATCTGGGTGTCCATTTTCCGGGCGACATACTGGTGGGTGGTGCCATTGGATTGATTTGTGGATGGATGGGCTACCGGATTTCCCTTTATCTGCGAAAGCGGTTTGCCCACCAACAAGACTTACCGCGCTAGCAGTTTCTTCACATACTTACCGATGATGTCAAATTCAAGGTTAACCTGTGTTCCTTGTTGGATCGCATGAAAGTTGGTGTGCTCGTACGTATAAGGTATGATCGCCACCGTAAATCCATGCGGCCTGCTTTCAAAACAAGTCAGGCTAACACCATTAACGGCAATAGATCCCTTTTCAACGGTCAAGTTTCCAGGAGCAGGATCATAGTCGAATTTAAAAATCCAACTGCCGTTTGCGTCCATAACGGAAACACACGTTCCGGTTTGGTCCACATGCCCTTGCACGATATGACCGTCAAACCGGCCATTGGCCACCATACACCGTTCCAGGTTCACTTTTGCCCCGAGGCTGAGTTTTCCGAGCGATGATTTCTGCAACGTTTCCTCGACAGCCGTAACCCAATGTCGCTTGCCCTCAACGTTTACCACCGTAAGACAAACCCCATCATGGGAAACGCTTTGATCTACCTTCAGCTCATGACTAATGGGGCTTTCGATGCAAAAGGATTTGTTGGAGCGGTCTTGTCGAATGTCAACAATCCGCCCAAGGGATTCGATGATACCAGTAAACATAGTCGGATCAAAGATAGGAAGTTAGCACAAACAGCAGGGTTACTTCTTCTCGCTCAACTTTTCCACTGCTTCCTTTTGATCGGGCCGCACCGTGGGATAGGTAATTCCCAATTGTTCGAGGTAGGTCTTATACTTGACCGGGTTGTAATAGAATGGTTTTAACTTTGGGGCATACTCTTCCATGATTTTTTTGTTGAGCGTGATGGCCGGGTTGTCCTTCTCGCCTATCAGGGGTGTATACTGTAAGTCTTTTGTCTGTTCGGTGCGGTAATACGCCCAGGCGTTCTTTAGAATCTCCGGTTTTAACAGCATGTCCAAAATTGTCATGATCTCGGCCTTCGCTCCATATACAATTCCTTTGTGGGCAATCGGGGTTGCCATGGAGATGGCATTGCTCCAATGGTGGCCCGGTAAGCCGGGGATGTTGGAAGGATACCGCAAGACCACGGTGGGTAAAGACCAACTGATGTCGGCAATGTCATCCGAACCACCGCCCATCGCCATCAGTTGCCGGCCCATCACATTGACCGGACCTGTTGGGCTGGGCAAACCTAAGGTATCCAATTTCACAGCCAGTCCTTCTACCTTGGGAGCCTTTAGTTCAAGTTGCGTTGCTTTTGCCAACAGCTGATCTTCAGCCGACCATTTCGGCAACCCAACCAGTTTCATGTTTTCGTACATCGCTTCGGCAATCGGCTTATTGAAATGACCGGGCCAGGCTGAACCTAAAACTTCGTAGGTAAACTTCGTATCCGTCATCATGGCTGCGCCTTCGGCAATTTTCACCCCGATGTCAAACAGCTTTTTGATGTTGGGATACGTCCGTTCGCGAAAGTAATACCAGACAGAAGCCTTGGACGGAACCACATTGGGTTGATCGCCCCCATCGGAAATCACATAATGTGAACGTTGGGTTAATTCCAGGTGCTCGCGTCTGTAATTCCACCCGATGTTCATCAACTCTACGGCATCCAGGGCACTTCGTCCGCGCCACGGAGCTCCAGCTGCATGCGCGGCTGCACCTTCAAAGGTAAACCGAACAGAAACCAAACCATTATTGCCGGCATCGCCATAGCCAACACCGAGGTTGTTGGCCACGTGCGTAAAGATGCAGGCATCCACATCCTTAAAGTAACCGGACCGCACATAATAGGCCTTCGTTCCCACCAGCTCTTCAGCTACACCGGGCCAAAGCATAATGGTGCCGTTGATTTTTTCTCGCTCCATTATCTTTTTAAGCACCAAAGCCGAAATAATATTTAAGGCCTGACCGGAATTATGGCCTTCACCATGACCCGGTGCACCGGTCACAATCGGATCGGCATAAGCCACTCCAGGTTTTTGAGATGCTTTGGGAATGCAGTCCACATCGGAACCTAAGGCAATGACGGGTTTACCAGTTCCGCTGGACCAGGTGGCAATCCAGGCAGTAGGAACACCGGCCACTCCTTTCTGAATTTTGAAACCATTTTTCTCCAGCAAAGAGGTGAGATAATGGAACGTTTCGTATTCCTGAAAACCTAACTCAGCATAGCTGAAGAGCATGTCATTGATCTGCTGCCCCAGTACCGCATACTTGTCGATTTCAGCGGCAGCTTCTGCTTTTAATTTCTCGACTTGTTGAACTTCAACCTGGCCAAAAGACCAGAACGTAAGGAGAATGAAAACCACGATTAGGTTAAGCTTTTTCATAGGAAGTAGGTTAGGAAATGCCAAGATAGCCAAATCACCTGCGCAATCAAGAACTCTAGGAGGAACGAAAAAACCTGCGTATAGGCGGTAAAATCCATGATTTATATAATTTTGGTTTATATCATAAACTATTTTACATTTGTTCCGTTTAAAGAGAAAAACGCCAGCCATGAGTCATCCGGCAGAAATGAGAGTAACCTATCTGGGAGCATTTCCACACACGGTGGTGGCCGCTGTGATCTGGCTTGCATCCGGAATTCTAGGTCAGTTTACCTCCACCACCGGAACAATACTGTTCTTTTTGGTAGCTGGTTTTTTTATTTTCCCGCTGGGTGAAGTAATCCGAAAAGCGATGAACATACCCAACCGATTGAGTGAAGATAACCTGCTGCCCATGCTGTTTATGTGGTTGGCTTTTACCCTTCCGCTCAGTTACCCCCTGATCTATTTGGCGTGTCGGCATGAGATCCGTGTATTCTTTTCGGCTTTCACTATTTTGGTGGGCGCCCATTATCTGCCCTTTATTTATGGATACAAGATGCCTTCGTTTGGCATGCTTGCCATTACCCTGGTGGGGATCGGCACCTATTTTGGTCTCCTCCATCCGGAGCAGTTTGCCATACCGGCATTGATCACCGGCTCTGTTCTCCTTGTATTTGCATTTGTTCACCTCCTTTTACTTAAACGATATTATCATGAACGCTGACAAAGACCTAACTCCGCAACAAAGCCTTGACATGATCACCGCCATGATCCGGCAGGCGAAAGGTAACATGCAGAAGAATAGTTTTTATTTTCTGCTGTGGGGCAGCACGATTGTGATTGCCAATTTGGGCGTTTACATCCTGCTAAAATTCACTCAGGTGGAAAACCCTTTTAATATGTTTTTGATCACGTTGGTAGCGGCCGTTGTTTCCATTGTCTATGGTATTCGGCAAAATAAAAATGCAACGGTATCCACCCACCTGGATGAAATTTACAAGTGGGTGTGGATAGGGTTTGGTGCTACGTGCTTCATCTTTTGGATTTTCGGGAGCAAAATCGGTTGGCAGTTAAATCCGGTGATTATTACCTTATGCGCAGTGCCCACCTTTATCTCAGGTGTGCTGCTACGGTTTAAGCCGTTGATGGCAGGAGGTTTTGCGTTTTGGATACTCGGGGCCATCATTTTTGTAGTCGATTATGAGACCCAATTTTTACTATCCGCCATCGCAGTTACGATTGGATATATTGTACCCGGCTATTTACTGAAGCGTTCGGAATAATTATGTTTAAAGACTTAGATCCGCTGCTGCACTCGCAATTACGACTGGCTGTGATGTCATTGCTGATCAGTGTTGAGTCGGCCGAGTTTACCTGGCTAAAAGATAAAACACAATCAACGGCCGGCAATCTGAGTGTGCAATTGGATAAACTTTCGGAAGCCGGTTACATCACTATCGACAAATCGTTCCGGGGTAAAAAGCCGGTCACTTCTTGCCGGGTAACCAAGAAGGGAATTAAAGCTTTTGAAGAATATGTCAACTCATTGAAGGACTATCTGAAACCTTGATCTTTTTTTAAATCTATTTAGTTTATAAAATAAACCTATTTATGAAAATGCAATATTATTTTCTCTTTCTATTGGGAATCAGTTCAACCGTTTTGGCGCAATCGCCTACAGGAGGCTCCGTTTACTTCTCCCCTAGCCTACAGTTATTTTCGTTTCAAAAACTGAATCAATCCTTTTCCCAAGCGGGCTTTGAAGCCGTTCCTGTGAGTTCCGGTTTTGGTGTCGGTGGATTTGGTCAGCTCAACCGCTGGAGACTGGGCGGTGAAGGAACGTACTTTTCCGGAAGCAAGTCCAATGCAGTAACTTCCACGGAAGCAGAAGGTGGCTGGGGTTATTTCTACGGAGGCTATGTTGTTGGTTCGCGTTGGAGACTGATACCCGCTTTGGGCGTAGGCTGGGGTGGAATTTCCGTTAACGCTATACAGCTGGCAACAGCTTCCTTTCCTGAGTTCCTGACCACCGCGCCTAACACTAGTCGCGTTTCGCTGGGTGATGTATTTCTTCATACTTCCCTCGCGCTTGAACGAACACTGGGTAAACACTATTACCTGAGTGCAAAAGCTACCTATAATCTGGGGTTGTCAGGAAGTCAAGCCTGGTCGGCCAACGGATTGGTTAATTCCGTCTCAGACCCGTTCCGGGGTTTCCAGGCCAGTCTTGTTTTTGGATTTATTCTCAACGCAAATTAATGAACAATCTTATTCATAGCTCCACCGGGTTAATTCATTTATTGTTTTCGCTCGCCAGCCTGATTGCAGGAACTTTCGTGCTTCTTTCTAATAAAGGAACCCGAACTCATCAGATAGTGGGGTATCTGTATACCGTGTTCATGCTTGGGGTTAACGGAACTGCCTTTGGGTTATATGGTTTATTTGGAAGACTGGGTCCGTTTCACTTCGCAGCCTTGATCAGTCTCGCCACGTTACTGGCCGGAATCTTTCCAGCCCTTCTTCGAATTAAAAATTGGCTCAATCTACACGTTGCCTTTATGTATTATTCCGTCATCGGCTTGTATGCTGCCTTTGTATCGGAAGTAATAGTCCGCATACCCGGACTCCCTTTTGGACCCGCTGTTGGAATTGCGACCGCAGTGGTTATGATCACCGCATTTATCGCCTTCCGCCTGCTGGGCCCCCATTGGCTCCGGCAATTCAAGTCTTATCTCACGAACAACTAACCCCTCATGATATGAAAACCAAAAAACTGATGTTCATCTTCTTTAGTATGGTAAGCCTGTCGATTCATGGCCAGGGCCAAGTTGATTTAACGGCACATCGAAAACAGCTATCCACATTAAACTACCTGGCTGGAAAATGGAAAGGTACAGCTTCCATTCAGCAACCCGGTGGAAAAACCTTAACCTTACACCAATCCGAAACCATTACCTGGGAATTAGATAGCTTACTGATGAGAATAGAAGGAGTTGGCACGGATCCCGAAACTAAAAAAAAGAGCTTCCATGCATTTGCGATTATTTCCTACAATCCCATGACCCAACAACTGGGTCTGCGTTCCTACACGCATGAAGGCCGTCAAACCGATGCTTACTTCAACCCGATTTCGGTCAACCAATTTGAATGGGGCTTTGACCTGCCAGCCAACCGGGGTAAAGTTCGGTACACCATTGTCATATCAGAAACGGATAAAACGTGGACTGAAAAAGGAGAATTCTCTCCGGACGGTACGCGATGGATGCCTTTTATTACGATGAACCTGGTTAAAGAATGAGTTTTTGAAATATACTTGTTGGGATTTGGACGTTGCTTCCAATATGATTATTAAGATAATGTATAGGTTTTTCGATCGTATCGGGGAATCACCAACCAATGAGAAGCCGTAGAATGCCCAGCCAGAATTGCGGGTGCTACCGATGTTGCCACGGCAGTACCGGTTAGTTTCATGATAAACGATCTGCGGGATGATTTTGGATCTTGTCATTTATCTAATCGTTAATGTTTGTAAGTTTGAATCACGTGCGCTCAGGTAAAGAGTTTGTCCATGAAATTGAATGCCGTTTACATGAAACTTTGGATCTGGTGGCTAACCCTGTATGTGCTTCTTTCATGTTCTACTCCCGAGCAACATCGGGAAAAAGTGGCAAAGCAAAGTTGCAGTGGTTGTCACCTTTTTCCGGAGCCGAGCTTGTTACCCAGAAGCACCTGGACTAAGGATGTATTACCCAATATGGCTTTCCGAATGGGATTAACCGACCTGATGGATGGATTGGATTATTTCCCGCAGCAGGATTTGTTAACCGTTGTAAGCACACTACCAAAAAACCGAATGGTTGATGAAGAAACCTGGGCTACCCTTGTGGAGTATTATACTCAAAGTTCACCAGACTCGATTTTGAACGAGCCTAGACCTACTCTTGACGTCCTCCATGATTTTGAACTAATTCCGTTTCAGGTACCCGATGCAGATCCGCTTGTTACTTTGGTTCGGATCAACCCGGCCAAAAAGGAAATTACGTATGGAACCCGCCATGCAGACCTCATTACATTATCCCGAAATCTCAAGGTAATCGATCAACAAAAGTTATCGAGTCCGCCCTCCTGGCTGGTGCATGAAGATTCTCTGCTCTTGCTTTCTGTCATGGGCATTATGGATCCCAATGACCAACCGAAAGGGAAGATTCAATTAAGAAGTGATTCAACCTGGCTACCCCTTATCGATTCCCTGAAGCGACCCGTTCACTTCGAAGTAGCTGATTTGACGGGGAATGGTCAGAAAGAATTTATTGTTTCTTCCTTCGGCAACTTTACCGGTGACCTGAGTATTTATGAAGATTTAGGAAACAGAACATATAAGCGACATATCCTCTCGACCCTACCCGGCAACCGACTTACCTTGGTCCAGGACTTTAATCACGATCAACGACCCGATATCTTAACGTTAATCACCCAGGGTGATGAACAAATTACCCTCTTTATCAACCGAGGTGATTTTGAATTTGAAGCCAAAACATTGCTGAGATTTCCACCTGTATATGGGTCCTCGTATTTCGAATTACAAGATTTCAACAATGATGGATTGTTAGACATCCTCTATGCGAACGGAGACAATTCGGACTACTCTCAGATTTTAAAGCCCTACCATGGCGTTCGGATATTTCTGCAAACCCGCGACATGCAATTCACGGAATCCTGGTTCGCGCCCATGCATGGTGCATCCAAGGCACTGGCCCGAGATTTTGATAGCGATGGTGATCTGGACATAGCGGCCATTGCCTTCTTCCCAGATTTTCAAAATCAACCGGAAGGAAGTTTTATCTATTTCGAAAATCAGGACTCTCAATTCGTTCCTAAGACCATACCAGGCAATCTGGGCCGATGGATTGTAATGGATGCGGCAGATTGGGATGGTGATTCGGATATAGATCTGGTGCTGGGTGCCCTCAACTTTACTACTCAGGTTCCCCCCGCACTGGCTTCTCAATGGAAAACCAATCCTGTAACACTTTTAATTCTATCCAATAATAAGCGCTGAATTACTTGATCAACCGGAAGGTTGTGATACCTTTTCGGTTGATGCCGCCCAGCACATACGCTACTCCTTGGTTTTCAAAATAGAGCAACGACTCGACCTGGCCGTTCAAGACAATACCACTTTTAGCAGGAGGCACCACCTTAAATTCTAACTTTTCTTGGCCCAACATCAAGAGGCCCTTACTGGCAGCATAGTAACCTGTGGACACATCATAGGTGTTGTCATTACCCGCAATCAAGATGTCCGCTTTACCATCACTATTGAAATCTGTAACGATCATCTTCCGGATTGGAGCCAATTGAGCTTCCACCGGAAGTTCTCGCCAGGTAAACTTACCCTGATCATTAATCAGTATATAACTGGAGGTTGTATTGACAAAGTAGGTGTTTGCTTCCGAAATTGTATCCGGTTTTATGATGTCCTGAGCTGTTGTGTAACTGAATTTCGTATAACTGGTAAACAGTTTTCTGAAAAACGGAGATTGTGATGCCAACTCATCCAAATAATTGATCGGGTATTCTTGCATAACTCCGTGTTCATCCTTCCAATAAGCAGTAGATATCGGATCCAGGAATCCATTCTTATCCAAATCCAGCGCATAGACTCGCATGGGAAATTCATCACTAATCGTAAACCGATGGTTTAACCCTAAATTTCCAACCACAAAATCCGTATCCCCATCCGCATCAAAATCGCCTGCCGCCAAGCTAGACCAAAGTCCATGCTTGGCTTCCAGTTCGGGAAGTTTGACTTCTTTCAGAACACCCTGGTTATTGTGTAAGAGTGCCAACGAGTTCCATTCCCGGGCAATGAGTAAATCAACCCATCCATCATGGTCATAGTCGGTCCAGATGGCGTCTGTTACCATGCCCAGATCAAAACTCAATTCTTGACTACGTTGAAAATTTCCGTTGGTGTTGACCAATACATGTGATTGATTGGCGCGTGGAAACCCCCACTTTTTAACGCGGCATCCGATAAAGATATCCTGATCACCATCCTGATCAAAATCAGCAGCTCGTATTACCGAACCCACAAAGGGATCAACCGGCAACTCCTCCTTCGTAAATTTTCCATCTTCGTTACGATAAACGTAATGCCGATACCGGGTTGAATCTTCAAGTGAATATCCTCCGGATATTGTAATCACATCCTGATCCAGATCCTGATCGATATCCAAAATTAATAAATCAGCCTCCTGACCTGATCTTTTTACGGTCAAGCCTTCTAATTCTGTTTTAAGAAACTGGTTACCTGTATTCTGAAAAAATGTGGTGGGTTGATCTTTTGAACCGCCTATGAGAAGATCCGGAAGTCCATCTCCTGTGAGGTCGCCCATTTCCAGGATGGGACCGATCTGTGAATACTTATGCGGAATCACGCTTTGGCCTTGGAAGAAATCAATGTAATCATCTTGTAAATGGGTAAAGTCAATCAAGCTATCTGCGGGTTCAAACATGGGCTTTGATTTTTTCAAGCGACTGCCTGGATCTCTCGGATTGGCATCCTTCTCATGCAGGCGTAGAATTTGATTTGAAGACACCCCCTTTAAAACCGTCTCTGATTTGCCTAGGGGCCACACGATTTTGATGGAGTCTACCACTGTTTCATCACCCAGACCAAAATGCAAAATAGGCTCTACAGAAGAAATGTACCCTCGTGATAAATACTTTTCGCTATACTGCAACTGACCCTCAAGCCAAAGTTCAACCTTTGCTCCTATGGCTTCAGTATTGGGAGCCAATCCGGTTAATTCCAACCGTAAGAAATTTTTATGATCATTAATGGCCCCGATGGTCTGATTTTTATAAATGAATGCTGGGTCATTGATATTGTTGACCACGTAATCCAAGTCACCATCATTGTCCAAATCCACAAAGGAGGCTCCATTCGAAAATGAGGGTAAATTCATTCCCCACTCCTCAGTTTGTTTATTAAATCTCAGACTACCCACGTTTTCAAATGCATAGTTAGGGACTTTTACAATCGGAATTCTTTCCAACATGTGTTCATCATCGGCCAGGGAACCGTACACCTGTGCTTTATAGTTGGTGAAATCCTTATCGGTCAGATCTTTGGGGAATCCGTTGGTCACGAGTAAATCTTTGTCGCCATCATTATCAAAATCGGCAAACAAAGGTGACCAGCTCCATTCTGTTTGATAGACTCCGGCCAATTGAGCGACCTCGCTGAAGGGAAGCATGGTGGTATCGATGAACCCATTATGCACGTGAAGCATGTTGCGCACAAATTGGGGCTCGTACTGGTACTTTTCATTGTTTATATAAACGTAGTAGCTGTTTCCGTTTATGGTTTGCTTCTTGCGGAAATATTGTTCGGGCATCATATCCATGGTGATGATATCCAACAGGCCGTCATTATTGAAATCAGCCATGTCATTTCCCATGGAAAACCGGGATTGATACGAGATGTAATCCCGTGAAACGTTTTTAAACGTTCCATTCCGTTGATTCAGATACAATAAATCATTGGCGATATAGTCGTTGGAGATATACAAATCCGGATAACCGTCCTTATTAATATCTCCAATGGCAATGCCTAAGCCATAACCCTCATAAACAATTCCAGCTTCCCGGGTTACCTCCTTAAAGGTACCATTGCCTTGATTTTGAAACAGGTGATCATTGTTGATCGCTGAACCATCTACTATCTTTTCGCGGTAATTGGTAGGAATGGCTTTGTTCACGATGTTGTTCAATACATAGAGGTCAAGGTCTCCATCCAAATCATAATCAAAAAATGCAGCATGCATGGAGTGAGCATCGTCATCGATACCATAGGCATGTGCCATTTCCTTGAAGTGGGGAACTCCATTCTGAATACCCTGATTGATCCAAAGTTGATTTTTACGTGCGCTACTATCCGGGCTCATGGTAGAGGTGAAATATATATCCCGTAGTCCATCCGCATTGATGTCCACGATACAGACTCCACTGATCCATTGTCCATTTGTAAGTCCCTCAAACGAGGACGTGATTTCCTGAAATTCAAAGTTGCCTTTATTGAGATAAATTCGGGTGAGCACCTTATTGCCTGTAAAGATCAGGTCTTGATAACCATCATTGTTGAGGTCTCCGACTCCAACCCCACCCCCATTGTACATGTATTCATTACGCATGATGTTGAAGGTGTCCTGTTCCAGGACATCGTTCCGGAAGGAAATTCCGGTTTCTTCAGTTGACAGTAATTCAAATCGAGGCGGTTTACTGCACGAATAGATTATCAGCCCAATTATGAAGAGTAAAAATCTATGACTAAGAGAAAGCTTCATGGAGTTCACCTATCAATCTTATGCAATGTTATCAATAAGACACTATTAAAAAAAGAAGCCGCTATGGCTTATAGCGGCTTCGGATTCAGTTCTAAACAAGCTTATCTATTCTGTTTCAGTCGTCCAAACATTAGATCTATTTGCTGCTGAGGAACAGGATAATTGATATCTTCGGGGCCTACGGTTGCTGTACCATATAAAGAAGACCGTCTTGTTTTTTCATACGTTAGGATACGATTTAATTCTGTAATCGTAATACCCCATCGATTGAGGTCAAAATAACGGTGTCCTTCCATCCCTAATTCAAGCTTACGTTCGAAACGTAATGCATTACGGGCGTCTGCCAGTGCAGTAATGGAACCGCTGTAAGTGTTAATCGTGTAAGTTACGGCTGGGTCAGCTTTTGCTGAGCCAGCAGCACGGGCTCTGATCACATCGATATTTGACATCCCGTTAGCAATTTCACCGGTTTCAATTTGACACTCAGCCAACAACAATACAACATCTGCAGCCCGAATTAAACGATAACCATTTACCGTATAACCACTCGTCCAGTTTCCTACCTCTGTTAATTGACCTTCTTGTGACTTTCTATAGACTTGTTTTTTAGGCGAATAAGGTCCCGCATAGGACTGATCCCTAATCCAATCAGAACCGGTCATCGGTCCCCAATCAAGATATTGAATACCTCTTCTTCCTACACTCCAATCCAAACGCGGATCCAGATTTGGGCCAAGGTCGGGTGTGAAAGATTGGGCAGGAGTTAACCCTTGGTCATCAACTAATGCATTGCCTGCATCATTATACGTATTATTGAGCAAAGGCAAACCCGCGGAGGTTCTAAACGAATTTACGAAATCATGCGAGGGTTGGAAAAATCCGCAACAACCACCAGGGCTGGCACCACTCTTATAGGGGAAATTCAGTACTTCACCCCAACCTGCATTCCATCCTCCAGAGCCATCGTTAACTGAATATTGAACTGTGTAAATCGACTCCAGGGAGGTGTTACGGTTAGCGGCATCAAAAATTGCTCCATAGTTAGGATCTAAGCCAATATTGCCATTGTTAGGTTTCTTACCACCTGTCCAAGCAGTGCCGGGTGCAGGTGCAATAGCTGAGCCAATAACTCCCTGCAAAATGGGCTTGGCTCCTAAGTAATCACCTTTCAATTGCATCATGGCTTTAGCCTTTAGAATCTTGGCAACGGTGCCATTGAACCGACCAATTTGTCCCATGTTATCTGGTAAACTTGTGGCCGCATCTAAATCCGCAATGATTAAATCCCGTACATCCACGTCATTAGTAACAACATCGGTATCCGTATTCTCACCCACGTAAGGTATTCCTGTTCCATCGGCTTTTCCCCACAGTCTGAATGCTTCCAGGTGAAAATAACCCCGCAATCCTTGTGCTTGCTTTTTGAAGGAATCTGCCTCTGATGCTGTAATTGATCCATTAGCTAATGCCTGATCCGCAACTTTATAGGCAGAGTTTGCACGAGCAATTCCATCATATATTGAACGCCACTTGACATTCAAATAGGGATTGGTCGATGTCTCTTCATACCTTTGAATCGGATTAATATCCGGTTGGTCACCAGCATCGGTTCCCTTATTAGCTTCTAAACCACGAATACTACCGTAAACCCAATTGGTGGATGCGGCCTCCCAACCAAATCCGTTACTTGAAACACCGTCAAGCATGGAATAAGCACCAATAAGCACTGCATCAACTCCCTGCTTATTTGCAAAAGAAGGGGCCCCTAATGTGCCGTTCGGTAAAACCGTTAGAAAATCCTCTTTGCAGGAATTGGTAAACACAAGTATTACTACCAATATCAACCCTGCCTTTAAACTATTCTTTTTCATCATCAAAAATGTTTAGATTTTATTAAAATCCAATATTAAGCCCCACCAGATATTGTTTAACTACAGGAATAGACCCGTAATCAACACCGAATTGGGTATCACCTAATGTATTAATATCAGGATCAGGCCCACTATACTTGCTAACTGTAAACAAGTTCACTCCTTGAACGTAAATTCTGGCGTTAGACAATCCAATTTTACTGATCGCTGTTCTTGGTATTGTATAACCAACTTGCAAATTTCTAAGGCGAAGAAACGTTCCGCTTTCTACATAATAACTAGTTGATTCAGTGTTAGTAGAAAAATTAGACTTGTTAGAAGCTTTCGGAACACTGGTGTCAGTTCTTGTTGGAGTCCAGCTATTATAAAGTAGATCAGTGCTCTTCTGGTTTTGGAATGATGGCCAGAAATCAAGCCACCACTTATTATAATTGAAGATCTCATTGCCAACTGACCCATAGAAGAATACTGAGAAGTCGAATCCTTTATAATTTGCTCCCAGATTCAAACCGTATGTAAAATCAGGATTAGGATTACCAATAAAAGTACGGTCATTCGGGTCGATCACATTATTGCTGGCATCCACATTCTCATAGCGGAAGAACCCAGGTTCAGCACCTGCCTGAGCTGGTGCACCGGTTACTTCAGTTGAGGTTTGGAAAAGTCCGATAACGTTATAGCCAAAGAATTCAGAGATGGACCGACCGACCTGATTACGGGTAAAAGGTCCTATTCGCGAAATTGAACCAGGTGTAAAGAAGTCAAACTCATCAGTGATTTTGACGATCTCGTTGTTATAGGAAGTTAAGGTAAAGGTAGCATCAAATGAGAGATCGTTCGATACTATTTGTTTGTATCCGATTTGAATATCGATACCTGTGTTCTTCATTTCACCAATGTTGATAAACGGAGGAGTTGCCGCACCATCTACGGCTGGTCTTGCTGGGTTAAATAGCAAATCCTCGGTCCGCTTTTGGTACCAGTCGAAATTGATCTGAAGTTTATTGTCCAATAAACCTGCATCAAATCCTACGTTAGTAGTAACATTGGTTTCCCACTTTGCACCGGGAAATCCGATTTGAGAGGGGTAAAATCCCTGCAAGGAAGATGAGCCACTACCATTCAAATCATAAAACGAAGTCCCCACCACACTACTTAACAAATCGTATTGATTTTGCGGGCTTACTGGCAACTGGTTACCCATTGTACCATAACCGCCCCGAAGTTTGAGGTCTGAGACAACGTCAACACCGGCCATAAATGACTCCTCGCTCATCCGCCAGCCTGCTGAGAATGAAGGGAACACGCCATACTTTGTGTCTTCACCAAAGACGGAGGCACCATCTCTTCGAACTGTAGCGCTCAATAAATATTTATCCTTAAATCCGTAATCAGCTCTTACAAACTGAGAAACCAATTGACGCGGAGTATTAAAGGTTGAGTTAGCAACTTGATTACCAGCACCATTACTTACCGTTCTAAAAGAAAAGTCACTCGTAAAGTAACCGGCTCTTGATGCGGTTACACTTCTACCGATACCATACTTAACTGCTTCATAACCAGCCACTGCCAATATTTTATGATCGTTAAAGGTTTTGTTATAAGTAAGAGTATTAGTCCACACCCAATCACTGTTATAATATGCACTTTCAACATAATTAGGAGTGGCTATGTTTTCAGCTCGCTCATACGTAGAACCTGTCCAATTTGTATTGTAGCCATTTTGATAAGTTCCCCCAAATGTGGTTCGGAAATTCAAGCCTTCAATCAATTTCGCATCTAAATACATGCTACCCAATAGGCGAATATCCTGAGCTCGATCGTCCTGGTCGCGTTGAAGGTCAGCAAGAGGATTAGGTAAATTTCCAAGTCTCGGGGCAATTCCTGTACCACCATATTCGCCCGGAACGAAAGTTCTGGATGTACCAACAATGTTTTGAGTTATGATAGAGGGAATTATTGGTTGTGCGCCCATTGCCCGAGCCACTGGGCTTCCTTCAGCACCATTACCTGCTATCTGGAGACCATTCCTTCCCGTAATGGTCAGGTTTTCTCCAATTATAACCCTGTCTTTAATCTTAAATTCAGAATTGATCCTAGCAGAATACCGTTTTGCAAAGTTTGTAATAACAATGCCTTCTTGGTTGAAATAGTTAATACCAGCATAAAATTTGGAATTATCATTTCCTCCTGAAAGTGAAATGTCATGATTCATAATCAAGGCATTTCTTGTAATAATATCATACCAATTGGTATCATCTGCCCATGTAGGGAGCGTTGGAGTTGCATTAGAAGAAGGTCCGTAAACAGGGTGTGTTTCGTTTGTTCCATCATTGTCATATACTAACCACTGCAGATTGGCATATTCTTGTGTATTCAATAGGAAATCAGGTTTCTCACCTGGGTTTTGGGAACCAATGTACATATCATAATTAACCTTAACTCCATTTCTTGTACCTGATTTGGTGGTGATTACAATTACCCCATTGGAAGCACGGGAACCATAAATAGAAGCAGCACCGGCATCTTTCAATACGGACATGGACTCTACATCATTGGGGTTCAAATTGGAGATGTCCTGGGTGGGTACTCCATCAACAACATAAAGCGGATCGTTATTCTGGAAAGAACCGAAACCGCGAATCCGCACCTTAGCTGGGTTACCCGGACGACCGTCACCAGAAATGGTAACACCGGCAACACGACCTTGTAACTGGTTAGTAATGTTACTGGAAGGGATTTGCACCAACTCCTGGATTTTCACTGTACCAACAGATCCTGTCAGATCTTTCTTTTCCTGAGACGCATAACCAGTTACCACAATCTCGGAAAGTTCAGTAACATCCACTTTCATACTTACATCAATCACGGTATTGGACCCCACCTCAACTTCCTGAGAGGTATAGCCAATAAAGGAGAAGAGCAATCTGGCTCCCGACCCCACTGAAATTGAGAATTTGCCGGCCGTGTCAGTAACCGTACCTGTTGAGGTACCGCTTACAATCACGTTCACGCCTGGCATCGGAGATCCGCTTTCGTCTCGAACGGTTCCGGATACTACTCTATCCTGAGCCAACGCGGTGTACGAACCGGCCAACCACAGGAAGAGAAGCATAACGCGCTTCGCTTTGCTGTACAGTTTTTCCATGGTCATTTAAATTGGGTTAATTGTTTAGGGTAAAAAAAGATAATTAGGTTCTACAATTGGCTTACAAAACTTTTTACGGTGTATAAACCGGAAACAAAATATAAGTTCTGCACCACTTTACCATCAAAATTGTAAAAAAATAATTTATCAATCGATTGCGCAAACGTTTCCGATAACGATATCGCACCCGTTTTCCGGTAAACTTATAGTCCTAACGACCATTAGCGTAATAACTTTTTGTGGCCGCACACAAACTAAAGTGTGCCCGCCCACACGATTAAATCGTTTACTTCGTAAATTGAAGAAAGTACCCCCCCTTTCGGGAGAGTAAAGTATACGTGCATCATGCAACCAAAGAATATTCGGATTAAGGATATTGCAACACTGGCTGGAGTATCGGAGGGTACCGTGGATCGGGTACTTCATAAGCGCGGCAAAGTTTCTAAGATCGCCCTGGAGAAGGTTAGCAAGGTTTTAAAGGAGATCAACTATAAGCCCAACCTGATTGCGCGAACCTTGGGCACCAACCGCACCTACCGTATTGCTACACTAACTCCAGATC
>ERZ1066115.205-NODE-205-length-19239-cov-21.385373_pt1 | contig 19239 bp, 15 predicted proteins | sample MGYA00382762_ERZ1066115 | MGnify/ENA primary metagenome ERZ1066115 (study PRJEB33369, sample SAMEA5778345) | biofilm metagenome | biome: Industrial cooling water; feature: Water cooling tower basin; material: Biofilm | place: United Arab Emirates | collected... | reverse complement strand
GCCAGCCAGCGTTCGAGTTGCGCCGCCGGGATCAAGCCTGAATGGCCCTCGCGGCGATGCTGGCGGTCGTACAGGTAGGTACGTGGCAACTCGCCGTACCAGCGCCGGTCAAGCTGGAAACGCAGGCGCTCCGCCTGCTCGTCGGCAAACACCCACTGCGGCTGGCGGCCCAAGCCGTACTCGGCAGCCAGCCGGGCCAGCTGCGCCGCCTCGGCCGGGGTGTCGGTCGCCACCAGCACCACCTCCAGCCCCGGGGTCCGCTTCAGCAACTGGCCCAAGGCCTTGAGTTCGGCCGGGCAATGCGTGCAACTCGCCGACCACAGCGCCAGGATGAAGGGTTTGCCGGCGCGCTCGGACTGAATCTGTTCCAGGCTGCCGCTGACGAAGGGGCGCACCTCGGCCCGCACTTCGGCCCCGGCGCCTAGCGTCAGCAGCAGCAGGCCGACGCCCAGTGCCTTCCGCCAGCCGCTCATGGCGCCAGTTTCCGGACTTGCAGGCCGCGCCCGGCGCTGTTCCAGAGCAACCAGGTGGCGCCGCGCCCGCGCAGCAGCAAGGGATCGTCGACCGCCCCCGGATCGCTGGCGATGTCGCTCGCCGGCGACCAGTGTTCGCCGCGATCCGGCGAATGCTGTCCGACCACGTAGTTGCGTTCACCATCGAATTCGCGCCAGACCCGCCAGACCTGGTCGCCAGCCACCGCCAGCGCCGGATGGCCGGGTTGCCGGTCGAGATTGCCGAAGGGCTGCGGCGGCGTCATCCGCTCGCCGTCGATCCGCCGGTAGTGCAGGCCGGGGCTGGCTGCAGCCCCGGTGAACCAGACCAGATGCCGTCCGCCCCGGACATCGACCGCGAGGTCGCCACCGTGGTGCGGACAAGCGTCGATCTGCCAGCCGTCCTCACTGGCGCGCAGGGGTTCGCCGCCAGCCGCGCCAGTGACCGGTGCCAACGCGAAGTCGCGGGTATTCTTGCCGAAAATGTGGCGCCAGAAGACCAGCGGCTGCCCGTTCTCGTCAGCCGCCAGCGCCAGCCGGCAGCATTCGCAGGAATGATCGGCCAGCTTGCGGTTGCTGAAGCTCGCCTCGCCGTTGCCGCGCCGCGCGGTGTAGATCGCCGCGCCGCGATAGTCCTTCTTGCCGTGGCCGTCGCGCTTGTCGATCCAGGCCAGAGTGACGCCGCTGGCATCGGCGAACATCGCATTGAAGCGATGGGTGATCGGCTGCTGATCGTCGTTGACCGTTTCCGGGATGCTGAAGCTTTGACCGCCGTCGTCCGAACGGGCATAGCGGACATGGCCGGCAAACGGCTGCGGCAGGGCCTGCGTCCAGCTGACATGAACACGGCCGCCGGCGACCGCGATCCGTGGCCGGGCCTCACCGTCGGCGGAAATCAGCTCGGCGCCCGGGTTGACCGTGACCGGGGCGCTGAAACTGCCCCCGGCATCGTCGGAATGGCTGACCTGCAGGTGCCGTCCGACCACCCGCGCCAGCCACAGCCGGCCCTGCTCGTCGAAGGCGGCGGCGACGGCCAGGCGCGGTGCCTGCTCCTGCCGCGCCTGCCACATCTTGGCCATGCTGTTGGCGGCCGGGGCATGGCTGCCGCCGTCGTGCGCCGCGACCGCCCCGGCCCAGGCCAGGGTGGCGGCGATTACGGGAATAGCGAGGAAGCTGTTCATCCTCACCATTTTGCCTGAATGCCCAGGGTGAAGGTACGCGGCAGGCCCGGCGCATAGGTCTCGGCGCCGGCGGCAACACCAGTGCTCTCGGCATAGCGCTGATCGCCGAGGTTATGGACATTGCCGAACAGGCTCAGGTCGCGGCCGAGCGGATAGCTGCCGCGCAGATTGACGATGTCGTGACCGGGATACTTGACGCTGTTGGCGTCGTTCGACCACCAGCTGCCGAAGTGCAGCCACTCCAGCTGGACCATGCCGCGCTCGGCCTGGCCCCAGGTCAGGCGGGTATTGGCCAGCACGCGCGGGGCCAGGGTCATTTCCTTGCCGCTGAAATCGCCGTCCTTGGTCTTCCACTCGCCGTAGGTATGCTTGGCGTAGGAGAAGGCGCTGTCGAGGCGCCAGTTGGTCGCCAGCTGGGCACCGAGGCCGATTTCGATGCCGCGATGGATGGTCTTGCCGGCGTTGGTCACCGTCGTCGCCTGGGTAATCGGGTCCTTGGAACTGAGAATGTCGTCGGTCTTGGTCATGTAGTAGAGCGAGACCTCGTAATTGACCGCACTGCCAACCCGGCCGCGCAGGCCGGTTTCGTAGCTGTCGACCTTGATCGGCTTGAGATTGCGCGCCGCTTCGGCCGCCGCCCGCGCGGCATTGGCACTGGCCGAGGCAGCAGGCCGGAAGAGCTGGCCCTCGGACGGCGTGCGGAACGCATGGTTATAGGCGGCAAAGGCATTGAGGCTGTCGGAGAACGCCCAGGTCGCGCCGAGCTTGGGGCTGAGGTGACGGTAGTCGATGTCGGTATCGCCGACCTGGCCGTAGAAGCGGCCGCCACCATTCACCGGATTGCTGCCGAGCCGGTTGCTGTAGCTGTAATTGACCATGTCGTAGCGCAGGCCGGCGGTCAGACGCAGGCGCTCGAGCGGCGAAATCTCGCCGTGAATGTAGGGCGAAATCCCGTTATAGGTCACGTCGTAATCGTAGACACGGGCGCCCCGGGTATAGCTGGTGTAGTAGTCGCCGCGACGGGTGGTGGTGATGCTGTCTTCCTTGCGGCTGCCCGGGCTGTGATCGAGGTCGACACCGACGATCAGGCGGGCGCGCAGCGGTACAAAATCCTGGCGATACTTGATCAACGCGCCGAAAGACTGGTTCTCGGTGACGTAGCGGGTCGGATCGTAGCCCAGCGACCAGTTGGCCAGCAGATCCATCGAGTTGTAGCGGTAGTAAGGCGTGATGCTCAGCAGCGAGCCGTTGCCCTCCTTCTCGTAGGCCGACGACAGGCGGAAGGCCTGGACCCGGCGCAGCGAAATCGGCGTGTAGTTGGCCTTGGGATTGTTCAGGTAGTCGTTGCGCGAAATCGCCGAACTGCCGGCGGTTTCCTGGTCGATATTGGAAAAGGTCGCAACCGTCTTCAGCACCGCATCGTCGCCGATGGCGCTATCGACCCGGACCGTGCCGCTCTGCCGGTCGTAGGCGGTCTTGTCGCGCCAGCCATCGGTGTGGCTGAGGTTGAGGTCGGCACGCACGGCGTGGTTGCCGAAGCTGTTGCCGCCGCTGACCAACGCCCGCCGCCAGCCGTAGGAACCGGCCTCGAACGAGCCTTCGGCCTCGGCCTGGGTCGGCGGTCGGCGGGTCAGCACGTTGACCACGCCGCCGATTGCATCCGAACCGTAAAGCGCGCTGCCCGGCCCCTTGCTGACCTCGATCCCGCCGGCCATCGGCAGGTTCACCTCATAGAGCGCGTTATGGTTGAAAAAGCCGGTCGACCGTGTCGGAATCCCGTCTTCGAGATAAAGGTAAACCGGACTGGTGTTCAGCGGCTGGCGGATCGCGGTCTGATGCCCTTCGCCGCCGGTCACATTGACCCAGACGCCGGGCACCTGGCCCATGATCTCGGAAGGATGCGACGGCTTGACCTCGCGCAGCGCCTTTTCCTTGATCACCCCGACCGAGGTCGGCGTTTCGGAAACCAGCTGGCCCTCGCGGGTCGCGGTCACGGTGACCTCGCCCAGCGCCTGGTCGGCGGCAAAAGCAGCCAGCGGCGAAAAGGCCGCGAGCAAGGCAAGGAAGATTGGCGTGCGGGTGGGCATGTGCATGATTGAACCGGTTTTGATTTATGTTAAAAATTTCTTATGAAACAATTAATTAGGTCTGGATCATAAGGAGCCGGTGCAAGTTGCGGAATGCGACAAATTGTCGCGGTCGACCGTGGACAAGGCCAAAAATGAAAAAGGCATGCGCAAAAACCGCGCATGCCTTGAAAAAAGCCCTTTTAAATCAGAACTTGACGCTCATCCCCAGGTAGAACGAACGGCCCATGCCGGGCACCGCATAGCCGGCCGGCGGCGCGCTGGTGCTGGCCCAGGTATTGGTCGTGCCGCCCAGCGACATGGTCCGGCCCTGGCCAATGTAGGCACCGCCCAGCGGGTGGTAGTAGAACTTGTCGAGCAGGTTCTCGATGCCGAAATCGACGCGGACGCTCTTCCACTCGTAGCTGCTGCGCAGGTTGAGCAGGCCGTAACCGGGCGTCTTGACCTCGCCACGGACCCGCGACACGTCATCCTTGGCGCTGACCAGCTGGCTTTCCAGGGTATTGGTCCAGCCACCCAGTTTCTGTTCGAGCGCGATCCGGGCATTCAACGGCATCATGTTGTAGAGGTGCTCGCCGCTGTCGCGGTTCTTGCCATTGACGTAGGACAGGTTGCCGCGCAGGCTGAAACTGCCGAGGCCGGCGAACTGGCCGAGGGTGGCAAAGCCGGACAGGTCGAGGCCGTAAATCCGCGCATCCTGGTTGACCAGGCGCAGGTAGTTGTACTGCCCGGGCACGCAGGCACGGACCGAAGTCGCACAGGTCGCGTCGATGTAGTTCTCGACCAGGCTGTAGTACGGGGTCAGGCGCATCCCCCAGACGCTGCGGGCGGCATCATGCCAGTCGGCGGTAAAGCTGACGGTATGGGCGACTTCCGGCTTGAGGTCGAGATTGCCGACATAGCCGTTGCCGTCGTTGACCCAGTTGTTCATGGTCATCGCCATCATCCCGGACGACCAAGTGTAGCGCTCGTAGAGGCTGGGCGAACGGGTCTTGCGCGAGTAACCGCCCTCATAGGTCTGCTGGGCGCTGGCGACGTAGCGGGCCAGCGCGCTCACATCGACGTTGTGGTCGCTGCGCGAACGGTCGGCGGCGTTGAAGCGGGCCGCGTCGCCGGCGTAGGTCGCCGAGGTGTTGTAGCCCTGGACCGTGCCGGTATCCATGCTCACCCGGCTGGCGCGCAGGCCGAGCAGGGTCTGCCAGGCCGGCGTCCAGTTGGCCTCCCATTCGCCGAACAGGTCGGCACGGTCGCGGCGGGCGTTGTTGAGGTTCTGGAAGGTGTTGGGGAACATCCCGCCGGTCTTGTTGCCGAGCGCATCGAAGCCGAAGGAGGCCGGCCACCAGTCGCTCAGGCGGTAGTGCTGGTAATCGCCACCAACGCGCAGCAGGTCGCGTTCCGACAGCAGAATCTCGGCCTTGACCCGGACCCCGCTATTCTTGCCCTCGGTCTCCATCGGCATGCCGGGGATCATCACCGGGTTGGTCGTCGCGCCGTACCAGTAAAGCTTGTCGTCGAGGAAGTCCATCTTGTGCCGGGTCTGCTCGTTGTAGGCGCGCGCTTCCAGCTTGCCCCAGGCGAACTGGCCGGTATACCCGAGATTGAACTGGGTACTGCGGTTCTCGGTCATGTCCATGTGCTGGTTGGGGAAGCCCTGGTGCGGAATGAACTGGTAACCGAGCTTGAGATCGAGCAAATGGTTGTCGTGACGATGGGCGAGCGCCAGTTGATGGTTTTCGGTCCGAAATGACGACGAAGCGACCATGTCGCCAGGAAGGTAGCGGGTGCCGCTACGGGTCAGCACGGCGTTGGTATCAGGCTTGAAAGCACGGGCCGCGCGATAGTTGGCCGATTCGGCAGTGGCCCCGGAATAACGCAGGCTCCAGCGCTCGTTGGCGAGCGTGGCACTGGCGTTGACGCCATGGGCATCGCCGTTGGAACGGTAATAAGCGCCGAGTTCACCGCTGACCAGCGGGGCCGCTGCATCGCTGGCAAAGCGCGGCGCCGGCGATTTGACGACAATCGCGCTACCCAGGCTGTCGCCGCCGACGCTGACCGGAGAAACCCCCGAATACAGCTTGATTTCGCCGACATTGCTCGGGTCGATGTAGGACAAGGGCGGATTCATGTGGTTGGCGCAGGCCGAGATCAGGTCCATGCCATCGACCTGGATGCGTAGCCGGTCGTCGCCCAGGCCGTTGACCATCGGCAAGCTCGACACCCCGCCGGCGCCCTGCAGCGATACCCCGGGCAGGTCGCGCAGCAGGTTGGCACTGTCCGGGTTGCCGCTGCGCAAGGGCAGCAGCTGGCTGGCACCAAGGCCCGGCGCGGCAGGCAGGTCGCGATATTTGCCGGCAGTAACCACGACATCGGCAAGCTGCCCGCCGCTCTGGGCGAACAGCGAAGAGGAAAAAGCCAGACCAATGGCCAGCGCCAGCGGCGAAGGCGACAATTGTTTCATACTCCACACCCCATTTGATATTGATCAAAAGTTCTTTTTCAACAAGAACTTGGGGGTGGATGATAGGGCGGCTGCCAGACCAAAGGAATGCGGCAAATTGTCGCGGTCGACCGTGAAAAGGGGCAAAAACCGGCGCCGAAAACTCACCGGCCTGGCCTTCGCCTCGAACGCTCAGGCGTTGAGCTTTTCCAGCGCCTCGGCGATCTTGAGTGGCTCTTCGAGCCGCAGCAGGCGGCGGACATGCGGCACCAGTTCGCTGCAATCGGCCTTGAGCACGCGGTCCTTGACCTTGAGGATCTGCGACGGATGCATCGAGAAAATGCGCAAGCCCATCCCCAGCAAGAGCCGGGTCAGCTTCGGATCGCCGGCCATTTCGCCGCACAGCGAGACCGGAATGCCGACCTTTTCGGCGCTCGCCAGCGTATGCGCGATCAGCATCAGCACCGCCGGGTGCAGCGGATCGTAGAGGCTGGCGACCTGCTCGTCGGAACGGTCAATCGCCAGCGTGTACTGGATCAGGTCATTGGTCCCGATCGACAGGAAGTTGAGCCGGCGCAGGAAGAGGTTGACCGCCAGTGCCGCTGCCGGAATCTCGATCATCCCGCCGACCTGGATGTTCTCGTCGAAGACCGCCTTTTCAGCACGCAGCGAGGCCTTCGCCTGCTCCAGCGCGGCCAGCGTCTGGTCGATCTCGTGCGCATGCGCCAGCATCGGGATCAGCAGCTTGATCGGGCCGTATTTGGAGGCGCGCAGGATCGCCCGCAACTGGGTCTGGAACATTCGCGGCTCGGCCAGCGACAGGCGGATCGCCCGCCGTCCGAGCGCCGGATTGGTCTTGACCCGGTCGCCGAAAGTGCCTTCCGGGCGCAAATCCTTGTCGGCACCGAGATCGAAGGTGCGGATCGTGACCGGCCGCCCGGCCATGCCCTTGACCACCTTCTTGTAAGCTTCGAACTGCTCGTTCTCGTCGGGCATGTCGCCCCGGTTGAGGAACAGGAACTCGGTGCGGAACAGGCCGACGCCTTCGGCACCGGCCGCCAGCGCTGGCGGCACATCACCGGGCAGCTCGATGTTGGCGTGCAGCGCGACCTCGATTTCGTCGATGGTTTCGGTCTTGGCCGTCTTCAGCCGCTTGAGCTTGCTCGCCTCAAGCTCGATCTGCTCCTTGCGCAGCTGGTACTCTTCAAGCACCCGTGGGTCGGGGTTGACGATGACCACGCCGCGATTGCCGTCGATGATCAGCGCTTCGCCATCGCGGATCAGGCCGCGCGCGTTTTCCAGCCCGAGCACCGCCGGAATCGCCATGCTGCGGGCAAGAATCGCGGTATGCGAGGTGGCGCCGCCGACATCGGTGATGAAGGAGGCGAAACGGTGTTCCTTGAAGTTGATCACATCGGCCGGCGACAGGTCATGGGCGACGACGATCAGGTTTTCTTCCTTGGTTCCCTTGCTGCCTTTGGTCACCGTCCGCGCCGGATGGCCGAGCAGCTCCTTGATCACCCGTTCGACCACCTGAACCACGTCGAACTTGCGTTCGCGCAGGTAAGGATCGTCGAATTGCTCGAACTGTCCGACCAGGTGTTCCATCTGCTGCACCAGCGCCCATTCGGCGTTGCAGCGGCGTTCGCGAATGATCTCGCGTGGTTTGTCGGCCAGTTCCGGGTCTTCCAGGAACATCCGGTGGATGTCGATGAAGGCGCCCAGTTCGGCCGGCGCATTGCCGGTACTGCCCTTCATCGTCTCCAGTTCGCTTTTCGCTGCCAGGATCGCTGCGTCAAAACGCGCGATTTCCTTGTCCACCATGCGCGGCGCGATGGTCAGGTGGGCGACCTCAAGCGTCGCATGCGACATCAGCATGGCCCGCCCGATGGCGATGCCGCCGGAAACTCCCAGACCGTGCAGCGTAAAGCTCATGGCGATTTACTCTCCTTCGCCGAAGTAGTCGGCAATCAGTGCCAGCAGCGCTTCCATTGCCTCGGCCTCGTCGGCACCGTCGGTTTCCAGCGTCACCTTCGAACCCTTGCCGGCGGCCAGCATCATCACCCCCATGATGCTCTTGGCGTTGATCCGGCGGCTCCCCTTGGCCATCCAGACTTCGCACTGAAACTTGCCGGCGAGTTGGGTCAGCTTGGCGGAAGCACGGGCGTGCAGCCCGAGTTTATTGATGATTTCGGTTTCGCGGGTCAGCATCGGTCAATGATCCAGCATGTTGATAACGCCGTCACGGCCACCATCGCGGGCACGCATCAGCAAGGTTTCCATTCCCCGGTCGCGGTAGGTCAGGGCGCGCAGCAGCATCGGCAAATTGACGCCAGCCAGACCTTCGACATGACCCGGCTGCAGCAGCTTGAGCGCCAGATTGGCCGGGCTGGCACCGAAGATGTCGGTCAACACCAGCGCACCGTCGCCTTCATTGACCAGCGCCAGCGTCTTCTGTGCCAGCGGCAGCAGGTCGAGCGGGTCGTCCTGGGCCGCCACGCCAAGCTGGTTGAGCAGGGGTGGACGTTTGTTGAGCACATGGCAGGCGTTTTGCACCAGCGCCTCGCCAAAGCTTCCGTGGGTAATCAGCAGAATTCCAATCATGCGGGGGATTCTAACCCAAGCCCCGCCGCTTGCACCGCTGCTCCCGCGCCGGAAAAGCTGCGGCAGCGACCGCGCCGCAGCCGCCAGAAAAAAGCAGGCGGCATTTTTACCATTTTCCACGGTCGACCGTGAAATTTCCCGATTTTTAAAAAAATCCCTGAACGCGGAACCAAAAAAAACAAAAAAGTTCTGAAAAAAGTCAGAAATCAGGCAAAAAGCAGATTGCTACACGTTGTTGCAAACCGTTACTTGAAATCGGGCGGCACCACCCTTATCTTCTGTCCATGTGCTGATCCCCCCTCAGCCTGACGGTCGCCACAGGCTCTCCCTCCCGGAGCTGACCGTCCGAAAGCCCCGTACTCCCCCCGGTACGGGGCTTTCCCCTTTTGGGCTCTCCCCTTTTGAGTCCGGGATTTTTACCACCGGGCCTGGCCACCAGCCCGCACCGTCGCCAAGATTTCGCCGGCACTCCGGTGCCCGGCTCAATCCACCAACAGCGGCTGCCAGGGCACCAGCAGATCGTTCGCCAGCAAGGGCCGCAGCACCCGCGCCTGTTCAAGGCCATCGTGCAACAGAATCAGCGTCGGCCAGAGCTTGACCCGGTAACTGCGGCCGAGGCGGCGGCCGGGGCCGTCCTCGATTTTCAGGTGCCGGATCTGCGGGCAGGCGGCCAGAGCTTCGGCAATCGCCGGCTGCGCGGCGCGACAGTGGCCGCACCAGTCGGTACCGAATTCGAGCAACAGCCAGCCGGGCTCGGCATCGAGTTTTTCGCGCTCCGGCACGTCGACCGTGAACATCGCGGTATAGGCCATCGAAAGGCCCTACTTGCCAATGCAGAAGCGGCTGAAGATCACCCCGAGCAAGTCATCGGCGGTGAATTCACCGGTGATTTCGCCCAGTGCCTGCTGGGTCAGGCGCAATTCCTCGGCGAACAGTTCGAGCGCCGGGCAAGGCCCCTGCACCACGGCCACCGCAGTCGCCAGGTGCTCCTGCGCCTGCGCCAGTGCCCGCAGATGCCGTTCGCGGGCGATGAATACGTCTTCGCTCTGGTGCCAGCCGGCGATCCGCAGCAATTCCTCGCGCAACAGACCGATCCCGGCACCGTCACGGGCCGACAGCGAAACTGCCACCGCATCGCCGTGCTCGTCGTGCTCCGGGTGGCGCTCGGCGGCCCGGCCGGCGAGGTCGATCTTGTTATACACGGTGATCCGCTGCAGCCGCTCCGGCAGCTTGTCGAGAATCTCGCGGTCGGCAGCGGTGATGCCGGCGCGGGCATCGACCAGCAGCAGGACCAGGTCGGCACGCTCGATTTCCTGCCAGCTGCGTTCGATGCCGATTTTCTCGACGACATCGTCGGTCTGGCGCAAGCCGGCGGTATCGATGATGTGCAGCGGAATGCCCTCGATCTGGATGGTCGAGCGCAGTGCGTCGCGGGTGGTCCCGGCAATCGGCGTGACAATCGCCAGCTCGTCGCCGGCCAGGCGGTTGAGCAGCGAGGATTTGCCGACATTCGGTTGCCCGGCGAGCACGACGTGCAGGCCGGATTGCAGCAGCTTGCCCTGCCCGGCCCGGTCGAAGGTCGTCGTCAGCTGTGCCTGCAGCCGGTCGAGCCGAGCAAAGGCGTTGGCGGCTTGCAGGAAGTCGATGTCTTCCTCGGGGAAATCGAGGGTTGCCTCGACCAGCATGCGCAGGTTGATCAACTCCTCGTTGAGGGTGCCGATCGCCCGCGAGAATTCACCCTGCAGCGAACGCACCGCCGAACGCGCGGCGCTGGCGGTGGCGGCGTCGATCAGGTCGGCAACTGCTTCGGCCTGGGCCAGATCCATCTTGCCGTTGAGAAAGGCACGGCGGCTGAACTCGCCGGGTTCGGCCAGACGGGCGCCGAGGTCGAGGCAGCGGGCGAGCAGCATCTGCATCACCACCGGGCCACCGTGACCCTGCAGTTCGAGCACGTCCTCACCGGTAAAGGAATGCGGGCCGGGGAAAAACAGCAAAATTCCGCTGTCGACCGTGGAACCGTCGGCCGCCTTGAAATCGGCCAGCGTCGCATAACGCGGTTTGGGTGTTTTGCCGCTCAGTGCAAAAGCAAAGGGCAGCAAATTGCTGCCCGAAACCCGGATCACGCCGACACCGCCCCGCCCGGGGGCGGTGGCGATGGCAGCAATGGTGTCTGCTTTCATTTAGGCCTTGGCGTCGTTGGCCGCCTTGCCGCCGGCGTCGATCATCCGGGTGATGTGCCACTGCTGGGCAATCGACAGGATGTTATTGACCACCCAGTAGAGCACCAGACCGGACGGGAACCAGAGGAACATCACGCCGAAGATGAAGGGCATCGCCATCATCACCTTGGCCTGGATCGGGTCCGGCGGGGTCGGGTTGAGCTTGGTCTGGATGATCATCGAAGCAATCATGATCACCGGCAGGATGTAGTACGGATCGGCGGCGGCCAGGTCGGTGATCCAGCCGATCCACGGCGCGTCGCGCATTTCGACGGCACCCAGCAGCACCCAGTAGAGGGCGATGAAGACCGGAATCTGGACCAGAATCGGCAGACAGCCACCGAGCGGGTTGATCTTCTCGGTCTGGTACAGCTTCATCATTTCCTGGTTCAGGCGCTGGCGGTCGTCGGCATAACGCTCCTTCAGCTGCATCAGGCGCGGCGTCACCACCCGCATCTTGGCCATCGACTTGTAAGACGCGGCCGACAGCGGGAAGAAAGCGAGCTTGATCAGGATGGTCAGGACGATGATCGCCCAGCCCCAGTTGCCGACGATCTTGTGAATTGCTTCCAGCGCCCAGAAGATCGGCGCAGCAACTACCGTCAGCCAGCCGTAATCGACCACCAGATCGAGCCCCGGCGCCACCTGCTTCAACTGGGACTGCTCCTGCGGGCCGGCGTAGAGGCTGACTGCCGACTGAGCCTTGTTGCCGTCGGCAACCACCGGCACGATCACGCCGGCCTGGTAGGCATTGCCGTTTTCCAGCTTGCGCAGGTAGAACTCGCGCTGGACCTTGTCTTGCGGTACCCAGGCGGCGACGAAATAATGCTGGACCATCGCCAGCCAGCCGTTGTCGGCAGTCTTGGCAAACTTGGCCTTGCCCTTGGCGACGTCGGCAAAATCGATCTTCTGGTATTTGTCGGCTTCGGTATACACCGCCGGGCCGGTGAAGGTCGAAACCATCATCGTCTCGCCCTCCGGCGCCTTGTCGTCGCGCTGCAGCTGGTAGTAAGCGTGCGCGTTGAGCGGCTTGCCGGCGGTGTTGTCGATTTCCCAGGCAACGTCGACCAGGTAGGAATTGCGCTTGAAGGTCAGCACCTTGGCGACCTTGACCCCGTCACCGCCGGCCGCTTCCAGGCGAACCTTCAGTTCATTGGCCCCGGCAGCCAGTTCAACCGGGCCGGCAACGCGAGTGAACACGGTGCGATGGTTGGGCAGACCGTCACCGATCAGACCGCTCTGGGCCAGATACTGGTGCTTGCTGTCGAAGAGCACGAAATTCTTGCTCTTGTCGTTATGTTCCTTGTAATTCAGCAACTCCAGCGCGATGAGATCGCCACCCTGGGTCGAAATCGTTGCCTTGAGCAGGTCGGTGGTGATGCTGAAAGTCTCACCAGCCCGCACGGTCGGCGTAGCGGCGGCGGTACCGGCAGCAGCGCTGGTCGCACCAGTTTGCAAGGCGGTGCTCGGGGTCGGTGTGGCAGCGGCGCCGGCGGCGGCCGCCACGGCATTCGCAGCTGGTTGCGGCTGGTTGTGCTTCTGCCAGTTTTCCCACAGCATGAAGCTGGAGAAGGTGAAGATCATTACCAGTATCAGGCGTCGAGTATCCATGTACGGCCTACGAGAGAGTTCTTGAGTCAGGGAACGGGATCATACCCGCCCGGATGCCACGGGTGACAGCGGCAAATGCGTTTTGCGCCCAGCCAGCCACCTTTTACTGCGCCATGCTTCTGGATCGCCTCGACCGTATATTCCGAACAACTGGGGAAAAACCGGCAGCGCCGGCCAAGCAGCGGACTGATCGCGTACTGGTAAATCCTCACCAAACCGATCAGCAGCAGCTTCATTTTTCCTCCCGTTTTCCGCCAGGCCGGCGCAGACGGCCCAACAGATGCAGGAAATCGGCGGCCAGGGCCTGGCCGGCGAGCGTCTGCGGCCGGGCATGCAGTCTGACCACCAGATCATAGGCGGGCAGACCGGCACGGCGCAGACGAAACTGCTCGCGAACGATGCGCTTGACCCGATTACGGTCGACCGCCCGTTTGAGCAATTTTTTGCCGACAACCAAACCGAGCCGGGCCGAGTCGAATCCGGCAGGCCGTGGCTGAAAGTGCAACATCAGCCATTGCCCGCGAATCGCCCTCCTGAAACCAAAAACGGATGAATACTCATCCGTTTTGGTCAGTCGGTGGCGTCTGGCGAAGCTGAAATTCACTTCGCCTGTCGTCCGGGCTGCTTAAACAGCCAGACGCTTGCGGCCCTTGGCGCGGCGAGCAGCCAGAACGGCACGGCCGCCCTTGGTGCGCGAACGGACCAGGAAGCCATGGGTGCGCTTGCGGCGCACGACCGACGGTTGATACGTGCGTTTCATGTCGTAATCCCTTGATGTGCTAAGAAAAACACGTTATTACACATTGTTGCAAGCTGTTCTGTCAAGGAAATTTATTTGCCACCGCTGTGGATAACTTTGTGGATGAGCTGTAGAATTCCTTCCCTTCGCGCCCTTTCCGGGTTGCCTGAAATTCCTTTATTTTTTCAATAAATCAAATAATTAACCGTTGCCACGCGGCATCGGCTGGAGTCTTTTTTCCTATGGCCGCATTCTGGGAATCCTGTCTCGCACGTTTTGAACAGGAACTGCCGACCCAGCAGTTCAATACCTGGATCAAGCCCTTGCGGCTCGAAGGCGAAGCCGCTCCCCAGGAAGAAGGCCTGCGCCTGATTGCCCCCAACAGCTTCATCCTCAAATGGGTACGCGACCGCTATCTGTCGCGGATCGAGGAATACGCCCGCAGTTTCTATTCGGCACCGGTCAGCATTGCACTGGTGATCGGCAACACCAAGCCGCCGGTCGCCCGCAGCGAAAGCAGCAGCGTTGCCGCCAGCCTCCCGGCAGCAAGCGAGGGTAGCGAACCCGCCACCGTCGCTTCGACCAAGGCAGCACAACGTGCGGTTTCTCCGGCAGCACCGGCCTCGGGCAGCGACAAGCCACGCGGCCGGATGAGCAATTACGAAAAATCGCGGCTGTTCTCGACCTTCACCTTCGACAACCTGGTCGTCGGCAAGGCCAACGACCTGGCCCGCGCTGCTGCCGTGCAGGTCGCCGGCAACCCGGGCGGCGCCTACAACCCGCTGTTCATCTACGGCGGCGCCGGCCTCGGCAAGACTCACCTAATCCACGCCATCGGCAACGCCATCCTCCGCGAGAACCCGGACAAGGTCGTCCGCTACGTCCATGCCGAGGATTACTACTCCGACGTCGTCCGCGCCTACCAGCAAAAATCCTTCGACAGCTTCAAGCGTGCTTACCGCACCCTCGACGTGCTGCTGCTCGACGACGTGCAGTTCTTCAATGGCAAGAACCGCTCGCAGGAAGAATTTTTCTTTCTCTTCAACGCGCTGATCGAAGCCCGCAAGCAGATCATCCTGACCTGCGACACCTACCCCAAGGACATCAACGGCCTCGACGACCGACTGGTCACCCGCTTCGACTGGGGGCTGACCGTGCAGATCGAACCGCCGGAACTGGAAATGCGGGTCGCCATCCTGAAGAAGAAGGCGGAAGCCGAAGACCTGCAGCTGAACGACGAAGTCGCCTTCTTCATCGCCAAGCATCTGCGCTCCAACGTCCGCGAACTCGAAGGCGCACTGAAGAAGGTGCTCGCCTACTCGTCCTTCCACGGTCGCCCGATTGCCCTCGATCTGGCCAAGGAAGCGCTGAAGGACGTGATCGGTGCTGTTCGCAACGTCGGCATGGACTACATCCAGAAGACCGTTGCCGACTATTACAAGATCAAGGTTGCCGACCTGTTTTCGAAAAAGCGCACGCGGGCGATTGCCCGACCGCGCCAGATCGCGATGTGGCTATGCCGCGAAGTGACCTCGCACAGTTTTCCCGAAATCGGCGATGCCTTTGGCGGTCGCGACCACACCACCGTGATTCATGCGGTCAAGACCATCGACTCGCTGCGGACCAAGGAAAACGAACTCAATCACGATCTGCACGTGTTGCTGCAGGTTCTCAAGGGCTGATTTCAGGCTCCGGGTCGAACAAGTCTGGGGAAAAGCTGTCGGCGGCCTGGGGAGAGAACAGGAATCGCCTGGGTTCGCAAAAATTGTCCGCAATTCATCCACAGCCAATTCAGTACCTTTCTCAGACCCTTTTTTGTCAATCAAGCAACTGAAATCAAAGGAAAAAATCAACTTGTCCACAGAGTAGTTCCTGACTTATTCCTTATAGTCTTTTTGTATACAGCTCTTATTAAAGAACCAGGGGAAAACCTGAAAAGGCAAAAACCTGCCGTTCTGCAGAGCCAAAAAAGAAAGTTCAGGAGTTCCTGATCAAGCGCTCGTTGGACAAGCTGTTGTAGACAAGTCTGTGAACAAGCTGTCTTTGCATTGGGGATGAAACGACTTAAGCCAGTTTGTGGGAAAATTGTCCCGTTTTCGTCCACAGCCAATCCAGAGGCTTTTACAGACCCGGAAATGGTTTGCAAGTTGCTGATTTTTATTTGAAATTCTGATTTACCAACAGACTTGTTCCCGATATAGTCTTAGAAGGAATTTTATATATGGTTCTTATTAAAACCTTAAGAGACACGCTCCTCGCGCCTTTGCAGTCTGTGTCGGGGATTGTTGAACGCCGCCATACGCTGCCCATCTTGTCCAACGTCTTGCTGGAAAAGCGGGGCGACCAGATGACCCTGCTCGCCACCGACATCGAAATCCAGATCACCAACCACGCCACTGGTGTTGGCGGCGATGGCGAAGGTGCGGTGACGGTCGGTGCCCGCAAACTGCAGGACATCCTGCGCTCGTTGCCGGACAGCACCGAAATCAGTCTGGTGCTTGAAGACAAGCGCCTGCAGGTACGGGCTGGCAAGAGCCGCTTCAGCCTGCAGACCCTGCCCGCCGACGATTTCCCCCGGATGACCCTGAGCGAAGGGGAAACCAAGCAATTCACCATCGCCCAGAAAGCCTTCCGTCAGCTGATCGGAAAAACTCAGTATTCGATGGCAGCGCAGGACGTGCGCTACTACCTCAACGGCCTGCTGCTGCTGGTCGAAGGCAGCGAACTCCGCGCCGTGGCCACCGACGGTCACCGCCTGGCCTTTGCCAGCGTCGAGATCGAAGCCGACCTGGCCCGCCAGGAAATGATCCTGCCGCGCAAGACCGTGCTTGAACTCAACCGCCTGCTTTCCGACAACGAAGAGCCGTTGACCGTGACCCTGGCCCCCAACCAGGTACGTTTTGCCTTTGGTTCTGTCGTCCTTGTCTCCAAGCTGATCGACGGCAAGTTCCCCGACTACGAACGGGTGATTCCGCAAAGCCTGCGCAACCACATGACCGTTCCCCGCCAGACGCTGATGCAGGCGATGCAGCGTGCCGCGATCCTGACCAACGAAAAATTCCGTGGTGTACGCGTGGTCCTCGCGGATAATGCGCTCAAGCTGATCGCCGCCAACGCCGAGCAGGAAGAAGCGCAGGAAGAAATCGAAGTGGATTACGGCGGTGAAGCCATCGACGTCGGTTTCAACGTCAGCTACCTGCTCGATGTGCTCAACAACGTGCACGCCGACGAAGTGCAGTGGAGCTTCAACGACGCCAACTCCAGCGCACTGGTCACCCTGCCCGGCAACGACCGCTTCAAGTACGTCGTGATGCCGATGCGTATCTGATCCCTGCCCGTCCCCACCCGAAGACCCGTTTCACCTGGAACAGCAAGCAATGAGCGAAGAAAGCCAACAGAACAGCAGCCCGCAGGAAGCACCCGCCTACGGCGAGTCCAGCATCCAGATCCTTGAAGGCCTGGAGGCGGTGCGCAAGCGGCCCGGCATGTACATCGGCGATACTTCCGACGGCACGGGTCTGCACCATCTGGTCTTCGAGGTGGTCGACAACTCGATCGACGAAGCCCTGGCCGGGCATTGCGACGACATCATCGTCACCATCCACACCGACAACTCGATTTCGGTGATCGACAACGGTCGCGGCATCCCGACCGGCGTCAAGATGGACGACAAGCACGAGCCCAAGCGCTCGGCGGCTGAAATCGCGCTGACCGAACTGCACGCTGGCGGCAAGTTCAACCAGAACTCGTACAAGGTCTCCGGTGGCCTGCACGGGGTTGGCGTCTCCTGCGTCAACGCGCTGTCCAAGTGGCTGCGCCTGACCATCCGCCGCGACGGCAAGAAGCACTTCATGGAGTTCAACCGTGGTGTCCCGATGGACCGCGTCATCGAACTGCGCGACGGCGTCGAGACTTCGCCGCTCAAGGTGCTGGGCGATACCGAAAAGCGTGGAACCGAGGTGCACTTCCTGGCTGACGAGGAAATCTTCGGTCATGTCGAGTTTCATTACGACATCCTGGCCAAGCGCCTGCGCGAGCTGTCCTTCCTCAACAATGGCGTCAGCATCAAGCTGGTCGACCAGCGTTCGGGCAAGGAAGAGCTGTTCGCCTTTGCCGGCGGCGTGCAAAGCTTCGTCGAATACGTCAATCGCACCAAGAGCGTGCTGCACCCGAAGATTTTCTACTCGACCGGCGAAGCCAAGGTCGGCGGCGACGGCGTCACCATCGGCGTCGAAGTGGCGATGCAGTGGAACGATTCCTACCAGGAACAGGTGCTCTGCTTCACCAACAACATCCCGCAGTCCGACGGTGGCACCCATCTCACCGGCCTGCGCGCGGCGATGACGCGGGTGATCAACAAGTACATCGACGAAAACGAGATCGCCAAGAAGGCCAAGGTCGACATCTCCGGCGACGACATGCGTGAAGGCCTGGCTTGCGTGCTCTCGGTCAAGATGCCTGACCCCAAGTTTGCCTCGCAGACCAAAATGAAGCTGGTCTCCAGCGAAGCCCGGCCGGCGGTCGAAGAAGTCGTTGCGCAAAAGCTGGCCGATTTCCTGCTGGAAAACCCGATCGACGCCAAAACCATCTGCGGCAAGATCGTCGAGGCCTCGCGCGCTCGTGAAGCCGCCCGCCGCGCCCGCGAAATGACCCGCCGCAAAGGCGTGCTCGACGGCGTCGGCCTGCCCGGCAAACTCGCCGACTGCCAGGAAAAAGACCCGGCCCTGTCTGAAATCTACATCGTCGAGGGGGACTCCGCCGGCGGCTCGGCCAAGCAAGGGCGCGACCGCAAGTTCCAGGCGATCCTGCCGCTGCGCGGCAAGGTGCTCAACGTCGAGAAGGCGCGCTTCGACAAGCTGATTTCCTCCGAGCAGATCGTCACCCTGATCACCGCGCTCGGTACCGGCATCGGCAAGGACGAATTCAAGATCGAAAAGCTGCGCTACCACCGCATCATCATCATGACCGATGCCGACGTCGACGGCGCCCACATCCGCACCCTGCTGCTCACCCTGCTCTACCGCCAGATGCCGGAACTGATCGAGCGCGGCTACGTGTACATCGCGCAGCCGCCGCTGTACAAGGTCAAGCACGGCAAGACCGAGCGTTACCTCAAGGACGACCAGGAATACCACCAGTTCCTGCTCAACATGGCGCTCGACGAGGCTGTGCTGACGCCGCAGACCGGCGCCGAGCCGATCAGCGGCAGCGCGCTGGAGAACCTGGCGCGCTCCTGGCTGGCGACCGAGGCGGTGATCGAGCGCATTTCGCACCTGATCAACCCGGATGTGCTGCACGCCATCGTTCGCAACAATCTCACGGTCAACCTCGAAAACGAGCAAAAAGCCCGGGAAAGTGGCGAACTGATTGCTGCCCACGTCGGCAACGGCATCCGCATCGTGCCGCGTTTTGACGACATCCAGGAACGCTGGACCCTGCGCGTCGAACGCATGCACCACGGCAACCTCAAGGTCGGCCTGATCGACGAAGACCTGCTGCTTTCCGGCGACTTCATGCAGCTCAAGCGCACCGCCGAAACCCTCGCCGGCCTCTTCGGCGCCGGCGCGATCATCGCCCGTGGCGAAAAGAAGTCGGTGATCAACAACTTTGGCGATGCGATGAAGTGGCTGCTCAACGAAGTCGAGCGCGGCATCAGCAAGCAGCGCTACAAGGGCCTCGGCGAAATGAACCCCGAGCAGCTGTGGGAAACCACCATGGACCCCACCGTCCGCCGCCTGCTCCGCGTGCAGATCGACGACGCCATCGCCGCCGACGAAATCTTTACCACGCTAATGGGCGAACTGGTCGAACCCCGCCGGGCCTTCATCGAAACCAATGCGCTGAATGCGAAGATTGATATTTGATGGGTT
>ERZ1066115.204-NODE-204-length-19247-cov-92.792570_pt1 | contig 19247 bp, 19 predicted proteins | sample MGYA00382762_ERZ1066115 | MGnify/ENA primary metagenome ERZ1066115 (study PRJEB33369, sample SAMEA5778345) | biofilm metagenome | biome: Industrial cooling water; feature: Water cooling tower basin; material: Biofilm | place: United Arab Emirates | collected... | reverse complement strand
CCTGCTGTTGAGGTAATACAACCTGCTGTTGAGGTAATACAACCTGCTGTTGAGGTAATACAACCTGCTTTGGTTTGGCCGCCGCAGGTTGCTGCTGTGTTGTGGTTTCAGAACCGGTTAACAGTTCTTCTTGCCCTTCTTCTTTCCTTTCATTTGTTTCTGTTTTTAGTGGTTGAAAAACTTTTGCTTTTGTCTGTCCGTTAATATACTGTTGGGCCAGCCTGCTTTTGCCATCTTCAATCGATCCGTCCTTAGCCATAATAGCAGGCACTATCAACCCGTCTTTGTTGTTCTCTTTACGGTCGTAGTTTTCTACATAGTCTTTAAAACCCGGGTCTGTTTCATACAGGTTTTTTAAATCTATTTCTTCCACACGGTATTCATTCGCTGCAATACGCTCCTGCATTTCGGCAGATGGTGCACCTAACTTGTCGCCTATATGGTTTACAATCTGTACCACTTCGGCACCACTCAATTCTCCGCCCATATCCGGCACGCCTAATCCTATTCGTTTTACTTCTTCAGCCACTCGTTTTTCCTCGGCTTTAATCTCTGTACCTACGGCTTCTTTTAAAACAGGATTATAAGATATCTGCTTGTACTCATTGTTAAGTTCTCTTCCTTTGTAAATCTGCCATGCGGCTTCCGCTGCCTGATGTTCACTAAACCCAAACTGCTTGGCCAGTTCTACTGCCCCACGGTATTTGTTATAGTTATCGGTAAGCACCTGTACCTTGGGTATATCAATCTTCCCTTCCTGTACTTGTTTCCCTATAAACGCATTAAACTGTTCAGGGTTTTGCGCTGCATTGTACCATGCGCTTTTTTCAAAATTACTCGGTGTGCTTTTACGTATAGCTCCGGGTGTCGATAGCGCACCGGTGCTGAAAGTAGTCAGTACAATTGTTTCAAACAATTCGTCTTTAATACCATCCCATGAAAGATCATCGTTAAATACAGGTTGTTCGCTTATTTTGTCAAAAACTAACCGCACCATTTTGTCTCCAACGCCCTGATAAATTTCCTGCAGGTTTTCTGTTCCTACTTCTTTGGTAAGTTCTTTTGATGCTTGCTTAAAAGCCAGCTTTGCAGAATAGCCTTTAGCAAGATATTCCGCATACTCCTTTGCCATTTTAGTTTTTACGCCACCGGTTATTAATTTGTTCGGACTAATCGCTTCCAGCAAAGAAGTGAGCCCGGCGCTCATGTTCATGAAATTATCAAGCGCATCGCCTTTTAAACCCGCTTGTTTTCCTGCTTCTCTGTAATCGCTTTGGGTATTTATGTACGAAGCTCCTATTAATGAAGGCACGGAACTCAATCCGGCTGCTGAGCCCGCTTGTGCAGTACCAAACAACCACGCCATATTGGTGAGTGTTTCTATGGTAGATGGCACAATCTTCGCCGCATTTATTTTTCCGTCATTAAACAGATCGCCTTGCAATGGAGTTGGGGTAGCTCCAAACCAGTTCCTGTTCTCTTCTGTCCATCTTTTGTCAGGATGAATATTATCGTAAATAGCATCAGCCCAATCGTCTGTAATTTCACCAGCACCTATAACATTGCCTGCTGTTCTCGTTACTCCGCTCAGTACATTGGCAAGTCCTGTACCGCCTGCTTTTGCTAACGGTTTAAAAAACCAATTCACAAACTTCCCCTGCGGTGTTTTGTAAAATACATCCGCTACCGCTTGGTCAATCTGCTCCTGTTTCTCACGCTCAATTTCAGTGGGTGTTTTTATCGGGTTTAAATTCGGGTTCTGAAGATTAAATTCCAGTACATCATCAGGATTGGTAATTGTAGTAAACATATCATTTACAGGCTGCACCACTCCCACGGGCATACCTTCTTTTGCGGTAGCCTGTTTAATCAAAGATTTCTGCACCTGCAATGCATTATTGCTCTGCTTAGCCTTTTCACGCTCCTTTTCTGCAACCAATCGTGGATCACGCTGTACTTCATCTTTCTTTACCTGTACAGGTTTGGGCAGCACTAAATTATCCTTTGCCTGCACCGGTGTTTTACGCATGAAGGATTCAACCCTTTTCCTTATCTCGTCGAAACGCTGCTGCTCTTGCGGCGTCAATAAAGAGGATGAATTTGCGCCACCAACTTTTTTTTTAATGGGTATGCCAAACTCATCTACTTGTGATGCTTTTTTCTTTATGGGTATTCCGTATTCGTCCAGTTCAGGCATAGTAATTAGTTTACAATTTCAATGTTTCGTTCTCTAAGAAGTTTTTCGTATTCCTCAATCGTGTAGCCTGCCGCATTAGCTTTGGCCTGTATATCGCTCCGGCGAATTGTTTTTTTACCCTGCTGCTGCTGCTGTTGCACTACCTGCTGCTTGGCTTTCTGCCCCAGTGGTTGATTAGCCCTTACATTAAAATCATTGGCACTTATCAGCATAATCCTGTTGTCATTGGTTACAAGGTACTCTTTTTTACCACCGGTTGATTTTACTTTATAAACCCCCACACCCTCATCTGTTGAGTACAAAAAGTATTTATCAGGCGTAAGGTCATAATTTGCACGCTTCAGCATGTCCGCTACTAAAATCTGTTCATCACTTGGAAGCGCATTCGCAAGTATAGCAGCACCTTTACTCCGGGCATCATCTACTCGTTTCTTTAAACTCTCGTATAGGTTTATACTCTTTACATCCGCATCAGAACCCTTGCTTCCGCCGCCACCGCCACTGCCGGGAAAATAATTTTTCACCACCGTAGCACTTTCATCCCTGCCTGCTTCTTTTTTAAAATTAGCATTATCAGGAAATACGCCCTGTAAATACTTGTAAGCCACATGCCGCATAATCTTTTCCCGCTCTTCTTTGGTTACAGGTGCCCCACCTATCATTTTATTAGTTAGCCCCTGTATCGTAAATCGTAAGTCACCGTTGCTTCCAAAATGCCGGCTAAAATCTTCTGCAGGCAGCATGGGTAATTCCTGCTTTCCTATAATCAACGGATCCGCATCACGCTTTACTCTTGACCCTACTACCTGCCCGTTTTTATCTGTCACCAATTCTTCAAAATCATGCAGATCCGCCGTCCAGTTATAGGTATCCGTTACCCCCTTGTTTTCAATATTGCTCTTACCGCCCGGCTTGTTTGTTTTTAATCCTTTCAAATAATCAAACAATGCCGTAGGGTTGTCGTATCCCACCGCTTCGGGTCTTGTAGCTATAATACTTGATGTGTAGTCCGCATTGGGGTCTATCTCGTCCGCACCCTTGAATGTTACTTGTCCCGTATTGGGGTCGGTCTTTAAAAACGCATTGGCAAACGCCATGTTTTTTAAGGATGACGCATTAATCACCTTGCTTTCTTTGCCGTATTCTGTTACAGCACCTTCAATGTTTTGGCGCACCAGTTGCGCTTTCATTCGGTAATCATTCACCGGCTGCAGGTCACGGCTCAGGTCAAACATAAGGCTGCTCATACCTTCGCCTTTGTTATTTTTTATCCGCTCTGAATACTTTTGCAACAAGCCGTTTACGTTTTCATTAATCACAGGGTCAAGCACAGTGCCCGTAGCAAAGTTTTTCCAGTCAAGCTGGTCGGCTACCATCTTGATTTTATCCTGCTCCTGTTGCTGCTCTTTTTGTTTGTACGCCTGCTGCCTGTCTATTACCTGCATTATAGCAGCACCGAGGTTAGGCACGGGTACTTCTTCGCTTCGTAAAACACTTGTTGCTACCATTATCTTCCAAATTGATAGGGTTGGTTAAAATATGTTGGCATATTTAAAAAAGGGTTAATTGAACTTGTTCTCGTAGCCTGCCCCGGTAATCCTATGCCCGGATTAGCAGCCCCGCCTATCCGCTGCGCCGGTCCCGTCATGGATATACTTGGCGCAGGGTCCAAACCCAGTATGCCCGAAATAGCACCAAACACCTGCCCCGCAGTTTGCAAAAACTGATTCTGTGCATTATTCGGTGCGGCCAGTGCCGCCATACGGTTTTCAACGGAAGAGTTTAACAAGGTTTGCTTCAGGTCAAAATCACGGTTAAACTTCCGTAATTGGTCGCCATATACTTTGTCACCCTCGTTTACCATAGCTCCTAAAGCACTGCTCAAATTCTGAAACATGCTGTTGGTATATTGCGCTTCCTGTATAGCAAGGTTGTTTAAAGCGCTGTTAGTGTTCTGCTGCAAGGCACCTGCTCCGGCAATCATTTGCTGTGGGTTAGAAGCAGCACGGGATAAACCGGCATAAGCATTGGCCTGACTGCCCAATAACCCCTGCTGCAGCGCCGTAGCACCAGGCATCCGGCTATTGGCTAAGTTCCGTGCATTCACAAGGTTTTCTTTGGCATACTGCGATTCCTGATAGGTAGGATCGTTCAGAACAATCTTGTCCGCCTGCTCTTTTTGTCTTTTAGACAAATTGCCCTGCATAATCCCTTGGGAAATACTCTTGCCGAAAATAGGCATGAAGGATAATGCTGTTGCCCAATTTTGCGCCCGTTTATCTCTTTTGTCACTCATAGTTTACTGTTTGTGCCCGTAAGAGCTATTATACAATACATTAAAAAATCTGATGTTCATTTGGCTGCCGCCGCCGTCAAAGTCCATGCACACTAATAAAAACTGCCCCCGCATCACATCACCACGCAGCATCTTTTGGTTAGCTGTAGCGCCCACAGGGTTTGGGCTTAATCTGTCCCTTAAAACAGGCGCATAAAATCCTGTTTCTCTTTGCTTCCACTCACTCGTTACTATCTCTGTACTCTGCACCACCGGCCACTCTGTACGCATGTGCGTCCATGAGGGTTTTGTATCTCCTTCTATATTGATGCTTTTAAAGGTCTTTGTCTCGCTGGGATTCTCGTTTACTACATACGCCAATCTGCTTTTGTAGGCTGTTCCGTAAAATGTATTGAACGTACCGGTATTGTGCCTGAATAACCTGCCGGCATTAAAACTGTACAGTTCGTTGTTGCAACTGCAAAATCCATCAGCTACGAAAGAAAACGTACTCATCCATTTGTCAGCCTGTATTTTAAACACCAGCGTTTTACTTGCTCCGTCAAATAAATCGTAGGGATATACATAGTCAGATGCAGGACTGTAATCACTTAGACTTCCCTTGGGTGCTGCATCAAATACTTTTGGTATGGTCCACAACACTTCTTCGTGCCGCACGTCAATGCCGCCTACTATCTTATTTCTGAATCCGGTAGCAATATTGGTTCCCGTGTTTTTAATCTGCATCCGTTGAGCAAGCAAAGAAGCCACCCGCTTCATCTTGTAGTTGCTGATATCAAACAGGCCGTTATTGCTGTATCTTACAAACGCTCCGTTAATCGCATCAAACCAGTATAGATTGCCTCTGAAAAACACCACGCTTTCCGGATGCAGTGTGCCGAAACTTCCACGCAATCCATTCACCGTGCCAATAACCGTATCAGTTTTTAATATCAAACTAAACTGTGTTTCATCACTCACCTGCGATCTGCCCACGTACAAACTCAATGTCTCCCTCTGGCAAATGGCAATCATCACCCCGCCTTCTTCCTGCAAGCTGCTTGTATTAATCAGTTTCTTTACATCGCCTGCATTAATAGGAAGGGATTGCCTGTTGTTAACCTCAAATGAACTGCTGCCGTTTATTTCCGTTCCTAAAAACCTTGGATTGCTCCAGCTAATTACATTGGGCTCTACCACTTCTCTTGCTTTGAATATGGCAATCGGCCTGCCGCCATTGGTAAACCAAAACTTGCTGAACAGGTCATTGCTACTCATAGCTTCTGCTATGTATTTTTGATTAGCAGCATCCAGCCTTTCTACCAAAGGTGTATCACCGGGTATTGTATAGGTCAATGTAGAGTATGCTCTTGTGCCCGTACCGGGATTGTTCACCGCAAACTTATTCGCTACTTCGTAGTAAAAACGGGTTTGTATTTGTTGCAGCGGACTATAAATTTCAAAATATCCTTGTGCCACAGGCCCGCCTATAACTCCAATGTCAAGCAGTTCGGTTAGTACATTGCTGCCTATCTGAGTTATAATTTTTACGGTCTTTGTAAACAATTGACCGCCTGCAGCCGTTTGTATGGCTACCCTGCACAAGTCGCCTTCCTGAAAAATATAACCAATGCCGTTCTTTAACAAACTACCTACATTCACTACTAAAAACTCTGAGGTAGCAGGATTAGTTAAATCAACCGTAAACGTACCATCCGCATTTTTCTTTGCATACTTTACATTGGTTTCTTTAAACTCAATGAAGTTTTGCGTTACATAAGGTTGCCCTATTATAAATCCGTAGTAATGTGCTTTTACCGGTATTTCTGATAATGCGGCTGCATTGCTCACCGTGCACGTTACGCCAGTAGTCTTATCTTCGGATATAGCGCCAAAGGTTGAAGTAGGTGTAAAGGTGTTGGTATCTTTTACAACGGCTTCTATAATCCGGTGAAACTTGTCATAAAAACAAATACCCACACTTCTCGGACTGTTACTCTTAAATATCATGGGCAGGTTCACCGCTTGGGCACCGCCATCATTCACTGTCCCCGCTGCTGTGCTTGCAAACGTAGTCACCACAATGCTGTTACCAAACAACGGCTTTAGCATATCCCCGCCTAAAACAGTCCCGCAGTTTTTACCTAACACAACGGGGCTGGTAGGTGTTGTTACTGATGGATAACTGCCTATCTGTGTGGCTATTTTACCCTCTACTGACCAGTACGTATTATCAGACGGCTTCAATACAAAAAAGCCACGCATGTAATACGTAGGTGGTCCCGAATAAGGAAAATTAAAAATAGCCGTTACTTCAAACATGTTGTAGGTAGTAACCGGCGCTGTTACAAAATTCTGTTTTACCTGTGTAATGGTTAAGCTGCTTAACCCCGTTCCTGCAAATCCTGTTGTAAAATTGCTCAGAAATAAACGGTCGCTGTTTACTTGTAATGCCTGTACATCCCTCGGTACTGAATCTTCAATTTTATCTACAAGATCGTTGGCAAGGGTTTCAATATACTTGTTGTTGTTAAAGGCAAAAGTCAATCGGTCGCCCGCTACTGTTCCGGCATTGTGCGTAGTAATGGCTGTTGCATCCGCAGTAATATCTTTATCCCACACCCGTATTACATAGGTTACATTGGTATCAAGCCGCCTCGCTATCAATCTCACTTTTCTCACTGTTTGCGGCACATCTTCTTCCAATGGCAAGGAGATAGATATTTCGTTTTGTATGTCTCCTTTTTTGTTGAATGGAACTAACAAGCTCCATGTACCAGGCACACTTTGTTGAAAATCTATGTACTCGTAGATGTAGCTGAAACGCCATGCTTTGTCGCCAATATTATCTACCGTTAATGCATTATTGATTTGTTTGGTAGCCACAGGCGCATACACAGGAGGCCTGCGTATCAAAGCAATATCTTCTTCTTTTAACTGAGAAACATAAGGTATAACAGATGTGGTGTAGGAAGGATGGTTTAATTTAATGCCACGCTCAATGTTAATCACTTTTACTTCACCCGTTCCGGTCGTGTAAAACAATAAATCACCCCATATTTCAATAGCATCTACATACTTGTTTTGTGTAAATCCTAATCCGCCTTCAACCTGTGCTTCTTTTAAAATAGTGTAGGTGGTATCTTCTATACGGTCATACACATAAATAGCATGTTTGGTCGCTACATTGTTATGCCATGCAAAAAATATAATACGTTGCCGGTCTTTATCTTCATAAGAACCAACACATTCAAACGCATCACCACCTGCATATTCCAATCCGTCAAACACAAGTGTAGTGCCCTTTATCTTTTCAAATCGCATCATGGCACCATCGTCTGTACTGCCAAAACGAATATTGCTGGCATTCACCATCTCATTGGATGCCACCAAAGAAAAGTCGTCATCGCAGTTCAACAACCCATTCAGATATTTTTTTACAGGTACCACTATTTGTAAATAATTAAACCTTGGCTTGTTTTTTTAATTGCTATAAACAAAACCCCGCTGCTTGTTCTTGTCCACATCTTTTTAGTTTTTATACGTTGCGCTGTAGCCTTTTCGCACAGCATTTAAAATGTCTTCCTTGCTCAATGGATTTTTCCGTGCTCTTAATTTACGTACAGCGGCATCATGCAATCGCTTACGGTAGTCCGCATCACCTTTGCTGTACTGTCTGTTGTTGAGTTCCACCTGCCACATCACATACGTCTTTATCGCATCGGTTGCATAAGGATCAACCTTTGTAGCTGCATCCGCATCCAATCCGTCACTTATGTATTCCAGTATAATCTCTGTATCGCCATTGTTGCTTTCCAGTTGTATCTCTCCACGCTCCGGCAACACTTTAAAAAACGTGCTGCTCAAATCAGGACGGTGATTGTAAAAACCTCCGGTGTATTCATAAATATCCGTGCGCCACATATAGAAATCGTCAATACTCACCGTGCTTTCATCTATGGGCCACTTTACTTTATTGCCTGAAATATCAAAGTTGTTTAACCGGTTAATGTTACTGCTCTGTACCAATGCTTTTACTTTGTCATTGGCTACTACCCCCACTCTCACCCAATCCACATAATCACAGGGGATCGCTACTGCTTTGTAGGAGTTAATAGTAAGTTTCACCGTCTTTACATTTCTCAGGTGGTCAAAATGTAATTCCCGCAGTGCACTTGTAGCATGGGTCAGGTACTCCAAATACCAGTGTATCGGCTTGCGCTGTTCCAGCAGTATCTGCTTTACAATGCTATCTATGGTGTACCATGTCATACTCTATCAGTTGAAGGGTCGTTTACTTTTGGTTTCTTTGGCTGTCCCATCCACTTCGCTACTACCTGCTCAATAATCAAATCTTCCATATCTGCCTGCACGGGCAACGGTTCGTAATCATTGTAGCGGCTTATATCCATCACTACCAGTTGCATGTTTACTTGTGTTACAGCCGGGCTTTGTGTTGTCAGGTTCTTATTGTACCATACTTCTTTGCCTCTCACTTCATACCCCACTTGGCCCAGCAGGTCGCTCATGCCCCTTTGTGCTTGTACAAATCCTATTTGCCCCATGGGTACAGGTATAAAATTTGTAAAAGGGTCATTCGTTTTGGTAATACTGTACACGCCCATGTTACGGGGCAGTTTCACAGGAAATGCAGGCAGCACACTTTTGCTGATGCCGTTCCACGCTGTTACCGTTACGTTTTCATAGTAAGCAAGTACATGGCCTTCGGGTACTGTTTCACCACCTGCCAATGTTTCTGTATAAAACTGTGTTTTTAAATTCGCATTAATTACTTGGTTGATGGCTTCCATCACTTCCTCCGGGGCAGGCATAAATGAAGAAGAAGGATCGCCCATGGCAAGCCTTCTGCGTATTTGTTCCTGTAATTTGTATCTCGTGGTCATGTTACACTCCCGTTGCGTCTTTTTGCTGGAAATACTGTACTATCTCACCACTCTGCAGATTCACACCGCACAGTTGCAGCGTTTTGAATAAAATATTGTTTACTTCCGCATCATCCCATTCTAATTGTGTGCTGGCACCTGAGTTATAAGTAATCTCACGGCCACTTGCTCCACCCAATGTATAGTCGAGCACAGGCTTTGCCGGTCTTCTCAAATACATTAACGTACCTGCATAGCCCTGCGCAGGAAACATCTCCACCGCCCTCGCAGGGCTTGATGTGTAAATCAGACGTCCGATAGGCCTTGTTGCTGTTGCAGGTATAAGTTGGGATTTTCTTCTTTCGCTCCACTCGTCCTCTTTTACAAAATCTACTGCTTGGTAGGTTACATCGCCCGGTGCATTGGTATCTGCAATGTTAATATCCATACTCAGCAGATGCATGTAGTCGTTGGGAAGGGTATAAACACCCGTTGCAAAATTCCCGTTTGTAAATGTCACTGTTTTTTTGAACGGCTGCAGACTGTCATGTATCTTTTGGCTTTTGCCGTAGTGCATCTTTCCTAAACTATCACCTTTGCCGTATTCATTAGGATTGTCAAACAACTCCGTAAAGCGAAGCATCTGTCCTTGGTCTATGCGTGCATCCTTATCTTCCGGAATAAGCATACCCAGTTGCGATTTTTCAAAAAAGAAATCAATAGCCTTATGAATATCGTACAAGTCCATTATGATAGTTTAGCGGCAATGTATTCCTGCCTTATTACCAAATACCTGCTACCTTCCAAATCGTATTTCTCAGCCATGCCATTGCGGTACACCACCACATCGCCCTCGTTCAATCCCAAATCAGGCATGTTTTTTTTAGGTACACCAGCACTCACAACTACAGCTTTACCTTTTTTTTCTTTTACCCGTGCATTCTCAGGTACATAAATCAAACCCTTGCGCTCTTCTGATACTTCTTCCACCTGTTTTGCAAAAACATAACCGGGAGCAGGTATCAACACGCCGTCTCTTACCACGCCCAATATCATACTGTAGTTTATCTTCCAGTATAGTTCACCTTCAATCAAATGCTGGTTAAAATGAATAGGGGTATCATTGTCTCTTTGCTCCATTTGCTGCACCACGATGTAGCGAAACAGCACTTTATCCCCTTTTTTTACAAAAGGTATCAATCCATGTGTATCTCCGTCCACGCATCTTACTGCCTGTGGCACCGTTAATACTTCAGCACTCAGTGTTGCATTCCACTCCGGGTTAAAAGTAGTGTCTTTGTAAAGAGTAATGCCACTTTGAGTTTTTACAACTTCGTCATACGCCTGCATTTTTACAAAAACAAAATTTATGGGGCTTACAGGGAGCATGAATAATTTTTACTATCAAAGATAGAGATACATTTTGTATCTTTATTAAAAATTTTACAGCAAACACATGGCACAAAAAATTAACCCCATCAATGGATGGATACACGTTCAGCCTGAAAAGAAAGAAACGGTTACAAAAGGTGGTATTATTATCCCCGAACCATCACAAAAAAGAAGTCCCAAAGGAACTGTTCTCGCCGCAGGATTAAATGTAGAAGAAGTTAAAGAAGGCGATTCGGTTTTGTATCTTCAAAACACCGGATTAGAACAGGAGGATGGTACCCTGCTGCTTAAAATTGAAAATGTTTTAGCCAAATTAGGTTAAAAAACTACTCTTGGTTTATTTCCGTCTGCTACATCACGCTCACTCATACTGGGCCGCTTACCGCTGGCTATAATGCGCTCACGCTCTCCCGGTGCATAGTCTTGAACCATACCATAAGGATTGCTAAGTAAATTCTTACGTGTATCTTCACCCAAATGCATCTCACGCAGGGCGCTTTCGTATTCTCTTACGTCAACACCTTTCAGGTATTTTAACCAGTTGCCTATTCGTGGGCTAAATGCCGGTTGCCCGCCTTTTAAATAATCATAGGCCGACTTCCCCTTTTTCATAGCCATCGTCACATCACTCAGCACTTCGCTTGCATCTTCCTCTGTGAGAAGATAGTTTTTTACTATCTCGCCCATCCGTTCTTTAAAAATACCCGAATCTATTTTAGGATTACTGTTCAATCGTTCGGCAAGAGCCGCTATTCTCATTACTCCCTGTGAGCGTATGCGGTCATAATCATCATTTGAAGGTTGGTAGGACAGTTCCTTGTTGCCGAGCATAGCTGTATGTTTTTTCAAAGATACAAAATGTATCTTTTACTTTAACCCCCAATCAATCCCATTTCTCAGCATCTCATCCCGCTTTGATAAGCTCCCGTAAAACAAAATGTTAGGATTTATCCAGTACACCGTATTCCGCATCCGCCGGAGTATGTTCATCTTCTTCATATTTGCCACCGCTATACGCACACTCTCCGGCTTAATATTCAACTCAAAAGCAATAGCGTTCCTGTTGTGCTCATTGGCAAAAACAACATTCGTATTCCACTCCACATATTTCACCATCTGAAAAAACACATCTTTCTCCATAGCGCCCATATTCTTAAAAACAAAAGCAGCATCAATAAATAAACTGCAGTACGGACTTGTAGTGCCATTCTCCCTGGTTACAGATACCGATTCCGTAACCTCTCCCGTATCATAATCAACTGTTTTCTGCCTGTACACTACCTTTCTGTGCATTGTGTTTGAATTGCCGTTTTAATTTGTTTGTGACTCACAAATTTTCTTCCTACATACCATCCTAATGAATTATTGTTAAGGCACTTTTTAACCGGGAAAAGCCCATTAGTAAAGATGTCCATCGGCATAAAAGTACACTCAATTCCGTTAATTATAAGCCTGTAGTTATTAGGCTGCTTATCAATTACTTGAATATTCATAGTTGCGTCAATCTTTGCGTTAGCCGCAAGCCTATGACGACATCTGCTCAAAGTCAGCGGACGGGTTAAACCAATCATCTTTTACAATATGCCCAATGGCTTCAACTTTACTATGGCTTGACTTTACTCGAATGGTTTTGCCTTTCATTTGCTCCCACTTTTCAACGCCAGCAATTTCCATACACCTGAAAATAAAGTGTCCTGCAAAGTCTCCTTTATTAGTGTGGTTCTTGTAGCTTTTTGGAAGGTATAAGGCAAAACCCCCAAATCCCTGTCCGCTGCCTCCATAATCTAAATGAAGCCATGCAGTTAATAGTCCTCTGTCTCCTGTGTCAATCGTTACTGATTGAATAATTGCGTTTTTGATTTCTGTTTCCATTTTTATTTGTGTTGTGAGAAAGGCCAGCGGCTAACAGCGGTTTTGCAATAGCCGCCTGACACATCTCGGTTAATAATTAAGTTTCTACTATGGCGGCCATCGCAAAGCCGCCAAACGTTATACGTCACCCTGCGACAGCCCTTTAATCGGCGGACAGTTGACATTTTGGGCGACAGTATTTCAAATTTGTTTTAATAGCTATGCTTCTTTGCCGACACACATTTTAGCACATTTACAGGCTCACAAAGCTGGACACAAACCAAACCTGCAAAAGAGCTAAAATCTTGCAGACGCTTCTTAGGACACTACATCCGAATTGACACAGCGTTCAAGAAATCTTTAGCTTTAATATCACCAGAATCCAACAAATCCAAATTATCAAACAGTGTTGAATAAAGTATTACATGTTTATCTGACGCTAATAATTTTTGGTGTGACGGGTCGTTAAAAGACTTTTCAGCCTTTGAAAAAATATTATCAGGTATAACAATGTAAATCGGAACATTTAGTGTTGGTAGCTTTTCGGTTAAGTTCGCAAGTCGGGGAATACAATTTATTAGACGAGTGGAATTTTCCACTTCAAACAAAATATAGCTGCCAGTATCTGAATTGTGCCAGATTAAATCTATTTGGTCAATTCTACTGTCTTTAATTCCCTTAGCTGACACACCCGGTATTATTAACTCTCTTGATGATAGCTTTCTTAGTTCGGGTGTTTTTCTCTTTTCATTTTCTCCTATCCAAATGTTATATCCTTGAGAAATTCCAACTTTTGCCAACTGGTAAATAATTGCGTTGTGTTCATTTTCAATCTTAATGTCGTCTTGCTTATAAACTCGTTCTTGAAACATTTCCTTTTCAAAAAGCTCTTGTTGTATTGGTGGAAACCATTTACCATTCTTTTCAATTGCATTATCCTTTAAAATATTGACAATTTCCTTTGCATCAGGAGTTCTGCCATTCTTAAACTTTGTAAAAAGCGGCACTAAAAAATCATCAAGAGAACAACCGTCTCTTTTTGCAGACAAGACACTATCAACAACAGTTCTTATCCTTGTTTCAAGTGGTATATATTCAAGCAATTTGGCTTCCTTATTTTCTCTGAAAGTCCAAACTTTAATTTCGGAATCATAATCAAACTTTTCAGCTAATATGTCCGTGATTTTAAAATCAATTACTTGTCCAAAAAGATTGTTTCTTGAAAGGCTCATCAATATTCCTCTGGCTAATTGGTCAGTGCTTGCTGTGCCGCCTCTTTCAATTATTACTTTTTCTGCTTCTTTAAACAATTCCTTTTTGACATCTTCAAGTTCTTTGGATAAGACTTGCCTTTTTCTTTTTGGCTTTCTGAAATTTATATAAATGTCGCCAGTCATACTTCCTGCTTGCCTAAGTAACTGATTTGATGAAAGCCGCCCAGTTAAAACGTAGCAATCATTCATATATTCAAATCCAGCTTCAAAAGCACTTGCCACTAAAGCATTCCAAACTTTTATATGGCTGTTATGAAATGTAACAGTCATCCACTGATTTGGCTTCAAAACACGGTGACACTCATTAAAAGCAACCTGTAATAATTTTTTATAATCATCAATATCCTTTGTGCGTTTTTTAGAATCACTAATTACTACTTCAGCGTCAAAGTTTAATTTCTGCTTCAACCATGAAGCCCATAATACATGATATTCCAAATAAGGAACAGAATCGCCGTATGGAGGGTCAGTAAAAATGTAATCAACAGAATCATCTTCTAAGTAATTCATTTTTGCAGCATCACCAACTTTCCATTGTACATTATCAAAAACATCAACAGCAATAGATGATTTTCCGTTCTTTATTTTCTTAAATCTTTCATTAAAACAGTTTATTGCATTGACTTCGCAATATTTTGCAGGAATCCAAAAACCTGGCAAAGTCCAACCACCGACTTCATACTCTCTTCCTTTCTTGGAGTAGAATGGAACTAATTTACTTGACTGAGCCAAACTTGAAGTAAATGTGAATTTCAAAGTCTGTTTTATATCATCGGAAGCTGTTGAGTTATCTATGTAATAATTAATTGCACTTAATACAAGCAAAGCCCTTTTTCTGAATAAATCAGTAACCTTCATACCTTCTTTAACTAAAAGCCGTCCGTTTTGAACAAGTTCGTCATCGGGCATCCAATATTTAGGTTCTGTTTCATCAATCTTTTTGTCAAGTAAAAAATCAATCTCTATGGGATTTCTAAAGTCTTTCTTTCCGCATTTTTCACACAGCGTTTTGACACAAATTATTTTGTCCTTTTCTGAATATTTCTCTTGTTGCCAAAATGTATGGGTTGTAATTGCTTTTTCATATCCACAGAGTTTACAAGTTGTATAAAACAAATCAATAACCTCGTCATAAACTTTTGTCAATACCTTTTGGAACTCTTTCGTCAAAACATCAATGTCAACTTTACGAATTGTATTCTCTGCAATAAACCGAGCAGTTGGCGACAAATCATTGTAGATGGCTTTCCGGTTAAGTTTAGCTGACTCAATCGCTGTAACACCCGACCCACTAAATGGGTCTAATACCAAATCACCTTCATTGGTGAAATATTCTATGTACTCCGACACAACATTGGCGGGTTTCCTTGCCCAATATTTGTGCATCAAATAAGAACTTTCGTGAGTGTCTGCGATAACCGCTTTGTCAAAAGGATGGGTAATTGCTTTCATTTATAGTCAATCAGTTAGTCATTTTCTGTAAATATAAATAACCCAAGCCAAAGCACCACACATTTACAAAGGCACACAAGCCCAGACACAGAATCAAACCTTTGTAAAAGAGTGTTGCTTGCAAACGCTTCAAAAACCCCGACACACAATTAAAACAACGGTGGACAGAAGGGCGAACGCATAACAAGGGGTTTGCCAAAATACGGGCTGACCCAAGTTGTCTTCATCTGTGGTAATTCTATTGTGCTTCATATCCAGCTTGACGTAATTCTATTTAGCTTTTGATTGTTATCTTCAACATCAGTTTTTCAATCAGCAGCGGTCATGGGCGGACGGAATACTAATTCCCGTACTTCGGCAAGCCCTGTTCGTTATAGGCAACCTTACGGACACCCTATAAGTGTGGGAAATCGCAATGAGTGTATTATGGTTGCTCAACTTTGGGCAGCAAATCATTTTTGACAATTTCAGCAACTTCCAGTAAATCATCTTTGCTTTCGTTTTCGCTATCTTCGACAATGTAATTAATACAGGCAACAACACTTTCTAAAAGTTCGTTCCCTGTTGAGTATTCACGATTATACTGACGTAAATTCTCTAATGCTTTTTTGTAATACATTTTGACAAAATAAAGGCTGCCTATAACATTGCATTGGCAAAAGCAGGGCAGACGTTCTACTTTCAACAATGGTAGCACCATTAAACTTTTATACTTGGCTCGGCAGTTGTGCTACTATTCCCTGCCTTCGCCAATGCTTCACCGTTACAACGCTACTTTGGCGCTGCACAACATCGCTTGTACTTCAGACCAGAACCACAAGGGCAGGGAGCATTCCTGCTGATTTTTGGCTGCTCTCTTTTGCGGGGTGGATGACGTGGCGCAAAGAGGCCGTGTTCCTTCGCCATTTTTATCATACCTGATTGTTCAAGTTTAAAGTAAGTGTCTGTATATGCCCTTGTGGGTTCATCTACAACAACTACATCGGCTGCATCAAGTGAAGCCAAAGCAGCGTGTAACATGGCATTTGTGCCAGTGCTGCCACTGCCTATAATTGCAACTTTTGGTTCTTTATTCTGCTCCATAATTTGTTTGTTACTTTAGTTTTTCAAATTCAGCACCGGAACACAAATGCCCGGCACGTTACATGCAACCAATTTCAGCATCAGTTTTAATTTTCAGCAGACAGACAACGCCGCCTATAAATTGACACATAACACTGGTTGACATATAACTAAAACTTTTAAATACTATGCAAAGAACAACCGCCGCTTTTTCACAATGCGACAGAATTGAATTTTGGTATGACAAGGAACAAAATGAACCACCTGTTATCATACTTGTTTTTTCGACACAAGACGGATTAATTAAATCAAAATCGAGAGAAGTTTATAATGAACTTCTTGACAAACTTGACTTTAAAACAACCTTCTTTAAAATTATTGAACAAAACAACAGGGCTTTTATATCTTTTGTTGACGGAGTTAGCGACATCCACTTGACAGTTAAAAATTTAAAATATTCGCCTGGACAACTAAACGACTTCTTAAAAAAAGTTGACAAAAACGGCCCGTTTGCTTTTTTGTTAGGATTAGACAACAATAAAGACAGACCTATTATTGTGCCGACAAAAGATAAATTTGAAATCATGACTTTAGCAGGGTTTATAAAGTAACCAATTACCAGTGTTAGAAACGACCGTTTTTATTTCTTGACCAATCAACTTAATATCAACACGACTATGGCTGCATGTAACATCGGGTTTGGTGTTATGCCGGCGGACTGATAACGCCGCTTCATCTTTTGTACTACTATCAGCTTTTATCCTGGCTGACAGTTCTTTGTTCTTCTTTTTTTTCATATTTTAAAGTTTAAATTTTTAATCAGCTTTTTTGTATGCTCAGACTTTTTGGAATTTTTGAGATAATCAATCATAAATAGATTAACTAAACTAACTGTAGTTGTTTACTTTTTGCTCTTGGTTTTGTTTTATTGTAGTAACAATCTTTAATAGCCATTGCCATTTTATAAGCCAAAAGCGGTGGAACAGCGTTTCCAATTTGATAAAATTGGCTCGTTTCTGCTCCTGTAAAATTAAAGTTGTCAGGAAAACTTTGTAATCTGGCGGCTTCTCTAATAAGTAGTCTACGACGTTTCCCATTCGGCAGCTTTACTCTTTGCATATCGCCTGTAGCAGCAGACAAATTTCTACAAGTTAATGTTCTTGCAGGTCTATCGGCGTACAAATCTCTTGGGTTAATACACTTAGAAGCCTTCTCATAGTTCGCAATATAAACGTCTTGTGCCGCAGTTAGAAATTTGCTCTCTTTGGGGACAGTAGTCATTAAATCTGAAATTGCATCACCGACAGTATGCTTTTTCGTTTCAGGCTTTGGAAATTCAAAAGCTGAATTATGACCAACTAAAAAAAGCCTTTCTCTGTTTTGAGGCACACCGTAATTCACAGCATTCAAAAGTTGACAACTGGTTTCATAACCTAATCCTTCCAACTCTTCTATGATTAATTCAAGATACCATTTGTTTGTATAAAGCAACCCCCTTACGTTTTCAAACATAAACACTTTGGGTCTCACTTTTCTTATTGCATCTACAAAGAAAGGAAAACCGTTTCTGGAATCATTAATACCATTTTGATTACCGCCCACACTAAAAGGTTGACACGGAGGGCCACCAATAATAATATCGGCTTGCGGGTATTCAAAATCAAGTGTAAGTTTTTCGACAAAGCAGTTGCCTTTGAGATTGGCTTTGTAAGTCGCAGCAGCATCAGGATTCATCTCGTAACCTATTGTTTTAAATCCTGCTGCTTCAAAACCAAGTGACAAACCACCACAGCCTGCAAATAAATCCAAGACAAGTGCCCTTTCAGTAATTTTCGGCACTAATAAATTATTAATCAGACTAATGTAGCTCATTTAATGGGGTAGTTTGGCAAATGTACACAATATATTGGTTTAAAAATACTAAATATTTTGGTATTTCAATGCTAAAAATCTACTTTTATTGACACATTCCCAGCAATTTCAAAGAACTAATTGGCTCGACAAAGCCCCACACATTTACAAATGCACACAAGCCCTCTCCCTCTTCAAGCCTAACCACATCTCCACAAAAACCACTCACGCTCTCGTTCTCCCGAACCAAGTTCCCCTTAAACCAATTCACACCCTTCTCCACTCGCTCCAAATGCTCCTTATGCCTGCCCTCAAACTCAGCAAATGATTCCACGAGAACACCTCGTACTTCATCCAGTAACATCATATACTACCCGGTTTTAAAATTTTAATTGACCAATTCCCTATTTGAACACGCCTCACATATCCATTCCTCTCCGAAAACAACAAAGAGTGCTTCCTCACATCCTTAAAATGCAAGCCATACCCAAATAACCGAAACCAAAAACACCCATCTGACTTAACGTGAAAGAATAAACCCATACCCCGTAGATTATCGCTCATTTTGTACCAACAAACAAACCTACAAAACGTAACCCATAATACCAAGCAAGTACATTATAACGTACTCAACACAGCACCCCTAAAGTACATTATACCGTACTTCCGTTAATACTACTACCAAGTTCCGTTACTATACGTAACGACTTCCGTTAGTATTACTAACGTTTTCTCCCCGCAAACCCAATACCAACAAGCGTTTCCATCTTCTAATATAATCTATTAGTCCTTTTCAAGTACATTATATTGTACTCGCCAGAAATCCCACAAAATTTCACACAAACACATTTTGTATCTCCAAAAAATTCTCCCTACCTTCACATCTCTTTCTGAATAGGTTTTTTTGTAGATTATTTAAACGGATGGAGTTTCTACTCCGTCCCTCACTTAAAACAAACACAAATAACAGCGAAAGACAGTCAGCAATCGTAACAATTAACACACAAACA
>ERZ1066115.203-NODE-203-length-19256-cov-9.731056_pt1 | contig 19256 bp, 14 predicted proteins | sample MGYA00382762_ERZ1066115 | MGnify/ENA primary metagenome ERZ1066115 (study PRJEB33369, sample SAMEA5778345) | biofilm metagenome | biome: Industrial cooling water; feature: Water cooling tower basin; material: Biofilm | place: United Arab Emirates | collected... | reverse complement strand
GGCCAAGGCCATATGCATTTCGGCCGTGCGCTGCCCTAACCGCACTACGCGTTCATAAAATCCACGACCAATAAATTCCTGAATCAATTCAGGCGCTTCCTCGAATTTGATGGCTGCTTTATTGACGAGCGGAGGTAATTTTTCCTTTTTGGCTTTGGCCATTACGCGTTCGTAGAAACGGCCCACTGAATCAATGGTCATGATCCAGGCATCGCCCTGGTTTTCTACTTTCTCCTGTAGCAAACCAAACACGATGGTCTTTCCTTCATTGTCGCGATATTCAATGCTGCCGGCATACTTGGGCGCGTTGCGGAATGACGTATTCTCAGACAAAAATCTCACGATTTCAAGATCCGGATTGATTTCCTGTTCAATTTTCCGATAGAACTTAAAGAAATACTGATCATTGTAAATAATCGCAGTATTGCTTTGGTCGGCCTTGAGAATCTTGGATTCCACCTGATCGGCATTGAGTTTGGCAAATACGCTGCTGTTGAATTCCAGAACACCTTCGTCATCTTTCACCCGCACCTTCCGATCCATGCTGGTAAACAGAAAATCGCGGAAACCCTTGTGATAACTGCTATCGAGAATAAAGCCAACCTTACCCTGAATCTCGGCCCGGCTAATAACGCTTTGTGCTGTGTATTCCACCTTGTCGAAAATACTGTCGGAAGGAATAAAGCACATGGGCAGAAAATACAACTCCGGCAGGCGTTGCACATAATGAACCTCAATGATGGTCAGGTAATGGGTTTCACCTTCAATCTTCAACGGAATCATTTTGAAGATGCTCATCTTGCTGATGGCGCGGGCCTTGCCGCCAAACCAGCGGCACTTCTTCATAAACGGCTGCAACACCTTTCGCTCCAGCAAGCGAGTTTCATTATAGTTGCCGAAAGAGCGCTCCCATGACAAATCGGATTTGAACAGGAACAATTCGTTGGCCGTGCCGCCCTGATCTTTCTTTTCCGAAGCATCAGCCTGAAACCAAAAATAGCCGTACGGCCCAATGGTAATCGAATAATCACCCTCGCTTACGCTCATGAACCGGTTTTGACTGAATACTTCAGTGATATCACAATCCTTAAAATTCTTCAGATCCAATGTAGTGGCTTGTGAAAATTGCGAGAGGTTAGCCACAACAATGATGGTTTGCTTCTGATAGGTGCGTGAAAAGCAAAGCACTTTGGAGTTGGAACTATCGATGAACTTGATATCACCCCGGCCAAACAAATTGAGCCGTTTGCGCATAGCCAATACGTTTTTAATCCACCACATCAGGGATGATGGATTTTCTTCTTGTGTGGCTACATTAATGGATTCATACCGGTACACCGGATCGGATATGACCGGCAAATACAACTTCTGGGGATTGGCTGTTGAAAACCCGGCATTGATGTTCATGTTCCACTGCATAGGCGTGCGTACACCAAAGCGGTCGCCCAGGTAGATGTTATCCCCCATCCCGATTTCATCACCGTAGTACAATACCGGGGTGCCCGGCAGGGAAAACAACAACGAATACAGAAGTTCCATCTTCCTGCGATCGTTATTAAGCAAAGGCGCCAGGCGTCTGCGAATTCCTAAATTGTGTTTGGTGTTGGGATCGTTCGCGTAGGCTTTGAACAAATAATCCTTCTCCTCTTCGGTTACCATCTCCAACCCAATCTCATCGTGATTGCGGAGGAATAGCGCCCACTGACTGTTGGGTGGTGTTGAAGGAGTTTGCTCCAGGATATCAACAATCGGGTATGAATCTTCGGTTCTCAAGCCCAAATACAAGCGGGGCATGAGCGGGTAATGAAAATTCATATGACACTCCTGCCCTTCACCAAAGTATTTAGCAGCATCCTCTGGCCACAGGTTGGCTTCGGCTATCAGGATGCGGTCATCATAATGTTTATCAATGTGGCTGCGAAGCTTTTTCAGGAAGGTGTGGGTTTGTGGCAGATTCTCACAACTCGTTCCTTCCTCTTCAAATAAGAAAGGCACGGAGGCTAACCGGAATCCATCCACTCCCAACTTCATCCAAAAGTCAACGATCTTGATTACCTCCAACTGAACTTCCGGGTTATCGAAATTCAACTCGGGTTGATGCCGGTAAAACCGATGCCAATAATAGGCCTTGGCTTCATTGTCCCATGACCAATTGGAGGGTTCATCATCCGTAAACATGATGCGGGCCTCCTTGTATTTCTCCGGAGTGTCGCTCCACACGTAATAATCCTTGTAGCGCGAACCCGGCCGGGCCCTGCGCGATTTCTGAAACCACGGGTGCTGATCGGATGTATGGTTCAGCACAAGCTCGGTGATCACTTTAATACCTCTCCGATGTGCCTCCTTGAGAAAATGCCGGAAGTCGGCCAGGGTTCCGTAATCCGGATGAATATCACAATACTCCGTCACGTCAAACCCGTCATCTTTCAGGGGTGAAGGAAAGAAAGGCAGCAACCAGATTGCCGTTATCCCCAGATCTTCCAGATAATCCAGCTTTTGCACAAGCCCTTGAAAATCGCCAATGCCATCACCGTTGCTGTCGTAAAATGCCCGAACACTTACTTCGTAAATGATGGCGTCTTTAAACCAAAGTGGATCAGTATTTTTTGTGGGTGCGGCCATTCCTTACATGTTTGACTCGTGAATTTCCAATTTAAGGATATGAAACGGCATTTTATTCGGATTCAAATCAACGTAATTCCATTCCTGGGTCCAGGTATAATGTTCATCCGTTACCAGATCATGAACTTTAATGTTGATTTTTTCCGGTAACCGGAGCCGGTCCTTCGGCAATTGGACATAGCCGCTTTGGCCGTGGTGAGCATCCAGATTAACAACCACCAAAATAATGTTGGTTAAATCATCAGTAGCTTTCAGGTAAGCAATGATGTTTTGGTTCTCAATCGGACAAAACTGAATGTTCCAGGTCGACTGTAAGGCTGCATTCTCTTTTCGGATTTTATTGATGAGACTCATGATGTCCGTCATCCGGTTTGTCTTCTTCCAATCATAATGTCGCACCTCATACTTTTCTGAATTGAAGTACTCTTCCTTGCCTTCAATGGGTGTGTTTTCAAAAAACTCATAAGATGGTCCATACACACCGTAGTTTGAAGAAAGTGTGGCCGCCAATGCATACCGCAGGATGAAGCTGTTTTCGCCCTGATGCTGCAAGTGATAGGGCAATATATCCGGAGTATTGGGCCAGAAGTTGGGCCGGAAATAATTGCGCGAAGGCCCGGCCACCAGATCGTTTACGTAATCCATCAACTCCTGCTTCGAAACACGCCACGTGAAATAGGTATACGATTGGGTAAAGCCCACCTTTGCCAGCGAAGCCATGATTTTAGGACGGGTAAATGCTTCCGATAAAAAAATTACATTCGGATATTGCTTCTGTACCTCAGCAATAACCCACTGCCAGAAGGGAATTGGTTTGGTATGCGGGTTGTCAATCCGAAACACGGTAACCCCCTGCTCTATCCAAAACAGAAATACCGATTTCAACTCCTCCCATAACGCTTTCCAATTCTCCGTCTCAAAATTGAAAGGATAGATGTCCTGATATTTTTTAGGCGGATTTTCAGCATACTGAATGGATCCATCCGGTCGTTGCCGGAACCATTCCGGATGTTCCTTTACATAAGGATGATCCGGGGCACATTGAAAGGCAATGTCCATCGCAACTTCAATACCCAATTGACGGGCTTCATTCACCAGCTTCCGGAAATCTTCGAGCGTGCCTAGTGCCGGCAAAATGGATTTGTGACCTCCTTCATCGCTACCGATAGCCCAAGGAGAACCGGGCTCACCTGGTTGCGAACGCACATTGTTATTCTTGCCTTTGCGGTTGACTTTACCAATGGGATGAATGGGTGGAAAATACAACACATCAAAACCCATGGCCGCAACCCGAGGCAACAGTCGGATACAATCCTGAAACGTACCATGCTTACCTGCTTCCAGCGAGGCTGAACGGGGAAAGAATTCATACCACGCGCTGAAATTTGCTTTGCGATGCTCTACCTGAATGCGAATTTCCTGTTCCAGCCGGGTTTCGTGCTCACGCAGTGGATTCTGATGTACGATGTCGGCAAACTCCTGGCTTAACACCAGGTCGATAGCGGCAGTAGCCCGAGCCTTGTCTTCCAATCGCTTTGCATAAGCTGCCAGTACGCTGTTTGATTCAGCCAGGCGCTTGAGAAAAAGTGCACCTTCCATCAACTCCACCGTTACATCCACTTTGGCTTCGGCTTTCTTTTTAAATCCATCATACCAGGTATCAAAATGATCGACCCAGGCCTGGATCGTGAAAACATAATACCCTTGTTCCTCCACATAAAAAGAAGCCCGCCAGTCGTCATTAAAGGTGGGCATCATCTCAACCGTCTTCCAGGAGTTTGCGCCTTCCTTTTTATACCATACTTCGGCCCGGATATGATCATGACCATCGCCAAAAATAGCAGCCGACACATCCACCCGCTCACCCACTGTTCGCTTGGCCGGATACAAGCCGTTATCAACCAGCGGTTGAACATTTTCAATTATGACCCGTGCTTTACCGTTTCTCATTACTCAGTTCTGATTATTTAATAACAAAAGATGAATAAGCTGGAATCTTCCATTCAGTTCCGTTTCGAATGGCATCACCACCTGCCCGGTACTCTACTTCATCGTATCCGGCAAGATCGCCCTCCAGTTTAATCGTAACCTCAACATCGGACACGTTATGTACGATGAATCGTTTTTGGCCTTCATATTCGCGGATAAAACTAACCAACTCCCGAATAGTGAGCGGAGAGTTCTCAATCGATCCGTAAGTTAACACCGGGCTGGAATTGCGGTAGTGGATGAAATTGCGATAGTAATGGTACACCGAACCCGGATCATCCTTTTGCAAAGACAATGGCACCACGGTACGATCCGTGCTGTACCGGGGCTCCTCCCAGCGGGTTTGCATCGGTTCTTGATTGCCCGGTGCCCACAGGAACGGTTCCCGAATGTACTCATCTGGTTTTCTTCCTATCATGCCAATCTCTTCGCCATAATAGACATACGGGGTACCCGGCAGGGTAAACAGAATGCCTGCCGCCACCCGGGCCTTTTGAAGGTTGTTGTCCAGTTCACTTAAGATCCGGTTCTGGTCATGGTTTTTCAGGAAGGTGGCATCAATGTATTCGGTGGTAGCTTGATTATAGAAATCACTGATTATTTTATACTGATTAATCAAGCCGATGGTATCCTGCCCGGCCTGTACCACCGAAGTGATGGCATAGCCCATATCAAAATTAAACAAGGCGGGCAATCCCTTCAGGTAAGGGGCCACGTCTTCCGCTTTTGACCACACTTCACCCACCAGGTACACATCAGGCTTAATCTTTTGCATCTCTTGCCTGAACCACACCCAGATGGCATGATTATCGGTGGCGCGTTCGGTAGGAAAAATATGTTTTGCCGCATCTAACCGGAAGCCATCTACATCCATATCGGCCAACCAGTATTTTCCGATCTCAATAAACTCTTGCTTCACTTTCGGATTATCAAAATTGAGATCGGGCATGCCCCCCCAGAAAAAACCATAGTAATGCTCGCTTAGCGTGTCGCCATTAACTGCATGCCATTGCGTTATATTATCCGAGTCCAGCGAAATTGCCTTTTTCGAAATTTGCTCGCGTATGGAATCCTTGTTGGCCCACACGTAGTAATCCCGATACGGACTGTTCTTATCTTCCACGGCACTTTTAAACCATGGATGATCGTACCCGGTGTGATTCAGAATCAGGTCCACCAGAATCCGGATGTCGCGCTTGTGGGCCTCGGCCACCAGGCGTTTAAAATCTTCTTGTGTGCCATATTCAGGATCTACCGCTTGGTAGTCGGTAACATCATATTTGTGATAAGTGGGTGATGGCATAATGGGCATCAGCCAGATGCCGCCCACACCCAGATCTTTCAGATAGTCGAGTTGTGCGGTTAACCCATTGAAATCGCCAATGCCATCTCCGTTGCTATCGGCAAAGGAGCGCACAAAAACTTCATAGTTAACCCCATACGGCCACCTGGCCTGCTTCTCTTGCGAGGTGCACGAGAAGAGGAAGACGAATAAAAGAATTCCGAAAATCCGCATCATCATTTAATCTTGAAAATATAAGCTGTAAAAGCCGGTAAATCCACTTCAAAAGTACCAGTGGCGTCCAGGCCGATGTCCATTCCACTGCGCAATAAATCACGACCTACATAGACTTCAGATGGCTTCCACTCCATGGCCTGCATGACTTCTTCCGTCAGTTTAATCTTGACCTGCATCGGCTTATCATTAAACCCGGACACGATCACCAGTCGTTCATCACCGGAAATCCGCGCAAATGCATGAACCTGCCGGTTGATGTTGCCCTGTTGCTGGTTATAAACTGTTAAGTCATAGTAGGCGCCTTGGGTGATGGCCGGATTGGTGGAAGCAAATGTGAGGATATCTCCGTAGAACTGGCGCAACGCCTTTTGATCATCACTCAATAAACCACCATCATACTTACCACCATTCACCCACTTCTGGTGTTGCGGCACACCCCAGTAATCATAAATGGTGGTACGGCCATCTTCTCCCTGAAATCCTTCATTTCCGGCCCCCGGCTCTCCCACCTCCTGGCCAAAGTAAATCATCATGGGGCCAGTATCTATCGTGGCACTGATGACCATGGCGGGAACAGCCTTCCAGTAATCACCCGCAAAGAAGGGCGAGGCAAATCGCTGCTCATCGTGGTTTTCCAGAAAATGCAACATCTTGCCATTGATACCGGCCAGACTTTTCTGAATCGTGGCTATATCGGCTGTGTTCGACTTTCCATTAACCAGCAACCGCAGGGTATCATAGAGTTGAACTTTGTCATAGAGATAATCGAACTTACCGGTTTCAATATAGTTGCGGTACTGGGCGGGGTTATAGATTTCAGCAATGAAAATGATTTCCGGGTTGACGGCTTTTACCTGGGGAATAGCCCAATTCCAAAACTCGACCGGTACCATTTCAGCCATATCACATCGAAAGCCATCCACCTGTTTACCGGCCCAAAACACCAGGATATCTTTCATCTTTTCCCAGGTTGAGGGAATCGGATCGAAATGGGTTTTGCGGTTATCCTGAATGTCTACTCCATAATTTAATTTCACGGTTTCAAACCAGTCATCTACCGAAGGTGTAGCCGTAAACTTATCGTTACCGGTAACTTTTGCCGGTTCTTCAACAAACTGTTTATCTTCTGTTGATACGGTTTGACTTCCCAGTGGATTGTACCGTGCCGGAGGTTGAAATTTTGTACCCGGCAGATAATAAAAATTGTTGGACGCCTTGAAGGCAACCGAAGTGTCATCACCTTCACCGAGATCTTTTACTCCGGCAGGTTGAGCATCACTTTTATAGCCACGGGCAACGTGATTGGGCACAAAGTCAATGATTACTTTCATGCCAGCCAGGTGGGTGCGTTGAATCAGGGCCTCAAATTCACTCATGCGATTTTTCACATCGGTGGCCAGATCCGGGTTAACATCATAATAATCCTTGATGGCATAGGGCGAACCGGCACGACCTTTCACCACATCCGCATCATCGGGTGGAATTCCATCCGCAGAATAATCCGTAAGAAGAGCGTGTTCTATAACCCCGGTAAACCACACATGGGTAACACCCAATTCCTTGATGCCCATCAGGGCAGTTTCATTGAGATCCGAAAATTTGCCGACCCCATTTTCCTCCATCGTTCCATAATTCTTGTTGGTGGTCTTGGTGTTCCCAAATAGGCGGGTCATCAGTTGGTATACCACCATCTTTTTCGGGGGTTCGGTTACCATGGGGGTGTCGGGAATTTTATCCTGTGGTGCAGAACATCCTGCCAGGCTCATCACGAGCATGATCCTGATTAAACGGGCATTCATAGGTAGTTTAAGAAGGTACAAGATAAAGATTCCAGCCTCTTGTTACACAAGTTTTGGTAATAAGAATCGGATAAAAATCGAAGGCAAGTGCAATCGTTTGTCTCCTATTTCCGGGCTTGAAAAGTTTGTATGGCCAGCACAACAAGACAGATGATGAGTCCGAGAAACTCCCGGGTTTCTTCAATGTAGGGATACTGCATCTTGGCCAGGTCATCGAAAAGCAACGAGCGGTCTGGAGATTGAAACCAATCCACGGCTCCAGGTACCAGGCGGGCGGCCAAGATGATATAAACAATTACCGTAATCAGCACCCAAATCCTAAACCGCATTCGAAACATGGCCAACACACTAAGTATGGCCATATTCCCATAGATCAAAATCCATAACATCGGATCGGGATCATCCACCTGTAAAAAGGCGAAACCCAAAAACATCAGGGCCAGTAGGGCATTGCTAATCTTGATCATGAGAATATGGCTCCGGCAATTGTGGCGGTCATCATGGTGGCCAGTGAAGCTGCGATCATAGCGCGCATCCCCAACCGCGACAAGTCGCCCTGGCGGCCAGGTGCCATCCCGCCTATGCCGCCAATCTGAATGGCAATGGAACTGAAATTGGCAAAACCACAAAGTGCGTAGGTGGCGATTCGGATGGACTTTTCACTCAGTACCCCAGAAGCTTTCAGGTTGGCCAGATCGAGGTAAGCCACAAATTCGTTAATCACCAGCTTCTGTCCCAGCAAACTGCCCACGTACAGCGATTCATTCCAGCTCACCCCAATACAAAACGCGAACACCCGAAACACCTGACCTAAAATATACTGCAGTGAAAATCCCTGATAGGTACCTCCTGTACTGCTGATCACAAATTCATTCAGGCCAGTAATGGCCCCAATGAAATCGACCAGGATCCAATTCACGGCATAGATAATAGCGATGAAGGCCAGCAACATAGCTCCAATGTTCAAGGCCAGTTTCAATCCATCGGCAGCACCACTGGCCATAGCATCGACCAGGTTGACCCCGATCTGGTCTTTATTCACGATCAGGCTTCGGTCGATCTTATCCGGTTCGGATTCCGGCATAAATAATTTGGCCAATACAATGGCTGCCGGGGCATTCATGATAGAAGCACTGAGCAAGTAGGTGGCGAACTTGGCTTGCTGTGCCGGATCGCCTCCGCCTAAAAAGGAAACATACGCCCCCAACACACTGCCGGCAATGGTAGCCATACCACCTACCATTAAACAATGGAGTTCGGATTGCGTCATGCGTTGAATGAAGGGTCGCACCAAAAGTGGGGCTTCTGTTTGTCCCATAAAAATATTGGCTGCAGCCGATAGGCTTTCGGCTCCGGAAAGGCGCATGGTGCGGGCCATAATCCAGGCAAAACCATACACTATTTTTTGTAACACGCCCAGGTAGTACAAACCTGTAGTAATAGCGGAGAAAAAGATGACGGTTGGCAAAGCCTGAAAGGCAAACAAGAACCCGAGGTTGTGTTTCACTTCAGGATTTCCGGCACTGTTCTTGGATAAATCGCCATACAAAAACTCGGCACCTTTGGCGGCAAATCCCAGAAAGGTGACAAACTTTTCACTTACGTAAACGAAGGCGTGTTGAGCAAACTCCACTTTGCCAATGATCAACCCAAATATCAGCTGGATGATAATTCCTACGCCCACCAATCGCCAGTCCACCGATTTTCGATTACCGGAAAGTACGTACGCAACGGCTACAATAAAAAGCAAGCCCAGAAGGCCGCGTAGATAGTCCATGCTGGTGGAATTAGTTAGTTACGCTTGCTTAGTTCGTCCCGGATTTTGGCTGCGCGCTCATAATCTTCCTTGTCGATGGCATCTTTCAGCAAATCATTCAGCTTCTCAACCGAGTAATGCTTATAGTCTTCACCGGAAGCTCCTTTGCGCGGAGTTTCTTTTTTTACTTTGGCTTTGGGTTCAGCCTTGACTTCATTCTTCTCTTCTTCCTCTTCCTGGTCAGTTAACACAATCCCGGCTTCGGCTAAAATCGTTTCATAGGTAAAGATGGGGGCATCAAAGCGCAACCCAATAGCAATAGCGTCCGAAGGGCGGGCATCAATCTCGGATTTCTTCAAGCCATCGGTACAAATGATCTTGGCAAAGAACACTCCTTCCTTCAAATCGGAAATAATGATTTCCTCGACATGAAAATGAAAGGAGTTGGAAAAGGACTTGAACAAATCATGCGTCATGGGCCGGTTGGGAATGATCTTTTCAATCTCAATGGCGATCGCCTGAGCCTCGAACATACCAATGATGATGGGTAAACGCCTGTTCCCCTCGGTTTCGCCCAGGACCAGGGCAAACGAGCCGGTTTGGGATTGGCTGGAGGACAACCCCAGGATTTCAAGTTTGATCTTCTTCACCGATGCCACAGAAAATTGAAATTATAAAAAATCTAGTGAAACCCAATTAAAATAATCTTCGGCTATTGAGCCGCTTTAATGGCAGCGGTTAATTTCGGAACAACGTCAAAAGCATCGCCTACTATACCATAATCGGCAGCCTTGAAAAACGGTGCCTCAGGATCTTTGTTAATCACCACAATGCACTTGGAAGAATTTACGCCAGCCAGGTGTTGAATGGCTCCGGAAATCCCCACTGCGATATACAATTGTGGGGAAACTTTTACACCGGTTTGACCTACGTGCTCATGATGGGGACGCCAACCAATATCGGATACCGGCTTGCTACAGCCCGTGGCCGCATGCAAGGTTTTCGCCAACTCCTCAAGAATGCCCCAATGCTCCGGCCCCTTCATTCCGCGACCACCCGATACTACAATCTCAGCTTCCGGAAGCAAAACTTCACCCGTTGCTTTTTCGGATGACAGGATTTTGGTGTTGAAGTCTGCGTCCGTTAAACTGACCGAATAGTTTTCAACCGTAGCACTGCCGCCCGTCTCCTTCACTTCGGCTGCATTTTTCTTAAGGGCAATTACTTTCTTGCTGTTTTTCAATTCCATCCAACTAAAGGCCTTGCCGGTATAAATGCTGCGCTTAACAACAAAGCCTGCCGCGGTGTCGGGCAACTCCACCACATTAGAGGCGAAACTGGCCCCGGTTTTAATGGCGACTTTAGCCGCCACTGGAGTTCCCAAAGATGAATTCGCCAGGATCAACACATCGGCATTCACAGCCGTCATCGCCTGGGTGATCACCGAGGCATACGCCTGGATAACACTTTGTGCCAATCGTGCATCGGCAGCGTGTAGAACTCTTTCAGCTCCATACTTACCCAGGCTCTGAAGTTCCTGAGCATCAGCCGGGCCTAAAGCAATAGCAGTAACCTTTCCCAAAGCCTTGGCATAACAAACCGCCTCGAGCGATGACTTCTTTACTTTTCCTTCTGAGGTTTCAACAAATACAAGCGTGTTCATGGGCGTATGGGATTGATTAAAGAACCTTGGCTTCAGTTTTAAGACGGGTAACCAGTTCGGCAACATTTTCTGCCGGAATCATTTTCACAGCACCTTTCGGAGCAGGCAATTCAAACTTCTTGACGACAGCCGAAACCTGCACCGCAACCGGTTCTACCACTTTCAAGGGTTTGGTGCGGGCCGACATAATTCCGCGCATGTTGGGAATCTTCCATTCTGCAATAGGTTCCTGACAACCGGCCACCAACGGCAAGTTGGCTTCCACCTGCTCCTTGCCCCCTTCAATCTCACGGGTCATCTTAACGGTTGTTCCTTCCAGATCCAGTTTCATCACGGGTGAAACGGAAGGCAATCCCAACAGGTCGCCCACCATGGCGTGCACCACACCACTATTATAATCGATTGACTCCCGACCCATCAGAATCAAATCATATCCTGAAGCCTGGGCGGCAATCTGAGAGGCTACAAAAAATGAATCGGTGGGTTCGGCATTCACCCGGATGGCATCATCGGCCCCGATCGCCAACGCTTTGCGGATAGTTGGTTCTGTATCGGCCGGTCCTACATTCAAGACCGTTACGGTAGTGCCGGGAATAGCTTCCTTTATTTCAATGGCCCGCGCCAAAGCATAATCATCATAAGGACCAATAATAAACTGCACCCCTGTGGTATCGAACCTGGAATTGTTCTCAACAAAATTTATTTTTGAGGTGGTGTCAGGTACGTGTGAAATGCAAACCAATATCTTCATACAAGCCGAATAAAGTAATCAAACAAGATCGGATTCGATCTAAATTGGGGCTCAAGATAAAGGATAAAATCCTAAAAAAAGGAATTTAAAAAGCTTAAAAATCAATGAATGCAAACCGTATTGCCATGCTCGAAAAATACCGATTGGAAGATCCTACCGAGCCATTTTATCCGTATGCACTTGCCCTTGAATATTGGCATACTCAACCCGAACGGGCCCGCGAACTCTTTACCCTGGTTTTGAAAAATCACGCTGACTATTTGCCGGCTTACTATATGGCAGGCACATTTTTTCAACAGGAAAAACCGGAGCAGGCGATGGCGATCTTTCGTATGGGATTGGAGTTGGCTAAACGACTGAATGACAGCAATACGCAGCGCGAGTTACAAGCTGCACTCGATAACCTGACTGACTAAACCTGAAAGACAATTTTCCCCACTTTGTTAGGTCGGGTGATATCCGGAAAGGATTCAGCTATGCGCGAGAATGGCCGGATGGAATCGACCAGCGGCCGGATCTGATGTTTGCTCACAAACTTGAGCATTTCACTAAACTCGTGATCGCTGCCCATGGTGGAGCCCAGCAACGAGAGTTGATTCCAGAACATCCGGTACAAATCCAATTTTGAAGGCAACCCATTGGTAGCGCCATAGAATACAATCTTGCCCCGCGGCTTCAACACTTTAATAAAGTTGTTGATCTGATCTCCACCAGCACTGTCAATCACCAGATCAAAACCACCCTTGGTTTTCCATAAGTCCGTAAAGGTGGCCTGCTTTTTATAGTTGTAAGCTCCCTTGGCTCCTAACTTCAAGGCTTTGTCCAATTTTTCATCGCTGCCGGAGGTTACATACACGTTGGCTCCGGCTGCCTGCGCAAATAAAAATGCAAACTGAGCAACCCCACCACCAAATCCTGAGATCAGTACGTTTTGGCCGGCACGCAACTCACCTCTTCTGAACAACGCCCGGAATGCCGTGAGCCCACCCAATGGTAGTGAGGCCGCCTGTAAGAAGTCAAGATGAAAGGGCTTGTGATGTAGCCGGTCTACCGGAACACATACGTATTCTGCAAACGTGCCATCTACCGGCATGCCTAAAATGGTATAGCGTGGTGATTGCACTTCCAGATCGGGCCCCCAATCAATGTTGGGATTGATCACCACCTCCTGGCCTACCCAGGGTTGATCTTTTTCATCGCCAACGGACTCCACAATACCGGCTCCATCCGATCCCATCGTCACACCAAACTTGATGTTGGGATACTTCCCCTCCCGAATCCAATCATCCCTGCGATTGAGCCCCGCTGCTTTTATCCGCACCAACGCCTTGCCAGCCGTAACTTCCGGTTTGGGAACTTCCCGCAGTTCGATTTGGCCGGCATCTTTCAGTACCAATGCTTTCATAGTTCACTTTCAAGATACAAAGGCAATCGGGAATTTGAAATGCTTCAGAAAGAAAATCCGTTCAACTACCTTAACTGAATTTAGAAGGGTGTATCATCATCCGGTCCGGAGGGCGATGGCGGCTGCGGATCACGGAAGGTATTGATCCGACTCTCCCGGGTAATGCTGCTCAAGGGCGTCAGACCTTCAGGCGCATCGAAATCCGCAAACTTGGTGTATTTACCAATAAACTTCATCTTCACGTTTTCGAGCGAACCATTGCGGTGCTTGGCAATAATTACTTCGGCCATCCCTTGCGTGGGCAAGCCCTCTTCATCAACAGTAATCTTGTAGTATTCAGGACGGTACAGGAACATGACGATATCGGCATCCTGTTCAATGGAACCGGATTCCCGCAAGTCGCTGAGCTGCGGGCGCTTATCACCACCACGGGTTTCCACACCCCGACTTAACTGCGAAAGTGCAATGACTGGTACCGAAAGTTCTTTGGCAATTCCCTTTAGTGCGCGTGAGATGGAGGCAATCTCCTGTTCACGATTCCCGCTGGCCTCCCCTTTCATTAACTGCAGGTAGTCGATCACAATCATTTGAATGTTGTGTTCGGCTTTAAGCCTGCGGCATTTGGCCCGCAACTCCAGAATGGAAAGTGCGGGGGTATCATCAATAAAGATGGGGGCGCTGGAAAGCCGGTTGGTCTTGTGCACCATCTGCTGCCATTCAAAATCAGCCAGGTTGCCTTTCTTAATCTTTTCCGAATCCAATTCCGCTTCTGCCGAAATGAGTCGGTTCACCAACTGCAAAGAGGCCATCTCCAAGGAAAAGATAGCCACCGGAATGTTGAAGTCAACTGCAGCATTGCGCAACGCTGAAACAATGAAAGCCGTTTTACCCATACCCGGGCGGGCAGCAATAATGACAAGATCCGATTTCTGCCAGCCTGATGTAACGCGGTCAAGGCGCGAGAAACCACTCGGAATACCCGTCAAACCATCTTTGTGATTGCGCTTTTCCTGTAATTCCTTGGTAGCCTGAAACATGAGCGACTTCATCGAGTCGTAATTCTTGCGCAGGTTGGAGTCAGAAATCTGAAAAATGTTCTGTTCGGTTTTATCGAGCAATTCAAATACATCAGTGGTGTCTTCGTACGCATCATGATGAATTTGAGAAGCGATCTGGATCAACTCGCGCTTGATGGCCAGTTCAATGATGATACGTGCGTGGTACTCGATATTGGCGGCTGAACTCACTTTGCTGGTGAGCTCAGCAATATAATAGGCACCGCCAATCACTTCCAGTTTGCCGGCTTTGCGCAATTGAGCGACTACCGTGCGCATGTCCACCGGTTCTGAAGCTTTGAAGAGCTCGATGATGGCGGTATAGATTTCTTTGTGTTGTTCGGTATAAAAATGTTCGGGCCGCAGGAATTCCACGACTGCCGTCAGCGCGTTCTTCTCCAACATTAAAGCCCCGAGAATGGCTTCTTCCAGATCAAGCGCCTGAGGTGGCAATTTGCCCAAACTTTCGGAGAGGTCTCTCACCAAAAGTTTTGACTTGCCGGCTCCGCTCATCACGGAACTTAACCTCACGGGCGTTGATCGTTGCTCCATACTTTGTGGTTGTTGTACGTAGTTTCTTCTAAAGGCAACAAACGTACCGCTAAGAAGCAGACTACCCTCAACAAGTTATCTACATTCAAACATGTGAATTTGTGAATAAATTCACGTCTTAAAAGACAATTAAAATTTCAGGTTAGAGGAGTGGCCAGTTCAATCGATAAACATTTTACTTTATCTTTAGCCCATAAACATGTCAGTCCGTTGACTCCAGCCGAAATCTATAAGCAATGCCTTGACAAACAGCGCATCATAGTCATGGGTGAAGGCAGTGGTTTAATCACCGCCATGATCCTGCATGTACTTAAATTCAATCAGCGCAGCTTTGATTATGTTGTACCGGCACAAAATCCGGTATTAACACCCCTCGCCCCAGTTGTGATTATCGAAGCTATCGAGCAACCGCTTGATTACAAACATCATATCGCCATTTTGAGCGACTCAGGTTCAACTCAAGACCTGGCTTTATTTGAACAGGTGGCAAACGCCACCCCTAAAGGCGGCACCTTACTTTATCCGGAGTTGAACCCCGCTGTCAAGCAGCTCGCCAGCCGCGAACGCACCGATGTGCAGGCTATTCCCTACTCCCGTTACAAGCATGAACTGATCAATGGTAAGGTGAACCTGGTAACCAGCACTAACGAACGTTTTCCGATCCAGTTTTCTGGCGACAAGAACCTGGAGTACATCGGAGCCGCCCGTGAGTTGTTGAAAAAAATCGGAATCAGCAGCGGCCAGTTTTACCGGGCCATCAGCACGTTCCTTCCGGCCTGATTCACATTCATGAAACTTAACCTCAAGATTCCGCTTTGCGTGTTTGACCTGGAGACGACAGGAGTTAACATCGCCACGGATCGGATTATTGAAATTGCCGTGATCAAGGTGATGCCCACAGGCGAAACCCAGTCCAAACACAACCTGGTTAATCCCGGTATTCCCATTACCGCTGAGTCAACCGCCATTCACGGCATCTCTAATGACGATGTAAAAGACCAGCCCACGTTTAAGGAGTTAGCCAAAGACTATGCCCGCTTTTTTGAAGGAGCCGATCTGGCCGGCTTTAACATTTTGAAGTTTGACGTGCCCATGCTGGTGGAAGAGTTTCTGCGGGCAGGTGTTGAATTTGACTATGGACGCAAGCGATTGATTGATGCACAAAAGATCTTTCACCTGATGGAGAAGCGAAATCTTGCAGCCGCGTACAAATTCTATTGTAACCAGGAATTAGCCAATGCCCACTCGGCAGCTGCCGATACTGAGGCAACACTGCACGTGTTATTGGCCCAGGTGGCGCGGTATGATGGCCAGGAGGTAACGGATGGGCTCGGCAAGAAACTTGGAGTGGTGCGCAACGATATGGACGTGTTGGATCAACTTACTGCTTCGGATATTGTAGACCTGGCCGGCCGGATGATCCGCAATGACAAAGGTGAGGTGATCTTCAATTTTGGAAAACACAAAGGAAAAGTGGTGAGTCAGGTGCTGAAAGATGAACCCTCCTTTTATGACTGGATGATGAATGGTGAATTTCCTCTCGACACCAAACGCAAGCTTACGGAGATTAAGCTAAGTGCGTTAATGAAGCGGTAGGGAATTGAGCCGTCAATCCTATACGTTAGGTCTCAGAAATCAAACCTCGCAAAAGCTAAAAACTTTTTGCTCAAATTATTATCTTTGGTAGTGTCCCTCCGCCATATGAAAAAATTTATCTACTTCCTGCTGCTTGGAATAATGGCTTGTTCGGTCCTTAAAAGGGAAGATCCAAACAAAAAAGTCCTGAATTTCCTGGCCCAATTTGATCAATCCATTCATCAGTCGGATTCCATTGTGCTTAGTTATTTCAATACTTTTCAAAGTAAAGAATCTATTCTTGCTGCAATTCGCTTATTACGCAACCCAGACAAAGATTATATTACATGCCAGCCCAACTATGGTCAAGTTGAAATCTCTTGGGATGAATCCAATCCACGGGTAACCATTCCGGTAACCATTAATTCCATTGCGAATGAGTCTCACCTGCAATCCATTTTTCTATGGCTAGAGCCTAAGGAAGATTCATTTATCATTACGCGATTAGCAGCTGAAGCATTTTATCAGAATTACTTTCAAGCTTTTAGTAAAATCCAATTCCAAAAGGAATTGAATGAACAAAAAGAAAAACTTCAAATACATTTTGAGTATGCTCGTGAATTGCAGAAGAGCTATGATAGTGTAATCTGGTTCGCCACCTGGAATGATACCTCGTTTTACTATGTCATTAATGGTGACTGGAATGAGAATTCCATTAATAACCGAGGTCAATATGAAATGGGTTTGGTTAATGAAACCGGTCAGGTGATAGTCCCACCTGTATTTGATTTAGTGGGTAGTATTGGCATCATGTTTCATAATAGTATTGAGGTAACGCGGCAGGGCAAAGTAGGATATTATTCACTGAATGGAACAGAATTAGTGCCACCGATTTATGATCTGGTGATTCCCTTCATCACTCCTGAAACCAAGGCCATCGTGAAGACCGATACCATAATTGGCTGGCTCGATAAAAACTATACTTATCATTCCGGTTATCCCTGGGTTGAAGCTGAACAATACGTGAAAGATTTGCGATTCCTAGAGAACCCTATACGGTTCGGTAAAGACACCCAGGTTATCTGTAACGCCTTGGATATGGAGAGAATCAGTGACGGAACCATTATGCCGCCTAACTATTTGGTGAAATACGGAATGTTCGACCCCATGATGAGTGGCTTTGTCACCGGGTTTCTGGAATTTCCAGGTTATCTTGAATATGTTCAGAAACAAAGTTTCAACACATTCGATCTTGCGGAAAGCGTGAAAATTGTAATTGCCAATTTCAAATCGCGATTCTTGGATGGTCGTGAGGAGTTCTACTATTCCAATGATGTAGTGCTTATCGATCAAAATCTTGATACCCTTAGTACTGCCCATTTGTGGGGAGAATCCGTTGAATTGAAACGAATTGATAGCACCTTACTGGAAGTCAAACAAATGTACGCAGGTTGGGAGCCCGATGAACTGGGAACGCTTAACTTTCCCTATTATAATTATTTTCGAATACAGAACTACAAATTGATACCATTAAAATCAATACGAGACCACCGTATGACTGAGTTCGTAAAATTGGACAGCAGCTACTTTACTGGGGAGTTCAAACTTTATGATTTTGAAACTAACCAAGAAATTGAAGTTGACTTTCTACCCCCTTCTTTTTTTGCGGGGCTTCGGGATGAGATTCTTGCCTCCTACGGATATAGGTTCAAGGACCCAAAAACAATTAAGAAATTCGAATATCATAATTGGTATTCTCCCAGATTTAATACATACGAGGAAGTATTTGAAATCGCCAGCGAAATTGATAGACACAATCTAAAATTTATTGAAAATTTCACGGGCCCGGTTAATTTAGAATCTATCTGATCCCGTTCCTTAAACAAGTAATTTTCGGCCTGCTTTTTCTCTTAGGAATTGCGCTAGCCATAAATGCATTATCGTATCTGAACTTTGACCCACAATTCGGATTTCTACGATTGAAGCAAAAGGCTATAGAAACAGGATGGTATTTACCCGGCTATTATTCCCATGTTGTCGCTAGTGCGGTAATTCTGGTGATCGGATTTTTTCAAGTTTTTGATCCCATCAGACGCAGATTGCCTTTTTGGCATCGCACGTTGGGCAAAGTTTATATTGTAGGAATCCTGGGTCTGGCCGCACCCGGTGCTTTGATAATGAGTTTCTTTATCAATCGTGGTCCGTGGGTTTTTGCCAGCTTTATTAGTCAAGTGTCACTGTGGTATTGGTTTACTATTAAAGCCTATCAAAAAGCGAAACTTCATGATTATAGAGCCCATGAGCTTTGGATGTGGAGAAGCTTTGCATTGACGTTAGCCGCCATTACCCTACGTATCTACATTTTCATTTTCTCGTTTAGTTTGAAATTAACTGAAGTTAACAGCTATGCTATCCTGGCTTGGTTAAGTTGGGTCCCTAATTTGATGATTGTGGAATGGTACTTTCAGAAAAGGGCCAAGTCCATGTCCGTATAGTTTCCTCAGCTTATTTCTTCTAACCGCTGTCGGACCAACTCCATACCCACGCTGGCTTTCTCTACGATAAACTCC
>ERZ1066115.202-NODE-202-length-19284-cov-19.104426_pt1 | contig 19284 bp, 16 predicted proteins | sample MGYA00382762_ERZ1066115 | MGnify/ENA primary metagenome ERZ1066115 (study PRJEB33369, sample SAMEA5778345) | biofilm metagenome | biome: Industrial cooling water; feature: Water cooling tower basin; material: Biofilm | place: United Arab Emirates | collected... | reverse complement strand
GATCCACCGTATCTAGCCCCCGTTTTGTGTCCAGGTTCTGGGGCTCATCATAGGGCGCTCTGCGAAAAAATTTCCTAAATGCTGCAAAATGATCTATACTAAGTGAGAGAAAGAGGAGATGAGCCAAATGAAGCGGCTAAAAACTGAAGTTCAAAAGACTAACATTTTGCCTGATGGCGAAGAGGTGGGAGAAAGTATAGTTCTCTTTAAAGAGAACTGGGTAAATAATAATCATATAAGGAGCAAACTATGAGTAAGCAAAACTATGAAACAGAGATTCAAAGCCTTTATCAACACTTTTTTATGCAGAATAAAAATGTCAGCGATAAGACTGGCAAAGTCAGGGGAATAAACAAACGGTTCGCATCGTTTCCTTTCATTGGAGAAAATTATGGTAAAACTAAAAAAATTCTTTTTGTAGGGATGGATATTGGAAGAGATGAAAGAGACGGGATTATTAGTCTTGAAGAAAGAAGAAGTGACATTCAGGAGTTGTACATTGGAAACTTTAACCATCATATTGCTGGTACGTACTTTTTAGCGCTTAATTATTTAAAGGAGGAACTTGGATTATCTAAATATTGGAAAGAAGTATCAAAAGAAGATAAGTTTTCAGCAAGCATCCTCAATAATAACGATAATAAGAAATCTGAACGTTTCTTCCCGAATCATGAGAACCTAAATGTTTTGTCTTATATTGCCCTCACAAACTACTATAAATTTGTGACTGTTGATCGCGAGAATCGATCAGGTGACAAAGATAGAGTGCATGTTCTTGAGCCTGCTATTGAAGAAAAACTATTTTTAGATGAAGTCGATATCCTTACACCGGAGCATATAATCTTCCAAGGTCTAGAGTTTTACAAACCTAAATACCAGCATGTTATAGAGACATTAAAAAGCAAAGCAAGTGTTTTCGTGGGCTGTCACCCAGCAGTCCGTGATAACAGAAAGCAACCAAATCTACTTATTGAATCACACCAGAGGGTGTAATTTCAGCTTTCTGCGTCAGAGCAATGTAGGATTAAAAACTATATTTATAGGAATCAAGTAGTAGTTTTCTATTTCGCATGAGTGTGTAATGGAGAGAAATATATGGCAAGAATAACAAAAGAGTTAACCGAAATGTTCAAACCTCTTTATGATCGATATGTATTTGGAGAAGGAATTGAAGAGTATAATGAATACTGCAAGTTGAAAGATTATGATTTTGGGTCGCTTGCAAGTCTGAATGAATTTGATAGCATATTAAGCCAACTAAATAATCCTGATGACACTATTCTTAAAATGCCGCTAGATGCAAGAGAGGATAAAGATACTTTAGATCATTATCAAATGATCTACTACCTCTATCAAGAATTTCTAAATTTCTGTAAAGAGAAAAAGATTAATGAAAAAACATTTTATAGTTATAAGTTGTTCTGCGAGGCGGGGGGCGAAGATTTCCTCTAACATCAGTGCCATCACCGATGATAAATTCTCGCACCACCAAGTCACCGATCTAGACTTTCAGCTTTCGATGCATTAAGCCATGGGTGCTCCTTATGATGAGCCCTTCTGTCAACACACATTCATAGCTTGAATAAGGTGGAAGCCTTCCGGTATTTCATGCGACAGCCAATAACCCAGGCTCTTGTTCTGTAAAGCAGGAGCCGTAGACCATGTCCGGCGTCTTGTAGCCCAACGATTGGTGAAACCGCTCGCTGTTGTAGAACCCGAAGTACCGCTTCAATCCTTGCTTGAGCTCCTCCATCGTCTGGTAGTCCTTGAGATAGATATCCTCGTACTTGAGGCTACGCCAGAAGCGCTCCACGAAGATGTTGTCGAGCGCTCGGTTACGCCCGTCCATGCTGATCCTGATGCAATACGATTCAAGGACGCCGACGAAGGCTTCCGATGTAAACTGACTGCCCTGGTCCGTATTGAATATCGCCGGTACGCCCCACATCGCTATCGCTTCTTCGAGCGCTGCGACGCAGAACTCGGCGTCCATCATGTTTGATATTCGCCAGGACAGTACCTTGCGAGAATAGAGGTCGATAATAGCGGCAAGATATACGTAGCGGCCCTTGAGCTTGATATAGGTGATGTCCGTAGCCCAGACCTGGTTCGGCAACCAGATAGCCTTGCCCCTGAGCAAGTACGGATACCTCGCGTGCCCCTTTGCCGGCATCGAGGTCCGCTTGCCCGCATAGATCGCGCGCAAGCCGGACTTCTTCATGATCCTGCGGACCTGCTTGAGCGTTACGTCCAGATCTTTGATAGCTCTCCATATCTTGCGGTAGCCGTAGATGGGGCGTTCATTGAGTTCCTCGAGTATCGCCGCGAGGATAGCCAGTTCTCGCTCGTCTTCTTTCGCCTCCGGCTTGTAATAGTATGCCGACCGGCTGATCCCGAGGATCGTGCATTGCCGCTTGATCGAGAGTTGCCCATGGTCGGGTTCTATAGCTTCGGCTCGGTCCCGTACAGTTGTCTGTACTTTTTTTTTAGGAACTCGTTCTCTACCTGCAGCTGCCCGATCTGTTTGTAGAGCACGTCCTGCTTACGCTCGACAGCTTCGGCGTCCTTGTCCTTCCCTGATTTTTCAAAGAGCTCGTCTGCCCCATCCAGTAGCTGCTTCTTCCAGCTCGTAACGAGGTTCGGATGGACGCCATACGCGATGGCGATCTCCTGTATAGTCTTCTCGCCCCGAAGGGCTTCGATGGCCACCTTGGCCTTGAATTCCTTGTCGTATCGTTTGCGCATAGTGGTAGTTTACGCTCCCTTCCTTGTTTCGGGAAGACTTTCTAGCCACTCTATTACGCTCCTCTTTCGTGTCCAGATTCTGGGGCTCATCATACACAGCAGTTGTTGGATGGCTCTTTTTATGCGTTTAATCCATGTTTTGTTATTAATTCTAGCACTTTTCCTCCGGGAATTACGCTTATTGAAGCATGTCGATGAGCCAAAGCTACTGGCACAATCGCATTTTCAAAGAGATCAAGTTCAAAATGCCGAATGACATCTAAGGTTCTAGCGATTGAATCTCCATAATAGGGGATGTGTGCCTTTTTTTTTCTAAAATCAAGAGTTCCAGATTTATTAGTAAATGGGTATGGAATTGCAAAGTTAAATATCCTACCACTTTTTAATTTAAATATAAAATCTTGACCAAAATAGGTTTCAGAACCGAAATTGTCATTATTAACAGGAGCAATATGTAGGTTTCTATATTCATCATCAATTAATCGAAAACTATTATCCTGAATATATGTTTCTATTGATCTTGCATGTTCCATTACCGCACCATCTTTTTGGAGTCCAAACACTATTGGTGATTGAATTCCTTTTTTGCTTAATTCTGTTGATATTTTATTGTAAAATCTGACAAGCTGAAAACTAATTTTTGCCGGTTGCCCAAAAACCGCAAGTGGTCCATCAATAATGAATGCCATTTGTGAGAGAATTTGTGGATTATGATGGAAAAGCATCCTAATAAATGTTGCTAATAATAGCTGTTCTGAAGCGTTCATAAATCTAGTTATTGCAGAAGTACAATCTCCAAAATCTGATATTTGCTCATGTATTCTCAAAGTATCAGTTAAGAAAACGTCTTCATTACAATTACTACATTTTATTACTTCATTACCTTCAGTGAAACAAAAATGATGTTCTATATTGCAAGAAGGACATTTATATATTTCGACAGTTCCATCTTCAAGATCTAGAAGTGTACCTCGTACTGTAAATGAATTATCATTAGAAAATTTGGTTCTGCCATCTGATAACTGATCCCAAATGGCTCTTCTAAATCCATCTGCTACTGATTTTGCTCCACGATAGCGAATATTGCTTCCCGGCAAAGTGAATGAAAAGGCATCTGCATTTCTATGTAAGGCTGCAACTTTAAACGGATCAACAAACCTGTTCGAAATACCCTGCAGATTTGAATAATGATTCAAATCTATTAACATTACACTAACTTTAACATATCCTACTTGCGTGGAGGGAAACAACCCGTGAATTGGTTCTGAATAAGGACTTCCGTCTATCGCAATAGCATATTTAGGGAGTGTTGAGGATGTTGGAGCTTGCTGAAAAGTTTCAGCAATTCTAAGAGCTTGTTCTTCACTGGGTTGTTTTAGATAATCACATTCAGTAATAAATGCCATTACATCAGGATTCCTAACAAGGTCAGAGTGCCCGCCTTTTGAAGCAAATTGATTTCTGTATGGCATTTTTTCTTTACCCCCCGTAAATATATTTTATTTCCTAATATGCTTTAATTCAGTAACAATTTCCTCTGGAGTAAACCGTTTAATTTGTGTCGGAATAACAAATGGAGAAGAAAGAGTTTTAATTCGTGCAAAACCAACATCTTGAGCTGTCTTTAATGAATCACTAAAATCGTCAAAATCATAGAACTTCCCAAGAGCCTTGATTTCATCATCATTATTTAAATGAGTAACAAACCAATTTTCTGTATTAGCAAGAATATTGGGATGAATAGAAGAAGGCTCTTGTGTTGCATAAACAAATGCTATTCTAGCTTTAGCCCCTTCTTTTGCTATCCGTGGCCACGTTGTTGATAAATCGTCTTTTTTCCCGATTAGGTTATGCGCCTCCTCAACATATATAACCATATTGGGAGGTACGCCTCCCGAATTCAAAATATCAAAAGAACTATTAAAAATCTTTTCTGCGATTCGCTTTGAAAGAACTGAACGCACTGATACTGGTCCAGCTGATAAGTCAAGAATTACAATTTTACCATCTAAAAGATGGCTATAAACTTCATTAACTACATCGCCTGTTCTACGATTCGAATGATAAGGTGTATAATTTACAATTGCACGATATCCGCCAAATACCTGTTCTCTACTATTCTCCCTAACCAAGAAGTTCAAAAATGCTTCTAGTGTAGGATCGACCCAAGGATTCCCTTTTGTGCTTGATTCAATCCCAATTGAAGATAAGTTGTTCTGCTTTTGCTGTGAACGCAATTTAAGATTGATAGATCTAATTGTTTCAAACCATTTACCAGCTTCGGATAAAGAAACTCTATCATTAATAGGAATAGTGATTTGTTGCGGTGGAATTTGGGAAGATGCAAAAGCCTGTATTTGAGAGATCAAGTTTTTTGAATGAGGTATTTTAACTAGGAAATTAGATGGCGGTTTGTAACCTGCTTTAAAGAGGATACACTGAAACACTGAGTTTAGATGCTCCCATCTATTATGTTCTGAATGGTCAGTTAAATCGGGCTCTTCAAGAGTTGATGACATGAAGGTATCTAAATCCTGACCGCTATATGGTGAAGGTTCTTTACGAAACAATTCTTGTATTAGACTTAAAGCTTGACTTGTTTCAATGTAAAAGTTTGTTCTTAAATCTTCAAACCCTTGCGTGTCAATTGCACGATACCGTACACAATATTCAGTAAACACTTCAGCAATAGAGCTACCATCATCATGATGCGTAGCATTTGCATATTCCCCGTTAATATCAAAAATAACCTGTCCGATTTTGATGCCATCTTTAAGCGCAGCAATATGAACCGAAGCAACAGTAGTTTTTACCGTATTTGATTTTCCTGTTCGAGTCATACCTAATACAGCAGTTCTGCGAGACAAAAAATCCGACGGCTGAATTGATACTGGAACAAGAGCTTCAGTTCGTCCACGATGAAGACGTGCAGTGGATGTATACCTTATTGTACCAATTTCTATTGGAGTTGGAAGGTTTGAAAACCCTGAACGCCTTGCCTCTTCAAGAGCTTTTGACTTAACTTCAGGATTAACATGATTTACAATTAGGCCAAGAGCTCCACCTCTTGGTTTAAATACGCGAAGTCGCGTTGAGCTTACATAGTTTTCAAGATCACTACCAAGGCGAAGATTTCCTTCGGAAATATAAAAAGTACCAAGAATTCTGCACCTTAATGCACCATATTGAAGTTCATCATGTGTGATTGGATCCAACCCATCATTAACATCAGAGGAAAATACTTCTTGAGTGGTACGCCTTTGATTATGCTCAATTCTTGTTTTTATCAAATCTGCATCAAATGGCAATCCAGCTGGGCCAATAACGCGTAGTAGTACAAGCTCTTGATCAAACACGTGAGACTCGGAAAAGCGCTCAGGATTGAATGCTGCACCTATTAAAAAACTGTTATGCGGTATTCCAGCTACACGCTCTTTCCATGCGTCATTTGTTAAAACTAAGGCTTCGGAAAAATTCATTGAATATACATAACCAACATGATTTTCATGAAAATCACCTAGAAGATTTACTAAGGGATTTTCATTTTCCATTAACTGATTTGATACCTTCATAATGCAACTCCTTTGTCATTAACAAGCATATGAGCACTTCTCGAATAAGCTATTCTATATTCCTGTTTATTTTCTGAATTTGAATCTATTGGATTCGTTTCCTTGACTGAAATTGCAATGTGTTTTCCATCCTTAAATCCCGGACAAGGTAATTCTAGAAGATTTGTAAAAAACAATTCTCTGCCAACACGAGAAGTTCCGCCAATAGGATGCGCAGAATAAGTATTGTCTATGACACGAGTTCTATTCTTATAGCAACGATAAATATCTCTTATTTCTGGAACGTCATCATAGGAAAGAATCCATTTTGCAGGAAAGCCTGCTAGATATTTATTTAGTTTTATATGATCCTCTGATACAAAATAATAGCCATATAATGTTTCTGCTTTATGATAATATGGAGGATCAAAATAAAAAAAGGCAAGATATTTCTTGTTAATTCTATCTGAAAACGACTTCCAATCATTATTTGAAACAGAAACAACTCGATCGCTAAGCTTAGAAAGCTCGATAATTCTATCTGCAATTTTTTCTCTATTGAACCTTGCATCAAGTGTCCTCTTCTCTTGATTTCTTCCTCCTACCGGACCCGAATGATATAGAATACCATTAAAAGAAGTACGGTTTAAAAACAAGCACTTCAATGCTGCTTCACGAGGGGAGGTTGGTATAAGGCTTTTTTGGTAATCCCACTCAGCAAGTGAGAATGGTATTTTTTTGACTTGGTCAGCAAGCCATTCGCCATAAATCGGTGAAAAAACTGTGTCCCATAGACTTGAAACTAAGGGGTCTGCATCATTAAGTGCAATTGTGTCTACTATGCCACGTTCTAAAAGGGAGATTGAAACACTTGCCCCTCCACAAAATGGCTCGCAAAAAACATCGAATTTGTATTTGTTTAATCTAATAGTTTCTTCAATAAACGGCACAAAACGAGCCTTACTTCCTGGATATCGTAAAATACTTCTTGTTGCTGTTGCCAATTGTAACTCCCAAATTAGAATAACATATTTCACAATATGAAAAGAAGCTGATATTTTGTCCATCCAACATTCAGTTAACCTGCAATTCCGGCCCGAAGGGCTTGGCGTGGTTTGTGCCGAGTGAAGCGACAAGCACAAACCATGACAACAGGAATTGTCAGGTTGAGCTGGTTGTTGGTGCATCTTCCTTCTTCAATATTTCTTCGCGCCCCTCTTCCGCCTGAGCCAGGACGGCGAAGGCGGTCTTCAATTCTTGTACTCCCTGAAACTTCTCATAAGACCATCAAATGATGTGGGTTTGTATTTATGAAAACTTTCTTCATCAACAAAGACATAATCGAATTGAATATCTTTCTGTACTCTATTGATGTCTTCACACCATTGTTTAAGTCTTTTCATTTTCTCAGGCACATCAAGATCCTCAAGCCCCTTTGTTTCCACAATAACCAGTGTTTTTTCTGTATTTTTAACAAGAAAGTCCGGATAGTAATTTGAAGGAAAACCATCTTTATTTATATAGTCTATGGTAAAATGTACCGCCAGGAAGTTCTTGGCATAGGAAATAATGTCAGTACAATTTTCAAGAAATGCCGCGAATTCAAGTTCGAGATGGCTGTCTCCAATGATTTTATTAAACACAGATTTCTTGGGCATGATAAACCCTTGATCTTTAGCAACAAAGGGTCGTGTTTTTCTTAATTTTATATAATCACGAATCTCTGCATCACCTTTATCCTGAACAGTTAATTCATTGATATGTTTTTTGAATGATTCGATGATTGACTTTGTTGCTTGTAATTCGGATAGATTCCTTAGGGTGTTTAAATCATCAATTTCGACTGTATTTTGAAACAAATGATTAGCAATAAAATCCTTGACTTTGCCATAGAGGATGTCGTATCCACTGACAAGACGTAAATCTTTCATTATCACCTGAGTGAAGTAACCTACAACACTTCGATAATCTGTGACCGTAGTCGTATCCAAGTGTGTAACATGGTTGACCTCGTTAGTGGTAATATCCTTAAATACTATTTCACGTTTTTGTTCTTCTGTAAATTCAAGATACTCAATCTTTTGATGTCCGAATGATGAAGGGTTCAAATCGGCAAGGTTTTTATATTCTCGATAAATTCTGGGAGTTAAAACAGGAATTTCTATATCCAGTTTATCTATATCTTTATTTGTGTTTTCATTATCAACTTCTACAATGATCGGGGCTTTCGGTGCCGTACCTTCTCCCATCGGTTTTCGTTCAAGTTCAACGCCTTCGCTTTGGATAGATTCAACAAAGTCCATAAAGGCGTCAGTTCCAACAACACTGACATATTCTTCAATATCGCTTCCGAAATACATTCGCCGTAGACCACGACCAAGGGTCTGTTCCGGCAGGATATTGCTTTTAGAAGAATATGCCCGAAGACCTACAATGGTTGTTACATTTCGAACATCCCATCCTTCTTTCAGCATTAAAACCGATACAATAGCTTTGTACGGGCTGTCCCAGCTATCAATCTTATTGGATTGTTCTCTGAGTTTGTCCAGTTCTTCTTTACTCTTACCGGATGTTGTTTCAGAAATTTCACCGCTTTGGTTTGTATGAATTGTCATTACAGAGCCTTTGAACTCTGGAAAACTTGATTCAAGATATTCTGCGACTTCATCACAATTCTTTGTATCATCCGTCATTATGAAGAGAATTGCTTTTTTGCCAAGCTTTTCATGTTCAGGATAGACTTTTCGCCATTCTTCAACACCGAGATTGATATAGTCGGAATATCTTTCGGTGAAAAGAGAGCTTTGTCTTTCTGCAAGTTTTGCACGGCTTGCGCTGTCCGGTAATACCGGATGTTTTACTACATTTTGAGAGATGGCTTCTACAAGCGGATAGTCAGAAATTGTCTGAACAAAAATAGCTCCGTTATTGTGTTTTGGAGTTGCGGTTACATCTACCTCTAAAGAAAGAAAAAGATTCTTTTGAAGAAGTTTATTGTGTATATCCTGAATAGACTTAAACCAGGCAAGTTTTGAGTCATGGATATGATGGGCTTCATCGTTAAGTACTACAAGTTCGTCAATATCTCTGACTATCTCCCCAAGATCAACTTTCGAGTCAGTGGTTTTACCTGTTGGTCGTTTCCCTAAAAAATAATCCATCGTGTTTTCTGCGGCAAAACTTGCCTCGGCAGTATCAGCCGAATAAACACGGTGAATATTAGTCAGGAAGATATTTCCTGTTTTTCTTACAATATTGACATCATCTTGTATATGGAGTGTGAGCTGAAAATCATCCTGCCAATTCTGTCCATCATAACCGTTATCAGGAAGAATAGGGTCTTCAAAGAATATACGAAGTCCGTCAAAATCGGTTCGAATACGGTCAAGAACAATAATGTTTGGAGCAATTAAAAGAAAGTTTCTGGCAAGTTCAGAATCTTCTTCATATGTTTTATGAAAGAAAGCCCATGCAAGAATCAGGCTCATAACTTTCGTTTTTCCGCTTCCGGTCGCCATTTTAACGACAAGCCTTCTCCATTCCTCATCAAACATTCCGGCAGAGACTGCTTGTGATGAATCGTAACGGAGGAGATCGTATTTATCTTTGACTTTAACTACATCATACAGATAAATAATAGTTTCAACCGCTTCCCGTTGAGCATAATAGTATTTGAAAGGAATCACAGAACCGTCTGATTTCGGAATTAAATGCTCAGTTTTAAACCACCAGTTTAATAAAGCAATGCTCGTATTACTTGCACCTTCATAGTTTCGTTCTCTCCATCTATGTATGTCTTTTCTTAATGAATGAACCAATGGGGGCAGTAGTTTTTCATAACTGGATTCACGTAACGCCTCATCGGCGGGGAACCAGCGAATATCGGGATGAAGGATCTCGTAGGGAGATGAAGGAAAATCAGGGTGTATTGCCATTATTTCTTTCCTCCAACAGTAACTTCTGCAATTCTCATGGTGTCATTACCAAAAATATCTACAACTTTAACCGCAATTTTATAGCGACCCGGTGAACACTCATGAAAAGTGCTTATCAATTCGAGAGAACGGTCTTTCTTTGTTCTAAATGATTGCCATTCATTTTCAAAGATATAATCACCAGTCCAGCGTTCTTCTATTTCTCCGGTTTCTTCATTCGGAACCCTTATGATTTCTCGTTTACTTTCAAAATTGAAGTCCACCGACCAGTAATCAATCCAATCGGTCCATTTTTTTGTCAAGATTTCTCTTTCTATGATACCGTTTTTATCTTTGCTGACTTTTACAATTTGACCGTTATCAACGGTTATTTTGTTTTTTCCGTTCTTCAAACCTTCGGCAACACTGTCTATGGTTTCCTGAGTGTAGTAAACAGAAAAGTCTGTCAGTTCGACGGCAATGCTGTTTGCTTTTACCAAGGGCTTGATTTCAATATAACTGACATCATGAAAAACAACCTGATTTTTCTCGATTGCGCGGCGGTCAAATACTTCTCGAGGAATATACTTTGGAGAAATATCTATACCCTTGTTTTTTGCTTCATCAAGAATGTTCGGGAAAAGTCCCATTTCGAACTCAAAGGCAAGAATATCAACACGGGTAACATTCTTCTTACGGCATTCAAGGATGATTTCTTCTACAAATAGACGTGTAACTGGTAGATTTATGGGGCCAACTGTAACTAACCGACCAGCCTTTTTCCCATGAAAAGCAGGGAATCCTTCAACAATCTGGGCTTTATAAGCATGAAGAATTAACTCTGTAAAGTTTTTTTCTCTCTCTTCGATCTGTCGCTGTTTTTCTTCTTCTCGTAGATTTTCATTAATGCCGATATAATGCTGACGTTCGTATTTGCCTAAGTTTAGGACTTCAAAAGCCCGGAAATCCCTGCCTTCTTCTTTAATTTGGCGTTGAACCTGAATCATTCGTTTACGGGCAGTATGAATGGCAAACTTACCAAGATCAGAACCAATCCACTTGCGACCCAGCTTTTCTGCAACAGCAAGAGTAGTACCTGAGCCGCAAAAAAAATCAGCAACAGTATCATTTTCCTTTGTAATAGTCTCAATAATTCGAACTAACAATTCTTCTGGTTTTTGTGTTGGATAAAAGTGCTCCTCGTCTGGATTATCTTTATCTGCGCGTATTCTCAATGGATTAATATCAGTCCAATAGTCTTCAAGTTGACGACCATTTGTTTTACTAAGGAAAATATCATCTAAATTGTCCGGCACTCTGCCTTGCTTTTTTCTTGTCTCAAATTCATTTGGCCTTTTTTCTTTAAACCGACGATAGGTAATATTTCCTTCATCGTCGAATAGACTATCAAATCTTGAGAGAGTAGATTCTGACAACATTCCTCGACCAATTTTGTATGTTTGAAATTGTTGGCTTTTTGAATACCAGAATATTGTATCATGCTTTCTTTTATAGAAATTATTATTCCTGCCACCACCTACATCTTTATAACACCATATGATTTCATTTACAAAGTTCTCTTTTCCAAATATCTCATCAAGAACAACCCTAATATGCGAACTCAATCTCCAATCACAATGAACAAAAATGCTCCCATCTTTTACTAATAAATCCCGCATTAACATAAGTCGCTCATAGATCATGGAAATAAAACTATCTGATCCTTTGCCCCAGGTATCTCGATACGCTATCTCTTCGAGAATGCCTGGTTCTTTATGTAATGTTTCATCTCCAATTTCTATATCAATTGAAAAATCAGCGCCTACATCAAAAGGAGGGTCGATATAAATAAGTTTAATACCACCGTTGCGTTCAATTTCATCTCGTAAAGGACCGTTCTTAAGTGATGATAAAATCAGTTTGTTATCACCCCAGATCAGTTTATTTGTCCATCCTGATTTCTGACGTCCACGGAAGTCGAAAAGCGAACCAGCCAAGTCATCTTTATCAGCTTGTGTCTGCCTTGGTTCATCAACCTGTTCAATGACTTGGAAAGGAAGAACGATATTACAGACTTCATTTGTTTTACCGTTCCAGACAAGCTCAACTTCGCGTTTATCACCAAAAAGGAGAAAACGGTATTTGTCTGGCAGAGGTTTTCCGGCTTCTATGTATTTGATAATGTCGCGTTTTTCGTTGTCGTTTAGTGTCATTTATATTTCTCCTCTCACAGGTGCTTTATCATTATCATGCTGGGGCTCATAATGCCAGAAATTTATCGGGTTCTTCGGATCATAAGTAAAAAGGCATTGTTTACTGTCCAGACCGACACCATATTTTCCGGCTTTGCATTTATAGTTAAAAAGATCAAGAAGTTTAAATCTGTAGCTTTCCCGATTGGTGAATGATACACTTTCTTCCTCAAATAAAGAAGGCACTTTTTGCTGCTTCCACTGTGCATAGCCGGAATATGAATCTTTTGAGAAAACAGCCATTCCAGAAAAAAGGTCAGCCACTTGAATCAATGGTTCGGCTTTGGAGCATTGTTCCTGAAAGGATTCTATTGAATAATGCGGGTCTGAAAAGAAAAAGCCAAAGAGATTATGATGGAAATCCTGCTGTCTTCCTTTTGCAGAGAGACAGTCATGGATCGTTGACCAATCGATTCCATTTCTTTGATCAGGTCGAATGTCCCATTTGGCAGATTTTGGTCGTCGTTTCATGGAACCACTCAATAAATGAAAAAACAATCTTTCATAATTTGCCATATCATCACGTCCCTGGATTTTATGACGTGAATCGTGAGTGTCCCAGACAAGGGTGTCTATTCTCATTTTATGATTTCGAATATTGTCAAAGACAAAGTTTATTATTTTTTCTGCACAGAAATAGTATTTTGCATCTTTAAGTTTCTGCCATTTGAATTCTGATACATTTGAACTTTTCAAAATTCCTGATATTTCTGCTTGTGCCTTTGCCCATGCGCTTTTATGTATGGAGAATGCAGAAAGACTTTGAAATCTTGATGCAGTAATTTGACTTTCATCGGTAAAGACAACGTATTCCAATTTTTTCCCTTTTCCCTGCCTATTTCTACGCCCGCCATGGACGGCGGGCGTTCTTAGGGGCGCGTTTGATTATATCATATTCTTATTTTTCTTAATTTAGCGCCGCGAAAGCGGCGTCCATCCAACATTGGCTTAACCGGTAGCGCGTAAACTGGCGCGATTTTTGCTTGGCGTAGCCAGCAGCAAAAATCGTGACAGTAGCGCTATCCGGTTGAAGCCGTTGTTAGGTTTTCCATCATTAAATGATACAATCAAATATAAACTAGAAATTTAAACCAGCACGTTTCTTCTCTTCATTTTCAATACTTTTCCATTTTTTATAATTTCTTTCGTCATTCGCTTGCAAATAGGCTGCACTAACTAGCGAAGCTTGAATATAGGCATCCATTGCACTTCCATTATTCTTAGCTATATAGTATTGCGCTTCTGCATCTTTCGCTACCTTTGCCTCGATTTTTCCCATTTCCACATTAACTTGAGCATCAAGGCCACCACCATAAAAATACCAAATTGTTGCAATCAGTATTATAATCGATATTATAGCACCCATTGTTTTAGTGCTTTTCTTATCATCTGACATATCAACCTCCTAAAATATAGATAGCCTTTTCAATTAGTATGATAGAGTAATTAATTCAATATTTTACTATTGAATATAAAATTTCTCGAGCCTCTTTCCATTGGTCAGTATCTTTTATACCTATCAAATCTAATGCTTTTAAAATAAATGTTAAGCTTGTCTTATGATCATTCATATTATAAAAACATACACCTTGCCTCAATATTGCTTTATTTCTTTGACTCTTATAGTAGTTTGCTTTTGTTTCATATTGGACTAATGGTGAAATGATACTATAATTGATGTTTTTCTTATCATCATAGGAGGCGGAATAATAAGGTTCAAGACCGCTGGATAATAGATTGGCTAACCAATTTGCATTTTTTGCAAACAAAGCATACGCGTCTGCTGCTTCTTGCCAATTTCTATTATCATATAGACGATCTGCATTGATCAGCATTTGATCTACAGAACCTACTGTTGGAACTCCGTATTCGTCGATTTCAGATTGAATCTTAGTCATATCAATGTCACTTGCTTGACTAAAAATGTTAAATGGCAAGAATAAAAGCAAAATAATTGTAATGAGCTTCATAATTGTTCTCCTTGTATACAGATTGTGTCTAAGCATAATTCATCATTGTTTGTTATTCTAGCCTGACATATTCACCTCCTAGAGGAAAGGTATTGCCCGAAGGGTCAACCTAACATTAATTAGACCGCACCACCACTAATCCAACCTGAATACATAGATGTTTTCCGATATACAATATTCAATATTTCCACTAATATGTCGAGATAATCATTTATCAGGCTTGCAAATAAGAATATTGCACTGTTCCATATAAACTGCGAACATAGGTTTTTCCCTCTCAACCCCAGCGAGTCCCGTTTAGTAATGCCAAGATTGTCTTAATCTATCCCGACTCAAGCCATAACCTTATATTTTTTATAGTATTCTATCTGTTCTCTTAAGCGGATTACCGCCCATGACGGTTTTCCTGGCAACCATCAGCCCACGAGCCTAAACATAGGTACGTTGAGCGGCGCCGAAACGACCTACCCAACGCCTGTCCCGCCCGTTACTATGCTAAGCGTCATTTTTAAGATATTTTAGCGTATATCGGGCTAGCGCCCATTGTAGATGAGAGCAGAAAAACTGTCAAAACTTTTCTACAAGCTAACTTTTCGGCTAGGAAATCGCCCATTTCATTTCATAAAATGAAACATTGAGCACATTTAGCCCCCAAAAGCTAGCCGTATCTCAATTCAACTTGATTGTAGCCGAATTCTCAACTTAGATACTGGTCCGTATCCAGTTAGTTTTGAGTCATATCTAACTTAGATATGACTCATTTCTAAGTTCATTCTGACCGTAATCTAAGTTAGAAATTCGTATGCATCTAACTTAGATTAAAGGCCTTATCTAACTTAGATTAAAGGCTGCATTTAACTTAGATTACGATGTTCGCGAAGAAGAGGGGCGGCCGCATTGCGACCGCCCCGGATTGCAGAGAGCGCCTAAGCCGCTTAGACTATAGAGACCATGTCGGGGAGCGTAGCCGACTTCACGTCCTTGCCGTTAGGGGACGTGCGTATCACCATCAGGTACTGGCCGGGCTCCAACTCCGGCGGTACCTGGGCTATCACGGTGCCGGGCGTTACGGAGGCGTACCTAGCCGCCCGATGCTCGGCGCCGTTCTTATACCAGACGCCTAAGTCCTCCCGGGCCTTGTCGAACTTGAGGCGTTGGCCGCTTAGGGTGATAAAGTCGCCGCGCTCGGCCGCGTAGCCCTCGCCGCTGGTGGCGGAGGCCGCCCGGATCAAGACGGGGCTCTGACGGTCGTAGATCGGCCCGCGTTCCAACTGCGCCTCAAGGGCTAAGGACGCCTCCTGCGCGCGGTTGGGCCTAAAGTGCAGCTTAAGGTCGTGGCCATGGGCCTGGTCGCCGAAGATAAAGGGCTGGTCGGGCTGGTCAAAGGTGCCGGCGGCGTTAAGGTAGAACGATCCGAAGGGGAGCTTGACGATCTCGCCGGCGGCCAGGGCCTTGCGGAGCTCCATCCAGAGGAGCTCGATCACGGCCAGGGCGTCCGGCAGGGTGATGGTGGTGCGTCCCTCGGCCAGGCGCTTTAAGAGCCCCCGGTAGTCCACGGTGGACGCGTGCTCGCAGTGCACCAGGAACGGCTTGTCGCAGGTAGGCAGGTGATTCTTCAAGGCTCTAATGCTTAAAGCCATTGAGCGTACCCTTCGCGTTCGTCGAGGCGTACTTTTTACGTAGAGCGCTAGTTGCCGAACAAGGGGTAGAACCTCGGCGTCCGCGCCTTTCATCGTATAGTTCGTCTCCGTCATAGGGCGGAGGCGGCCCCCCATACGCGGGGAGCTTATCAACCGCAGGCCTGCGCTTTTATTATCGATACAATTCTCGCGTAGTATAAACTTTTTTTTACCGTCCCACTAGGCTCGCCCCGCCGATACCTAAAGGGTATGAAAACCTACTACACCGAGCCCAAGCCCGGCGAGGAGCTAGAGGCGGCGCGTTGCCCCGTCTGCGGGCGCCAGGATACCAAGCCTTGCTGGGACTGCGGGAGCTTCCGCTTTGCCCGCTGTTTAGGCTGCGGCCATGTCTACCAGAACCCCCGGCCGGTCCAGGCGGCCCTGGCCGAGCGCTACGACGACGGGTATAAGCAGTACGAGATAGAAAGCGCGGCCCCCTTCTTTAAGCTTATGCGCCTGGGGCTCGATGACCTGGGCTTTGACGAGCTTGAGGCGCGCATGGGGCCTGGCCGCTCGTTCCTAGACGTGGGCTGCGCTACGGGCGTGCTGGTGCGCCACCTGGCCGACCGCGGTTGGCGGGCCGTGGGGGTGGAGCTCTGCGAGGGCTCGGCCCGCTGGGGCATTGAAAAACGCGGGGTGGACATCCGCATAGGCACCCTGGAGGCCGCGGCCTTTCCCGACGCGAGCTTTGACCTTATACACGCGAGCCACCTGATCGAGCACCTGCCCGAGCCGGGGCGCTACGCGGACGAGCTCGCGCGCATCCTAAAGCCCGGCGGCTACGTTATTACGGTGACCCCTACGACGAGCGGCCTGCAGGCTAGGCTCTTTGGCGCGCGTTGGCGGAGCGCCATAGCCGACCATGTGCACCTGTTTAGCACGCCCGGCCTACAGCGCCTCTTTCTAGAACGTGGCTTCAAGATCGAGCGCGTGAAGACCTGGGGCGGGCTGGCGCAGGGCTACGGCCCGACCTGGCTTAAGCGCCCCCTGGACCGCCTGGCCAAGCGCTGGGGCTTTGGCGACGTGGTGGCCATCCTGGCCAAGAAGGCACGCTAAACTAAAGCCGGGGCCGCCTGCGGGCGGCGCGGCGCGTTTTAAAAAAACACTTTCGGTAATCCGAATCATGCCCTACAATCCTCCTTATGCAGCTTGATGCATAATCATACGACCCTTGCGATGTAGAAGGAGGATCCATGAGCCAAGGAACCGAGCAATGGAAGAGCCGATGGGGCTTTATAGCCGCCGGCATAGGCATGGCGATAGGCACGGGCAACATTTGGCGTTTCCCGCGCATGGTGGCCAATAACGGCGGCTTTCCCTTCATCATCGCCTGGACCATCGCGCTCTTCGTCTGGGCCATCCCGCTGCTCATTGGCGAGCTGGTGATGGGCCGGAAGACCCGCCTGGGCAACATTGGCGCCTTCCGCGACTTTGCCGGCAAGGGTTTTACCTGGATGGGCACCTGGCAGGTGGCCGTGTGCCTGCTCATCATGTCCTACTATTCGGTGGTCATGGGCTGGTGCGCCAAGTACTTTACCCTGGCGGCGACCGGCGCCTTTGCCAAGCCCTTGGACCTGGAGGCCACGAAGGCCATCTGGACGGGCTTTACCACGACGCCGGTGCAGACCATACTCTTTCACCTAATTTCTATGGGCATTGGCGGCTTTATCATCTACCGCGGCGTGGTGGGCGGCATAGAGAAGGCCAGCAAGATCATGATCCCGGCCCTCTTTGCACTCCTGATCATCGCGGCCATCCGCGCCCTGACCCTGCCCGGCGCGGCCCAGGGCCTTGAGTTCCTCTTTGCGCCTAAGTTCGAGCGCCTGGCCGATCCCAAGCTCTGGCTGGACGCGTTTACCCAGGCCGCCTGGTCTACCGGCGCCGGCTGGGGCTTTATGGTGGTCTACGCCAACTACCAGAAGAAGCGCGACGAGGTCGTGGGCAACGCCTTTATCATGGGCGTGGGCGACAACGTGGGCGCCCTGATGGCCGGCATGGTCGTGCTCCCCGCCGTGTTCGCACTTTCGCTCTCCCCCCAGATGGCCAACGACGCGCTGACTTCCGGCAACACGGGCCTGGCCTTCCTCTACCTGGCCCAGCTCTTTACCCGCATCCCCTTAGGCTCGGTCTTCGCCGCGATCTTCTTCCTGGCCATGACCATAGCCGCGCTCTCGTCGCTCCTACCGATGATCGAGGTGGGCGTAAAGAACCTGATGGACGCCGGCATGGGCCGCAAGAAGGCCACCATAGCGGTCGCCGTGGGCGGCTTCCTGGTGGGCGCGCCGAGCGCCTACAACATCAACTTCCTAGACAACCAGGACTGGGTCTGGGGCGTGGGCCTCTTTGTAAGCGGGCTCTTCGTGGCCATAGCGCTCATGAAGCACGGCATAAAGAAGGTGCACCAGGAGTACATTAATACCCCGTGGACCGACTTTAAGGCCGGCGCCTGGTGGAAGCTCTTTATCATGGCCTTCCCCCTGCTCTTCGTGTTGATCTTCGGCTGGTGGGTCTACCAGTCCATTACCTGGTACCCCGACAACTGGCTCGCGCCCTTCGAGGTGTTCAGCGTGGGCACGATACTTATGCAGTTCGCCGCGCTCCTCGTCGTCGCGCTCCTTACCAACAATTGGCTGGCCAAGAAGATCCAGGCCAGCCCCGGCTCCGTCTACGACGAGAAATAAGGAGGGCTTATGTCGACCGCGGCCGTAGTTATCATGATCGTCACCCTGGGCGGCTATTTCGGCGCCTTCTTCCTACTCCTGAGCCGGGCCTTTAAGCGCCAGGCCCTGCGCGACGGGTCGGATTGATCCGGAGCGTCTTGAGCGCGTAGAAAGGCGGGCCGCCTTGACGAGAGGCGGCCCGTCCCCTAGTATCGATGGCGGAAGCTGATGGGGTCTGGTGGCTCCCGCGGTCTTCAAAACCGCTGGCCGCGCGGCGCGCGGCGGCAGGTTCGATTCCTGCCTCTTCCGATAGCCTATGAACACGAACGAACGCCTGCGAAACATTCCCCAAGCCGAGCGCCTCCTGGCCGAGCCGGCGATAGCGGCCTTCTTTCCGCTGGTGTCGCGGCCCCTAGCCGCCGAGGCCGTAGCCGGCGTCTTGGCCGCCCTGCGGCGCCGCGCCGCGCGCGACGAGGCCTATGTGCCCGATTTCGAGGCGGCCAAGCTCTTTGC
>ERZ1066115.201-NODE-201-length-19317-cov-14.908265_pt1 | contig 19317 bp, 18 predicted proteins | sample MGYA00382762_ERZ1066115 | MGnify/ENA primary metagenome ERZ1066115 (study PRJEB33369, sample SAMEA5778345) | biofilm metagenome | biome: Industrial cooling water; feature: Water cooling tower basin; material: Biofilm | place: United Arab Emirates | collected... | reverse complement strand
CCCCGACGCCGCCCGGGACGATCACGAGCTTAGAGTCGACGGCGACCGGGGCCTCGAATTCGAAGGCGCCGAGCGTCGAATCGACGCCCTCCGCCGCGCGGGCCTCAATGCGTATCGCGTAGTTTCCGTCGGGGAGCCGGGCTCCCCCTTCGTCCAGGCCGTCCCAACTGATTTCCTGATCCCAGTCCCGGAAGGGACCCAGGGCCCAGGTTCGCAGGACCCGGCCGTCGCGGTCGCGCAGCTCCGCCCGGGCGTAGCCCGGCGCGCTGACCCTGTAGCGCAGCGTGGCCCGTCCGCGGAGGCCCGCGTTGGCCGGATTGAACCGGCCGCGGCTGAGCGCGAAGCCCGAGGCTTCGAAGCGGGCCGGCTCGAGCTCCGCCGAGACGCTTACGACGAGGCGCTCGGGAACGTAGACGGAGAAATCCCTCGGCTCGTAGCCGAAGGCCTCGAGACGGACGCGATACGGCCCCGCGGGGAGGGCTATCACGCCCGGCGCATAGCGCCCATCGCCTATGACCGCCCGGACGCCGGGCGTCGAGCTTACGATGGCTAGGAAGCCTATCCGTTGCTCCAGGTAAACCTTAACCTTGGTCCGGGTGTTCGGCGCTAAATTTAAGCTCAGGCTGAGGTCGTAGTACCCGTCCCGGCGTACGGTGAGGGTGCGCTGCCCCGGCTCCAGGCCGCCTACGGCCAGCGGGGTCCGGCCGGCCCGGGCGAAGTCCAGGTAGACCTCGCCGGCCCTCGGGTCGCTGTCGATCTCTAAAGCCGCCAGGCCTCCGAGCTCCTCGGAGACCACGCCGATCTCGGGCGGGCGCGGCTGCGACGGAGCGAGGCCGGGCAGGGCGGCCGCGGGCCCCGCCGCGAGGACGGCGCTCAGGGATAGGGCCGCGAGGCGCGCATGAAGCGTCAATCGTCTCATGGCGATACTTTATATGAGGGCGCCCGACTACTCAAGCGTCGGCTTGTGCCCCCGCCCGCTAGGCCTTACAATGGATCGACGAAGGGGGCGGCCGTGGCAATCATTCTACCGATCGCGTCGGGCAAGGGCGGCGTTGGCAAGACGGTCTTTACGGCGAATTTCGGCGCTATCTTAGCCCAGGCGGGCAAGACGGTGATCCTCGTCGACCTGGACCTGGGCGGGGCCAATCTGCATACCTGCCTAGGCGTCCGAAACCGCTACCCCGGCGTGGGCTCGATCGTTTGGAAGAAGGAGAAGGAGCTCGAGGCCCTCGTCGTCCCCACGGGCATCGATCGGCTCTTCCTGGTGCCCGGCGACAATCTCCTGCCGGGCACGGCCAACCTGGAATTCTTTACCAAGCGCCGCATCATGAAGGAGCTCGAGAAGCTCACCGCCGACTACGTCATCATGGACCTGGGCGCCGGGGCCTCGTATAACGTCGTCGATTTTTGGCTCATGGCCTCCAACGGCCTCCTCGTGACGGTGCCCGAGATCCCGGCGGTGCTGAACGCCTATTCCTTCCTCAAGACCGCCGCCTTCCGGCTGCTCTTTAGGAGCTTCGAGAAAGGCTCGGACGAGCGCGCCGCCATCGTCGATTTCGTCGTGAATAGGACCGAGGGGCAAAGCGATACCTTCCTCCAGTTCGCAGAACGGCTCGCCGCCTCGGGCTCGCCTCGCTCCATCGCCGCGCTCGAGGAGCTCTCGAGGCTACGGCCCCGCGTCGTCGTTAACTGCGGGTCGGGCCAGGCGGATATGGCCATCGCGCAGCGCCTGCGCGAGATCAGCGCGCGCAACCTCGGCGTCGGCATGGAGTACATCGCCTATATCATGCGGGACGAGAACGTTCCGCTCTCGGTGGCCGCTCGCCAGGTGCTGGCCTTCGCCGATCCGGCCTCGCCCTTCTCGCGCGGGGCGGCCGTAGCGGCCGAGCGCGCGCTCCGCGCCCCCGAGGCGCCGGCCCCCGGCCTGGAGTTCGACGACGAGGACCTTTCGAGCGCGGTGGAGCGCGCCTTGGAGGCGGAGGGCGCGGAAAGCGGCTCTATTGACACTGCGTATGCCCCTAGCTATACATAAGCGGCGCGGGATGTAGCCCAGTGGCTAGGGCGCCAGCTTTGGGAGCTGGATATCGTGGGTTCGAGTCCCACCATCCCGATAGGCCGGCGCGCGAGCGCTAGAGCGACCGCGCGCGTGCATAGAGGCCCGTTTCAGCCCCGCTGAAACGGTACGCGAAAAATGACCTTTAACCGAAGGTCGGCGCGCGAGCGCTAGAGCGACCGCGCGCGTGCATAGAGGCCCGTTTCAGCCCCGCTGAAACGGTGCGCGAAAAATGACCTTTAACCGAAGGTCGGCGCGCGAGCGCTTCAGCGACCGCGCGCGTGCATAGAGGCCCGTTTCAGCCCCGCTGAAACGGTGCGCGAAAAATGACCTTTAACCAAAGGTCATTTTTCGCGAGGGATCATAGCTCATCTGGATAGAGCAGCTGCCTTCTAAGCAGCAGGTGGTGGGTTCGAGCCCCGCTGGTCCCAAGGTATAAGGACGGATCTTACCGAACGCGGCTGAGCTTTCGGATGCCTAAGACCGCTCCGCCGACGACGTATCCCGCGCCCAGGATAAGGCCGAGCCACTCCAGCCTAAGGAAGAGCAGGGCCAGGGCCGTAGCGCCCAGGGCGTAGGCCCCGAGCATGGCGGCTATCCACTTTAAGCCGTCGGGCATGCCGTCCCTGACCGATTCCTCCCATAGTAGCGGCGATCCCAAGGCGGTGCCGGCTAGCAGGAAGGGCAGTACGAGCGTATAGCCGTAGTAATGCACGCCCCAGTCGGCCAGGGCGAAGGCCGCGCCCATGGCGGCGTAGAAGCCGAGCGAGAAGTTGATGAGATCCCTATAGCCGGTGCCGCGCTCGAGCGAGCGGAACCCCAGGCCGAGCGCGACGGCCGCGGCGAAAAGCAGGCCGGGCGCGAAGAAATAGCGTAGGTAGAAGCTCAGGGCGAGGAGGGCGCCCCCGTAGGCCGGCGCGTAGAGCCCGCGGGCCAGGTACCAAACGAGGGCGGCGGGCAGGCCCGCGGCGAGCCCCAGCATGGCCTTGCTGAAGGGCTTGGGGTCGGCCTTCGGGAACCAAGCGCTCAGGGTCGGCACGATGAGGGGCAGGAGCAAGAAGGGCAAGAAGTACATGCCCTATTGATAACACGCTCCGTCCGCGGCGCGCAAGGCCGCGCTCTAGGCGCGATCGCCCGTCGCGCGGACCCTTTGACGCGTTCGGCGGGCTTATGGTACAATCTCGCCCGCGTCCCGTTCGGCGGGACTTGCCATAAGGAGGTACATTGGCGGACAACAAAAATCTCCGGACCAACGAGCAGATCAGGGTTCGGGAAGTACGTTTGATTGACGACGCGGGCGAGCAGAAAGGCATCGTGCCTACGGTTGAGGCTTTGCGAATGGCCCGAGACTTGGGGCTCGACCTCGTAGAGATCGCTCCCCAGTCCAATCCGCCGGTGTGCAAGATCCTTGATTACGGCAAGTTTAAGTTCGAGCAGGAGAAGAAGCTCAAGGATAACCGGAAGAACCAGAAGATCGTAAAGATCAAGGAAGTCCGGATGCAGCCGAAGATCGACGACCACGATCTCGACTTCAAGTCCAAGCACGTCAAGGAATTTTTGGCCGGCGGCGACAAGGTCAAGGTGACCATTCGCTTCCGCGGCCGCGAGCTGGCCCATACCGAGATAGGCGAGGACGTCTTGAAGAGCGTCCTGGCCCGCATCGAGGGCACGTTCAACCTCGAGCGCCCGCCTACCATGGAAGGGCGTTTCATGTCGATGATCTTAAGCCCCAAGGCCGCCGTCGGGAAGAAGCCCGAGGTCGCCAAGCCGGCCGTGCCGGCGAGTAACGAACCGAACAGCTAAGGATGGATTGCGATGCCTAAGATGAAGACCAAGCGAGCCGCTTCCAAGCGCTTCTCGCTGACCGCCGACGGTAAGGTTAAGTACAAGAAGATGAACCTTCGCCATATCCTCACCAAGAAATCCAGCAAGCGCAAGCGCCAGCTGCGCTCCGCCGGCTACCTGGACAACGGCCCGGTTTACCAGATCAAGAAGAAGCTGCTCCCCTACGGCTAGGCTTGGCCGGAGCGGACTCCCATCCGCCCCCGCTAATCCGCCGCGCGGCGGCTTATTGGGCGCCTCGCCCGACGGATCCGCGTCGCGCTGAAGCCAGTCCCGGGCTTTCAAGCGCGCGCGATCCTCGGCGTACGGGGTCGCCTTTTTATACATTGAAGGAGCTTTACCATGCCTAGAGCAGTTGCCGGTACGAAGCGCAAGGACCACCGCAAGAAGATTCTCAAGCTCGCCAAGGGCTATTGGGGACGCCGGTCCACCAACCATAAGACCGCCAAGGACGCCGTGGCCAAGGCGCTCATGTACGCCTATCGCGATCGCCGCGATAAGAAGGGCCAATTCCGCAGCCTCTGGATCATCCGCATCAACGCGGCTTGCCGCGCCGAGGGCCTTTCGTACAGCCGCTTCATCGAGGGCCTGAACAAGGCCGGCGTGCAGATGGACCGGAAGATGCTGTCCGACGTCGCCGTCCGCGACCAGGCCGCCTTCAAGGCCGTCGTCGAGCAGGCCAAGGCCGCCCTCAAGGCCTAAGGATGCTGACCCTCGAACAGGTCCGCGCCCTCGAGGCGCGCGTCGAGAAGGCCGTAAACCTGATCGCCGCCCTGCGCGCCGAGAACGGCACCCTGAGGTCCGGCTTGGCCGCCGCCGAGGGGCGCGTGGCCGAGCTCGAGGGGCTCGTCCGCGAGTTCCAGGCCGACCAGGCCAGGATCGAAGAAGGCATAGTCCATGCCCTTAAGAAGCTCGACGCCTTCGAGGACGTCGTGCACGCCGCGGGCGTAGCGGCCGATCAGGCCGCCGCGCAGGCCCAGGCGCACGCGAACGAAGCCCCGGAGCCGCCGTCCGGCGAGGGGGACGCCGTTCCTCCCGCCGCGGACGAAGCCGCCCCCGATGGGGCCGCCGGATCCGTCGAGGCCGGCGATGCCGAGGCGGGTTCGCCCGAGGCCGAGGCCGCCGGCGAGGCGGGCGGCGACCTCGACATCTTTTAAGCAGTCCGTGCCCATAGAGACCGTGCGAATCGAGCTATTAGGCTCTGCCTTTACGATTCAAACCGACGAGCGCCGCGAGTACGTCGAATCCTTGATTCGGCGGCTCAGCGAGCGTTTCGAGGAAGTACGGGCCTCGACGGGCGTGGACGAGCCTTTGAAGCTGGCTCTGTTGGCGGGCCTCTATATGGCCGACGAACTGGAGCGCGCGGGCATGGGCGAAAGCCCGGCCCTGCGCGAGGCCGGGGTCGTGGCCGAGCGCCTGATCGCGCGTATCGACGATATCCTTGAATGAACGGAGCGTATACCATGAGCATGCCCCTAGATAAGCTGATCGAGTACGACGGGAACGCCTACGAGTTTACCGTAGCCGTCAACAAGCGCTCCTACCAGCTCGCCGTGCTCAAGACCCCCGAGGTCGAGGCTAACAACGGCAAGGTCGTGTCGCTCTCCATGCGCCAGATCTTCACCGACCAGATTGAGTATCACTTCGAATAGGGTCCTAGCGCTCTTCGGCCCGACGGCCAGCGGCAAGACCGATATACTGAGTCGCGTATTCGCGGGCGGCCGGCTTCGTACGAGGCCGGCCGTCGTCGTCTCCGCCGACTCCGTGCAGGTCTACCGGGGCCTGGACGTCGGTTCCGCCAAGCCGGACTCGGCGCTCCTAGCCGAGCTGCCGCACGAGCTCATAGACCTTCGGGAGCCCGACGAGGCCTTCTCCGTCGGGGACTTCGTGCGGCTCGCCGACGAGGCCTGCGACCGCGCCCTGGCGCGGGGCGCCCTCCCGGTTATATCGGGCGGCACGGCATTCTATATCAAGGCCTTTATCAACGGCCTGCCGAGCGCGCCGGAGGCCGAGCCCGGCATCCGGGCGGCCGTGCAGGCCGAGTTGGCGGAGCGCGGCGCGACCGCCATGCACGCGGAGCTCGCCCTCGTCGATCCCGTAAGCGCGGCGCGGATCGCCGTCGCCGACGCCTACCGTATCAGCAGGGCGCTCGAGGTCTTCCGGAGCTCGGGCAGGCCCTTGTCGAGCTACGCGCCGCCGAACGCGCCGCGCGGGCGCTGGGAGGTCCTGGCCTACGCCGTCGATAGGCCGCGGGCCGAGCTCTACGCCCGGATCGAGGCGCGCGTCGACGCGATGATGGCCGACGGCCTGCCCGAAGAGCTCCGGGCCCTGCTTAGCCGCGGCTACGGCCCCGAAGCGCCCGGCCTACGGGCCATAGGCTACGCCGAGTTCTTCGAGGCGGGGGAGGGCGACCCCTACCGCGGCCTAGAACGGCTCGACGAGGTGGGGCGGCTTATCAAGCTCCATACGCGACGCTACGCCAAGCGCCAGCTGACCTTTATGCGCGCCTTGCCGGGCGTGCGTTGGCTACGCCCCGACCAGGCGCCGGGCCTGCCCGACGAGATCGAGGCTTGGCTCGCGCGGCCGGCGGGCGGCACCGCGCCCTTTTCAAAACCGACGATCTAGAAGGAAGGATCTTATGACCAGCGACGAACGAAACGCTCAAGCCGCGCCGGCCGACGGGCGCTTGACGGCCGCCGTATTCGGGAACCCCATGCCGCCCAAGGTGATCCGCAAGGCGCGCGCTCAAAAAGCCGACTTCGTAAGGCGCTTCGGCGCGGGCGGCGCGGATACCGCCGGGCGGGAGGGGCTCGCGCTCGTCGATAACCCGGTCTTAGGTCCGCGCTTCGGCCTTAAGACTCTCACCCTGCCGGGCGCCGCCGACGCCCCCGGCTCTGCGCCCCTCTCGGCGGCCGAGCTGGACCCCAAGGACGCCGCCGTCGTCGGGACCATACGCATGGGCTACGGCCATTACCGCATAGCGATGGCCGCCGCCTCGGCGCTCAGGTATCGCGGCCGACGGCCGTATTGGTTCGACCTCAACGGCTTCGCCGATAGCGCGGGCGGCCGGATCGTGAAGCACCTCAACGAGCTCTATTCCCTGGGCTCGCGGCTATCGCAGCGCTATAGGCTCTTCGATAAGCTCTTCTGGGAACCGCTGAACTCCGAAGGCTTTAAGAAGCTCTCGTATAACGCGATCGACCAGTCCATGGCCGAGCTCTTCGCCCCGCTCTACGCATCGCTGCCTCGAGAGCTGCCCTTCGTCGCGACGCACGCCTGGCCGGCCCAAGGCGCGGTCCATGCCGGCCTGTCGCGGGTGGTGAACATGATACCGGACAACTGGCCCATGGCCCTGCACCTGGCCGAGGGGGCTATGCACGCCGTCCAGGGCCCCGCGGCCTACATGGGGTACCGCGCCCTGCGCGACATGGCGCCCCGCGGCCTCTCGGCGCCCCTGCCCGCCGCCTCCATCCGCATGACGGGCCACTTCATCGACCATGAGATCGTGGCCGGCCTGGCCGACGATACCCAGTCGCGCGTCCTGCGCCTGGATCGCGGCGACGCCAAGCGCGTCCTCTTCTCCCTGGGCGGCGCGGGCGCGCAGCTCGAGTACCTGGCGGAGCTCGTGCGCGGCCTCCTCCCCGCGGTCGAGCGGGGCCGGGCCGCGCTGTACCTGAACTTCGGCGACCACGCCGCCAGCTGGGAGCGCTTCGAACGCGAGCTCTTCGCCCCGGGCACGCGCTGGGAGCCCCTGCTCAAGCGCCACGTCGGCGACTGGGCCGAGGCCTCCGCCTTCGCCGAGGCCGCGCGCGAGGGCGCCGGCCCGGCCTACGAGGGGGTCCACGCCTTCCTGAACGCCGATAAATTCGCCGCCGTCTACGCTACGAACCTGCTCATGCGCGCCTCCGACCTCCTGGTGACCAAGCCCAGCGAGCTGGCCTATTATCCGGTGCCCAAGCTCATGATCAAGCGCGTCGGGGGGCACGAACGCTGGGGCGCCATACGGGCGGCGGAGCTCGGCGACGGCAGCTATGAGCTTGAGTCGGCCGAGGCCGCCATGCAGGCGCTCGGGCTCATGATCGAGGAGCGCGACCTCCTGTCCCTCCAGAACGACTGCATCGCGCGAAACGCCCGCGCCGGCGTCTACGACGGGGCCTATAAGGCGGTGGACCTGGCCCTGGACGGGGCCTAAGCCCGCTCGCGGCCGGCCCGTTCGGCGGGCCGGCAATCCAGGCGGGCCGGTCGTCCAGGCGCCCCGGCTTGCCGCTCTGGCGGCCCGGCGGCTATACTCCGCGCCATGTCGACCACCATTTTCTTCACGACCGTCTTCCTGGCCTTCCTGCCCATATCCGAGCTCCGCGGCGCCATACCCTACGCCGTGGCCCGCGGCCTGCCGCTCTGGCAGGCCGCCGCCCTCGCCGCCTTCTGCAACGCCCTCGTCGCGCCGGTCGCCTACCTCTTCTTAGACACCGCCCACCGGCTCTTCTATCGCTGGGGCTTCTACGCCCGGCTCTTCGACCGCTTCGTCGAGCGATCGCGCGCCAAGATCCATGCCCAGGTCGAGCGCTACGGCTACCTGGGCCTCCTCCTCTTCGTGGCCGTCCCCCTGCCCGTCACCGGCGCGTGGACCGGCACCTTGGGCGCCTGGATCCTCGGCTTAAGCCGCCGTAGGACCATGCTCGCGGTCGCCGGCGGCGTGGCGATATCCGCGACCATCGTGAGCCTGATCGTCGGCCTGGGCGCCGGCGCCCTGTCGATCTTCGTCAAGGAGCTCTAGGCCTCCCCATGCACCTGGACTACGAAGCCGAACTCAACCCCGAGCAGTACGAGGCCGTGACGACCATCGACGGCCCGGTGCTCATCATAGCCGGCGCCGGCTCGGGCAAGACCCGCGTCATCACCTTCCGCGCCGCCTACATGCTGGAGAAGGGCGTGCCCCAATCCGCCATCCTGGCCCTGACCTTCACCAACAAGGCGGCCAAGGAGATGGCCGAACGCGTGAAGCACGTCACCGGCAAGAAGCTCCAGAACCTCACGGTGAGCACCTTCCACTCCTTCGGCGTCAAGATACTCCGCAAGGAGATCCACCGCCTGGGCTGGCGGGAGAACTTCTCCATCTACGACGAGGTGGACCGGACCCAGCTCCTCAAGGACTGCGCCCGCGAGGTCGGCTTTAAGCCGGACGCCTTCGACCCGGCCAAGGCCGGCGTCGTCATCTCCGACGTCAAGACCGGCCGCCGCGCCTGGGAGAACGACGCCGACGGCTACGAGAAGGTCTTCCACGAGTACCAGGCCGCCCTCAAGGCCTACAACGCCGTCGACTTCGACGACCTCATCGGCCTGCCCATCAAGGCGCTCGAGCTCTACCCCGAGGCGCGCGAGGCCTACCGCGACCAGTACCGCTACATCATGATCGACGAGTTCCAGGACACCTCGCTGCAGCAGTACCGCCTGATGCGCCTCCTGTCGCGGGACAATATCTGCGTGGTGGGCGACGACGACCAGTCCATCTATTCCTGGCGCGGCGCCAATTATGAAAATATTATTAACTTCGAGAAAGATTGGCCCCATCGCAAGGAGATCACGCTCTACCGCAACTACCGCTCCACGAGCACCATCCTGGACGCGGCCAACGCCGTCATCCAGAACAACTCCAACCGCAAGCCCAAGGACCTGAAGAGCCCCCTGGAGGGCGGCGCGGCCATCGAGCTGCACGCGCCGGAGGACGAGCTCGCCGAGGGCGAGTTCATCGCCCGCTCCATCAAGGAGATGAAGCTCCGCGACCGCCTGCGCTACGACCAGTTCGGCGTGCTCATCCGCACCAACGCCCTGACCCGCCACCTGGAGGAGTCCTTCCTGGCGGCCCAGGTGCCCTACCGCGTGACCGGCGGCACGAGCTTCTTCCAGCGCAAGGAGATCAAGGACGTCATCTCCTACCTGCGCGTCATAGCCAACCCGGACGACGACGTCAACCTCATACGCATCGCCAACGTACCGCGCCGCGGCATCGGGCGCCGCTCCCTGGAGCTGTTGTCGGACGTGGCCAAGGCCCGGTCCTGCTCCATACGGCACGCCATGGAGGCCGTCCGCTCCGACCCCGCGATCGAGTTCCCCGAGCGCACCAGGCAGGACGTCGACTCCTTCCTGTCGCTCCTCGAGTTCTTCCGCGAGGAGTTCAAGGGCCGGCGGAACCTCTCGCTCAAGGTCCGCAAGCTCGTCGACACGATCGACTACTGGGGCTACCTCGTGTCGGAGAACCAGCACAGCGACAAGGCCGCCAAGTGGAAATTCCTCAACGTCGAGAGCCTCATCCAGGGCATCGACGTCTGGGAGAAGGACCCCGACAACCTCGACCCCACGCTCTACGCCTGGCTCAACCGGATCTCGCTCATCACCCGCGACGACCAGGACGAGGACGAGGGCGGCAAGGTCAACCTCATGACCATACACGCGGCCAAAGGCCTGGAGTACGAGGTCGTATACATCGCCGGTTGCGAGGACGGGATCATCCCGCACGCCCGCGCCCTGGAGGAGGGCGAAGGCAACCTGGAAGAGGAGCGCCGCCTCTTCTACGTGGCCATCACGCGCGCCAGGCGGCGCCTCCTCATCAGCTCCTGCCAAAGGCGGCGCCGCAACGCCATGCCCGTGGACTGCAATCCTTCGCCCTTCCTTTCGGAGATCCCCGAGGCCCTCGTCAGCTGGGTGGAGGAAGAGGCTCCCTTGAGCGAGGCGGATGCGGCCGACGCCTGGAGCCGCATGCACGCGATGTTCGGCGCCGAGGATACGAAGGCCGAGGCCTAACTTTTTTTAGGGCGCGTCGGCGCTGAAGCGCGCCGACCGGGCTCTACGCTTCTAGTCCTCGCGCCGCGAGCTCGCGCCGAGCTCGCGACGCTCCGGGCTATCCGCTCCGATCCCTCGCGCGTTTGCGCACGGGCGCGCCGGCTCCCGGGCGCGCCGCCCTCAATCCCGGATCAACATCCAGGTAAGCTCGTGCTTATTGTGCCACAGGCGGAGCACGCGCGAGCCGGGCACGGCGGCGAAGCGCTCGGTCGCGGCGCGGTCCCAGTCGGCGCCCTGCATCTTGATCGTGCAGATGAAGTTGCGCGCCAGGCCGGCATCCAGCCAGAGGCTCACCCAATCGTAGAGCGCCGGCGGGTAGCAGATGACGTCGGAGCACAGCCAATCCACCGGACCGAGCTCGGCCGGCTTGATGGTAAAGGCGTTATGCTTCATGAAGCTGACGCCGGGCATGGCCATGACCGCGTCGTCCAGGGGCGCCCGGTCTATCGCCACGACCTCGGCGCCCAGGCCCGCCAGGGCCCAGGTCCAGCCGCCGGGGCTCGCGCCGGCGTCGACGCAGCGGCTGCCGGGGCCGGGCATGGAGCCGGCCATGACCAGCGCCTCCCAGAGCTTGCGGTAGGCGCGGCTCGGCGGCCCCTCCTTGTCCTCGGCGAAGGCCAGCTCCCCGTTCGGCCACGGGCTCGTGCACGCGGCGCTGGCCAGGAGCGTGTGCTCGTCCAGGAGCGTAAAGGCGCCCATCGGCGCCTCGGGCAGGCCGAAGGGGAAGGCCTTCGGCTTGGACGGCAGCGGCGGCAGGGCCTCGGCGATCAGGGCCGTGCGCCGCGCCAGCTTGGCGGGGTAGGGCGCCCAGTTGCGTTGCATGCCGCGCAGGGCGGCGGCGGCCTCTTTAATCGAGCCGAACTCCAGCGTAAAGGGCTTTAGCCAGACGTTGCGCGCCCAGTAGACGGGGCGCGCCGGCCCCATGACCGTCAGGAGCTCGCCGTCCTGGCGGTAGGGCGCGGGAAGCTCGGAGCGCAGATGGCGCTCGAAGCCGGGCGCGGCGTGGTAGCAGGCGGCGTCTAGGTAACGAGGCTCTCCCGTCATATGAACTTATGCTCCCGAGCGGCCGTAAGGAGGCGCGCGTTCCAGTAGTTGCTCTCCATGTAGAGCGAGCGCGTAAAGCGCTCCTCGATCTTGCCCGAACGTTGCTGCAGGGCCTTGAACGCCCGCGATAAGACGGTTTGCCGGTCTACCGGCGGGTCTTCGAGCTCCTCCTCCATGCGGTAGCAGAGGTAGCAGTACAGGGCGCTATTCGGGCCGTGACGGCCGGCCTCCTCGCGCAGCATGGCGTATAGCGCGGCGGCATGCCGCCCGTCGCCGGTCGCCATGCCCAGGCAGAACGAGCGCAGCGCGGCCTCGAAGTCGGCGAGCGCCCGGTCGGCGTCACCGAAGCCGGCGCAGCGGCCCTCGTGCTCGGTGAAAAGGCTGTGCCAGGCCACGGCGTCGGCCGGCTGGAAGGCGCGGGCCGCGGCGCCGCCCGGCGGCGCGCCTTCCAAGACCCGCGCGGCGGCTAGGTAATCGCCGCGCAGGGCGGCGGCCTCGGCCAAGAAGGCCCTGGCCTCGCGGTCGTCGCCCAGGCTCCGCAGGACGAATTCCGCCTCGTCGCCCCGGGCCGCGTAGGCCAGGGCCCTGCCGCGCCAGGCGCTCGCCCGCTTCGCCTCGGCGTCCAGGCCGTAGCGCGTCGCCAAGCGCCCGATCGAGGCGCAGGCCTCGGCGCAGGCCTCGTAGGCCCCCAGCTCGAAGCGTATCCTGGCTTGGAAGAGGCGTATCGCGCAGAGGTAGTCCGCCAGGGCGCAGCGCGACGCGGCCTCCTCCGCCTCGCCGGCCAAGGCGGCGGCCTTTACCAGCGCCCCCGCCATGAATTCGACCACGGCGCGGCCGTAGGCGGCCAGCATGCGCTCGTAGCGGTCGCCGTAGGATTCGGCCAGCTCCTGCGCGTTGGAGAGGTAGTCGGCCGCCTCAGTCGCGCGCCCCGAGGCCAGCGTGGCCATGCCTATGAGCCGATGGGCCCGGAGCTGCAGCTTCCGAGCCTGGCCCGCCTCGAGGGCCAGGATGGCGACGCGGGCGCCTTTGCCGGCTCCATCCGCGTCGCCCCGCGCGTAGGCCAGCTCGCAGGCCGCCAAGCCGCGCGCCAACTCGCCGCCGACGGCGCGGAGCGCGGCCGCGGCGTCCTCGGCGGCCGCCGGGTCGCGCCGCCTTAGGGCCGACCAGAAGCCGTGGGCCGCGCCGAGCTCCGCGCCCAGGCTCGAGGCCTCCAGGGCGGGGGCCTCGGCGCGGCTTCCTAGGCTGTCGTTAAAGACGCAATCGTAGGCCAGCGAGCGATCGGATCCCTCCCCCAGGCGCTTAAGGAGCGCCCCGTTCGGGTAGAGCTCGCCTCGGCGATAGAGCGAAAGCAGGTACGCGTCGATGGCGCGGTCCAGGGCGGGCAGGAGCTCGGCCGCCGCGGCGCGCAGCTCCCCGGCCGCCAACGGCCGCAGCACGGATCCCCGGGCTTCCTCCAGGAAGCCGGCGCGGGCGAGCAGCTCGGAGAGCGCGCGGGACCCGGCTTCGCCGAGGCCGAGCGAGGCGAAGAGCTCGTCCAGGCGTTTCTCGTCCAGGAAACCCTCGCAGGCCAGCGCTACGTAGAGATAGAGGGCCGCCTCCTTGGGTAGCAGGCCGAGCAAGGCTTCGTCGCCCTCCGCGTGGGCGCGGCCCGGCCGCTGTCGCCCGGCCAGCCTGGCGATCCTAACCCCTATGGGGCCGCGGGCGGGATAGTCGCCCTCGCCGAGCGCGGCGCCGAGCGCCTCTTCGAAGGCCGCGCGCTCCGGGGCCTCCACCGAAAGGGTTCGGCGATGGCGCCCGAGCCATTCGTCCGGCGTTTCGCCCGGGCTAATCGCGAGGTAGCGCTCGCTCCCGATGCCCTCGCGGAGGCGCTTCGCGATGAGCCGCCTGGCCCCCTCGCCGAATAGCTTCGGCGCGTCGCAGATAAGGACGGCGCCCCGCTCGGATAGGGCGTCTAGGATGCGCTCCAGGGCGCGGGCGCAGGCCGCGGCGCGTTGGCCGTCGAGCGCGTCCGAGTATACGCTCGCGGCGAACTGCGCCAGGGCGTTGCCCTCGAGCGCCGCGTCCCCGTCGGCTTCGTTCCCCGGCTCGGCGAGGCTCGCATACGGGCCGAGGGCCTCGACCAGGGGGGAGAAGGTCCGCATGGCGGAAGGGTAGGCCCGGAGCGGCACGACCGGCCTAGGATCGAGCCGCCGCGCGGCCTCGGCGGCCAGGGCCGAGAGCATGCGGGTCGGCCGATAGCCCTCTAGGCTCACGAGGCGTCCTTCGGACTCGAGCGCCTCGCCCAGTCGCTCCCATGTCGGGTCGGGGGAGCGCGCCGGCTCGAAAAACGCGCCGACCTGCGCCCCGCCGATCGCGGAGCGATGGACGGCCTCGTACCAGGGCGAGCCGTCGGCCGCCGGCCTCAGGTATTCGCGCAGGAAGGCGCGGAGCTCATCGCTCAGGAGGCAGGCCATGCCCTTGAACGAAGCGAGCCGCAATCCGGCCATGGCCAAGGCGGCGTCCTCGGGCGAGTCGGCCCGGCACATGCATACTAAGGCGCCTACGGCGAAGCCGCGCGCGCCGCGGACGATATCCTGGGCGCAGGCCGCCGCCTCGGCTATGAGGAAGCGGCTGAACGGGCCGTCATCCCTGAACGCGGCGGCTATGGGATGGGCCTTAGGCGAGACCTCGCCGCCGAAGCGCTCGAAACAGCCGCGCAGCTCGTCGTGGAGGGCGGCGAGCTCGGCCGGCCGTAGGACGTCGAGCTGCGGAAAATAGTCGATGTAAACGGCGCAGTAGATCATGGCGGCTCCCGGCATCCGGCGTGCTCAGGCTAGTATAGCTCATGCCCCGGCCTCGGCGAAAGTAGCGGGGGCGCTTTTCTCTTGACGGTATTTTTTTGGCCGTGCTACAATTGCGCGCAAGGGGTAGGCGCGTCCTCCCGGTATGCCGCCGAGCAATCGTTCTTCATAAGGATGCCCATGACCGTGAGTTCTTTTACCCTGATGCTTGAATCGGCTTGGCCCGCCCGGCTCCTGAGCTTGGCGATCGCGGCCGCGCTGTTCGCGTACCTGCGGCGTAAAGACACCGAGGGGCAGTTCAGCCTCTACCTGGCCGCGCTCGCCTTCCTATTCGTCCGTGATACCGTCCTTGCGCTCTTTCCGCTCGACGGACTTATGGTCGTCTCGGACATCCTGCACTATTGCTTCGCCCTGTTCATCTTCATATATCCGTATAAGGCCGCGCGGCTCGTCCTGCTGCCCGCCCTAGTCCTGAACCTAGCCCTGGCGGCGCTCTTCGCCGCGGACAGCGCGCTGGGCTTCCTCGGGCCCTTGCCCGAACGCGTCGTCGCCCTGGCGCTCCCCGTTAACGCGATCCTGATCGGCCTCGTCGCCTTCCTGCGCCGCAAGGAGGGTGCCGGCAGGCAGATCCCGGGCATGATCTGGCCTTTCGCCGCGGCGCTCCTCCTGGGCTACGGCGCGTCCGTCGTCGCCTTCGGCTACGCGGCGCCGGCCGTCGAGCGCCTGGCGGTGCCGCTTTCGTATGCCTGGCTCCTCATGGCGGCCCTGGCCGCCCTCGAGCAGCACGATAGGCAGCTGCTCTCGGCGGTAGCCTATTACGAGGGCTCGATCGACTCGCTATATAACCTCCTCCTCGGCACCGGCAGCGCCTTGAAGGGTGAATTCACGACCGAGGAGCTCTTAAAGAGCATGAACGAGGCCATCGCCGCCGAGACCGGCGCCGACGGCGGCGTCATCTTCCTGGTGGACGAGTTCGACGACCTCATCGTCTGCAAGTCCTACGTCGGTTCGTATCCGCCGCCGGTGTCCCTGCCCGAGAGCCTCCCGCGCAAGCAGAACCGCGTCGAGACCTTCATGAAGCATATCCAGTTCCGGTTGGGCGAGGGCGTCTTCGGCGACGTGGCCAAGACCGGTCGCAACGTCTTCATACCCGACGTGGCCAAGGATCCGCGCATCGTGATCAACGGCGAGGAGGATTTCCTAAGGATCTCGTCCTTCATGGCCGCGCCCCTCATGGTGGGCGATAAGATCATCGGCCTGGTCTCGGTGGTCCGCAAGGACGCGGCGCGTCCCTTCGAAGAGGCGGACTTCGACCGCCTTAAGCTCTTGGCGAACTTCGGCACCCTGTCGGTCTCGAGCTTCTTCTCCTACCTGGAGGCCCGGGAGCGTAGCGGCCTGGAGCAGTCGGCCGACATCGCCGCCGACATCCAGCGGAGCATCATACCCAAGAAGGTGCCGCAGTTCCCCGGCCTGGGGCTCGGCGCCTTCAGCCTGCCCGCCCGCGGCGTCTCGGGCGACTACTTCGACGTCATCCGGACCCGGCCCGACCGCGTCGTGTGCATCGTGGGCGACGTGGCGGGCAAGGGCGTCTCGGCTGCCCTCATCATGGTGATGATCAGGGCCATCCTGCACTTGGTCACCAACACGAACAAAGACATCGCGACGGTGCTCAACTGGGTGAACAAGGGCATCACCGGCAAGATCGACCTCGATCATTACGCCACCCTGGCCGTGATCGCGGCGGATACGCGGACCGGCGAGGTCGAATACGCCAACGCGGCGCACCAGCCGGTGCTCGTCTTCCGGCGCTCGAGCGGCGCCGTGGAGACCCTCGACCTGAAGAGCCTGCCCATCGGCGTCGAGCGCGCCACCGAGTACGGCCGCAAGGCCCTGCGGCTCGCCGCGGGGGACCTCGTCGTCATGTATACCGACGGCATCGTGGAGGCCATGAACGAGCAAGGCAAGCAGTACGGCCGCAAGGGCCTGGCGCAGGTGGTGGAGAGGCACCGCGACCTGCCGGCCAAGGAGATAGCGGCCAAGATCAAGGGCGACCTGGCGGCCTTCGTCGGTTCGGTCCGGCAGCACGACGACCAGACGGTGGTCGTGCTGAAGATGTCGCAATAGCGGGGGAGGAACGCGCAGATGGAGCTCAAGATCCGGAAGAGCGGCGATAACTACATCATAGACGTCAACGGCGAGATGGATCTCTACAACTCGTACAAGCTCAAGGAGCTGGTTATGAAGATGCTCGAGAAGAAGGTCGAGCGCTTCATCATCAACCTGGAGAACGTGGACTATATAGACTCCAGCGGCATCGGCGCCCTGATCTACATCTGCTCCACGATCAAGAAGATGAGCTTCAAGCTGATCATCACCAACATCCACGGTTCGGTAAAGAAGGTCATCGAGCTTACCAAACTCATGGGTTACTTCCCGATAACGAACAGCATCGAGGAAGCCATCCAGCAGATGGAAGACTAAGGGGGAGGAACCATGGCGAACGACACCACCTACCTGAGCGAGATCCATGAGATCCGCGTGGACGAGAACAGCCCCCTCTTCGATAAGACCGGCCTCCTCTATAAGGAGTTCCCCTCCGACTACCGGCAGATCCGCTACTTCACCCTGCTCATCGTGCAGTCCGCACCCTTGGAGATCAAGGAGATCAACCTGCTCGAGCAGCAGATCAGCGAGGTGATCAAGAACGCGGTCAAGCACGGCAACCGCTGCAAGCCCGAGAAGAAGGTACGCGTCTGGTACTCGTTCGACTCGAGCCACGCGCAGCTCATCGTGCAGGACGAGGGCGAGGGCTTCAAGGACCTGGAGAAGTGGAACGAGTTCAACCGCAAGCGCCTGGAGATCCTGTCAAAGCAGGATTACGAGGGCCTGGCGGACTACGTGTCCTTCAGGACGCAGAAGAGCGACGATAACGACGGCGGCAACGCGCTGTTCGCCGCCCTCGAATACTGGAACGGCGGCTTCGTCTACAACAACAAGCGCAACGCCGTCGCCATGCTCAAGAAATTCCCGCAGAAGAAGCACGCCATAGGCTAAGGACGCGTCCCTAAGGACCGGCCTAAGGCCGCAGGATGCGTATGCCCTCTATGGATCGGCCGTCCTCGTCGGTGAACGGCCGCCCGTAGAGGTACTCGAAGAGGAAGCGGAAATCCTCCGGCGCCATGGCGTCGAATTCGATGCCGAAGCAGCCCTCGCGCCGGTCGACGTAATGGCTCCGGACCGCTCCCGAGGCCTCCACCTTGCGGCGCTTCGCCGTCATGCTTACGCTCACCCGCATGCCTTCCTTGAGCGCGCGTATGAGCTTCTCGTCGCGGCAGGCGAATAGTATGCCGCCGGCCGAGACGTCCAGCACCTCGGTCGCGTATTCCTCGCTCAGGGTCGGCGCGCCCTTGAAATAGCCGTGGAGCTTGAGGGACCAAGCCAGCGAGCGCGCGAAGGCCCAGTAGGTCTCGACGGTACGCAGATCGAAGGGCGGCATGCCTTGCTGGCGGTTGACCAGGCTTACGTGGCCTATGGCGTAGTCTTGGAATAGGATGGGCACGAGGATCTCGGCCAGCACGCCCTGGCCTCTCCGCGAACGCTCGACGCGCGCCACCTCGTCCAGCGCGAAGTCCCTATCCAAGCCCCCCTCCATGAAATAGGCGCAGAAATCTTCCTTGGTCAGTATGGTCCGCTCCGAGAAGGGGTCGGTCATGGGGATGCCCGCCATGGCGCTGGGCAAGAAGAAGATCCGCCCCGTAGAGCTCGCCAGGACCTCGACCGGGCCCTCGGGCTTACGGCCCTTGTACATGACGACGCCGCGCTCGGAGGCGCTCCCGGCGGCCTTGCGCTCGAACTGGGCCATCAGCTCGCGGAGGTCCGCCGGATCGAAGCCGGGGGCGAGGTAATCGTCGCCCGCGGCGACGTAGCCGCGGCTCTGGGGGAAGTCCAGGTCGTAGCGCTCGCCGGCGAAGGCGAAGGAGACGCTGAGGTCGCCGGGCGGGGGCAGCCGCGCGAAGCGGCGCGAGAGGTTCTTGTAGAGCGCGTCGGGCATGCTGACCGAGACGAGGCGCTCGCCGGGCTCCACGACGCGAGATTTAAAGGCTATGGTCTGTCCGCGGACGTTATAGCGGAAGTCCAGGGCCTTGCCTTTTTGCAAGAGGGCCAAGGGCGCATCGTGGGATAGCCGTAGGAGGCCCTTGTCGACGGCCGCGATGCGCACGGTCCATTCGGCGTTGCCGGTCGTCATGATGATCTCGGCCTTCTCGCGCATGGCCGCGGTGAGGAGGAATTCCCGTTCGACGTTCTTTACCAAGGATGCCATATGCGCCTAAGTATGCGATGGGACGCCTTAAAAATCCAGCGGCGGCCGCCAAGGCCCGGCCCGTTCCCCGTCGCCGTCCCCGTCTCCGAAGCGCACCCGGGGCTCCTCCAGCTCGACGAACTCGACGCGCCAGGCTCCCTGCTCGTCCGGGAAGAGGGCGGCCCGCCCGGCGCGCGACGGCCCGTCGCCCAGGAGCCTGAACGACACGAAGAGCCCGCCGTTCCGCTCGATCGGCGGGGCGAAGCGTAGGCCGCCGCCCTTGCCCGGGAGCTCCTCGCCCTGCGCCGCCGCGGCGAGGGCCGCCCCGAAGGGCGAGAAGGCGTCCCGCTCCAGGCGCCCCGCCCGGAGGCCTTCGGCCAAGAGCTCGAAGGCCGAGAGCCGCGGGTCGATCCCGGGAGCCGCCAACGGGCCGAGCTCGTAATCGCCCGCGGCGACCG
>ERZ1066115.200-NODE-200-length-19431-cov-20.645489_pt1 | contig 19431 bp, 20 predicted proteins | sample MGYA00382762_ERZ1066115 | MGnify/ENA primary metagenome ERZ1066115 (study PRJEB33369, sample SAMEA5778345) | biofilm metagenome | biome: Industrial cooling water; feature: Water cooling tower basin; material: Biofilm | place: United Arab Emirates | collected... | reverse complement strand
CCTGCTTCCCCGCAAGGGCGGGGAAGCTTGGGTCAGCTTAGTGGTTGCTGGCGGAGGCGGCGCCGTAACCGGTCTGTGCACGCACATACTGGTCTTCGTAGGCTTCGATTTCCTGCTTGGCACGGGCGCTGGCGTCGGCCTTGGACATGATGTAGGCCATCAGGAAGGCGATCGGCATGGCGAACAGGGCCGGCTGGGTGTAGGGGAACAGCGCGGCCTTGTTGCCGAGCACGTCGACCCACACCGACTTCGAGAAGAGCACGAAGCAGACAGCGGAGATCAGGCCGGAGTAACCGCCCCACAGCGCGCCCTTGGTGGTCAGGCCCTTCCAGTACATGGAGAGGATCAGCACCGGGAAGTTGGCTGCAGCGGCAACGCCGAAGGCCAGACCGACCATGAACGCGATGTTCATCTTCTCGAACAGGATGCCGAGAACGATTGCGACAAAGCCCAGGCAGATCGTGGCGATCTTGGAGACGCGGATTTCGGTGGCTTCGGAAGCCTGGCCCTTCATGATCACGCGAGCGTAGATGTCGTGCGAGATCGCGGAGGCGCCAGCCAGGGCGAGACCGGAAACCACGGCCAGGATGGTGGCGAAGGCCACGGCTGCCAGGAAGCCGAGCAACATGTTGCCGCCGACGGCCTTGGCCAGGTGCATGGCAACCATGTTGCCGCCGCCGATCAGCTTGCCGCCGATGGTGCCGCCTTCGAAGAACTCCGGATTCTGGCCGACGATCAGGATGCCGCAGAGACCCATCAGGAAGATCACGTTGAAGAAGTAGGCGACGAAACCGGAGGCGTAGAGCACGGACTTGCGGGCTTCCTTGGCGTCGGTGACGGTGAAGAAGCGCATCAGGATGTGCGGCAGGCCGGCGGTACCGAACATCAGGCCGAGGCCCAGGGAGATCGCGGTGACCGGATCCTTGAGCAGGGCGCCCGGGTACATCAGCTTGTCGCCCAGCTTATGGACGGCGGTAGCCTTTTCCAGCAGGTTGGTGAAGGAGAAGCCGAACTCGCTCATCGCCAGGAACATCACCAGCGTGCCGCCGGAGAGCAGCATCACTGCCTTGATGATCTGCACCCAGGTGGTGGCCACCATGCCGCCGAAGGTCACATAGACCATCATCAGCAGGCCGACGACGAAGATCGCGGTGTTGTACTCAAGGCCGAAGAGCAGCTTGATCAGCTGGCCGGCACCGACCATCTGCGCGATCAGGTAGAAGCAGACGACGGTCAGCGACGAAATCGCGGCCATCGTGCGCACCTTGCCCTGGTCGAGGCGGTAGGCGGTGATGTCGGAGAAGGTGAACTTGCCGAGGTTGCGCAGACGTTCAGCCATCAGGAACAGGATGATCGGCCAGCCGGCGAAGAAGCACAGCATGTAGATGTAGCCGTCGTAGCCCTGGGTGTAGACCATCGCGGTCAGACCGAGCAGCGTGGCGGCAGACATGTAGTCGCCGGCAATCGCCAGACCGTTCTGGAAACCGGTGATGCCGCCGCCGGCGGTATAGAAGTCGGAGGTCGACTTGGTCCGCGACGCAGCCCAGTAGGTGATCCCCATCGTCATCGCGACGAAGATGCAGAACATGATGATCGCGTGCCAGTTGGTCGCCTGCTTTTCCGTCTGGGCGACGGCATCAGCGGCAATGGCCAGCGTGGACAGGCTGAGCAGGCTCAGCGTGGTAATCAGTTTGCGCATTACTGGTTCTCCTTCCAGGCTTCCTTGACGATTTCCTGCGTCAGGGCGTCGAATTCGGTGTTGGCGCGCTTGACGTAAACGGCAGTCAGCACCCAGAAGAAAATGAACATGAACAATTCCACGGTCACGCCGACGGTCAGCTTCGAGCCTTCGCTCAGCGGTTGGCCGAGGGACAGCGGATTGAAGGCAACCACCATGACAAAACCGTAGAACATGACCAGAACAACCGCCGCCAAGGTCCAGGCAAAGCGGCCACGGCGGGCCACCAGCTCCTGGAATTTGGGATTGGCGCGCATGCGCTCATACATCGCACTGCTCATCGCTGGATCTCCTTGTTGATATTTAATTAATAATTACGGAAGCGATTAAACGAACCGCTTTCGCGATTATATCTTATAGAAGACCGTAGAATTCCATTTTTTAACTACATAACGAAATCAGAGAGAACAGCCCATGAGTACGGTCGACCTCGCCGTGGATGGCGAAATTGCCACCCTGACCCTGAACAACCCCGGCAAGCTCAATGCCATCAACCTGGCCATGTGGCAGCAAATCAGCGCGCATTTGCGGCAGGTTTCGGCCAGCCCGCAGATACGTTGCCTGATCATTCGCGGGGCAGGAGATGAGGCGTTTGCCGCCGGTGGCGACCTGGAGGAATTCGTGACCGGGCGGGCCACGCTGGCGCAGGCGCTGCATTACCACGGCCAGGTGGCGGAAGCGCTGAACGCGATTGCCGATTGCCCGCATCCGACCTTGGCGATGATCCATGGTGCCTGTGTCGGCGGTGGCCTGGAAATCGCCGGTGCCTGCGACCTGCGCCTGTGCAGCGAAGCTTCACGCTTCGGGGCGCCGATCAATCGCCTGGGGTTCTCGATGTATCCGGGAGAGATGGAGGGCCTGCTGCGTCTGGTCGGCGCCGCCGTGCTCAAGGAAATACTCCTTGAGGGGCGGATCATGGGCGCACGCGAGGCTTACGAAAAAGGCCTGGTCAATCGCGTGCTGCCGGATGCGCAGCTGGCGGACGAAGTGGCCGCCACCGCCCGGCGAATTGCTGCGGGGGCGCCCCTGGTCGCTGGCTGGCACAAGCAATGGATTCGTCGCCTGGAAAATGGGCAGCCCTTGAGCGACGCCGAAAAGGCAGCGTCCTTTGCCTTTCTGGAAACCGAGGACTACCGCGAGGGGCTCGCTGCCTTCCTGGAAAAGCGCAAGCCGCAGTTCAAGGCGCGTTGATCAACTGCCAAAAACGGTGTGCAGCATCTTCGCCGAAAGCAGGATCAGGACGCCGGCGAAGATCTTTTTCAGCGTTGCGACCGGCAGGCGGTGCGCCAGCCGGGCACCGAGCGGTGCCGTGAAGGTCGAGACGGCGCTGATCAGGACCAGTGCCGGCAGGTAAACGTAGCCGACCGACCACTCCGGCAGGCCGCTGGTGCTCCAGCCGTTGATCAGGTAGCCGGTGGCGCCGGCGACGGCAATCGGCAGGCCGATCGCGGCCGAGGTGCCAATCGCGTTCTGCATCTTGACGTTGCACCAGGTCATGAACGGCACCGACAGCGAACCACCGCCGATGGCGACCAGTGCCGAAATCACGCCGATTCCGGTGCCCACGGCGGTCAAGCCGCCGCTCCCGGGTAGTTCGCGCGAGGGCTTGGGCTTGACGTTGAGGATCATCTGCAGCGAGACGTAAGCCATGAAGCAGCCAAAGAAAATCGCCAGGGGCCGGGTCGGCGCGGCGGCGGCGACAAAGGTGCCGGCGAAGGTGCCAAGCAGGACGCCCGGCGTGATCCCCTTGACGATGTCCCAGCGGACCGCGCCATGCGCATGGTGGGCGCGCAAACTGGACAGCGAGGTCAGGACGATGGCTGCCATCGAGGTGCCTAGTGCCAGGTGCACCATGTGCTCGCGGGGGAAGGCCTGGGCGGCGAACATCGTGGTCAGTATCGGGACCATGATCCCGCCGCCGCCGACGCCCAGCAGTCCGGCAAAAAAACCGACAAAGGCGCCAAGTGCGAGATAGGCCAGCAGCCATTCGATGGACATGTGTTTAATCCTTGCAGTGCGTCAGGCCGAGCAGCTGCCCGGTGATGAAATCCCATTCGGCGGAACTGACCGGGGTGATCGACAGGCGGTTGCCGCGAGCCAGCAGCGGCATGGCTGCCAGTTCGGGGTGGCGGCGCAGTTCGCCGAGCGGCAGCAGCCGGGTTTTGCGGACGAAGGCGACGTCGCGGAGCAGCCAGCGCGGCTGGTCGCGGGTCGATTTTGCATCGTAATACGGGTTGACCGTGGAAAACTGGGTTTCGTCGGGGTAGGGTTCGGAAGCGATCCGGCCAATGCCGGCTATTCCTGGCTCGGCGCAACTGGCGTGGTAGAAGAATGCGAGATCGCCAAGTTGCATCGCGTCGCGCATGAAGTTGCGCGCCTGGTAATTGCGCACGCCAAACCACGGGACTTGTCCGAGGCGCTCCAGATCGTCGATCGAAACCTCGGTCGGTTCGGATTTCATCAGCCAGTAGTTCAGCGTCGGCTCCCAATAGGAAACGGGCGGCAGACACGCTGCCGCCCGTTGTCGATTTGCCCCCGCGAGTGCCGTCAGGCCGGCATCCTGAACCTGAGTTCAGAGTGGTTGCTTTCCTCCCGCATCAGGTGCACCCGGCTAGGGGTGCTCACAACAGCGGTTTCAACGGTCCGCAACCGATGCCAATTAGCATTGGTTCAAGGAATCTATGGCCTTAACAAACACCGCAGGGAACCCGGTGGTCGGCATCCGGGCTGCTCCGAGGGGTTCAATAACCGTGGTTCGGAGCGGATGCCAGCACGGCGTCAAGCCGTGCTCCCATGTCGGTAATTCTACGCTTCGTGTCGGCGCTGACAACCGTTCCCTTGGCTTTGGCGGCGGCAAGATGTTCGTGGGCGATATTCAGGGCGGCCATGACCGCGACGCGCTCGGCGATCGAGTTCTTGGTCCGCTGCGCGATGTCGCGCATCTTGTCATCCACCAGGCCGACCGCTTCCTGCAGGGCTTCGCGCTCGTCGGCGGAGCAGGCAACGCGATACTCGCGGCCAAGTATCTTGACGTCGAGGTAGTTTGCCTCGCCAGCCATCAGAGATCCTCGGGCAGTTTGTCGATCAGGCCTTCAAGACGCTGGCGTGCGGCCGTCATCGTCTGTTGCAGGCGTAGTTTTTCAGCCTCCGCTGCGGCCAGCTGGCTGCGCAGGGATTCGTTCTCGGCACGCAATTGGGTGACCACTGCGATGACCTTGTTTACTTTGGCTTCGAGAGCTTCGATTTCAGTATCCATGGCGCGAACTATAGGGGTGAAAACATCATTGAGTCAAGGACTAAGCCTCTAATCTCAAAGTGCTTTATGCAAATCGCGGCGTAACTTTGCGATGATCGGGCACATCCCGGGGGTAGAATGCCGCCCGCCCGCATGCTGATTGAACCGATGCACCGGGATACGGTCGACCGCCGCTAGCGGCGAAAATTCGCCCCGGATTCACCCGGCGGGATGACCCCGCTGCTTTACCTGGAGTTGTTGGCAGATGGTGCTCAGCCACGAAGAACGGATGCAGAAAAAAAAGGTGGTGGTCGATGAGAAAATCGCCGCTGCCCAGCTTGAACGCGGTGTCTTGCTGGTCAATACCGGCAACGGCAAGGGCAAGTCGTCGGCGGCTTTCGGGGTCGTCGCCCGGGCCCTCGGGCACGGACTGCAAGTGGCCGTGGTCCAGTTCGTCAAGGGGCGCTCGGATACCGGCGAGGAAGCTTTCTTTCGCCAGCAGCCAGGGGTTCGTTGGCATGTCGGCGGCGAGGGCTTCACCTGGGAAACCCAGGACAAGGAAAAGGATGCGCGTGCCGCACAAGCTGCCTGGGCGCAGGCCTGCAGCTATCTGGCCGACCCCGCAATCGGCCTGGTGGTGCTCGACGAACTGACCTATGCCTTCAAATATGGCTGGCTCGAACTCGATGCCGTGCTGTCCGCGCTGGCGGCCCGCCCGCCGGCCCAGCACGTGGTGATTACCGGTCGGGCCGCACCCGACGCGCTGCGCGCCGCTGCCGATACGGTCAGCGACATCGGTAACGAAAAGCATGCCTTCAAGGCCGGGGTCAAGGCGATGCCCGGTCTCGACTACTGATTTATTCTTCGCAAAGAACATGTCTGCCTGTCCTGCATTGATGATTGCTGCTCCGGCCTCCGGCCAGGGCAAAACCACAGTCACCGCCGCCCTGGCCCGTTTGCATGCCCGCCAGGGGCGGCGAGTCACGGTCTTCAAGTGTGGTCCCGATTTTCTCGATCCGCAGATTCATGCCTTTGCCAGTGGTCGACCGTGTCAGAACCTCGATTTCGGCATGTGCGGGGAAGATGATGCCCGTTGGCGTCTGGCGCGGGCTGCTGCCGATTCCGATCTGATCCTGATCGAGGGGGTGATGGGCCTGTTCGACGGGACGCCATCGGCCGCCGATATTGCCGAGCGTTTCGGAATTCCGGTGCTGGCCCTGATTGACGCCGGCAAGATGGCACAGACTTTCGGCGCGCTGGCGCACGGGCTGGCCAGCTATCGCCCCGGCCTGCCCTTTGCCGGCGTGCTCGCCAATCGGGTGGCTAGTCCGCGCCACGGTGACATGCTGCGCAGCAGCCTGCCGCAGGGCATGGGCTGGTTCGGCGCCCTGCCGAAGAACGGCGACAGCCTGCCCGAGCGACACCTCGGCTTGTTGCAGGCGGCAGAGATCGACGATCTGGGGCTGCGCCTCGACAAGCTGGCCGATGCCTTGGCGGCGACCGCCGCCGTCGACCTGCCGGTTCCCGTCGCGTTCCCTCCGGTCGCGCCACCGGCGATTCCCCGGCTGCTTGCCGGGCGGCGGATTGCGGTTGCCCGCGACGCCGCCTACGGCTTTGCTTATCCGGCCAATCTCGAAACCCTGGCGCAACTGGGGGCCGAACTCAGCTACTTCTCGCCGCTGGCCGGCGATGAGCTGCCCGCCTGCGACGCGGTCTGGCTGCCTGGTGGCTATCCCGAGCTGCATGCGGCAGAACTGGCGGCCCGGCGCCCCCTGTGGCAGGCGCTGGCAGCCCACGTCGCGGCCGGCAAGCCCCTGCTTGCCGAGTGCGGCGGGATGATGAGCCTGTTCGAAGAAATCGTGGACAAGGAAGGCTGCACTCATCGTCTGGCCGGGCTGCTGCCGGGCCGGGCGGTGATGCAGTCGCGGCTCAGCGCACTGGGCACCCAGTTTGCTGATCTGCCGGAAGGGCAGTTGTCCGGGCACACCTTCCATTACTCGCGCAGCGACAGCGAGCTGTCACCCTTGCTGCGGGCAAGCAAACAAAACGGTGAGCCCGGCGAGGCTATTTACCGACAGCAGCGACTCACCGCCTCCTATGTGCACTTTTATTTCCCGTCGTCGCCGGAAGCCACCGCCAAGCTGTTTCAATAGTTAGTTTTTTTCGAAATAAAACCAATTAAAAATCATGTTTTATCGACGGGGCCAGAGGGTTAAACTCCGCCCTGTCAAATTCATCCTCAGGAGGGACACATGAAAAACTTCGCATTGATGGCTGCCGCGCTGCTGCTCGGTGCCACGCTCAGCATTGGCGATGCCGAGGCTGCCAAGCGTTTCGGCGGTGGTTCATCGACCGGCATGCAGCGCCAGTCGGTGGCTCCAACCAAGTCGCCCACTGCCACCCCGGCGCAAACGCCGCAGGCTGCACCCAGCCCGGCCCACCAGCAAGCGGCGGCACCGGCTGCCGCACCGCAGGCCCAGCCCAAGCGTTCGTGGATGGGGCCGCTGGCCGGCCTCGCCGCCGGTCTCGGCCTGGCAGCACTGGCCTCGCATTTCGGTTTCGGCGAGCAACTGGCCAACATGATGATGATCGGCTTGCTGGTGATGGTGGTGCTCGCCGTGATCGGCTTCATCGTGCGCAAAAAGGCGGCTGCACAGGCTCCGGCCAGCAATCTTCAGTATGCAGGCATCGGCTCTGGTTACGAGCGTCCGGCGCCGTTGATGCCGGCCGAGCCGCTGGCGGGTGGTAGTGCTGCGCCGCAGGCTGCGCCGGTGTACCCGGCTGGTTTTGACGCAGAGGGTTTTGTGCGCAATGCCAAGGTCAACTTCATCCGTTTGCAGGCAGCCAACGATAGCGGCAACCTTGACGACCTTCGTGAATTCACCTCGCCCGAGATGTTTGCCGAGATCAAGTTGCAGATGGGTGAGCGCGCTCAGGGCAAGCAGGAGACCGATGTCACCCAGCTCAACGCCGAAGTCCTGGATGTCGCCGACGAGGGCCTGCGCTACGTGGTCAGCGTCCGCTTCCATGGCCTGATCCGCGAGGACGGTGGTGCGCCTGAGGCATTTGATGAAGTCTGGCACATGACCAAACCGACCGACGGCAGTCGTGGCTGGGTGGTCGCCGGGATTCAGCAGGTCAATTAAGTGCGCTGAATGCTAGGGAGAAACCGGCAGCCAGTCTGCCGGTTTTTTTCGTCGATGCAGCAGGAACAGCGGCGCGCTAGAATCAGCGGATACTGATCTCGCCGAGCGCTTGTCGATGCTGAAAATTGCTTTTCTCAGGAATCTTTTCCTGAGCGTGCTGGTGTTGCTGGCTGCGCTGGTGGCCTACATCCATTTCGCGGTTTTCCCGGCCTTTAATCAGCTATTGGTTGCCAATACCGAAAATGAGGCCGAGCGGGTGGCGACGCATCTGGCCGGCTTGTTGCTAGGCGAGAAACAAGTGCTGAATCGCGAAGTCCTGGCCGCCGATCCGCATTTCTCGGGGCAGATGAACAATCTGCGCGCGCAACTGGGGCTCTGGAAGTTGCGCCTTTTCGACCCGGAAGGCGAGATGATCTTTTCGACCAAGCCAGAGGAAATCGGCCGGCGGATCGCCGAGCCCTATTTTTTCCAGCAGGTTGCCCAGGGGCGCCCCTGGAGCAAGCTTGAGCAGAAAGGCGGCAAGTCGGCGGAAGGCGAAAACCTGAGCCTGTCGATTGTCGAAACCTATATTCCGCTGATGCGCGAAGGTCGCTTCATCGGTGCTTTCGAGGTCTATTACGATGTCACTCAACGGGCGGCCGACCTCAATCAGCTGATTCGCCAGTCGGCGTTGATCATCGTGCTTGCCTTCATCGCTTTGCTGGTGGTGTTGTTCCTGTTGCTGCGGCGGGCTGCCCGTGCGCTGGCCGAACGTGAAGCGGCCAGCCGTACCATCGAGCAGCTCGGGCAGCAGCGGGCACAAATGCTGACCGCTCTCGGCGAAGGTGTTTATGGCGTCGACCCGGCTGGCAAAACCACCTTCATCAACCCGGCGGCCTTGCGCATGCTGCAATTGCAGGAGGGCGACGCGATCGGGCATTCGCTGCATCACCTGAGCCATGCCCGCCATGCCGATGGCAGCGATTATCCGGAGTCGGCGTGTCCGATCGTGCACACCATGCGCGATGGCGAGACCCGACATGTCGATCAGGATGTTTTCTGGCGCCGGGATGGCAGCAGTTTCCCGGTCGAGTACACCAGTACCCCCTTGCCCGGGGCAGCGGGTGGAATTGCCGGGGCGGTGGTGGTCTTTCGTGACATCAGCGAACGGCGGGCTACCGAAATGGCCCGGCAGGCCGCTGCCGAGGCGGCCGAGCAGGCGAGTCTGGCCAAGTCGATGTTTCTCGCCAACATGAGCCATGAAATCCGCACCCCGCTCAATGCCGTGATCGGCATGGGCTCGCTGCTCGAGGATACGCCGCTGGATCCGACTCAGCGCGAATATGTCCAGACCGTGCGGACCAGTTCGGAGTCGCTGCTGGTGTTGATCAACGACATTCTCGATTACTCCAAGATCGAGGCCGGTCACCTGGAACTGGAGTCGCATCCCTTCGATCTCTACGAGTGCATCGACAGCGCACTCGATCTGGTCTCCCTGCGCGCAGCGGAAAAAGGACTGGAGTTGGTGCACGATTTCAATCCGGCCCTGCCCCGGACGTTGCGCGGCGACATTACCCGGCTGCGGCAGATCCTGGTCAATTTGCTGGGCAATGCAGTCAAATTTACCGAGCAGGGTCAGGTCGTGGTCCGCGTCGAGGTGCTTGCCGGCGAGGCCGGACAGACGATAGGCGAAGGGCGGCCGGTCAGTCTGCGCTTCAGTGTCCGCGATACGGGCATCGGCATTCCGCCGGAAAAAATCGACCGCTTGTTCAAATCCTTCAGCCAGGTCGATGCCTCGACCACCCGCCGTTTTGGCGGGACCGGGCTGGGGCTGGCGATCAGCAAGCGGCTCAGCGAATTGATGGGGGGCGGGATCAGCGTCGAGAGCAGCGGCCAACCGGGGGCTGGCAGCTGTTTCAGCTTTACCCTGACCTTGCCGGCGGCGCATCAGGCCTTGGCGACCTGGGAAAGCGAGCACCGGCAGGACCTGCGCGACAAATCCCTGCTGGCGGTCGATGACAATCGGGCCAATCTCTGTCTGCTCGAAAAGCTCGGGATGCAATGGGGGATGCGGGTGATGGCCTTTGCCTCGCCGCAGGCGGCGCTGGCAGCCCTGGATCAAGGCTTGCGCCCGGATATTGCAGTGCTCGACATGCAGATGCCCGAAATGGACGGCAGCGATCTGGCTCGGGCAATTCGCAGCCGTCCGGCGGGCACCGCGCTGCCCTGCGTTCTGCTCTCCTCGCTGGGGCGCTCCCTCAGCGAGGACGAGCGCGCGCCCTTTGCTGCATTGCTCAACAAGCCGCTGCGCTTCAGTACCCTGTTCCAGATACTGGTCTCGGTGCTGACCGAGGCGGTTCCGCATGCGGCGGCCGGCGCGCCTTCGCCGGCTGGCCAGCCCGGGCCGGCGGAGGATCTGCGTCTGCTGCTGGTCGAGGATAATCCGGTCAATCAGCGGGTGGCCGCGCATCTGTTGGGCAAGCTCGGCTATCAGGCCGATCTCGCCGGCAATGGTCTGGAGGCGCTGGCGGCGCTGGCGCGGCAGGACTATGACGTGATCCTGATGGATGTGCAGATGCCGGAAATGGACGGTCTGGAGGCAACCCGGCGGATTGTTGCGGTACCCCCCGACGGGCGCCATCCGCAGATTATCGCGATGACCGCCAATGCGATGGAGGGCGACCGCGAGGCCTGCCTGGAGGCCGGCATGAACGACTATCTGGCCAAGCCGATCCGCCTCGATGAGTTGCAGGCGGCGCTGCTGCGTGCCGGAGAGCGAGTGCGCAGTCGCCACTGAGCCTGGTCTGCGGCTGGCTTTCCAGTCACGGGGGAAGGCTAATCTCCTGTTTTTCCATGTCTAATTACTTTGTATGAGTCATTGGCTTCCACTTGTGTCGAGCAAGTGGAAGCTATATTTCCATTTTGTTGCACTGCAACTGGGTGCAAGTCGTTGAATATCCTGAAATAGTCTGGCTGGCACAGCTTTTGCCCTTTTCCCGTCCCGCAATTGGACGCAGCCGATCTGTCTGCGCCACATAACCGGCCAGATGCCGGATCAGGAAGACAAAAGGGGGAATTCGATGGCTAAGCAAGACCTGATTACGCTGGAAAGCGATGACCGCATTGGCGCGGCGGCAGACCGCCTGTCGATGGATCGTCGCGAATTCCTGCAATTCTGCGCCGCGATGGCGACTACCCTCGGCCTGCCGCAAGGCGCCGACGCTGCCGTCGCCGAAGCGGTCGCCAACAAGGAGCGGCCATCGGTGATCTGGCTGCATTTCCAGGAATGTACCGGCTGTACCGAGTCGATGCTGCGCGCCGAGCACCCGACCCTGGAAAAACTGATTCTCGACGTGATCTCGCTCGATTATCACGAAACCCTGTTCGCCGCCGCCGGCCATCAGGTCGAAGAGGCGCGGCTGGCTGCGATGAAGCGGCACAAGGGCAAATACCTGCTGGTCGTCGAAGGCGCAATCCCGACCCGCGACGGCGGTGTCTATTGCAAGATCGGCGGCAAGACCGCGATTGAGCTGCTCAAGGAATGCGCGGCCGATGCGGCGGCAGTGATCGCGATGGGCTCCTGCGCCTCGTGGGGCGGCATGCCTTCGACCATTCCGTCGATTCCCGGAGCGACCGAGAGCCCCACCGGGTCGAGCGGGGTCGCCCAGGTCCTCGGCAAGCCGGTGGTGACCATTCCCGGCTGCCCGCCCAACCCGTACAACTTCCTGTCCACGGTGGTGCACTTCCTGACCTTCGGCAAGCTGCCGGCAGTCGACGAAAAGGGCCGCCCGAAGTTTGCCTATTCCCGCCTGATCCACGAAAACTGCGAGCGCCGCGCCCACTTCGACGCCGGCCGCTTTGCGATGGAGTTCGGCGACGACGGTCACCGTAAAGGCTACTGCCTGTACAAGCTCGGCTGCAAAGGCCCGGAAACCTACGCCAACTGCTCGGTGATCATGTTCGGCGATGCCGGTGCCGGCACCTGGCCGGTCGCCTGCGGCCACCCCTGCATCGGTTGTACCGAAGAAGGCGTCGGCTTTGCCAAGCCGATCCACGCGATGGCCAAGATGAAGAACATCGAGCCTTCGGTCTTCCTGCCGCGCATCGTCGAGGAAAAAGGCATCGGGGCGACGCTCGGCTCCGCCGCCGTGCTCGCTGCCGTGGCCGGCGCTGCCGCCGGCGCCGGGGCGATGGTGGCCAAGAATCTCGGCCTCTCGCACCAGGCAGCCGAACTCGAACGCGCCAAGCAGGAAGGCAAGCAGGCCGACGAAACGACGGGAGCCTGAAATGAAACAGCCCTCCCATCCGCACACCGAGCCGGAAGCCGGCAGTCAGGGCCGGCGCAACTTCCTCAAGCGCCTGCTCGCCGGCGGTGCCGCTGCCGCCGCCGCCGTGGCGCCGGAAGTCGCCTGCGCCCGCGACACCCTGCAACGGCCGCCGGAAGCCCTCGGCCTGCTCTACGACGCGACTCTCTGCGTCGGCTGCCAGGCCTGCGTTGCCGCCTGCAAGCAGGCTAACGCCAACCCGGCCGAATTCACCGCCGTCGACAAGTTGTGGGATACGCCGCTCGATACCAGCGGCCATACCTTCAACCTGATCAAGATGTACCGCAACGGCACCATGGAGAACAAGGACGCGGAGCAGAACGGCTTCGCCTTCATGAAGACTTCGTGCATGCATTGCGCCGACCCGTCCTGCGTCTCGGCCTGCCCGGTGTCGGCCATGACCAAGAACCCGGTCAATGGCATCGTCGGCTACGACCCGGACATCTGCATCGGCTGCCGCTACTGCGTCGCCGCCTGCCCGTTCGGGATTCCCAAGTACCAGTACGACTCGCCCACCGGCCAGATCGGCAAGTGCGAACTCTGCCGCCATCGCCACAAGGATGGGCATTACTCGGCCTGCGCCGAGGTCTGTCCGACCGGCGCGACGCTGTTCGGCCGCAGCGAGGACCTGCTCGCCGAAGCCAAGCGCCGCCTGGCGCTGAAGCCGGGCGAATGGACCACGATGCCGCGCGGCCGCCTGCCGGCCAAGGATGAAACGCCGGAACAGGCCGCCCAGTGGAAGGGGCCGCTGAACCAGGACTACCAGGCACAGGCCGGCGCCTATCTGCAGCACGTCTATGGCGAGAAGGAGTACGGCGGCACCCAGGTGCTGAAGCTCTCCGCAGTCAATTTCCAGAAGGTCGGGATGCCTGATCTGCCGCCCAAATCCTCGGCGGCGACCTCGGAAACCATCCAGCACACGCTGTACGGTGGCCTGATCATGCCGGTCGCGGTACTTGCCGGCCTGACCTGGGTGGCTCGCCGCAACGTGGTCGCCGAAGCCGGCGAGGAACAAGACAAACAAGGGGAGGCCTGACATGAGCGCGCATCATCCCGCCGTCCCGGTCGGCGGCAAGTTGTTGAATACCGCCACCGCCGTTTGTGGCGTTCTGATCATGGCGATGCTGGCGGTCCTGCTGGTCCGTTTCATCTTCGGCCTCGGCGCCGTGACCAACCTCAACGATGGCTACCCGTGGGGGATCTGGGTCATCTTCGACGTGATCATCGGCTCGGCCTTCGCTTGCGGCGGCTTCTCGGTCGCGATGCTGGTGTACATCTTCAACCGTGGCGAATATCACCCGCTGGTCCGGCCAGCCTTGCTGGCCAGCCTGTTCGGCTACACCCTGGCCGGCGTCGGGGTGATCTTCGACCTCGGTCGCTGGTGGAATTTCTGGCACATCTTCTGGCCCGGCTACGCCAATCCCAACTCGGTGATGTTCGAGGTCGCGGTCTGCATCTCGGCCTACATCACGGTGATGTGGATCGAGTTCTCGCCCGTTTTTCTCGAAAAATGGGGGTTGACCGTGCAAAAGAAGAGACTGGAGAAGGTGCTGTTCTTCTTCATCGCCCTCGGCACCCTGCTGCCGATGATGCACCAGTCCTCGCTCGGCACCATGCTGGTGGTGATGGGGCCGCAGGTCAATCCGCTGTGGCAGACCCCGGTCGTGCCGCTGCTCTACCTGCTGTCGGCGATCACCGTCGGTTACGGCATCGTCCTCTTCGAGTCCTGCGTCGCCTCGGCCGCCTATCGCCGCGAGATCGAAATGCACCTGCTGCAGCCGATGGCCAAGATCATGCTCGGCGTGCTCGGCCTCTTCCTCGCGGTCCGGCTCGGCGATCTGGTCGTTCGTGGTGCTCTCGGTCACGCCTTTGCCGCCAGCCTCGAAGCCTTCTTCTTCTGGCTGGAACTGTTCTGCTTCGTCCTGCCCTATCTGCTGATCGGCAGTGCCGCTGCCCGGCGTAATCCGGCGCGGCTGTTCCTGGCCGGGATCGCGCTGATGTGCGGCGCGATGCTGATGCGGGTCAACGGCTTCCTGATCGGTTACGACACCGGTCTCGGCGTCGATCACGGCTGGCACTACTTCCCCTCGATTGCCGAAATGCTGGTCACCATCGGCATGTTCTCGGTCGAGGTCCTTGCTTACATCATCATCACCCGTCGCTTCCCGGTCCTGCCGCGCGAAGAAGCTGCGGCGGCTCACTGAATTCCGGGATAGGAGAAAAACATGTCGAAAAGAGTCACCATTGATCCGGTTACCCGCATCGAAGGCCATTTGCGCGTCGATGTCGAGGTCGATGGCGGGCGGGTCAAGAAGGCCTGGGCCTCCGGCCAGATGTGGCGCGGGGTCGAGAACATCCTGATCGGCCGCGATCCGCGCGACGCCTGGGCGATCACCCAGCGCATCTGCGGCGTGTGCACCACGGTGCATGCGATGGCCTCGGTGCGTGCGGTTGAAAACGCGCTGCAACTCGAAATCCCGGTCAACGCCCAGTACATCCGCAACATGATCATGCTGGCGCACGGGATTCACGACCACATCGTGCATTTCTACCACCTCTCGGCGCTCGACTGGGTCGATGTGGTCAGCGCCCTCAAGGCCGACCCGGACAAGGCCGCCAGCCTGGCGCAGAGCCTCTCCAACTGGAACGGCAACACCAAGGCCGAGTTCAAGAAGGTGCAGGACCGCCTCAAGGGTTTTGTCGGCACCGGCCAACTCGGCATCTTCACCAACGGCTACTGGGGCCACCCGGCGATGAAGCTGTCGCCGGAAGTGAACCTGATCGCCACGGTCCACTACCTGCAGGCGCTGGAAATCCAGCGCTTCGCCAGCAAGATCGTTTCGGTGCTCGGCTCCAAGTCGCCGCACATCCAGAACGTTGCTGTCGGCGGCGTTGCCAACCCGCTCAACCTCGATGCCCAGTCGGTGCTGACCATCGAACGCCTGCTCGCGGTCAAGGAGTGGATCGAAAAGCTCGACGACTTCATCAAGAACGTCTATCTGGTCGATGTCGGCGTGATCGGCGGCTTCTACGCCGACTGGACCAAGTACGGGCGCGGCATCACCGACTACCTGTGTGTGCCGGACATTCCGCTCGACGGCAAGGGCACCCAGTTCGCGCTGCCCGGCGGCTTCATCGAAGGCGGCAAGCTCGAAAGCTACAAGCCGATCAAGACCTTCGGCGACAAGTACTTCACCGACGGCGTTTCCGAGGCGATCAAGCATTCCTGGTACAGCTACAAGGACGGCAACGACAAGTCGCTGCATCCCTACCAGGGCGAGACGACGCCGAACTACACCGACTTCCAGGATAACGGCAAGTACAGCTGGCTGAAGGCGCCGACCTTCTACGGCAAGCCGATGCAGGTCGGGCCGCTGCCGCGCGTGCTCAACATGCTCGCCGCCGGCCATGAACCGACCAAGAAATACGCCACCGCCGCGCTTGATCTGGTCTCCAACATTGCCGGTAGCAAGGTTGGCCTCGATGCGCTGCATTCGACCATCGGCCGCCATGCGGCGCGCGCGGTCGGCTGCGCGGTGCAGGTCGACGAACTGATGAACCAGTGGAACCTGCTGCTCGCCAACATGGGCAAAGGCGACCTCAAGACCTTCAACAAGCCGGTCTTCCCCAAGGGCGAGCAGATGGGCGTCGGCTTCCATGAAGCGCCGCGCGGCGTGCTTTCGCACTGGGTGGTGATCGAGGACGGCAAGATCAAGAACTACCAGTGCGTCGTCCCGACCACCTGGAATGCCGCTCCGCGCAACGAGAAGGACGTCCCCGGCGCTTACGAGGCCTGCCTGCTCGACAACCCGGTGGCCGACCCCGAGAAGCCGCTGGAAGTGCTGCGCACGGTGCACTCCTTCGACCCCTGCCTGGCCTGCGCCGTGCATGTGGTCGACCAGGAAAACAACCCGGTGGTCACCGTCAAGGCGGTCTGACTGGCCGGAAACCCCGGGGGCGGACGCTTGCTGCCGCCGTCCCCGGGGATGGGAATGAAGGCAGGTTTTTGCCTGCCAAATGAGTCGTAGTTGCGGGTTGTTTGGCCCAGGTCAAGGTATCCCGTCGTTTCGGGCGCGACTATGTCGCGCCCTCTTTTTTTGGAGAAATTCGCATGCGTATCGTGGTCCTCGGCGTCGGTAACATCCTGCTTACCGACGAGGGTGTCGGCGTTCGCGTCGTCGAAGCACTGGGCGAGCGCTACCGCCTGCCGCCGGAAGTCGAGCTGATCGACGGCGGCACCTGCGGCATGGAATTCCTCGAACAGCTGGAAAACCTCGACGCGCTGATCGTCGTCGATTGCGTTCGCTGCCACCAGCCGCCGGCGACGCCGGTGCTGCTCACCGGCGAGCAGGTGCCGGTGTTTTTCAAGACCAAGCTGTCGCCGCACCAGGTCGGCCTCTGCGACGTCCTCGCCAGCCTCGAACTGACCGGCCGTGCACCACGCGAAACGGTGATCGTCGGCATGCAGCCGGTGTCGATGGAACTGGGCATGGAATTGTCGCCGGAAGTGGCCGCCCGCCTGCCCGAACTGCTGGCGATGACGGTGGCCGAACTGCGCCGCTGCGGAGCGACGGTCGAGGAGCTGGCCTGATGTGCCTGTCGATTCCGAAACAGGTGGTCGCGTGGGAAGGCGAGGGCGATTTCGCCTGGGTCGAGCGCGACGGCCAGCGCGAACGGGTTAACATGATGCTGCTCGGGCCGCAGCCCCTCGGCACCTGGGTGCTGACCGCGCTCGGCCTGGCCAAGGAGGTGGTCGACGACGAGGCACGTGCCTTGATCGAGGATGCGCTGGCGGCACTGGCGGCGTCGCTCAACGGCGACTATGATCCGCAGCGCCATTTCCAGGATATGAAGCCCGCGCATGACTGAACGCCTCCGCACCCCCGCTTTTGCCCCGCCGCCGATCCGCCCGGCGACTGCCCGCGACGACGATCCGGCCGGGTTCTTCACTGCCCATTACCAGCGCGTCTGGGAAGAGCGGATGCAGGACCTGCCCTTTGTCAATGCGGCTTTGAGCGTCGAGGTGCACGGTTTCGTCCGCTATCGCGGCGACTGGCTGGGGGTGGTGATCACGCCGTGGTTCCTCAATCTGTTCCTGGTCTCCGGCGGCGGCGAATTGTGGGGCGACATCCCGGCCGGCGAGCGGCGCTACCTGAACCTGCCTTGCGGCACGCTGCAATTGATCGCCGACGACGACCCCGACCTCGGGCCCTACCAGTATTGCCCGCTGATCGCACCGGTGAGTACGCTGAGCGACATGGGCAGCGCCCGACAGATCGCCATCGACGCCTTGAAAGCGGTGTTCGCCGCGCCGCCCGAACCGACGCCCGAACCGACCCCGGCGCCGGCAGCGGACGAGGCGGCGGCTACTGAAAAACCGCCGGTTTCGCGGCGCGGTTTCCTGCGCCGGCTGGCCGGCCGCAGTTAAGCGACAGGAGTTTTTGCATGTGTCTTGCCATTCCCGCGCTGGTGGTTGAACTGCGCGACAACGACAACGCGCTGGTCGAGCTGGCCGGCGTGCGCAAGGAAATTTCGCTGGCCCTGGTCGAGGGTGTCGCGGTCGGCGACTACGTGATCGTCCATGTCGGCTACGCGCTGAACAAGCTCGACCCGGAAGAAGCCGCCAAGACCTTGAAGCTGTTTGCCGAAATGGGTGAGCAGGCTTTCTCCGACACGCCGCCGACCTTGCACTGATGAAGTACATCGACGAATACCGCGACGGCGAAACCGCGCAGAAAATCGCCGCCGCGATCCGGGCCGAGATCGACCCGCAGCGCCGCTACCACTTCATGGAATTCTGCGGCGGCCATACCCACGCCATTTCGCGCTACGGCGTCGCCGACCTGCTGCCCGACAACGTACGGATGATCCACGGTCCCGGCTGCCCGGTCTGCGTGCTGCCGATCGGCCGCGTCGACCAGGCGATCCGGCTGGTCCTCGACCACGGCGTGACGTTATGCACCTACGGCGACTGTCTGCGCGTCCCGGCCAGCGACGGCCTCTCCCTGCTCAAGGCCAAGGCTCGCGCCGGCAGCGGCGGCGAGGTGAAGATGGTTTACTCCAGCCTCGATGCGGTGGCGCTGGCGCAAAAACACCCGGAAAAACAGGTCGTCTTCTTCGCCATCGGCTTTGAAACCACCACCCCGCCGACGGCGGTGGCGATCAAGCAGGCGGCGGCGCTCGGGCTCAAGAACTTCTCGGTGCTGTGCTGCCACGTGCTGACGCCGTCGGCGATTTCCAGCATCCTCGAATCGCCGGAAGTCCGCCGCTGGGGCACCGTGCCGCTCGACGGCTTCATCGGCCCGGCGCACGTGTCGACCATCATCGGCAGCCGGCCCTACGAATTCTTCGCCGAGGAATACCGCAAACCGGTGGTGATCGCCGGCTTCGAGCCGCTCGACGTGATGCAGGCGATCAAGATGCTGATCCGCCAGGTCAACGAAGGCCGCGCCGAAGTCGAAAACGAGTTCTCGCGCGCCGTAGACCGTGACGGCAACCGCAAGGCGCAGCGCCTGGTCGGCGAAGTCTTCGAAATGCGCAAGCAGTTCGAGTGGCGCGGCCTCAACGTGCTGCCCTATTCGGCGCTGCGCATCCGTGGGGCGTTCGCCGAATTCGACGCCGAACAACGTTTCGCCGCCGATTATCGTTCGGTCGCGGATCACAAGGCCTGCGAATGCGGGGCGATCCTGCGCGGGGTCAAGCGGCCGCAGGACTGCAAGATCTTCGGCACGGTATGTACGCCGGAGAACCCGGTGGGCTCGTGCATGGTCTCGTCGGAGGGGGCGTGCGCGGCGCACTATACCTATGGGCGGTATCGGGATGCGGGGTAGGGGGGCGGCCGTGGCCCGGCCGGGGGCGGTTACTGCGCCTGCGGCGGGGGGCGGTTTCAGGTCGGGTTTCGTCTCGACGGCGGGGGCTTGGTCGAGGTTTGCTTCGGTGGTGGCTGGCGGGCTTGTTTCCGCCTTCCCGGTGGTGGCGCGGTCAGGTTTCGCCTTGACGGCGCCTCAC
>ERZ1066115.199-NODE-199-length-19450-cov-10.803403_pt1 | contig 19450 bp, 20 predicted proteins | sample MGYA00382762_ERZ1066115 | MGnify/ENA primary metagenome ERZ1066115 (study PRJEB33369, sample SAMEA5778345) | biofilm metagenome | biome: Industrial cooling water; feature: Water cooling tower basin; material: Biofilm | place: United Arab Emirates | collected... | reverse complement strand
TAAGGAACAAGATGTACGGGCTGCAGCCCAGGTCCTATCAGGTTGGGAATTGGACACTACGTTTTCCACTGTGGATGAAACCGTTGATTTATTTTTAACCGGTACCCAAAAGCTACCCCGCGGAAAAGTTCGTGGAAGCATGACAAATGCCAGTGCCCACGATAATTCCATCAAGCAGTTTAGTGAACGATTGGATAATGCGACCATACAACCCAATCCGTTGCTACTCAACGGTACCAACCCTACCGAAGCCAGTGCCCTGGATGAAATCAGTCAGTTGATTGAATTAATTTACTCCCGTCCTGAAACAGCCCGGAACTTTTGCAGACGCATCTACCGGTATTTCGTCTATCATGAAATTACCCAAACCCTGGATGATACCATCATTGCTGAAATGGCATCCACCTTCATCAGTTCGGGCTATAAACTGCAACCTGTTTTGGAAGAGCTATTTCAAAGTCAGCACTTCTACGATGCCGCTGCTGGAATAACGGATGACAACTTTGGTGGCATTATTAAATCACCGTTGGATCTGATGGTGGGCACTTACCGGATGTTTCAGGTTCCGCTGGCCGATCCGGTCACCCAAGCCACCACCTTCTATGAACAAACTGGTGAGTTGCTCCGGGCGATGAGCAGTATGGGCATGCATTTCTACGAGCCCTTCGATGTGGCTGGGTACGATGCCTACCACCAGTATCCCATTTACCATCGCAGTTGGATTTCCACCAACTACCTCACCCGCAGGTATGAATTTATCCGAAACTTGGTATCGGACAGTCAGATGGCAGGCATGATGAAAATGGACCCGGTGGCTTTCGTTCAAACGAACATCAACACGGCTATTGCATCCGATGCCCGGCAACTCATTATCGAATTAGCCAAATACCTGCTGCCGATGTCGGAAAACCTGACGTTCGATCCCAACCTGGATGATGGGGCTGGTTTAACGGCTGAGCGGCTGAACTACTTCCTCACCGCATTTCTCAAGTCGCCCCAGATTGATGCCGATCCGGAAGCTGCGTGGGCTTTCCGCTGGAACAACCCGGTAGACATGGAAGTGGTGCGCAGGCAACTCGAGAACCTATTCAATGCCTTGCTGCAATCTCCCGAATATCAACTGTATTAAACGAGCATGAAACGCAGAAACTTCATCAAGAAATTATCGCTGGCGACTATTCCGTTTACCATTGGCGGTATTCCCATCAAGTTGATGGCCGAAAATTCGCTTACGCGGATGGCGGAACAAAGTACCAACGACCGGGTACTCATCATTTTGCAGATGCATGGTGGAAATGACGGATTGAACAGCATCATCCCGGTGGAGGCGTATGATCTTTATTATAAATGGCGGGCCAACATTGCCATCCCGGCAAAAAACAGCTTGCGTAAAATGATTCACCTGGATAGTACGTTACCGGCCGATGTGCAGGTAGGATTGCATCCGGATATGATCGCCATGAAAGATTTGTATGATCGGGGACGAATGACCATTGTACAAGGGGTGTCCTACAAGAATAACAATGGATCCCACTTTCGCGGCCGCGATATCTCGTTTATGGGTGGTGGCTTTGACGACTACTTTTCTTCCGGTTGGGTGGGTCGCTACTTGCAACAGGAATTTGCTCCACAAGTATATCCGAATGATTTTCCCAACGCGGAGATGAAAGATCCCCTGGCCATTGAAATGGGAAGTGATGTTTCTCTGATCTTTCACCAGGAAGGCAACATCCCCACATCCATTTCCCTCAACGACCCGCAGAGTTTTGCGCGGTTGGTTGAGGAGTTGGAAGGATTTACCGATGAAGGCATTGATCCTCGGGGTAAGCCACCGGCAGCATTGGATGCCACGCCCTACGGAAAAGAATTGAACTGGATCCTGGGGTTGGAAGACAAATCCGAGGATTATGCGGAACGCCTTTACGAGGTGTATCGTAATTCTCCAACGTCAACCGTTACATATCCGGAGCGGTATCCCTTCAATGCACCACGTGGCAGCATGCGGAATGGATTAACACCACAACTCCAGTTAATCGCACGCCTGTTGGACGGTGGCGGACCGGGTCTGGGTGTTAAAACCAAAGTGTTTCTGGTGAAGATAGGTGGATTTGATACCCATGCCGAACAAGTAGAGAGTTATGATCCCACCATGGGCCAGCATGCGGCCTTAATGTATCACATTGCTTCAGCCATGCGGGCCTTTCAGGATGATTTGCGGGCGCGGGGTTTGGAAGATCGGGTGCTGACCGTTACTACTTCTGAATTTGGACGAAGGATCCGCGCCAACGGAAGCTATGGAACCGACCATGGAACCGGAGCTCCAGTCATGATCTTTGGAAAAGGTGTTCAACCGGGGGTCGTGGGTAAAGTCCCGGATTTGAACCAGCAGAATGTAGACATGCAATTTGACTACCGGCAAGTGTATGCCAACCTGTTGCGCGATTGGATGCTGGTCGATGAAAACAAAATCAACTCGGATATCTTCTTTAAGGATTTTCTGAATGGGCCTAAGGAAGATGGCAGTGGAAATTATCAACCGTTGCCTCTGGCCACGCAGGTGATCAGCGGGGTGCAGGAGAATTTTATTGCCTCCCGGTTCCGGCTCGAAGACTGTTTTCCTAATCCGGCTTCAGAATTGACTACCATCAAATTCCGGATTAATGCCACAAATGAAGTCAGTCTCACGCTGCTCGACAATCAGGGGCGCACGTTGCGCACGTTGATACACGGTGAACGAACGGAAGGTGAACATGAAGTTCAGGTTTCGGTTATGGACCTGAATGCCGGAGTCTATTTTTATACCTTGAAGACCGGATTTTATCAGGAAACCAAAAAGCTACTTGTCATTCGTTAATGCTATGAATCGAATTCTATTCACCGGCCTGCTCGTGCTAATCTGCCTGGGTGCCTGCGCTCAAACCCGCAAAAAACAAGGCGGGCTGATTAATAAACCCAACCAACAAAACAAGTTCCTGGAAAAACAATGGTGGCTGGGGTTTAAAGCCGGGACCAATTTTTCGGAAGCCATTCCCACCAAGCGCTACACGGTAGTTACGCCAACCAACTACGCTCAGGCCCGCAATGAAAAAGCATATGATTCGTTTTCTAAAACCGGAGGGCAGGCTACTCTGGAGGCTACCTTTTATTATAAAGGGTTCTCCTTCAGTGTACAACCAACCTACCGACACAGCCGGTTTACCTATTCCAATCAATTTCAATGGGATAATCCGGAAAATGTGGACGAACGTCTGATTCTGGAATATGACCAGGAACAGCGACTCGACTATGCTGATTTTCCATTTATTGTGAAGTATGATATCCTGCGCGATAAGTTCAGGCCGTATGTGCAAATCGGTGCCTTTTACTCCTTATTGATCAATGCAAACAAATCGGTTGTAATCTCTGGCACCGACTATGCTTCGGGTGGTACCAATCAATTTACCAATGAACCGGTGATCGTAGGGGCAAAAGATTTGTTTGATCATTATTGGGGGCTCATGGCTGGGGCCGGACTTGAATACAATTTGGGAAATGTTCGGTTGGTGTTGGATGCCTCCTATTGGAAAGGATTGAGCAACATCAGCAATGTGACCAACCGCTACAGCAGCGATCGGTTAGCCGGTATTGGCGATGCCCAGGATGACATGAAGTTGAACAACATCGTAATTTCAGCCGGGGTGCTTTTTCCCATGCGTTTCTTAAGCAGCAGTTTTCAAACCTTAGATCGTTAAGCCATGCGCTATTGTGTTATTCTTATTCTTGCCGGAGTTCTCTTCAGTTGCTCCAATGAATCGGATCCGGTGGCTGACAAGGCCAGTTTCACCCGTATTTATGACCATGATAATTTTAGTGCCTCCTTCTATCCTTTGGATGTCAAGCAAACCGCAGATGGTGGTTATCTCATTTTGGGTGGCAGACGCATTACCGATTCCAACTTCAGTGGAATCTACATCCTGAAAGTGGATGAGTTGGGCGGTTATGTATCCGAGTTGGAAGTGGATGCCGCCTATGTGAATCCCATCGGGCCATTGCTTGAGCAAAATGGCAACTTTTATTTTTTTGCCATGACCGCCATCGGATTACAAACCCAGTTATTTCAACTGGATGCTTCTGGTGCAGTATCCGATCCGATTCCGGTTGGAGCTTCCTATCCGGCTGCCGCAGCACCGGATGGAAGTAATTTTATCCTGTTGAGTTATGACAATCTCAATAAAGAAAGTGTTGTTTCCGTAGTCAATGCCAGCGGTTCTATTGTTCAATCGCAAGGATTTAGCATCGGAGCCGGGGATGCCGTGGAAGAACCTATCATCAATCATTTCTTACGCACCGGTAGTCAACTACCCTTTCAGGTTGGGAAAACTTCATCCAGCCAATACTTCTTCAATAGCTTCTATAATTATACCCTCTCGTTAGCCTTTACCAATCTGGGTGATGACGAACCCGAAGGTGTGGTTCAAGGACAACAGGATGACGGTGGCATCAGCCAGGTGATTCAGTTGGATGGCGGTAAGTTTGCATTGTCGCGATTTAATTTTGGGGATAATTACATAATACCGGGAAGTACCCTGAACACAACTGGCATTAGTTCCAGTGTGGATTTAGGAGGCAACTTCTTTCCGGAATTGGTTGCCAATGCCCCGGTAAAGATCATCCGCCTGACCGTAGGGACCAGCAAGCGCGTGGTGTATGGTAGTAATACCAAGAGTAGCCAGATCGGGCTATTTGGATATGATGAAGCCTCCGGTGAGTTTATCGGTAGCCGCTATTTGGGCTTTAGCAATCCGTTTGAGATCGCTTCCCTGGTACCTACACAAGATGGAGGGCTAGTTATTTGTGGAACCACGTATATGGCCGGCCGCTTTCCCCGAATTTGTCTGTTCAAGCTATCTGCCGAAGAGGTAGTTCAGTCATTTCAGTAATCATTTCATTATTTCAGGCGTTTTTTCTTCCTTGGCAGATTCATTTTCCATGATTCAGATCCAAGAGAATAAAAATCTGCTACCCTACAATACGTTTGGCATTGCTGCCCAGGCCCGTTATTTCTGCACGATAACTACGGAAGCTGACCTACTGGAGTTATTAGCTACGGAAGTTTATGCCAACCATCGTTATTTGATACTAGGTGGTGGCAGTAATGTTCTCTTTGTTCAGGATTTTGACGGATTGGTCATTAAAAATGAACTGAAGGGTATTCGGGAAGTCGATCAAGACGATCATACGATCACGTTGCAGGTGATGGGCGGAGAGATCTGGCATGATTTAGTTCTGTATTGTGTGCATCATCAGTATGGCGGCATTGAAAATCTTTCGCTCATACCGGGTACGGTAGGTGCAGCTCCGATACAAAACATCGGAGCATATGGTGTTGAGATCAAAGAAGTGATCAATCAGGTAGCGGGCATTGATCTTTTAACCCGGCTTCCTCGCACGTTTACAAACCAACAATGTGAATTTGGATACCGTGATAGTACATTTAAGCATGCCTGGAAAGAAAAATTTTTTATTTCAAGTGTTACTTTAACCTTAACACGAAATCAACATCACTTCAATCTTCGTTATGGTGCTTTATCCGAAACCTTGCATGCTGTTCAACCACACGAAGTTTCGTTGCAGATGATCAGTGATGCCGTCATTCGTATCAGACAAAGTAAACTTCCGGATCCTGCAGTAATCGGTAATGCCGGAAGCTTCTTTAAGAATCCAACAATCGCACCGGATCACTTCGAAGAATTGAAAAAGCAGTATCCCAATATACCTGGTTATCAATCTGAAAATCAACAAATTAAAGTGCCTGCCGGTTGGTTGATTGAGCAGTGTGGATGGAAAGGAAAACGAATGGGTGCTGTTGGTGTCCATCATCAACAAGCATTGGTCATCGTGAATCATGGAGCCGCACATGGTCAGGAAATTCTTGATCTTGCTCATCGCATTACCTCTTCCGTACAACAACAATTTCAAATTGCGTTGATACCGGAAGTGAACATCATTTCAGGATGAATGACATCTCAGTTATGATGATGAATCATTCAAAACATCAACATGAAATTTTTTTGTGATTGAAAAATTTTTCACGCAAAATTTTTGTGAATTAATTTTTTATTATACCTTTCGTACAGTTTTAACTAAAACATTAAAACGCTATGGCAAAAAAACCCGCTAAGAAAGCAGCTAAGAAAGCAAAGAAAGCTGCTAAGAAGAAGAAGTAATCAAGCAAGACTTGATGCTTTTGCAAAGAGAAGTGGTCCAGGATCACTTCTCTTTTTTTTATGCCCATTCATCATCACTACTCACCCCATCTTCAATCAACTGATATGAGGGAGAACCGATATGGAGTTCGTCAACTCTACTCCTAACACCTTCATAATCGATCCGAGAACCTATCTCATCCTGCATCAAGTACTGCGTTATTCGTCCTATTGGCCACTGCAATGCTTTGAAATTCATACCGTTAATCATTCGATTGCGGAAATTTTATTGGAATCTCTCTTGTTTGCCGGTGATTCGTACAATTACCTTTGTGGTATAAACAAAACAATCATGGCAAAGACAACTACCAAACCAGCAACGGAAAAGAAAGCTCCGGCCAAGAAAGCTGCGGCCAAGCCTAAGACTACTTCCATTGACAAGGTAGCCGAAGATATTCTGGGCAAATTGAAAACATTGGATATTGAACATCAATTGCAAGCCGACCTTGAATGGTGTTTAGGCAGTTACCGGTATGATCAGAATCCGATTGGACTGTATGAGAATGCAGCCAAAGCATTGGCCGTGTTCAAACAAGAGCAAGAAAAGAAGACCAAGGGCATCACCGCTACCTTTGTTAGTGGTCTTGAAAAGGCGTTGAAGTAACCAACTAGCTTAATCTCATAAAAAAAGCCGGCCATGCCGGCTTTTTTTATGAGCAGTTGTCTTGGACCTCACTCATAGCCTCTCTATAATACATTATATCATGTGAGTCACGTTGGTAAGCGTACCGGCATACCGCAAACACTCCACTCCGAACTTGTTTAAAAAGTCAACACCTTCATCGGAGGCAAGCCCTTTAAACTCGGCATAGGAATTCAGGTAGATGACCTTACGGATACCCATACTATAAATAATGCGTGAACACGCCAGGCATGGAGAAAGCGTAACATACAATGTGGCCCCCTCTACCGATGTTTTATTCTTGACCGCATACAGGATTGCATTCTGCTCAGCATGAATGGCCAGGGAACACCCGCCTTTCGAATCGCGCGGACAACCCTCATCGGGCCATTCTTCATCGCAATTGTGGGTGCCCGAGGGCGGACCATTATAGCCAATGGAAATTATACGCGTATCCTTGGTTAACACTGCGCCTACGTGGCGTTTAATACAATGAGAACGCTTGGCCAGGTTCACGGCCAGTTCCATATAAATATCATCGAAGGCAGGGCGGGTCATGCGTTGGTCAGAATACAGGCTCAAAATAGTATATTCGCGATGAAAATTATATTCATGGTGCGATTACGAGGATTATTTTTCCTGCTGATGGTGGTGGTCGGGTCAGCATTTGGGCAGGAAGAAATTAAACCCCGGCCCAGTCCCTTAAGTGTGGTCACCGCCCGGTACAAAGACACCTACTTAAAGATCACCTATAGTCAACCCCATAAACGAGGCCGGGTTATTTTTGGGCAGGTCGTTCCTTATGGTCAGGTATGGCGAACCGGAGCGAATGAGGCTACCGAAATTACCATTACACGCGATATCCTGCTTAATAATCAGGTGGTGAAGGCGGGTACGTATTCTCTCTTTACCATACCCGAACGGGAAAGTTGGACTATCATTTTAAATAAAGACCTTGGGTTATGGGGTGCCTATAATTACAATTCCAAAATGGATGTGTTGCGGATTTCGGTTCCGGCCCAGGTTTTGCAGGGTGCCGTATACGAGCCGTTCACCATACGCGTGGATCAACGGAACAATAAAGCAGATTTGGTATTATTATGGGATTCTGTGCGCGTGGCCATTCCCATTCAATTTAATGAACCTGTTCAATGAGACTACTTCTTATTCTTTTGATTCTGGCAACCGCACTTTCGGTGGGTGCACAGGATATCACCGAATTGGAAAAGCGAAACGGTTTTAAGGAAATTAAATTGGGATTGCCGATTGATAGTATAAAAGGTGCCCTCTTTAAAAAAGATCTTATCGAACGCAAGGAGTTTGAAGCCAAGCTCTTTGAAACCGAACATCCGGATTACATGACCATCGGCACGGTACCCGTCAAGAAGATTTCCTTAAAAACCTACAAGGGGCTGATCTACGAGATCGATGTTACGACTGTAAAAGATCCCATGGTGATGCGAGGGCTAGAGAAATCGTACGGCAAAGCAACCTACAGCATCCGCACGGAAAGTTATTATTGGAAAGCACCCAGTCTTAGCCTGGTGTACAAAGGACATCACAAAGACATCCGCCTCACCTACCGGTCAGGTCCTGTCATTGCCATGATGTATATCGATAAAGGCAAGCAAGTGGAAGAAGTGGCGGAAGACTTCTGATCACACAAGCCTTCCGCATGCTCCATCAATTTTGCGAATAAGTAATGCGGTAAATCTTTCCAGCCTGATCATCCGACACCAACAACGAACCATCCGGCATCACCACTACGTCCACTGGCCGGCCAGATACTCCCTGTGTTTCGTCATTCAGCCAGCCCGAAACAAACGGCTCATAGCTGATCGCCTGACCGTCTTTCACCTTCACCAGACTCAACTTATATCCGCTCTTCTTTGAGCGATTCCACGATCCATGCTCAGCAAGAATGATCTGATTGCGGTATTCTTCCGGGAACATAGTACCCGTATAGAACTTAAGGCCTAGCGGAGCGACATGGGCTCCTAAATTCTGGGCAGGCTTTACAAACTCATCACAGGCATGCTTACTGCCGAATTCCGGATCAGCAATCGTTCCGCCATGGCAATAGGGATAGCCGAAATGCATACCGGCCTGTGGTGCCGAGTTCAATTCACACGGAGGAATGTCGTTCCCCATCATATCACGACCATTATCGGTAAACCAAAGTGCCTGGTTATCGGGCTGCCAGGTGAATCCCACTGTATTCCGTACGCCACGGGCATACGTTTCAAGTCCCGTGCCATCGGGATTCATGCGATGAATAGCGGCATAGATGGAATCCGGCTCACAAATATTGCAAGGAGCACCCACCGGCACATAGAGCTTACCATCCGGGCCGAATGCAATGTACTTCCAGCCGTGATGTGTTTCAGTAGGAAATTGATCGTAGATCACCTCAGGCTCACCGGGCTGATCCAATTTACTTTCGATGCCGGCAAACTTGAGGATGCGACTCACCTCGGCTACATACAAGTCACCCGCATGAAAGGCAACTCCATTAGGCATATTGAGACCCGTGTCAAGGACCCATTTTTTGTCGGCCACAAAATCTCCATCGGTATCCTGCACTGCATATACCTTATCCTGATCTTTATTTCCCACATACAAAATCCCGGCAGGCGACAAAGCCATGGACCGCGCATCGGGAACCTCGGCATACACGTTGATTGCAAATCCGGGGGGCAACGTGAGCGAACTCAAGTCAACCTCCTCCTTGGGACTGCTACATCCCACAACACCTACGGCCAACACACCAAGTATTCTACCTGTATTCATAATTTATCGTTTACGGGTAAATATCCTAAAGCCTTCATTACCATTTTAAATTTTTTACACGAATAGTTCAATATCTTGAATTTTGGTGCAACCCGGCACAATCGATTACCTTTGCGGGACTTTGTCCGGTTCATGATTTCCATTTCCAACATCTCTTATTACATCGGGGGCAGACCGCTCTACGAAAATGCCTCCATGTTTATCAAACCCGATGATAAAATCGGGCTAATTGGTCTCAATGGACGCGGCAAATCCACCTTACTCAAAATCATTTACGGTGAACTGAGTGTAAGCAGTGGCACCATTAGCAAAGCGAAAGATTGCACGTTGGGGTTTCTCAATCAGGATCTGCTCTCCTACCAAACCGATGATGCCATCCTGACGGTGGCCATGGGAGCTTTCAAAGAGGCGGTGGAAACCCAACGCCAGATTGAAAAAATCCTGCATCAGTTGGAAACGGAATATTCCGATGATCTGGTGGATAAACTCACCAAGCTTCAGGAAAAGTTTGAACACCTGGATGGATATACCATGCAGGCCAAGGCGGAAGAAGTGCTGGAAGGAATTGGATTCTCCACCCAGGATTTACACCGGCCGTTACGGCAATTTTCCGGGGGCTGGCGTATGCGGGTGATGTTGGCCAAACTCCTGCTGGAAAAGCCATCGTGCCTTATGCTGGATGAGCCAACCAACCACCTGGATCTTCCTTCCATTGAATGGGTGGAAAACTATCTCCGCAATTATGAGGGGGCCGTTATTATCGTTTCGCACGACCGTACGTTTCTTGATCATGTAATTACCAAAACGGTGGAGGTGACCAATCAACAACTGGTGACGTATGAAGGTAATTATTCGTTTTACCTGAAGGAGAAAGAGATGCGGGAAGAAATCCAGCAGAATGCCTATGATAATCAGCAAGCCAAAATCCGGCAGACAGAACGCTTCATTGAACGCTTTCGGGCCAAGGCCACCAAAGCCCGCCAGGTGCAATCGCGGGTGAAAGCACTGGAGCGGATGGATTTGATTGATGAAGTAGTCAGTGATGTGGCCGCTGTTAATTTCAAGTTCACGTTCAGCCAGCCCTCCGGCCGCCATGTGGTCACGTTAAAAGACATCTCTAAATCCTACGGGGATTTAACCATTTTAAAACATGCCAATGCAGCCATTGAGCGGGGTGATAAAATTGCCCTGATCGGTGCCAATGGAAAAGGAAAATCAACTTTGTTGCGCATCCTGGCTAAAACCGAACCCCTTGAAGGTGAGCGAATCATTGGCTACAATGTGATTTATGGTTTTTATGCGCAGCACCAATTGGAAAGCTTGCATGTGGACAATGAAATTCTCGATGAACTGAAGCAAGCCGGTAGTAATAAGACAGAACAGGAACTCCGGAATGTGCTCGGCTGCTTTTTATTCTCCGATGAGGATGTGTTTAAGAAAATCAAAGTTCTGTCAGGTGGGGAGAAGTCGCGGGTAGCGCTAGCCAAAACCTTGATCTCCGAAGCCAATTTCCTATTGCTTGATGAACCCACCAACCACCTGGATTTCATTTCTGAAAACATTTTAATCCAGGCCTTGCAGCAATATCAGGGTAGTTTCGTGGTGGTCTCACACAACCGACATTTTATCAGTCAGGTGGCCAATAAAATCTGGTATCTTGAAAATCAGCAAATCAAAGAATATCCGGGCACCTATGACGAGTATGAGTATTGGCGCAAACAAAATTCAATCAGCACCACGCCCATCCCGGCCCCTGCCAAAAAGGAAGATCCTAAGCCAAAAGAGCCGGCCCGCGTTAATCCTAATGAAAAGCGAATCAAAACCTTGAACCAGGAAATGAAGAAGGCAGAAGACCGGATTTCCAAACTGGAAGCTGAAAAGAAACGGGTGGAAGATGAAATGGCCAAACCAGAAGTGTATGGTGACTACAATCGTCTGGCTCAGGTTCAACAGGAATTGGAATCCCTGCAAACCACCCTCCATGAAGAAACCCAGAAATGGGAAAAGATTATGCTGGAAGTGGATGAACTGGAGGCCTCCTGATTACTTCCAACCCACCGACAACGTAATCATCATCCGGTTCAATGTCTCTTTCAATTGCATGGTACTCGGATCACCCACCAACTGACCGAGTGCGGCATCCCAATAATAGGTAGGATATTCATAATAGGAATTAATCACCTGTCGCTTGTATCCCATCATTAGCGCCAGGCGCACATCGTGGTAATGAATCCGATACCCGACTGCCGGGTTGAACATCATGGCACTCTGGTATGACTCCAATCCATATTCATCGTAAGGGGTTCGTTTCCAGGCTTTCAGCGGAGTGCCATAATCCACCTGTACAAAGAAGGCATTCTTCTTTCGCAGCAAGTCCCAACTGGCGCTGGCAAAAACCGGCAATGTTATCCAGCCTTCATAGGTATCAATCCCCAACCCGCCTCCTACGCGTAACCGCTTGCTTCGTCCCACGGTCATGCCGTGAACAGTTGCGGCTGAAAAGTCCAGCGACTTCAGGGAATGACATTCTGAACACCAGTCGTGTATCTCCTGCGATCCTATCAGCAGGCCGGATTGAATTCTGAAAAAATACCGCGAATTTCCAGGCTGCTTTTGCTGAACCGAGTCCTGGGCGTAGGCGCAAATCGCTAGAATCAATAATCCAAACGTCAATAGTCCTTTCATTCTTCGACAATCGGTAGTTGACTTAACAGTTTAATGTTTTGGATATCGGAGTAATCATATTGATATAATCCGTCCGCACCAATCACCATGGCTACCTGTTGCCATGGAATCACATCAAAGGCATGAATGTTCTTGTAATGGGCCAATTGATTAGCTGAAATTTTAGTTACGTCCGAGGCATCGTAGACTTTTAAACCATCAGAACCATCGCAGATAAAGAGTTTACCCTGATCCATGCCTAATCCATGCGGGTTGGTCATCGGGTAAACCGATACCAGGGTTGGTTTGGTGAGGTCTTTCAAATCAATGACCTCCAATTGGTTGGTAAATCCTTCACAGGTATTGCCACTGCGCAAGGTGACGTAGGCATAATCTCCTTCTACTACCACCGGATCACAACTGCGCACGTGTTGGTATTGACTGATCATCTGCGGAGCGTCCGGTGTTTTCAGGTCCAGGATATACATACCACTGCGAGAACCCACAAATAACTTTTGATTGTGGGGAAACAAGGTCTCAACATCCCAGCTCATGGCAAATTCCTTTTTAGCCTGGGGCTGCGTTTGTACGGAGACATCGACAATATCCAGGTTGCTCCCATCGAGGGCGTATAAATAATCATCCGAAATCGTGAACCGGGCCATGGAGCCACCAATACCAGCTGCAGAGGTTGGGGCCAAAGCTGAAGTAGCGCTAAAACTTTGAGCCCGATCAGCGGTGAGGGCGATCCCTGACCGATAGAGAAAACCACCCCAGGGTTGAAAGATCGTGTTGCAGTCCGATTCATTCACCACTTCTTGCTCCACTTTTTCCCAATTGGTCAGGATTCCAAGCTCAGAACTTACCAGATAACCCATGGTCATGTAATTATTGAACAACCGTTCTATACGGTTTACTTCCCGAATTTCATCAAGATTGGAAATATCAAAGGCTACCAGGTCAACATAACTGTCGGCATATAAGGTAGTGCCGCGTATGGCGAGGTCGTAATTACCAGGAATTTTGAGAAAGGAATGCGGTTGCGGATTTGCAGGATCGCGGTTGTCGATAATATGGATGCCCTTGCCTACTTCATTAATATATAAATAACCATCCTTGAAATAGATTTTACCGATCTGGGATAAATCCTGCGGGGGCAGAATAGCGACAGCTGCTTTAACTTGTGCGGAAGTTGAATAAACCGGTTGATAATAAACCAGGGTTTGGGTTTGTTGACAATTGTCGGTGCAACTCTGCATAAACAGGGCTGCCACGCACACAATGACCAACAGGATCGGTTGCTTTTTCATAGGCCTTGGGTTTACATGAATTTGACCCACCCAAGGGCAGAAAGGTTGGAAACGCAGTTAAAAATAAATGTGCCTGCGTTCAATAAAGATGCTCACCAACAAAAGGGCGGTAATAAACAGCATGGCCAGCAACCGGGGCAACACTTTTTCCAACAAAAATGATTTCAAGGCATTCATGGTAATGGTGTTTATCCTTAGACACAGGCAAGGATTGTACCGTTTAACTCATTTGAAAATATACCGGAAACGGAAACCAAGATCCCAGATCAGGGGATTGCTGGTTGCATCCGATTTCACGACCGGACTCAATGAATAACGGAGGCCGGGTACAAGGGCAACCCGGTAATGATTGCCCATCCGATAACTTAATTCCGTACCCACCAGGGCCGACCAGCTAAAGGTACGGTACGGTGAATTCTCACCGGCACTTTCGCTATACGTATCCAGTTGACCACTTTTATCGGTAAGGGTGTTGCGCAAGAAAATATCCGTGGCAAGGCCGGAGTTTATCTGAATGCCGGCTTTGCGGTTGAGCACCAGGTAGCCAGCCTGAACCGGAATAGACACATACTCATTACTACTGCTGAGTTCGTACGGGTTGGTAAGGGTCACCGAATTACCTGAACTACTGAGTGCATAGTCGGCAACGAGGGCCCGAAACTGATTATTGCTGCTTACCGCGGCCAGGTTAGAGGTATAGTTAATGGCCTGATTCATATAGGCTAACCCACCTTGAACCACCCATCGATCCGATAGCCGGGTACCGACATTGAACCCCACCGAGTAAGCGTTGCCCTTGCTGGAGGAATTACTGGACCCTTGATTGCCGGTACTCAGGCCACCGGAAGAAGCTTGATTCATGGCATAGCCACCCGATACCTGGGGTGTGTAGTTGCCGGCAGCGGCACCCAGCGTTGCCCAAAGTTGTTCGTCCGATTTATTTTTCTGTTTTGTTTCGGCCATCATCGTGGCCGGCAAAGCCGGAAGTTTACGAACGATCACCACTGCACGCGGTTTGCCCTTCACCTCTGCCGGCACACCAACATAGATATCATCCAACCCAACAAAATCAACATTCCGGGTCTGGTTCGTGAGCAGCTCGTGTTGCTGGTTTGTGATTGCCAACACATTCGCATGCCGGGTTTTGGTATCCTGCCTTTCCTGGGTATCCTGCTCTTCCATTACGGTTAGCACACTCCGATCGGCATCCGGGGTATGAGTATCCTGACGCTCAGCGGTGGTGTTTCCGGAGTTCTTATTTTCGGTTGCCCGTTGTGCTTCTGAGATGCGACTTGTGGAATTTTCAATGGGGCTTTGGGCCAGACTCGTTTCACGATCCGTTGTATAAACATAATATGTCGTAATGGCACCCAGGGCAAGAGCCATCAGCACAGCGGCAGCAGCCACGCGTTGATAAAACACCACCTGGCGCTTCATCTGCCCGCCTTCGGCAATTGCCAGATTACGCTCCACACCCATCCATACTTCCTGCGAAGGTGTTTGCTCAGCCTGGGCAAACACATCCTGCCAGGCACGTTCAAACTTGTTCCGCTCCGTATTTTCCATAGCTCTGCTCATGCGATAATTTCTGCTTCAATAAACTTTTTGCCCGGCTGTATTGCGACTTCGAAGTTCCTTCACTGATACCCAACATCCCGGCAATCTCTTTATGATTATAGCCCTCAATAGCAAACAGGTTAAAAACCACCCGGCACCCATCCGGCAAGGATTGAATCATGGCAATCAATTCGGTCAGATTAAAGGCGGCCAAGCTGATGTCGGCCTCTTCCGGCAAGGTAAGCTCAGTCACATCCACCATTGGCATCAGGTATAACTTCTGACGTTGGCTATTCAAGGAAGTATTAATCATGATCCGCGTCATCCAGGTATCGAGCCGCGCATCACCCCGAAAGGAGGAAATCGAATGAAATACCTTAATAAATCCTTCCTGAAGAATGTCTTCGGCTTCTTGTGTTGATTTTGAATAGCGTTGACAGATCACCATCATTTTTCGGCAATACCGGTCGTACAAAGCCTTTTGCGCAGCTCTGTTCCCTTGCACACAGCCTTTCACCAGCTCTTGTTCGCTCAGCATGCCCCTTTCTGTACAATTAGACCCGGTTTAACGGGGTAAAGTTGGAACGCAAATTGATTTAATTTATTCGATTAGTTTTGAAGAATGAGGTTATTCATCTGGGTTTTCATCAGCATGCTGGCAATTCCTGCCTTCAGTCAGAAAAAACTGGATTATTCTGATCGTTCCTACGAAGACGAGATCCGCACCGTGATGCTGCATCCCCGAATTGACGGGATTCGCGACAACCTGCGCCCGGCCGTGGTGCCGCTGCAAAATCAAAACCTGCTGTTGGAATTCGATGACCTGAGAGGTCAGCGCGATAGCTATTATGCCAAACTCATTCATTGCAATTACGATTGGACCAAGTCCCGGTTGATGGACCTGGATATCCTGTCTGACTTCAACGAGTTTCCGATCAACGAATTTGAATTTTCTTTCAATACCTCAGTCGCTTACCTGCATTACTTTTTTGAAGTGCCTCCCGTAAAATTGCCCGGTAACTACGTGCTGATGGTCTATCGCGAAAGCCCGGACGATGTGATTCTTACTAAACGGTTTATGGTGTATGATAACCAGGTCATGTTATCGCGTGAGGGCCAGAGCCAGGGACTGGGCAACCTGCGCGCTACCAACCAACAATTGAACTTCACGGTGAATTATGGCCGCGCTAACCTGGTTGACCCCCTGCTATCGGTAAAAGCCATGGTGCGGCAAAACCAACGTTGGGATAATGTTCGCCTGAATGTAACCCCCAGCTTTATCCGGGAAGATAAGCGCGAGCTCGAATACCGGTTCTTCGATCAAAGCCATGAATACATGGCAGGGAATGAGTTCCGGTTTGTTGATTTCCGGTCACTCAATTTTCCGGGCCGCAATACCGGTCGGATGGATCGGAGTAAACGCCCCTTCTCGTTAACGGTGGCCACTGACCGAAGCCGGGGTGATGAGGTGTATGCCCAGTATCCGGATTTTAATGGTGGCTATGTGATTGAAAACCTGGATAACCGCGATGCCTACATTTCCGGGGATTACCTCTTTGTTACGTTTACCTTGCAAAGTCAACCCGTGGCCGGAAATGTGTATCTGCTCGGAGCCCTGACCAATTGGGAGCGATCGCCCGATACCCGGATGGAATACCAGGCTAGCCGCCAGGTTTATGAGAAAACCCTATTTCTAAAACAAGGTTGGTACGACTATCAATATTGGGTGGAAGGACCAAACCAGAATGGCTACCAACTGGAAGGAAGCTTTTTCGAAACTGAAAATCTGTATGAAGTCTTTATTTATTACCGGCCATTCCGGCCCGATGCCGACTTGTTAAGCGGTTACTTTCCCTTGCCGGTCAATCCGCGTTAAGCGTAGTTAACTTCCAGGTCGGCTTCGTTGCGGATCGAGCTGGCATTGGCTACATCCAGCATGCCAAACCCTTTGTGCGAGAAATAACCCAATCCGTTTTCATACACAAACTGCTGCACCGGTTGGGGAGCATATAACGTGAAGGGAAACGTATAGCCACGCACTTCATATTTTATATCCAAATCGTATAAGGGATAGATGCGGGCAAATTTCTTATGCGAGGATTGGATCCGGTTGATGTAATCCTTGTCAGCCACAAGTTGGAATTTGTAGAAATCGGCCAACTGCTCGGTGGTGAATTTACCACTGGCCTCCATGCGGGCAATGGTACTGTCGTACAGCAAATCAGAAAACTCATCTAACTCAGGACTGATAAACCGCTTCCCACTTTCATCGTTGAAGGAGGCAGGCACCAACACGATGGGTGAAATGCACAAAAACTTGACGGAGTCGGAGATGGTCACGGGCTCTTCCGGTTCGATCGACTCCGGCACCAATTGCATGTTGCCAATCAATAACTCCTTTTGCGTAAAGAGTACGCTGGTGAAATAGTCGATGAATTCCTTATCGGATGAAGCGAATACGAGGGTCACTTTGGAGGAATAGAAGTGCAGGCCCTTGCGGCTGATTTTGATCTGACCCTTCAGCCCCGAAAAGTTGTATTGGGTGAAGGAAAAGTACTTGTCGTTTTTTCCCAGCATGACCAATCCTTTGATGGTTTGCGCCAACAAAAACTGATGATGGAAAGGAACATAAGCTCCCCTGTTCTTCAGAGCAAAGACGATCCGGATTCTCAAGCGATCTCCTGTTAAGGACTAAAAAATGAGTTCTTTAAAACCCCGCCAATAAAAAATTGCGGAAAGCTAAGGTACTACAAATCAGTCTAATAATAGAATCTGATGTAGGAAAAGTTTAAGTAAAATCCAGGAAAACCTTACACGTTGAAGCGGAAATGCATCACATCGCCATCCTCCACCACGTATTCCTTGCCTTCTACCGCCAATTTGCCGGCTTCGCGGCAGCCGGCTTCACTTTTATATTTCTGATAATCAGGTATTTTGATCACCTCAGCTCGTATAAAACCCTTCTCAAAGTCGGTATGGATTACCCCTGCTGCCTGTGGAGCTTTCCACCCTTTGTGGATCGTCCAGGCCCGCACTTCCTTTTCGCCAGCCGTAAAATAGGTGATCAGGTTTAACAAATGGTACGCAGCATGAATTAACCGGTTAAGGCCCGATTCCTTCAATCCGTACTCTTCCAGAAACACCTTGCGGTCTTCTTCACTTTCCAACTCGGCAATTTGGGCTTCAATGGCAGCCGAAACCACCACCACTTCTGCGCCCTCATCTTTCACCAGGTTGCGCAGGGCATCTACATAGCGATTGCCGGTATGCAGGGAGGCTTCGTCAACATTGGCCACATAAATCACCGGCTTGTCGGTGAGCAGTTGCAAATCCTCAATGGCTTTCTTGTCTTCGGCATCCACCTTCAGGCTGCGGGCATTCTTACCGGCCAGCAGGGTGTCGCGGTAGGCTTGCAGGGTGGCCAATTCCTTTTTGGCTTTGGCATCTCCGCTTTTGGCGGTGCGCTCCACCTTACTGATTTTCTTTTCTACTGATTCCAGGTCCTTCAACTGCAATTCCACATCAATCACTTCCTTATCGCCTACCGGATCGACCTTCCCGGCTACGTGAATGATATTGTCGTTATCAAAACACCGGATAACGTGGGCGATAGCATCCACTTCGCGGATGTTGGCCAGAAACTGGTTACCCAGCCCCTCTCCTTTGCTGGCGCCCTTAACCAGCCCGGCAATGTCAACAAATTCAAATGAGGTGGGGATAACCTTTTGGGGGTTGACGAGGCTTTCGAGAATTTTCAGGCGCTCGTCCGGCACGGCAATAACCCCCACATTGGGTTCGATGGTACAAAACGGAAAGTTGGCCGCTTCGGCCTTGTTGTTGGAAATTGCATTAAAGAGGGTGGATTTTCCTACGTTGGGGAGCCCTACAATGCCACACTTAAGTCCCATGAAATCGAGTTCGTTAAAATCAGGGCGCAAATATAAGGAAAGTTAGTCGGCTGAAGGTGACCCGGTGCATACGCTAGGCAGTCACGTTGAGGCTGGTTCAAATAGCTACTTTTGCTTGGAAGATGAACAGGAAAACCGGTCAGTTTAACTGGTCGACCGGCCATAGCGCAAACATGTTATTGTAGGCAGTTCGCGTCCACCTACATTTTATTCTGCAAACATGTCCTCCGAAACAAGTCCGTCAATGAAATCATCAAAACTGTCGGCAATTTTTATCTCCTCATTACATTCAAGGTCTATGCACCTACCCCTGAAAATCGGGCCATTTATAAGTAGACAAATGTATAACTTTAA
>ERZ1066115.198-NODE-198-length-19461-cov-14.662012_pt1 | contig 19461 bp, 16 predicted proteins | sample MGYA00382762_ERZ1066115 | MGnify/ENA primary metagenome ERZ1066115 (study PRJEB33369, sample SAMEA5778345) | biofilm metagenome | biome: Industrial cooling water; feature: Water cooling tower basin; material: Biofilm | place: United Arab Emirates | collected... | reverse complement strand
TCCTTGTACTCCTCGGTGCGGCTCATGTCGGCGCCGCCTAAGCGGCCGGACATGCGGACCTTGCAGCCCTGGGCCCCGCCCTTCATGGCGGAGGAGACGGCCATCTTCATGGTCCGGCGGAACGAGCCGCGGCCCTCGAGCTGGCGGCAGATGTTCTGGGCCACGATCTGGCTGTTGGTCTCGACCTTCTTCACTTCCTTGATCTTGATGTTGATCTTCTTGGAGGCGAAGCGCTGGAGGTCAAGGCCGATGCGCTCGATATTGGCGCCCTTCTGGCCGATGAGCACGCCGGGCTTCGCGGTATGGATGACGATAGTCACCTTCTGCGGATGCCTGACGATCTCGATTTCCGAGATATCGGCGTTCTTGGCCTCGGGCAGCTCGTACATGCGCTTGCGGAGGGCCAAGTCCTCGTGCAGGGTCTTGGCGTAGTCGCGCGGGTCGACGAACCAGCGGGACTTCCAGTCCTTGTTAATGCCGATACGTAGGCCTATCGGATTTACTTTCTGTCCCACCTTACGCCTCCGCCCTTGCGATTTCGTCGACGACCACCGAGATGTGGCACATCTGCTTGACCAGCATGTCGGCCCGGCCGCGGGCGCGGAACCAGACGCGGCGCATGCGCGGACCGTCGTTCACCTGGACTTCCTTCACGTAGAGCATGTCCTCGGCGAGCTTGCGGTTCTGGTTGAGCGCGTTGGCCGCGGCGGACTTGACTACCTTGTAGATCAGCCTGGCGCCCTTATGGGGCATGTTCTCCAGGATCGCCACGGCTTCGTTGTACGGCTTGTTCCGTACGAGGTCGGCCACGGGGCGGATCTTGGAGGGCGAGCCCATCAGGTATTTGGCGCAGGCCGGAAAACCGGATTTGTTAGCCATATTCGTCACCTATCTCCCGGCCTTCTTGTCCGAACCGGCGTGGCCCCGGAAGACCCGGGTGGGAGCGAATTCGCCGAGCTTGTGGCCGACGAGGTTCTCGGTGACGTACACCGGGACCCAGCTCTTGCCGTTATAGACGGACAGGGTTAGGCCGACCATCTCGGGGATAATCGTCGAGCAGCGGGAGAAGGTCTTGAGCACCTTCTTATCGCCCGCCTTAGAGGCCTCGATGACCTTCTTATAGAGGCTCTTCTCGATGAAAGGGCCTTTCTTGACTGACCTAGACACGTTGGGCTCCTATCCTTTACTTGCGGCGCTTCACGATGAAGCGGCTGGACGGCTTGTGAGGATCGCGCGTCTTGTAACCCTTACAAGGCTGGCCCCAGGGGGTAACCGGCTGCTTGTAACCCTTGCCGCGGCCCTCGCCGCCGCCGTGCGGGTGGTCGACGGGGTTCATCGCCACGCCGCGGACGCGCGGGCGCTTGCCCAGCCAGCGGTTGCGCCCGGCCTTGCCGATGCGCTCGTTCATGTGATCCTCGTTGCCCACGCTACCGATGGTGGCCACGCACTTCTTGAACACCAGGCGGAGCTCGTTCGAAGGCAGCTTCAGGGTAACGTAGTCGCCGTCCGTGCCGACGATCAGGGCGCCGGCGCCGGCGGAGCGGGCCATCTGGGCGCCGCGGCCGAGCGTCAGCTCGACGTTGTGCACCGTGAAGCCCACGGGAATATTCTCAAGGGGCAGGGCGTTGCCGATCTCGATCGGCGCCGCCGGGCCGCTCATGAGCTTCTGCCCCACGGCCAGGCCCTTGGGGGCGATGATATAGCGCTTCTCGCCGTCGGCGTAGTTCAGGAGCGCGATGTTCGCGGAGCGGTTCGGGTCGTATTCGACCGTCGCCACGACGGCGGGCACGCCGTGCTTGTCGCGCTTCCAATCCAGCTCGCGGTACTTCCGCTTGTGGCCGCCGCCGCGGCGGCGGCTGGAGATGCGCCCGTTGGAGGCGCGGCCGCCGGAGGAGCTCTTACCCTTGGTGAGCGCCTTCTGGGGCTCGTTGCCGACGGTGAGCGCGTCGTTCACCACCTGCACCCGGTGCCTAAGTCCGGGGGTTATCGGCCTAAACGTCTTAATAGCCATAGTGTTCCCCTACTCCTTGTCCTACGCGCCCTCGAAGACCTTGATCGCCTCGCCCTTTTTCAGGGTGACGATGGCCTTCTTCCAGGAGGACGTCTTGCCGGCGCGGTAGCGCAGGCGCTTAGGCTTGCCCCCCACGTTGATGACGGCGCAGGAGACCGGGTGCACGTCGAACATGCGCCTGACCGCCTCCATGATCTGGATCTTGTCGGCCCTGGAGTCCACGCGGAAGACGTACTTACCCATCTCGCGCAGCTCGTTGGACTTCTCGCTCAAGACCGGCTCTATAAGTATGCTGTCGTACTGCATCCTAAGCCTTCCTTATTTGTCCGCGTAGAACTCGTTCAGGCCCTTGACCGCGGATTCCATGACGAGCACGGTGCGTCCGTAGAAGAGGTCGTGGGCCCGCAGGCGGTTAAAGGAGAGGAAGTGGAGCCAGGGGATATTGCGCCCCGCGCGCTTCACCATCGCGTCGTCGTCCTTGAGGATGACCACGGTCCGCTCCGCCTTGTCCTGCGGAAGGAGGTTCTTGAGCACGGCGGCCAAGTCCTTGGTCTTGCCGGTCTCAACGGTAAAATCCTCCACCACTTTCATGGTGGCGTTCTGGGCCTTAAGGCTCAGTATGCTCTTCATAGCCAGCCGCTTGGCTTTCTTGGGCATGGCGTACGAATAATCGCGCGGGTGCGGGCCGAAGACGATACCGCCGCCGACGTAGATCGGGCTCTTGACGTCGCCCTGGCGGGCGCGGCCGGTGCCCTTCTGGCTGTAGGGGCGGCGGTTCGTACCGTGCACCTCGCCGCGGGTCTTAGTCTGGGCGGTGCCGACGCGGAGGTTCGCCAACTCGTTGTTGATGGCGTACCAGATGACGTCCTCGTTCACCGGCAGGCCGAAGACCTGGTCGGAGAGCTCGACGGTCCGCAGCTCCTTGCCCTGAACGGAAAAGACTTTGCCTTCCATATCAGTCTATCCTCACTTCGCTTTCTTCACGGCCGAGCGTACTACCACGAGGCAGTTGCGCGGGCCGGGCACGGCGCCACGGATCACGATGAAGCCGTTCTCCGCGTCGACCTTCAGGACCTTGAGGTTCTGCACGGTCACGCGCTCGCGGCCCATGCGGCCGGGGAGCTTCACGTTCTTGAAAGTCCGGTGCGGATAGGTGCTCTGTCCGGTGGAGCCGGGCTCGCGATGGAACTTGGATCCGTGCGTATTGCGTCCGCCTCCGAAACCCCAGCGCTTCATGACGCCCTGGAAACCCTTACCCTTGCTCGTGGCGATCACGTCCACGAAGCGCGTACCCTCGAACAGGGTGACGCCCAGGGCCTGGCCGACCTCGACCTGAGCCGAGAAATCGCGCATTTCCTTGACGACCTTCTTGGGCTCGATCCCCTCGGGGAACTGACCCGCGTAGGGCTTGGTGACATGGGCTTTCTTCATGTCGCGATAACCGAGGACCACGGCGTCATAGCCGTCCTTTTCCTCGGTCTTGCGGCCTACGACCGTGTTGGCCTCGACGGCGATGACCGTGGCCGGCGAAAGCCGTCCGGTATCGTCGAAGACCTGGGTCATGCCGATCTTCTTTCCGATTAATGCTAGCATCGGTTACTCCTAAGCGTTGAAAGGTACGGTACGAAACCGTCCTTTTACTGCTTGATTTCCACGTCCACGCCGGCCGGAAGCTCGAGCTTCATCAGCGCGTCCATGACGTCGGCCGTAGGGCTAAGGATGTCGATCAGCCGCTTGTGCGTGCGCATCTCGAACTGCTCGCGCGCCTTCTTGTGCACGTGCGGGGAGCGCAGTACGGTGTACTTGCTGATCTTAGTCGGGAGCGGAATCGGCCCCGATACCTTAGCGCCGGCTTTCTGCACGGTGCTGACGATAGACTTCGCGCTCTCGTCGATGAGACGGACGTCGAAACCCCTAAGTCTGACACGGATCCTGTCTTTCATGTGTCCTCCAAAGATCGCTTGCGCAGGCGCCCATCGGACCGTACCCTGGCGGGCGTGTCCGAAAACCCATACGCTCGGGGTCGTGGAACCCCGCGGCGCGTGCCGCCGAAGGCGGTTCGCGGCTACCCGCCCTTCGCGGGCGCCACGGCGCCCAGACGGATAGCTAGGGGATAATGCAACGGAGCGGATAAAATGTCAAGGGGCGCGAAAGCCTGCGGGGCGATCCCGCGGGCCCTCGCGCCCCAGAATGGCCGCAGGCGCCCCGCCGAGCACCGCGCGGCTGGGCGGCGATCATCCCTTAGCCTACTTCTCCCGGTCGGTCATGCCGCTGATGAACTGCTTCTGCATGACGATGACGACCAGGGCCGGCGGGATCAAGGCCAGCAGGGTCGTCGCCATGACGATCTGCCACTCTATCTGCACGTCCGCCCCCGACAACATGCGGTTAATACCGATCAAGACGGTATAGTATTCGGTCTTCGTGGTAATGAGCAGCGGCCACAGATATTGATTCCAGCCGTAGATGAACTGGATGACGAACATGGCGGCGATCGGCGTCCTCGTCATGGGGAGGAGGACGTGCCAGAAGAACTGCATGGGCGACGCGCCGTCGATCTGGGAAGCCTCGGCCATCTCCTTGGGGATAGACTTAAAGTATTGCCTGAACAGGAATACCGCCGTCGCGGATACGACCATCGGCAGGATAAGGCCCGCGTAGGTGTTCAACAGCCCCAGGTCCGAGATGACCTTATAGGTGGGCATGATGCGCACCTCGACCGGGAGCATCAGGGTCACGAAGATGCTCCAAAAGCAGAACGAGCGCAACTTAAAATCGAAGAACACGATGGCGAAGGCCGCGAGCAGCGAGACGACGATTTTACCTATCGAAATGCCGAGCGCCATGATAAGCGAATTCTTGAGCATGGTCAGGGCCGACGCCCCCAGGTTCTTGGATCCTTCCAAGATCGCCTCGCCGTAGTTCTTTAAAAAATGCGGCCCCGGCGTCAACGGCATGGGCGCGGCCAGGATCTCGGCGCTCGTATGCGTAGAGGCGTTAAAGACCAGATAGATGGGGAACGCGATGACCACGATCGCGAGCCATAGCCAGATATTAGGTACGAAGCGCCGTAGGCGCGAATGTTCAGTCATAGCCCGCCCTTCCCTAGTAGTTCACCCGGCGTTCGATAAAGCGGAATTGGAAGACCGTGAGGAGTATCACCATGATCATAAGGATGACCGACTGAGCCGACGAGCCGCCCAAGTCCAGGTTGATGACGCCGTCCCGCCAGACCTTGTACACCAGGATACTGGTAGCCTTGCCCGGGCCGCCCGCGGTGACCTGGTGGATGATCGGGAAGGTCTCGAAGAAGCCGTACACGAGATTCATCACGAGCAGGTAGAAGGTCGTAGGAGAGAGCAACGGGAAGATAATGGTCCAGAAGCGCCGCGTAGGCCCCGCCCCGTCGATGGCAGCCGCCTCGATCAGGTCGTTCGGCACGCTCTGAAGCCCGGCGAGGAAGAAGACGAAGTTATACGATATCTGCTTCCACGCGGCGGCGAGCGTGATGAGCAGGAAAGCCTGCCCGGAGTTCAAGAGGTGCTGCCAATCGACGCCGAGCCTGTGCTTTAGGAACCAGGCGATGACGCCGACGTTCGGATTGAACATGAACAGCCACAGTACGCCAGCCACCATCGTGGCTACCGCGTAGGGCCATATCAGCATGGTCTTGTAGAACGTACCGAGCCTAAGTTTTTTATTCGCCTGCGTGGCCAAGAACAAGGCCGTGACCATGGCCAGGAGGGCCACGCACACCGCGAAGGCAACCGACACCCGGAACGACTCGCCGTAAGAGTACGACGGCTCAGTAAATAGCCGCGTGTAATTCTGTAACCCTACGAATATGACCCGCCCGCCGAACGGATCCTGCAAGAAAAAGGACTGCCAAAGCGCCTGCGCGGAAGGCCAAAAGAAGAACACGAACACGATGACCATCTGCGGTAGCACGAGCAAGTACGGCAGGAACTTGCCCTTAAATTCATATTGGTTCGCCATAGACCTTCCCGTATGCAGCTAATTTAGCGCGCCCCCACCAAACCAGGAGCCCCCCAATCCAAAACCAGGAGCCCCCCAACCGAATCCAGAAGCCCCCGCTCCCCCCCCCAGCCCATAACCCCAGCCGCCCTTGACCCGCGCTCCCCCTCAGGGGAGCGCCGGGTCGAAGGGCGGCCGTTATCGCCGCGCGCCGCCTCCGCGGCGCGTCGGCGATAACGCTATTTGTACAATTGCTCGAACTTCCTAAGCTCCGCGTTGCCGTCGGCGACCATCTTATCAAGGCCCGCCTTTACGCCGATCTTCCCGGCCAGGATATCCTCCCAGGTCTGATCTTCGATCTCGCGGATGATATTGAAGTTGCCGAAGCGTATGCCCATGGAATTCTGGGTCGGCGCCTTGTTCAAGAGCTGCTTGATCGCCACCTCGGGGCCCGGGTTGGCGTTATAGAAGCCCTGGCTCTTGGTAAGCTCATAGGCGGCGGTGGTAATCGGAAGGTAACCGGTATTCTGATGCCATTGCGCCTGCGTCTCGGGCTTGGACAGGAAGGAGAAGAAGTCGGCTATGCCCTTATACTCCCAACCCTGCTTGCCGTTGAACACCCAGAGGCTCGCGCCGCCGATGATCGTATTCTGCGGGGCGCCAGGGGCGTCCGGATAATACGGCAGTCGAGCGACGCCGAACTCGAATTTGCAGTTGGCCTTCATATTGCCGTAGCCGCCGATGGACTCGAAATGCATGCCGACCTGGCCGGAGGTAAAGAGCGGGTTGGCCTTGTTCTCGCGGCCGCCGTAGATGAAGACCTTGTCCTTGGCCAGCTGGGCGATCGTCTCGAAATGGCGGATCGTCAGGGGCGAGTTAAACACGAGCTGGGCGTCCAGGCCTTCGAAGCCGTTGCTCTTGGTGCCGAAGGGCTGGTTATGCCAGGCGGAGAAATTCTCCAGCTGTATCCACGAGATCCAGTTCGTAGTAAAGCCGCCCTCCATGCCGGAGGCCTTGAGCTTCTTAGCCGCCTCGAAGAATTCGGGCCAGGTAACCGGCGGCTTCTCCGGATCCAAGCCGGCCTTCTTAAAGGCCTCTTTGTTATAGTACATAACGGCGGTGGAGGAGTTGAACGGCAGCGAAAGCATCTCGCCCTTGGCGGTGGAGTAATAGCTGGTGATGGTCGGGATATAGATCTTGGGGTCGAACTGCTTGCCGAACTCCTTCATGAGCTGATAGACCGGCTTAACGGCACCCTTGGCCGCCATCATCGTCGCCGTGCCGACTTCATAGACCTGAATGATGTGCGGCGCCTGCCCCGCCCGGAAGGCGGCGATGCCGGCGTTCATCGTGTCGCTATAGGAGCCCTTATAGACCGGCTGGACTATGTACTGAGTCTGGCTCGCGTTGTATTGCGAGGCCAACTTCTCCACGTTTTCGGCGTTCTTGCCGGTCATCGCATGCCAGAACTCGAGCGTGATCGGGCCGCTCGGGGCGGGGATAGTATCCTCTTTCGTACCGGCGGCGAACGCGCCGAGGGTTACGAACGCCAAGAGGGCCGCTACGACGGCGAGCTTCTTGTTCCTCATACTGGGCTCCTTAATCGTTGATTACGGATTGACAATCCGTACCGCGTTCCGACTCCGGCCGCGGATCCGACCCCGTCCATACGGCGTCAGGCGGATATTGTAGGCCCGAGTTCTCATGCGCGCAAGCGAATATATGAGTCCGACGTTAAAAGCATGCAAGAAGCCGACGGGCTTAAAAAAACGAAAAGCCGCCCCTCGCGGGGCGGCTTCATGAACCGAAAAAAGGCTAGCTTACGCGATGATCTCGACGACCTGGCCGGCATGCGTAGGCGCGAAGCGCCACTACAACCCTTACCTAACGCATCGCGCCCAAAGGGCGCTAGCCACGGTGCGCCCGCCTTCGCGGATAGCGCCGCGTCGCGTTAGCGACGCATATAATTACTACCTTACGATAACCGCGAAGGCGGAGTTCTTAAAAAAGCCGCCCCTTTCGGAGCGGCTTCAGGAATCAAATCGAGGCTAGCTTACGCGATGATCTCGACGACCTGGCCGGAAGCCACGGTGCGGCCGCCTTCGCGGATAGCGAACTTGAGGCCCTTCTCCATGGCGACGGGGTAGATCAGCTCGACGCCGATCTCGGTGTTGTCGCCGGGCATGACCATTTCCTTGCCCTCGGGGAGGGTGACGGAGCCGGTGATGTCGGTGGTGCGGAAGTAGAACTGCGGGCGGTAGCCGGAGAAGAAGGGGCTGTGGCGGCCGCCCTCGTCCTTGGACAGCACGTAGACCTGGCCCTTGAACTTGGTGTGCGGGGTGATGGAACCGGGCTTGGCCAGAACCTGGCCGCGCTCCACTTCCTTCTTGTCGATACCGCGGAGCAGGGCGCCGATGTTATCGCCGGCCTGGCCCTCGTCGAGGAGCTTGTTGAACATCTCGACGCCGGTACAGACGGTCTTCTTGGTCGGCTTGATACCGACGATCTCGACTTCCTCGTTCACCTTGACGATACCGCGATCGATCTTGCCGGTAACCACGGTGCCGCGGCCGGAGATGGAGAACACGTCCTCGATGGGCATGAGGAAGGGCTTGTCGGTGGCGCGCTCGGGATCCTTGAAGTAGCTGTCCATGGCGTCCAGGAGGTCCTGGATGCACTTGGTGGCGTCGGCGCTATCCATCTCGGTCATGGCCTTGAAGGCCGAGCCCTTAACGATGGGGATCTCGTCGCCGGGGAAGCCGTAGAAATTCAACAGGTCGCGGACTTCCTGCTCGACGAGCTCGACGAGCTCGGGGTCGTCCAGGAGGTCGATCTTGTTGAGGAACACGACCATGGCGGGGACGCCGACCTGGCGGGCCAGGAGGACGTGCTCGCGGGTCTGGGGCATGACGGAGTCGGGGGCGGACACGACCAGGATGGAGCCGTCCATCTGGGCGGCGCCGGTGATCATGTTCTTGATATAGTCGGCGTGGCCGGGGCAGTCGATGTGCGCGTAGTGGCGCTTCTCGGACTGGTACTCCAGGTGCCGGGTGTTGATGGTGATACCGCGGGCCTTCTCTTCGGGCGCGTTGTCGATTTCGTCGTACTTGAGCACCTTGTCGCCGAACTTCTTACCGCAGTACATGGTGATGGCGGCGCTCAGGGTGGTCTTACCATGGTCGATGTGGCCGATCGTACCCACGTTCATGTGGACTTTCGTACGATTGAACTTCTCTTTAGCCATTCGTATCCTCCTAGCTAGTGTTAAGAACGGGAGACCGGCGCTATGCGCGGGCGCCCGCATTATAGGGTTCCCGCCCCCCTCTATTCAAGGGGAGCGGCGGCCGGGCTCTACCAGCGGTAGTGCGCGAAGGCCTTATTGGCCTCGGCCATGCGGTGCGTGTCTTCCCGCTTCTTAACCGCGGTACCGGTGCTGTTGAAGGCGTCGGTCAGCTCGGCGGCCAGGCGGTCGGCCATGGACTTGCCGGAGCGGTTGCGGGCGGCGCTTATGAGCCAGCGCATAGCCAACGCCTCGCGGCGGGTATCGCGGATCTCGATAGGCACCTGGTAAGTCGCGCCGCCTACGCGGCGGGACTTAACTTCTACGACGGGCTTGACGTTCTCCATGGCCTTCATGAACGCGTCGAGCGCGGGGGCGCCGGACTTGTCCTGGAGCTTGGCCATGGCGTCGTACATGATGGCGGTACAGGTCGATTTCTTACCTTCCCACATCATGCGGCAGATGAACTTGGTGACCGTGACGCTGTTATAGCGCGCGTCGGGCATATGGCCGCGGTCGACGGACTTCTTCTTGCGTCCCATCTCTCGCCTCCCTTAAGCCTTCGGCCGCTTGGCGCCGTACTTGGAGCGCGCCTGCTTGCGGTCGGCCACGCCGAGGGTATCCTTGGCGCCGCGGACGATGTGGTAACGAACGCCCGGGAGGTCCTTCACGCGTCCGCCGCGGATGAGGACCACCGAGTGCTCCTGGAGGTTGTGGCCGATACCCGGGATATAGGCCGTAACCTCTATGCCGTGGGACAGGCGCACGCGCGCCACCTTCCGGAGGGCCGAGTTCGGCTTCTTCGGGGTGACCGTCATAACGCGGGTGCAGACGCCGCGCTTCTGCGGGCACTCGTCGAGCGCCGGGCTCTTGGTCTTCCAGTGGGACTGCTTGCGCCCCATCCGGATAAGCTGGTTGATCGTAGGCATTAAACCTTCGTCTCCTGATCGTTGCCGGGCCTCAGCATGGTCCGGCGGTTTCTTCGGTACACGAGAAATCTTAAAACGGCGCGCCGGTGTTACGCGCCGGTTGAATACAATAGAATCCCTTGCGCTCTCTTGTCAATCCGCCGCGGACGGGGTCGGCGCCGGCGGAGGAGGCTCGGAAGCCGCTCCCCCGCCGCCGGCCGCGCCGCGGCGGGCCGCTCAGTCCTCGTCGCCCTCGTCCTCGTCGACGGGGCTGAAGCCCTCGTCGTTCTCGAACGCGGTATCCTCCTCGAAGCCCGCCTCGTCGGCGTACTGCTGCTCGTCCCCGAAGGGCAGCGCAGCCAGCTCGCGCTCCTTCTTACGCTGCTCGAGCACCTCGGCCACGTAGCCGTCCAGGTCCTCGTGCTCGTCGTCGGACATGCGGAGCTCTTTGTACTGCCTCATGCCGGTGCCGGCGGGGATGAGGTGGCCGATGGCCACGTTCTCCTTGAGGCCGCGCAGCTGGTCGACCGCGCCGGCGATCGCCGCGTCGGTCAGGACCTTGGTCGTCTCCTGGAAGGAGGCCGCCGAGATGAAGGAGTCGATCTTGAGCGAGGCCCGGGTGATGCCGATGAGCAGGGGCCGGGCCACCGCGGGCTGGCCGCCCTCGGCCTGGACGCGCCGGTTCTCCTCGTGGAAGCGGTACTTGTCGACCTGCTGCCCGTAGATGAAGCGGGTGTCGCCGGGGGCCACGATCTCGACCTTCTTCATCATCTGGCGGACGATGACGCCGATGTGCTTGTCGTTGATCGTAACGCCCTGCAGGCGGTACACCTGCTGGATCTCGTCCATGATGAAGCGCTGGCAGGCGTGCTCGCCGGCGATGGCCAGGATGTCGTGCGGGTTGGGGTTGCCGTCGCAGAGCTTGTCGCCCGCCTCGACGGTGTCGCCGTCGCGGACGAGGAGGCGCCGACCCATCGGCACGAGATGCTTATACTCCTTGCCGAAGAGGTCCATGATCATGATGACGCGCTTGCCCTTCACGATGCCCTTGAGGTTGATCTTGCCGGCCACCATGGCCAGGACCGTGGGGGTCTTGGGCTTGCGCGCCTCGAAGAGCTCGCCGACGCGCGGGAGGCCGCCTACGATATCCATGGCGCGGGCGCCCTCCTTGAGGGTCTTGGCCAGGGGCTTGCCCGCCTTGACCTGGTCGCCGTCCTCCACGTTGAGGTAGGCGCCGCCGGGCAGCAGGTACTGAAAGATTTCATTGCCGGCCTCGTCGGCGATGACGATGCGCGGCTGCTTGGCGTCGCGCTCGGTGCCGAACTCGGCGATCTTCTTCTCTACGTTGCCCGTATCCTCGTTGTACTCCTCCTTCAGGGTGGAGCCGGGGATGATGTCCTCGTAGCGGACGTAGCCGTCGTACTCGGAGATGATGGGGTCGGAGAAGGGGTCGAAGGTGGCGATGGTGCCGTTGGCCTCCACCACGTCGCCTACGCCGGCGAGCAGCTCGGAGCCGTTGCGGATCTCGATACGGGTCTCCTGCGCGATGATGAGCAGGCGCTGCGGCTTGTCCTTGCCGGCCTCGAGCAGCTTGGCGTAGGCGATGTCGCCGGCGACCACGAAGTCGCCGCCCTTGCGCTTGATGAGCTGGGTCCCCTTGAGGATGCGGCTGCCGTCCTCCACCAGGAGCTTGTCGCCCTTCTGGATCTCCCACTGCCCGAAGACCTTATGCGCCTCAAGGTAGCCCTTGCGGGTAAAGAGGAGCTGGCCCTTGGGCATGGTGACGTAGGTGCCCTCGACCAGGGAGATATAGACCGGATACTTGAGGGCGATGCGGTTCTCTTCGGAAGCCTTGGTCGCCGCGCCGCCGATATGGAAGGTACGCATCGTGAGCTGGGTACCCGGCTGGCCGATGGACTGGGCGGCGATGATGCCCACCGCCTCGCCGATGTCCACGGTGCGGCCGGTGGCCAGGTTGCGGCCGTAGCACCTGCGGCAGACGCCGTGCTTGGCCTCGCAGGTAAGCACCGTGCGGATGACCACGCTCTCGATGCCCGCGGCGTCGATCTTAGCCGCGACCTCTTCGGTGATCTCCTCGTTCACGTCGACGATGATGTCGCCGGTGATGGGGTGCTTGATGCGCTCCAGGGTGTAGCGGCCGATGATGCGCTCGCGGAGGGCCTCGATGACCTCCTCGCCGTCCTTGATGGCCTCGTGGGCGACGCCGTTGATGGTGCCGCAGTCGTCCTCGTTGATCACCACGTCCTGCGCGATGTCCACGAGGCGGCGGGTCAGGTAACCGGCGTCGGCGGTCTTCAAGGCGGTATCCGCGAGGCCCTTGCGGGCGCCGTTGGTCGAGATGAAGAACTCGATGACCGACAGGCCTTCCTTGAAGTTGGAGCGGATGGGGAGTTCGATGATGTCGCCGCCCGGCTTGGCCATGAGGCCGCGCATGCCGGCGAGCTGGCGGATCTGGTTCTTGGAGCCGCGGGCGCCGGAGTTGGCCATCATGTAGATGTTGTTAAAGCCGGCGCGGTCCTTCTCCAGGGTCTTCATCATCACCGCGGTCACTTCTTCGTTGGTCTTGGACCACACCTCGACGACCTGGTTGTAGCGCTCTTCCTGGGTGATATGGCCGGACAGGTACTGCTTCTGGATGCCGTCGACCTGCTTATTGGCGACGTCGATCATCTCGTACTTCTCGCCGGGGATGATGATGTCGTCCATGCCGATGGTGGCGCCGAAGAACGTGGCGTAGCGGAAGCCCATGTCCTTGATGGCGTCGAGCATCACCACGGTGATGTACGGGCCCTTGTTCTTGTAGGTCCACTCGATGAGGCCGCGTATATCCTTCTCGCCCAGGGAGTAGTTGATATAGGGCACTTCGACGGGGATGGCCTCGTTAAAGAGCAGGCGCGCGGCCGTGGTCTCGATATAGCGGCCGGCGATGGCGTCCTGGTTCTCCTTGCCGGCGGCGTCCCAGACCCAGGTCTGGGGCGAAGGCACCTTGATCAGGGCCTCCCAGTCGCAGGCCTTGGCCTCGCAGGCCATATAGGCCTCTTCGCGGCTGGAATAGGCGCGGCCCTCGCCCTTGGCGCCGGGCTTGTGCCGGGTCAGGTAGTAGATGCCGAGAACCATGTCCTGGGAGGGATAGACGATGGTCTTGCCGTTGGCCGGGTCCAGGAGATTGCGGCTGGAGAGCATGAGCGTCCAGCATTCGGCCTGGGCGGCGCTGGTCAGGGGCACGTGCACCGCCATCTGGTCGCCGTCGAAGTCGGCGTTGAAGGCCTTACACACCAGGGGGTGCAGCTTGATGGCCTTGCCCTCGACCAGGACCGGCTCGAAGGCCTGGATACCCAGGCGGTGCAGGGTCGGCGCGCGGTTCAAGAGCACCGGGTGCTCGCGCACCACCTCGTCGAGCACGGCGTAGACCTCGGGGGTCTCCTGCTCCACGAGCATCTTGGCCTTCTTTATATTGTAGACCACGTCCTTCTCGACCAGCTTCTTCATGATGAAGGGCTTGAAGAGCTCCATGGCCATCTTGGTCGGGAGACCGCACTGGTACATCTTGAGCTCGGGGCCGACCACGATGACCGAGCGGCCCGAGTAGTCGACGCGCTTACCTAAGAGGTTCTGGCGGAAGCGGCCCTGCTTGCCCTTGAGCATGTCGGACAGGGACTTGAGGGGCCGGTTGGAGGCGCCCTTGACGACGCGCTTCTTCTTGGAGTTGTCGAAGAGGGCGTCCACGGCCTCCTGAAGCATGCGCTTCTCGTTCCGGATGATGATGTCCGGCGCGTTCAGGCCCTGCAGGCGCTTTAGGCGGTTGTTACGGTTGATGACGCGGCGATAGAGGTCGTTCAGGTCGCTGGTGGCGAAGCGGCCGCCGTCCAGCTGCACCATGGGGCGCAGCTCCGGCGGGATGACCGGGATCACGTCCATGATCATCCACTCGGGGCGGTTGGCCGAGGCGCGGAAGCTCTCCACGATCTCGATGCGCTTCAGGAGCCGCTTGTCGCTCTTGGCGCCCTTCTCGATCATCTTGGCGCGGAGTTCGCCGGCCAGGTCGTCCAGGTCCAGGGTCTCCAGGAGCGAGCGGATGGACTCGGCGCCCATGCCGGCGGTAAAGGCACCGCCGTAGCGATCCTGGGCCTCGTAGTACTCCTCTTCCGAGAGGAGCTGCATCTTCTTAAGCTCGGTATCGCCCGCGTCGATGACGACGTACTTCTCGTAGTAGAGCACGGAGCGCAGGGCCGCCACGGGCAGGTCGAGGAGGAGGCCCATGCGGCTGGGCACGGAGCGGTAGAACCAGATATGGGAGACGGGGCTGGCCAGCTCGATATGGCCCATGCGCTCGCGGCGCACCTTGAAGTGCGTGACCTCGACGCCGCAGCGGTCGCAGATAACGCCCTTATAGCGGATGCTCTTGAACTTGCCGCAGTAGCACTCCCATTCCTTGGTGGTGCCGAAGATGCGCTCGCAGAAAAGGCCGTCTTTCTCGGGCCTCAGGGTGCGGTAGTTGATGGTCTCGGGTTTCTTAACTTCGCCGTACGACCAGCTGCGGATCATATCCGGGCTGGCGAGGCGTATCATGATACTATCGAAATCCTGGATGTCCCTCATGCGGTCTCCCCCCGTCAGGTAAGACGTGCGGCCGCGCCCCGTCGGGGGCGGCCGCGTCCCGCCGCCGTCCCCCGAGGGAGTTCGGCGGCGAGTTTATGCTATCAGAAATTGGTACCTTGCTTGTTGATCAAGTCCTCGTCGCGCTCGGTAAGCGGGATCTGCTTGCTCTTGTTGTCGTAGATCCTCATGTCCAGGCCCAGGCCCCGGAGCTCCTGCACCATGACGTTGAAGGCCTCGGGTATACCGGCCGCGGTGTGCGGCTCGCCCTTGACGATGGACTCGTAGACCTTGGCGCGGCCGGTCATGTCGTCGGACTTGATGGTCAACAGCTCCTGCAGGGTGTTCGCGGCGCCGTAGGCCTCCAGGGCCCAGACTTCCATTTCGCCCAGGCGCTGGCCGCCGAACTGGGCCTTGCCGCCCAGGGGCTGCTGGGTCACGAGCGAGTAGGGGCCGGTGGAGCGCGCGTGCATCTTGTCGTCGACCAGGTGGTGCAGCTTCATGAAGTAGATAACGCCCACGGTGACCGGGTTCTGGAAATGCTCGCCGGTACGGCCGTCGCGGACCTCGTGCTTGCAGCTGCCGGGCAGGCCGGCCTCCTTGAGCTTCTCCTCGATCATATCCTGGTCGGGGCTCTGGAACACCGGCGAGCTGAACCACTGGTCCAGGGTGCTGGCCGCCCAGCCGAGCTCGACCTCCATGATCTGGCCGATGTTCATGCGGGAAGGCACGCCCAGGGGGTTCAGGCAGATGTCGAGCGGGGTGCCGTCGTCCAGGTAGGGCATGTCCTCTACCGGCAGGATGCGGGCCACGATGCCCTTGTTGCCGTGGCGGCCGGCCATCTTGTCGCCTTCCTTGAGCTTGCGCTTGGCGGCGATGAGCACCTTGACCACCTCCTCCACGCCGGGGGAGAGGTCGTCGTTGGCGGAGCGCTTCAGGCGCTGCACGTCGATGACCGTGCCCTCGATGCCGTGGGGCACGCGGAGGCTGGTGTCGCGGACGTCCTTGGCCTTCTCGCCGAAGATGGAGTTCAGGAGCTTGAATTCGGGCGTGGTCTCGGTCTCGCTCTTGGGCGTGACCTTGCCCACCAGGATGTCGCCGGCCTTGACCTTGGCGCCGGTCATGATGATGCCCTCGGAATCCAGGCAATCCAGGCTCTTCTCGCTGGTGTTCGGGATGTCGCGGGTGATGCGCTCGGGGCCGAGCTTGGTCTCGCGCACCTCGGTCTGGAATTCCTTGATGTGCACCGAGGTAAAGAGGTCCTCGCGCACGACGCGCTCGGAGATGAGGATGGCGTCCTCGTAGTTGTAGCCGTTCCAGGGCAGGAAGCCGGCGATGATGTTGCGGCCGAGCGCGAGCTCGCCGTCCTTGGTCGCCGGGCCGTCGGCCAGCACCTGGCCCTTGAGCACCTTCTCGCCGTGCTTGACGATGGGCCGCTGGTTGTAGCAGGTGTCCTGGTTGGTCCGCTGGTACTTGATGAGCAGGTACTCGTCGCGGGCCTTGGGGTCGGCGTCCGGGGTGACGATCACCTTGAAGGCGTCCACCCAGGAGACCACGCCGGCGCGCTTGGCCTTGATGAGCACGCCCGAGTCGTAGGCGGTCTTCTTCTCCATGCCGGTGCCCACGCGGGGCGGCTCGGTAAAGAGCAGGGGCACGGCCTGGCGCTGCATGTTCGAGCCCATGAGGGTACGGTTGGCGTCGTCGTGCTCCAGGAAGGGGATGAGGGCCGCCGAGACCGAGATGACCTGCTTGGGCGACACGTCCATGTACTGGATGTCCTTGGCCCCGCGGGTGGTGTAGTCGCCCTGGTGGCGGACCGACACCTGCTCCTCGAGGAAGTTGCCCTTGTCGTCGATCTTGGCGCTGGCCTGGGCGATGTAGTAGCGGTCCTCGTCCATAGCGGAGAGGAACTCGATGTCGTCGCTCACGCGGCCGCCCACGACCTTGCGGTAGGGGGTCTCCAGGAAGCCGTACTCGTTGACCGTGGTATAGGTGGCCAGCGAGACGATGAGGCCGATGTTCGGGCCTTCAGGCGTCTCGATGGGGCACATGCGGCCGTAATGGGTGTAGTGGACGTCGCGGACCTCGAAGCCCGCGCGGTCGCGCGAGAGGCCGCCGGGGCCCAAGGCGTTCAGGCGCCGCTTATGGGTGAGCTCGGCCAGCGGGTTGACCTGGTCCATGAACTGCGACAGCTGGCTGGAGCCGAAGAATTCCTTGATGGCCGCCACCACGGGCTTGATGGAGATGAGGTCCTGGGGGCGGATGGTGTCCGTCTCCTTCAGGCTCATGCGCTCCTTGGCGATGCGCTCCATGCGGCTGAAGGCGCTCTTCATCACGTTGGAGAGGAGCTCGCCGACCGAGCGGACGCGGCGGTTGCCCAGGTGGTCGATATCGTCGAGGTTGTTCTCGCCGTAGTAGACGGTCATGAGGTAGTTCATCGTGGCGATGATGTCCTCGCGCGTCAGCGTGAACTCGTCGACCGGGGTCTCGTAGTCGAATTTCTTGTTGAGCTTGTAGCGGCCCACCTTCCCGAGGTCGTAGCGGCGGGAGGAGAAGAAGAGCGAGTGCAGGTCGCGCTCGGCGTTCTCCACGGTGATGGGCTCGCCGGGCATCAGGGTGGCGTAGACCGCGGCCAGGGCGTCGGCCTTGGTCGGCTCGTCCTGGTTGGGGTCTTCCTTGACCAGCTTGATGTCCTCGCGCTCCAGGCAATTGAGGATCATGTCCCAGTGCAGGCTCTTCTCGTTCTCGAAGTCGATGACCTCGATCTCGGCGACGCCCAGGGCCACGAGCTCGTCCACGTCGTGCAGGTGGATCTTGTCGCCCGCGCGGTACAGGCGCTTCTTCTCGCCGTCCTGCTCGGACCAGACCGACTTGGCCAGGATGCGGTTGACCGCGCGGTCGCGATCCTCGCGCTTATCGGAGAGGGTCAGGGTCGACTTCTTGTAGAAGGCGTCGATGATGTCCTCGCGGGTCTCTAGGCCGATGGCGCGGAGGAACATCGAGCCCAGGATGCGCTTCTTGCGGTCGATCTTGGCGTAGATCACTTCCTTCTTGGGGTCGATCTCGAACTCGAGCCAGGAGCCGCGGTAGGGGATGATGCGCGCGGAGTAGATGCCCTTTTCGTGGCAGAAGATGACGCCCGGGGAGCGGTGGATCTGCGAAACGACGACGCGCTCGGCGCCGTTGATGATGAAGGTGCCGCGGTCGGTCATGAGCGGGATGTCGCCGAGATAGATGTCCTTCTGGCGGATCTCGCCGGTCTTCTGGAAGACCAGGTTGATGCGGGACTTCAAGGGGACGGCGTAGGTCAGGCCCTTCTGCTTGCACTCGTACTCGCTGTACTTGATCGCCGCCTCGTCCAGCGAATAATGCTCGTATTCGAGCAGCATGTCGCCGTTGGGGCTCTCGATGGGGAAGGTCGTACGGAAAACTTCTTCCAAGCCGTAGGGCTCCGGAGCCTGGCCCGCGGCCATCTTATCGCGCTGCAGGAAGCGCTCGTAGCTCGACAGCTGTATATCGATAAGGTCCGGCAGCTCGATCGCCTCTTTATACGACTTGCCGACGTACGTACGGGTGACCTTGTTCTCTGTGTAGGCCATCGTTACCCCCTCTGGTAGATACGGAAACCTTTTTACCTGCTACGGGCCTGCCGCTAGGCGGCCCCCTTCTATCTGTAGCGGCGCGCCATGGCGACGGCGCCGACCCGAACTCGAATTCAGTGGCCCGGAACGCCCTCGGGACGCCGTCCCGAGGCTCCGGACGAAGCCGGCAGGCCCCGCGCGGGGCCGGCCGGCTCGGCATTCAAAGCGCGAAAAGGCACCGGGCGCGTCCGCGCCCGGCACCCTGTCCCCGGCGGGCCGCGCTAGCGGCCGCGCCGAGACGAACGTGCGGAGAGTAAATCTCGTTCAAGAGCCTTACTTTACCTCGACGGCGCCGCCGGCTTCGGTGATCGCCTTCTTGATCTTCTCGGCTTCGTCCTTGGGGATGCCCTCCTTGAGGGGCTTGTCGCCGGCTTCCACCAGGTCCTTAGCCTCCTTGAGGCCCAGGCCCGTGATGGTGCGGACTTCCTTGATCACGGCGATCTTCTTGTCGGCGGGGGTGCCGGCCTTGAGGATCACGGTGAACTCGGTCTGCTCCTCGACGGGGGCGGCCGCGGCGCCGGCGCCGGCGACGGCGACGGGGGCCGCGGCGGTGACGCCGAAGCGCTCCTCCATGGCCTTGATGAGGTCGGCGATCTCGGTAATCTTCATCTCGGCGATGGCGTCGAGAATCTGGTCGTTCGTGAGAGCTGCCATATTACCTTCTCCTTGCGAAAATCTGTGTCCGCCCCATGCGGGGCGGCGCGTTAAAAGGCCCTCAGGAACGGCAGCTAACCGGAAGCCTGAGCGCCCCATGAGCGAAACGAACGGGCGGGGGCGCGCCGCGCCCCTCTCCCGGCGCCCTTAGGCGGCGGGACCGCCCTCGAGCTTCTCCTTGAGCGCCACCAGGGTGTAGGTGAGCTTCTGGATGGGGCTCTTGAGGCCGGCCATGAACATGGCGATGAGCTGGTTCCTGCCGGGGAGCTTGGAGAGCTCGACGATCGCCTTCTCGTCCAGGTATTCCTTCTCGACGAGGCCGCCCTTGAGCTTAACCGAGCTCTCCTTGGAGAACTCCACGATGATCTTGGCGAT
>ERZ1066115.197-NODE-197-length-19493-cov-11.516051_pt1 | contig 19493 bp, 12 predicted proteins | sample MGYA00382762_ERZ1066115 | MGnify/ENA primary metagenome ERZ1066115 (study PRJEB33369, sample SAMEA5778345) | biofilm metagenome | biome: Industrial cooling water; feature: Water cooling tower basin; material: Biofilm | place: United Arab Emirates | collected... | reverse complement strand
GAGTTTGGCTTGGTAAGCGCCCGTTCGTTTACACCTGAGGAGACCCAGCGCTTTGCCGGAAGTATCAACGATCCGGGCCGGATGGCGTTGAGTTTACCAGGTGCTCAGATCTCGACCCAGGACAACGAAAACACGATTGTTGTCCGGGCAAATTCTCCGATCGGGTTAAGCTGGCGGCTGGAAGGAGTTGAGATTCCTAACCCCAACCATTTTGCAGAAGCCGGTTCCAGCGGTGGCGGAATCAGCGCCTTAAGTATTTATGTACTGGGTGCATCCGATTTTTTTACAGGCGCTTTTCCGGCTGAGTATGGCAACGCACTGGCTGGAGTCATGGACCTGAAATTCCGCAAAGGAAACCGGGAAGATCGCGAGTTTCGGTTGCAGGCCGGCTTAATCGGTCTCGACTTCGCTTCTGAAGGACCGTTGTCCCGTTCTCGTAAAACCTCCTCCTATCTTTTTAATTACCGGTACTCTACCCTAGGAATTCTCAGTAAGATGGGCGTTAATGTGGTGAATCCGTTAACCAGCAACTCCTTTCATGATTTGTCATTCAATTTGTACTTCCCGATCAACAAAAAATCACACCTGACCTTTTTTGCATTTGCCGGGGCCAGCTCCGAAAATAAAGCAGCCGAGGAAGATCAATCGAAATGGGAAAGTTTCAATGAAGTGTATATCTACGATTTCTATACCAAACTTGGCGTCACCGGCCTTACGTATACCTATCTGATCAATGAAAAGTCATACCTCACCGGAACGTTCAGTATTGGAGCTAATGATATCAAATCCACCGATGATACCATTGGCTATGATGCAATTCGGACCCGGATTCGCAACGAGAGCTATCTGAATGGAAGAATTAACACCGCCTGGTCATTCAACACCAAATTGGGCAAGAATACCAATCTGAAAGCGGGCTTTCAAGCTTCCAATTTATTTTATAATGTCTATCGCGATGATTATGACAATGCCATTAATGATTTGCGAATCCAAATGGATGGTGAGGGAACTATCTTATTAATACAACCCTATGCTGTAGTGCGGGCGCAGGTTTCTCCCAAGTTGATTTTGCAAGGCGGTATTAATACCATGTACTTCCAATACACCAATGAATTCCTGGTGGAGCCCAGAATCGGTGCCCAGATTCAACTGCCGGCCGGGTCCATTAACCTGGCCTATGGGTTGCACAGTCAGATATTGCCCTTTCAAACGTATGAAGCGATAACGTCCGATTCGCTGACGGGCGTTTATGCAGGCAAGCCCAATCAACACCTGAAGATGTGGCGAGCCCATCATGCCGCCATCAACGTAACGCACGAATTTTCCGGCAACATTCGGCTAAAAGTGGAACCCTATTATCAGTCTTTATTTAACGTACCGGTTAGTCTCGACTCCTGGAATACCTATTCTTTAATTAATCAGGACCGCAATTTCTTTGCCGACAGTTTGAGCAATGCTGGTACCGGATATAATACGGGTGTAGAAGTTACGCTGGAGAAAGCATTTAGCAATCGCTTGTTTTTTCTGTTGAGTGGTTCGGTGTATGATTCCAAGTTTAAGACCAACAATGGGGGTTTAGATCAATACTACAATACAAAATACAATTCCAACTTTAATTCAGCGCTTACCTTCGGTAAGGAGTGGGATTTAACCAAAGGTAAGCGCCTTGAGGCGGGCGGTAGAATTTTATGGAGCGGAGGTATGCGGTTTACTCCATTTGATACTCAGAAATCGATCGAAGCGGGCCGGGCCGTGTACATCAATTCAGAAGCTTATGCAGGACAAAACAAGAATTACTTTCGTATGGATGCCCGGATTGCCTTGCGTAAAAATGCTGCAAACTTATCGTGGAAGCTATCGCTGGACATCCAGAATCTGACCAATTATCAAAACCCGCAACGACCTTATTTTGACCGGTGGACCGGAACTGTTGCTTTTGGATACAATACCTCGATTATTCCGGTTATCAGTTATACCATCGACTTCTGATCAATATTCTGGAACGAGTGTATTTATTTGTAAGTTAGATCACAAATTTTCTCATTATGAATGGAACATCACCCAACTTAATCACCATTCAAGCAACCATAAACGCACCGATCGATCGAGTTTGGAAGTACTGGAATACACCTGAAGATATTGAATGCTGGAACGCTGCCTCGCCCGATTGGCACTGCCCTAAGGCACAAAGCGATTTACGGTCAGGCGGTCGCTTTGTCTACACTATGGCTGCCCGCGATGGCAGTGTAAGTTTTGATTTTGCAGGGGTCTATACCGTTGTTAAATATCATGAGCTAATCCGCTACACGTTGGAAGATGGCCGTCAAGTAAGTGTATCATTTTCAAGCCAGGGTAACTGTACGGAAATCGTTGAAACCTTTGAGGCGGAGGGAACCCATTCAGTGGAAATGCAACAAGCCGGGTGGCAGGCTATCTTGAATAACTTTAAAAAATTTACCGAACGATAATCGAATTTCATATGCAACGAATCCAAGCCGCTACCATTGATGAATACCTAGCCGTATTTGCTGAACCGGTCAAGTCCCGATTGGTCAAAATGCGGGAAACCATTAGGAAGGCAGCGCCCCAGGCCGAAGAGAAGATGACGTATGCGATTCCTACCTTTTTTCTCAATGGTAATCTCGTACACTTTGCCGGTTATGAAAAGCACATCGGCTTTTACCCTGGACCAGCCGGTATCGAAGAATTCAAAAAGGAATTGAAGGAGTATACGACTTCCAAAGGAACGGTACAGTTTCCGCACGATAAGCCGTTGCCACTACGACTTGTGGCCACTATGGTAAAATTTCGGGTTCATCAAAACCTGGAAAAGAAAAAGGTGAAATCCAGACCAGCAAAAAAGAAGGGCAGGTAACATGCCAATACATCAGGGCCTGATTTCGAAAGCGCTTCGATAGAAATCATTGGCTTGGACATACTCCAGTAAGGCGAGGTAAAACGGATGCGATCCTAACGTGGCGCTATCCCCCACCAGGATTAATTTTTTTCGGGCCCGGGTCATCGCTACATTGGTCCGCCTGATATCGCTTAAGAATCCAACTTCTGCTTTTTCATTGCTGCGCACAAAACTGATCGCCATCACATCGCGTTCCTGTCCCTGAAAAGCGTCAACACTATTAATGGAAATCAGTTTGTGAAGCGGCTCCAGTACGGGAGATGCCGATGTGAGTTTATTCAGGTAATCAACCTGAGCCCGGTACGGAGTAATGATCCCCAGCGTTATGCCTTGCTGAAGCCACTCATCCGGTCCAACGTCTGTCACCAACATTTCAACAAGACGAATGAGTAAGGCCGCTTCTTCTTCATTGAATCGACTCAAACTTTCGGGATCTTGTTTTTCCGAATACCCGCAACCCGCAGTATCGACAAAATCGATTGGCGGCTGGTTAGGTCGAAGTAAGGCCGATTTTACCGATTCATGCGCGGTTAATTCGTCTTGATAGAAATAGGATGATGGGAACTGCATGATAGCTTCGTGCATCCGATACTGTACCTCAAGCATGCTGGCTTGCTTGGGATGTTTTGCAATTCCCTTTTCAAACAACGTAACCGCTAATCCCTGTTGGGCTGCTTCATTCGATTTGATGGTAGGCGGAAGCTGACAATGATCGCCAGCCAGAATTACGCGATGCGACTTCAACAAAGGAATCCAGCAGGCTGGTTCCAGCGATTGTGCGGCTTCATCAATGAATACGGTTTTGAATTTACGACCGCGTAAGACCGGGTGCGATGCACCTACCAACGTGGAACAGATGACGTGTGAATTTTGAAGCAGATCCTGGATGATGTAAAATTCCAGAAGGTCGGCATCCGATTTCAAGCTCCTTGCTTCTTCTTTCAATAATCTGCGTTGCTCGCGTTCCTGGTGTCCAAAGTGACGTTTGTATTTGGAAGCCATCGCCCGTACCTGTTCCATTCGTTTACGAAGCGAACGCAATTCAGCATACTGGGCGTGAGCAGCAATCCGGGCATCTAAGGTTTTACTCAGCGTTTGTTCGGTAACCCGTGCCGGGTGCCCGATGCGGATTACCTGTAGATTTTGTTCGGCTAATTTTTCTACCAGCAGATCGATAGCGGCATTGCTGGGCGTGCATACCAATACCTGTCCTTCAGCTTTTTGTGTGAGCACAATAGCTTGGACCAGCGTGGTGGTTTTTCCGGTTCCGGGTGGTCCGTGAATAAAGGCAACATCTTCTGCTTCCAGGATTTTTTGAACCGCAGATTTCTGGCTGTCATTCAGTACGGATGTAGCGTATGGAAAGTCAGAACCCGGTTTCACTACCCGGGCTCGAGGTAAGAATGAGCCCAGAAATAGTTCGCGCAATTCGGCAACGCGGTCGTCTTCTGCCTTCATCACCATTTTTAAGGCGTGCTCCATCTCGCGGTAACTCATTTCGTCAAACATCACATCCACGCCCAGCTGGCCGTCATGGATCCAATCCGGCAGGTCATCTCCATTGAGGGTAAGCACCAGCAGGTTATCCTGAACATAGTTGATTACTCCGTTGGTGTGTTCTTTTTCCGGTTTTCCCGAGGCGTTACAAAACACACTCACCAGCTTTCCACTTTGAAAACTATGGGGTTGGTCGAGGTGATTGACCCGTTCAACTTCAATCATGATTCGCTCACCGGTACCGATGTAGTCGCGCATCAAGCGCACCGGATACCAGGTAACGCCTTCTTTTACCCGCTGGGTAAGCGATCGCAGGAGTACTTTTTGCCGATACTGTTCCAGATCGGCCTGGCGCTCCAGTTTAATCAGGTCAAGTGTTTTTTGTAATTGTTGGTGTGAAGTCATGGAAGGTGCGCAAAGATGGGAGTGATTGAACAGAGATAAAAGGATTGGATAAAAACATTCTGATTTTATACCTTGAGGCGGTGAGCACTACCGAACGCCTGCATCAACTTCGACAGCTGCGAATCCGGAGGATAACCTTCCTCAATTCGGTCAAGGATGCTTTCTTCATCATACTGGGGGTGAGTTCAGCAACCTTCGGGTTAAAATCCTTTCTGCTTCCTAACCGCTTTCTGGATGGCGGGGTGATGGGGATTTCCCTACTCACCAATGTGGTCACCGGCATCGAGTTATCCTGGCTGGTAGTTTTGATTAATGCTCCTTTCGTGGTCATTGCGTATACTCAGGTATCGCATAAGTTCGCGATTAAAACGATGATCGCCATTACCTTGTTGGCACTGGCTTTGGCGCTCGTTGAGTTTCCGACCATGACTCATGATAAGTTATTAATTTCTGTTTTTGGAGGTTTTTTTCTGGGAGCTGGGATTGGCCTTTCCATTCGGGGTGGCAGTGTTATTGATGGAACAGAAGTGCTGGCGATCTATTCCAGCCGCAAAACAACGCTAACCGTAGGGGATGTAATCCTGATTTTTAATATTCTGATTTTTTCAACCGCGGCCTACATCCTGGATATTGAAACGGCCTTGTATGCGATCCTGACGTACGTGGTGGCCTCCAAAACGGTTGACTTTGTTGTTCATGGAATTGAAGAATATACCAGTGTCATGATTGTATCGGATAAGCACGAAGAAATAAAAGAGGCGATTATTACCCGGTTGGGTCGAGGGGTAACGATTTTAAAAGGCAAAAGCGGTTTTGGAAAAAAGGGTCATCGCACGCAGGATGTCGATGTGGTTTTTTCTGTGGTAACCCGCCTCGAACTTCAACGATTGAAAATGGAAATTGAAAAAATTGATCCTGAAGCCTTTGTGGTGGAAAATAGCGTAAACGATATCAAGGGCGGCATGATCAAGAAACGTCCGTTTCAGGAAGATTGAGTTTCTCTTGATAGTACCGGATGTATTCCGTGAGTTTTTTGCGCCTGTATTGCATGATGAAGCGCGGATGAGCAAGGGGAATAATTTTTCCGAAAAACCGATGCTCGTTATTGAGTGTTGAAAGGAATTTGAAATTATCGCCTTCCCCCAGGCAAAAAGCCACATCCCGATTCATCCCCCACGCCAATTGAGTTTGCAGGCACTTGATCATAAACGGCTTCAGTCGCCTGGCAAGATTCGGGTTATCATAGTAGTTCAGGTTCTTTCCTTTTTCGGTAAACCCCAAAGGCGAAACCGAAGTGAAATAAAACCGTTTGTAAAATTCCTGTTCTCCACCCAATTCATTCATCATGCGGTAAATAAACTCCGAGGACAGTTCAGACTTTTTGGGGAGATCATTTTGTATCTCGCAGATCGTTTGCAAACGGATGGGATCGGTGAAAGGAATTCCGGTAAGACCTCCGCCAAACCGACCGGGATTAATGCCGATGATGAGGATTCGGGTGTTGCGATCAGAGTAATACTTTCGGTAAAACTGATGACATAAGGGAAAGGTAGCCGGATCCTGATAGGGATTCATGACCTGAATGCCACGGGGCAAGGGCACATCCAATTTTAGTTGGCGTAAAAACTCAAGTATTTGGTCACCTAGAAAGGCCACGGCTCGTAAGCTACAAACCTACCCGAATTCTGCCAAGTAACACAACTTGTATGCCGTTTAACCGATTCCTATCTTCCAACCGTAAACAAGATGTTATGCGACTACTGTTTTTTCTCTTGCTGCTAGGAGCAGGTATTTCCGGATTCACGCAATCGTATGATGTGATCATCAGGAATGGAAGGATCATCGATGGTACGGGTAATCCCTGGTATTACGGTGATGTGGGTATTGTGAAGAATAAAATTGTCGCTATCGGAAAATTGGATCCGGCACAGAGTACTCGCGTACTCGATGCAACGGGTCATGTCGTATCGCCCGGGTTTATTGATGTGCATGCTCATATTGAAGGGGGAGAATTGACCAATCCAACCGCTAATAACTTTATTCAAGATGGGGTTACTTCTGTAGTAACCGGAAATTGTGGTGGTTCGATCCTGAATGTTGATCAGTATTTCAAACGACTTGACTCAATCAAATTATCCATTAACGTAGCAACGTTGATCGGCCACAATACCGTTCGCAGGGCGGCCATGGGTGATGCCCAGCGCGATCCCACGGCCGAAGAACAAAGAAAAATGGAACAGCTGGTGGAAGAAGCCATGAAAGCCGGAGCGGTCGGTTTTTCAACCGGGCTTATTTATATCCCGGGAACCTTTGCTAAAACTCCGGAAGTGGTAGCCCTGGCAAAAGTGGCTGCCCGGTATAAGGGTGTTTATGCCTCGCACATCCGAAATGAAGGTGATCAGGTAACGGATGCAGTTAATGAAGCAATCAATATCGGGCGCGAGGCAAAAATTCCGGTGGAGATTTCTCATTTTAAAGTGACTTATAAACCCAACTGGGGCCGGTCAGTTGAAACCCTAGCCTTGGTTGAACAAGCCCGCCTTCAGGGATTGGATGTTACGATTGATCAGTATCCTTACATAGCGAGTAGCACTACGTTGGATACAACCGTTCCATCGTGGGTATTTGCCGGTGGCCGCGATTCCATGAAAATGAGAATCCATGATCCGGCCACTCGCTTGAAGATTAAAAAGGAAATGGTCGCTGACCTGAAAGCCAAGAAAGTCAGGAATTACAGCTTTGCCCAGGTGGCGCGCTACCCACCGGACACGACCCTTAACGGAAAAAATATTACTGAAATTAATAAGCTACGTGGTCGTAAACCCAAACCCATGGAAGAAGCGGAAACGATTTTGGAGATGGTGGGTGCTGTAAATCGCACCCAAATGGTGTACTTCAGTATGGACGAACAGGATTTGGTACGAATACTTCAGTATCCGTTTAATATGATTGCATCCGATGCTGGCATTACCCGCTATGGTTCGGGCGTGCCGCATCCCCGTGCATATGGTACCAATGCCCGGGTGTTGGGTCGTTATGTGCATGACATGAAGGTGATCCGGCTGGAAGAGGCCATTCGAAGGATGACTTCCTTGCCGGCACAGAAATTCAATCTACGCGATCGGGGCTTATTGCGCGAAGGTATGGCAGCCGATGTAGTAGTCTTTAAGGAAAGCGAAGTTGGCGATTCTGCCACTTATTCGAACCCGCATGCTTATTCAACCGGTTTTTCGTATGTAATCGTGAATGGCGAGGTAGTGGTTGATCAGGGAAATCATACAAGCGTGCGCAGTGGTCAGGTGCTCAAGGGAAAATAACTAGTGCAGCAGCTTGACAATTTTTTCCAATTCTTCGCGATTGCGGGCTGAATTAATGTTGCTGACCACGCCATCTTTTTCGCGGGTGGTGAGGCGCCAGCTCAGGGAAGCCCGGGCGCTGTTCTGACGGATGCTGTCCATCTTCTGCAGGATCGGCACATAATTTTCTGCCTGGTACTGCAAATCGAAGCGATGAATGGGTACGTGCAACCATGAATGGGCATGACCAATCAGCATGTCGCTGGTTATGTCTTGAAAATTTTCAAAGTTGTTGTACACACTGCTGATGGGCTGGGTCATGTCATCGATAATGGTCTGCCCTTTTCGCGCGGTAATGGTTCCCAGTTTGGGTGAATCGCGGATGGAAAGAAAAACTACGCCCGAAGTGTTTTCGGAAAACCAATCCCGAAAGGCATACAGGTAACGAACAGCATCCGACATGCCGAAGTTATCGGAAATGCCGGCATCCATAATTTGAATAGGGGGTTCCGTAGGCAAAGTCGTGTTCGGGGTGATGTAGGGAAAGGTAGCACTCATCCGCAAGGCGGACAAAAACCGAAGGTCTTCGGAATCCTGATCTTTGAAAAACCGATGAAAATCAACACCACTTACTTTTCGTTGACCGTAATCTTTCAGGTTATCCAACTCACTGTTCATAAACGAAACAGGGCGGGAGGCGATGTAAACTTTTCGACCATCGTTCACCACGGTCGGGGTTAGAATAACCATGGGGATAATTCCTTTTTGTTCCGGTTCTGCATAATCCCGAATCGGACGGTCCATCAATCCCTCGGTAATCTGATTTAATTGTGCTTCAAAAGTATAGGCACGGTCACGCTGGTACGCTTTTCCTGCATACTCAAATTTCGTAAAGCCCATAAACAAATCGTTGGCCAGTAAACTGAAGATTAACGGATTCAGATTGTCACTGGAAATTTTATGACGATGGATAGCATCATACGGATCAATCGGTTCACCGGAATGTTCACGCAATTTCAGTTCGCGAAAGTAGCTGGCCCCGATTAACCCACCAGACGCCCCGGTTATTAGCACACTGCTCTCCAGCAATTTTCCGTGCGTCAGGCTATCGGCTTTTTGCAGTGCTGTAAGTGTCCACAAGGAGGCTCGCTTTCCTCCGCCACTGGTGCACAGAAAAATTGCCTTGGGTTGGGTAGCTCCAAACTTGCTGCGCCAGTTGTTCAATTGAACTAACACCGCTTGCCGGTCAGCTTCCATGATGGAGCTATCCAATTGACTTTGAAGTGAGGAAACGGAATATTCAGCGGGCAGAACTCCATAATCCAATCCAAACGCTTCGTATTTCTTGGAGAAGAAATCTTCCCCTACCAGATGATTTAGAATAAGAAACAGGACCAATCCCGCAGTGGCTGACCAGCCCCCGAACCAGTAGGAGAAGGCACCTGACAACATCACAAAAATCGTAAGGAAGATCATGAAGCTGCAAGCTGCGGGAATTTGAAAGGCAGGATAGTCTTTGAAAATTCCCAATACTAAAACCATGGCAAAAATGAAAAGTTCGATAATGACCAGGTTGAAGTGGTTTTGATCAAATACCTGAACAATCGTGGACCGATCATAGAATGTGGTGGACTCAACTGGTTTTACCCTCAGGAATCCATCCAGGTAATAGTCAACGCGCACTTGCTTTTTGCGTACGATATCCAGTTTCTTCATGGCGCTGGCCCGCGTGATGGTTACGTTCTGCTTAATCTTTTCGTCAATCCGGCAAACCACGTATTTAAAAATATCTTTATTGGTTAACCGGAAGTAAATCGAGAACAGGACGGTCATCGTGACGTATCCGGCAAAAAGCCCACTTAAATCTTTAAGCAGCCCATATCGGGTGGTATATTCGTTGTTTATCTGAAAAGCGATGATCTGATAGACATACAAAATCAAAAAGGCAGCCGGAATGATGCTGTTATTGATCGTGAATTTCTTGAACGGGTTGGGTAACGTACCCACAAATGAAAACCGGTGTCCGTCAGAAATGTACCCGGTAATATGAAAAGCCATGGTAAATCCTGCGGTTAGCAATCCCATCATGAAGAAGCTGGTAAAGCTCACCTGATTCATGTATTCAGGATCCAGAAAAAGGTAGGGGATGCCGAGGTACTTGCCAAAATTTCCGGTGATCATGGCAAACAGAATAATCCAGCACAGAATGAGAACATGGTTCCGTCTGAAATTATTCAGGAGCAGTTGAACCGGGAATGAGTAGAAGACTTTGGGTAGAAAAAAGTAAAGGGTTCTCATGCCGTAATCTTTTCAAGATATGAAAATTACCCTAACTTCAAAAGCTAGTGTGTATCCCGCAAAATGTGTAAATCGTAACTTCTAGTATTTGACCTCGTTGAGTAAGACGTTTTCCATTTATCGCTCCTCAGCCGGCTCGGGAAAAACCCGTACACTGGCAAAAGAATACCTCAAGCTGGCACTGCGCTACAGGTCAGATTATTTCAAGCACATACTGGCCGTTACCTTTACCAATAAGTCAACCCAGGAGATGAAGGATCGGATCCTGACTTACCTGGACGATTTTATTCACGATCGGGCCTCCGATTTAGCCACAGAGTTGCAACGGGAGTTGAACCTGGATGCGGCCACCTTCAAACTGCACGTAGAGGAGGTACGAAGTGAAATCCTCCATAAATATTCCCAATTCGCAGTGAGTACCATCGATGCTTTCTTTCAACGGGTCATTCGGGCCTTTACGCGCGAAGCCGGTTTGGCCGGTGACTATCGACTGGAAGTTGAAAATGAGATGGTGTTGGAAGAAGTGGTGGACAATCTCTTGGATGAACTGGGCAGCAATCAACAGCTTACTGCGTGGGTTGTTGATTTCGCGAAAAACAAACTGGAAGATGATAAGTCTTGGGACTTCCGGCCGGAATTGGTGGAATTTGCCCAGGAAATTTTTGAAGAGCGATTTCGTGTGCTGGAAGACGGAATTGAGCAAATCACGCAACGACCGGATTTTTTTGAAAGCTTCCGAAAAGACCTGAGTAAAAACCGACAGCAATTTATCAGCTACATTCGGTCGCGCGCTGTTTCGGCCATGGAATTGATTCATGCTCATCAGTTAAAGGTGAGTGATTTTAAGTACCTCTCTTCGGGTAGTCTGTTTAGTTTTTTTAACAAGCTTACGCAGTTGAAATCGGTAAAGGATTACCCAGATAACCGCAAGCGGGCTGAGAACGAGTTCATTTTTTCAAAAAATGTTCCCAACGAAAAATCGATTAACCGGGCGCGGGTACTCAAGTTGGCTGAAGAGCAATTGGTGCCTTTGCTCAAGGAAATCAATGAACATCATGCGAAGTATGGTAAGAGTGCGCTGACAGCCGAAGTGATCCTGGAGAATTTCTATGCCTTTGGTTTGCTATCGGATATTTCACGTAAGCTCAAGGAATATAAGAGCGAAAACAACCTGATGCTGTTGTCCGATGCTCCGTACTTTCTGAATTCGGTTATTGCCGATAGCGATACCCCGTTTGTTTATGAAAAGGTGGGTTCCTTTTTTAAAAACTTTCTCATTGATGAATTTCAGGACACCTCCGGGTTACAATGGAAGAATTTCATGCCCTTGATCACCAACAGCCTGGATTCAGGATATCCGAGCTACATTGTGGGCGATGTGAAGCAGGCCATTTACCGGTGGCGTTCGGGTGATTTATTTTTATTACATGAGCAAGTTGAGAGGCAGATTGGAGAAAAACGCGTACAGAAGTTTAATCTCGACAAGAATTACCGGAGTAGTCAGGAGATTGTAACCTTCAACAATGACCTGTTTAAAGCAGCAGCAGGTTGGGTGGCCAGGGAAACCGGAGCTCAGATAGCGGTAGAGGTTTATGAACAGGTGGTGCAGGACACCGTGAAGCGGACTGATGGGTTTGTTGACATTTCTTTTTTATCAGATCAGGAGGATGCCAAATGGGATAAGCAGGCACTGGATCTTATTCCGGTTTACCTGGAGCGTCTTCAGGATCTCGGTGTCGCGTTGAAGGACATCGCCATTCTGGTTCGGTATAATTCTGAAGGATCGCGAATCGTAGCGCATTTGCTGGACTATAAGTTTTCGGACCGTGCCCGAACGGGATACAAATATGATGTTGTTTCCAATGAATCGTTGCAGGTAGATGGAGCCAGCTCCGTCAATTTTTTGGTAAGCGCCTTGCGTTACTTGCTTAATCCGGAAGATGACATTGCGCGCGCTCAACTAATGTATGAGCATGCCCGATGGCAAAAGTCCGTTCATTCCCTGCACGAGGTGTTTATGTCGAACAATCAGGCAACGTTTGATAGTCAGCTTCCAGACAGTTTTACCCGACAACGGCTGTCGTTGAAGAAGTTGCCGTTATTTGAATTGACAGAAACCCTGATCAGTATTTTTAACCTGGGCAGTAAGGAGGGCGAGTTGGAGTATCTGCAGACATTTCAAAATGAAGTATTGAGTTTCTCAAGCCGCGAACGCAATGATTTGCGGACATTTCTGGAATGGTGGGCAGAAAACAAAAGCAAAAAATCCATCCAGATCTCCGGAGATGTTGATGCCGCCCAGATTTTGACGATTCATAAATCGAAGGGGTTACAGTTCAAATATGTGTTGGTTCCGTTTTGTTCTTGGGAGGTTGATCATTCCAGATCTCCCTTATTGTGGGTAACCACGAATGTGCAGCCGTTTCATCAGGGCGGACAATTGCCGGTACAATATTCTTCTAAATTAAAGGATACCTGGTTTGCTGAGTACTATCAGCAGGAGAAGGTGCGGGTTTATCTGGATAACCTGAATCTGCTTTATGTAGCATTTACCCGCGCTGAACATGGCTTGATTGTGACTGCTCCTTCTAAAAAAGGATCTGTTGGGGCCTTGTTACTGCAGGGTCTTGAGCAATCTCCGGAATTGAATAATCGTTGGAATGTCGCGGCACGTGTGTGGAAATCAGGTACCTGGTCATTGGCACCGGAGTCAAAACCGGATGTAATTCCTTCCATAACCTTGAAAAATTATTCATCCACTTCGTGGCATAATAAATTGGTAATCCGTCAGGATAGTGCCGGGCACTTTAATCGCCAGTCAGGTGAAACGGTGGCGAGGATCCGATATGGTATTTATCTCCATAAAATATTATCGCGCATTCAATATCGCGATGATCTGAACCAAACATTTGAGATGTTAATCCACACAGGGGTACTGCAGGAATCGGAACGGCCAACCCTTCAGAATCTGATCGATGAGTTGATGACGAATCCCATCATCGCCTCCTGGTTCGATCGCAAGTGGAGCGTACGCACCGAAGTTCCGGTATTGCTACCGGGCGGAAAGGAAAGCCGAATTGACCGGTTGATTACGCAAGGAAGTAAAGCGGTGGTGGTGGATTTCAAAACCGGTAATCCGGCTCGTCAGGATAGTAGTCAGGTAGCGGACTATCTGGATCAACTAAAGAAGATGGGATTTCAAGATGTTTCAGGGTTTCTATTGTATATCAAAACCGGAGAGGTGACTACTGTGCCGGCCAGTAAACCAGTGCGTACGGCAAAACGGGATACCAACCAACTAGGACTTGATTTGTGATGGAGGCATATCTTAAACAATTGGCCCGGACCATCTATGAGCGCAACCAGAATCTGGAGCAACTCACCTTGATATTCCCAAACCGAAGGGCAGCGTTGTATTTCCGAAAGCACCTCGCGGATATCATCGACAAGCCAATTTTTACGCCCCGCCTCATCACCATCGAGGATTTTATTTCCTCCTTCACGGATCTGAAAATTCCCGATAAACTGGAATTGGTGCATCGGCTTCACATCGTGTATAATCAGGAAGTCGGTCTTGCCCTAGAGAATTTTGATGAGTTTTATTTCTGGGGCGATATGCTGCTCCGTGATTTTGACGAGATCGATAAATACCTGATCTCGGCCGAGCAACTTTTTCGCGATCTGAGAAATCAAAAGGAATTGGATTCTGGATTCGATTACCTGACGGAAGAGCAGCGAAATTTCCTCATGGACTTCTGGAGGGGATTCGAAGGCGTTCTTACCGACAATAAGCAAAAATTCATTCATGTATGGGGCAAACTGTTTCATCTGTATGAGGTATACAGAAACACGTTATGGAAGGAAGGATTGGCCTATGAAGGCATGGTTCACCGCCATGTGGCGGATAACCTGGCCTCGTTAGCTACTCGGTATGATCCGGCTCACGTATGGTTTATCGGGTTTAATGCTTTGACAAAAGCAGAAGAGAGGATCATTAGCTACTTTGTGGAAAGCGGTAGTAAGATGAGTTGGGATGCGGATGAGTATTATGTGAATAACCGGGCTCAGGAGGCGGGTGAATTTATTCGCGAGTACCAGGAGCATGCTGTGTTGAAGCAAACATTCACGGAAAATTTTCCCTCCCATTTCAGAAGTAATAAGTCGATAACCGTGTTAGGTGCTGCTCAACCTATTGGTCAGGCAAAACTTATGTGCCAGGTTTTAAAAAAACAGTTGGAAAAAGGGCTGATACCGGAAGATACCCTGATTGTGTTGCCCGATGAAAAGCTTTTAATGCCGGTATTATATGGTATTCCTTCCGGAATTGACAAACTGAATGTGACGATGGGGTACTCGCTGGGAAACACGTCATTTTTTAACCTCATTGAACTATTGGTGGAGCTTCAGATGGCGAGCCGAAACGAATACCACCATCATCGGCAGGTGTTGGCCTTGCTGTCGCACCCGTATCTGATAGCGGCTGATCCTGTTGCGGCTAACACCAAGCGTAAAGAAATTTTGAACCATAACTGGATTCAGATTCCTAAAAGTTACCTGGCCACGATGATTCCTTTACACCGTATGGTGTTTGGGGAAGTGGAGGCAGGTCTTTTATCTTACTTGCGGAGTATTCTGCAGGAAATCGGCACGCTTGATTCTGTTTTGGACCTGGATCGTGAATTTGCCTTTCATTTTATTCGGTTGATTAACCGGATGCAGGATGTAATCGGATTTCAGCAGCAGCCGGAAGATCGGAAAGAATGGATCAAGTCGTTGAAGTCTTTCCTGCGTTTGTTACGCCAACTGGCAAGACTGGATAAAATCCCCTTTAGTGGTGAGCCATTAAAGGGCTTGCAAATCATGGGCGTACTGGAAACCCGAAATCTGGATTATAAAAATGTCTTTATTCTATCCTTAAATGAGGGTGTGTTTCCAGCCTTTTCCGGCAAAGGTTCCTACCTACCCTACAACATCCGAAGGGCCTATTCTCTTCCTACCACCGAACATCAGGATGCCATTTATGCGTATTTATTTTACCGGGTGTTGCAACGCGCTGAAAATATTTTCCTTTTCTACAATACCGAAACCGATCCATTGGGTCAGGGTGAAAAAAGCCGCTATTTACAGCAGCTGATTTTTGAAAGTGGGTTGAAGTTGGAAAAGGTGATTCTTCATAATACGGTTCGGCCGGTATCGGTGCAGCCCATCTTAATAAACAAGGATGAAGCCGTATTAGAGGCCATTCACAAGTTAAATACCGGTACGCCACGTTTTATGGGTATTTCCCCGTCTGCGTTATCGACTTATCTTGATTGTCGGCTTCGGTTTTATTTCAAACATGTGGCGCGCATACGCGAACCCAAAGAAGTGGAAGATGAATTAGGTGCTCGTGAATTGGGCAATTTTTTACATCGGGTGATGGAATGGTTTTATAAGGACCTGGCAACTAAAAAACGGAATAACCGGGTGGAGGCTGGAGATTTTTCAAATTTGGATGACACCATTAACAAGTTGATCGACCATGCCTTTATGACTACCTACAACATGGATCCCGGAAAGAAGGTGGATTATTCCGGTCAAGGGGTAGTCATTCATAACCTGGTAAAATCATTTGCTGAGCGTATTCTGACCGAAGATCGCGACAATGCTCCGTTCACCATGGAAGCGGTTGAGCTGGAGGGTCTCTTGCACCGGGTTAAGATTAATTGCGCACCCGGTTTCGCTGTAATTGGCGGTAAGATTGACCGCGTGGACCGGAGAGATGGCTTGGTGAGAATTGTCGACTATAAAACCGGAAGTGATAAACTGAATTTTGAAAGTGTGGAATCGCTGTTCAAGCGCGATAAGAAGCGCAACAAAGCGGCATTTCAGGCATTGCTGTATGCATTTCTTTATCAAACCAATCGTCCGCTAGCTCCGGGTGAACAATTAAAAGCCGGAATTATTAATCGGGAATATCTGTATGCTGAAAGTCAGGAATTTGGATTACGGATGGACGATCAGCCGATCGAGGATGTACAAGCCTTACTGGATGGATTCAAAACCCACCTGGTAGCCTTGCTGGAAGAAATCTTCAGCCCGGATACGTCATTTGATCAAACATCGGATGTTGAGGTGTGTAAAACATGCCCGTATAAAAATATTTGTTACCGATAAAATATTGAGTAACGGATCACGTCAATAAAATAAACTGCTATGCAAACCATTTTAGGTGCCAACGGGGTAATTGGTCACGAATTGTCAAAGCACTTACTTCGCTATACGCAACAGATCAGGCAAGTAAGCCGCAACCCGAAAGCAGTGAATCCTTCAGATGAGGTGGTGAAAGCCAATCTTCTCAATTATCAGGAAACGGAAAGAGCTGTAGCCGGCAGTGAGGTAGTATATCTGGTGGCGGGCCTAATATATGATACGAATACATGGCAACAGCAATGGCCGGTTGTTATGCAAAATACTATTGATGCCTGTAAGAAGCATGCTGCTCGCCTTGTATTTTTTGACAATGTGTATGGTTATGGCGCTGTAAAAGGTAGGATGATGGAGGATACACCATTTAATCCGATCAGTAAAAAAGGTGAAGTACGTGCAAAAATTGCAACACAGTTGCTGGATGAAATAAGGGCTGAGAACCTGAACGCACTGATTGTACGGGCAGCAGACTTTTATGGGCCAGGAGCGAAATTAAGTATGATTCATAGTACCCTTACTGAGCGATTGAAAGCAGGAAAGAAGGCCCAATGGATAGGTAATCCAAAAAAAATTCACACGTTTACGTATACCCCCGATGCGGGCTATTCAGTGGCTGTGCTGGGCAATTCGAAGGAAGCCTATAACCAAACCTGGCATGCTCTCACCAGCGATGAACAAATGACCGGTGAACAACTTGTAAACCTGGCCTATCAGATTATGAACACACCGAACAAAGGTGTTCAGGTATTGAGCCGAACCGGAGTAAAATTGATAGGGGTATTTGTTCCTGTGTTGCGGGAACTTGTGGAAATGATGTATCAGTTTGAGGATGACTACATTTTTGACAGTTCAAAAATCGCGCGTTTTTTGAAATCTCCAGCAACCGCTTATCAAGCCGGTCTTCGAGAAATGTTAAGATAGCCGGGTAAAGTTTTTCAGCGAGGAACAAGTATGGAAGTGTATAAAAAAGAAAATCCGGCTTTTGGCCGGATTTTACTAGTCTAGCTTCTCAATGCTTACTGCATTTTGGCCAGTTCTGCATTAATGTGAATTTTAACTTCATCACTCACCACCATACCTCCAGCTTCAGTAAGGGCACTCCAGTTCAGGCCAAAATCCTTGCGGTTGATTTTACCATTGATTTCAAAACCGGCTTTCGTATTTCCCCACGGATCAACCATGATGCCGCCAAAGTCAACGTCCAAAACTACGGTCTTGGAAGTTCCGCGTACGGTTAAATCGCCATTTAATTTATAGGTAGAGCTTGAAATTTTCTTCAGAGTCCCGGTAAAGTCAAGCGTAGGATACTGCTCGGCAGCGAAAAAGTCCGGTGATTTTAGGTGAGCATCACGATCCGCTTGGTTGGTATCGATGCTGTTCACATCCAGGCTGAAATTAACCTGAGCGCCATCAAAATCATCAGATTCGCTTTCTACGCTTCCGCTGAATTTTTTGAAAAATCCGGTAACCGTGCTGATTACCAGGTGTTTTACTTTGAATTGAACTTCAGTATGGGTAGTATCAATTCCCCATTTTGTTGTTGTTAAGGTTGCTGTTGACATCATGTTGTTTTTAGTTTTCGTTTTTGAATGAGAGTTTCTCTCTGTTGATGATACAAAGGTAGGGGGGCCTACCCCCGGGAGACCTTGAACCAGGTTAAGAAAGGCGGATTGGGATCTTGAACTAGATTAAGATTTTCTGATTGGGCGATTCCGGATCGCCTGGTGTTAAACGGTTCGCTTCCGCCTGATTTTACTGAGGAACTCAGGTGTAATGCCGAGGTAAGAGGCAATGTATTTAAGCGGTACGTATTGTTCCAGTTGGGGATAACGTTTTTGGAAATTGGCGTAACGTTCTTCGGCCGAAAGCGAAAATGCTTCAATGATTCGGGTTTGGTGGGTAACCAATGAATTCTGAAACATGATGCGGAAGAACCGTTCAAACTTTGGATAGCGGTCAAGCAATTCCTCCATGCGTACCTTGGGGAGTAACAGGATCTCACTGTCGGCTAAGGCACGGGTCGAGTAAATGGAAGGCTCCTGTTTGGTGAGACTGTGAAGATCACCTGTCCACCATCCGGCCGTTGCAAATTGAATCACCTGGTCATTACCGTCATTGTCGGTATAGTACGTCATCAGACAGCCGGATCGTACATGAATGAACTGACGGGTAACATCACGGGCTTTTTCAGCGAACTCGCCTTGTTTCAATTTTACAGGAACTAAAGTGGAGGAAAAAAAATGTTCCTCTTCCGGTGATAGGGCAATGTGCTTTTTTATCGCAGCCAGAATATTCAGAAAATCCATGGTTGCTAAGATAGTGGTTTTGCCTTAGTCAGCGCGAATTGGTACTCAGTAGTGATTTAAACAAGAGACCGATCCCTCACTTGACTTCAGGATCCTGACCAATGCTAAAGGCCTTTTTTACAACAAGGTAATCCAGACTATCGCGTGTTATATCCTGTTGGATGGAATAGGCTAACGCCCGCATATAAACTCCTTCATATTTTCGTCTGGCCAGTTTTCGATACCATTTTTTCAGTTCTTGAATTTCTCCCAGGTTAGCTACTTTCCAATGTTCATGGGTGTTCCGTTCAAAAAATGTAGCCGAATCATTTTCAAATGTAATATACCCTTCAACGGTAAACAACCGGGAGCGTTTGTGGAGTGTGTAGCGGGGATCTTCCGTCAGGGCATTGAAATTATCATCACAAGGAATCAATTCCTGATTGCCGCGCGAAAGGAAATACATTTCTTCATAGGATTTTCCAAACTGCTTGTAACGTAGGTATCCACCTTCCAACGTGGTATTCAAATCATGGAGGGTGATGGCATGTAGATTATCTTTCCAATTATAGTGCGTGCTGTAGGTTCCGGAGGTGACCACACTGG
>ERZ1066115.196-NODE-196-length-19523-cov-13.277276_pt1 | contig 19523 bp, 15 predicted proteins | sample MGYA00382762_ERZ1066115 | MGnify/ENA primary metagenome ERZ1066115 (study PRJEB33369, sample SAMEA5778345) | biofilm metagenome | biome: Industrial cooling water; feature: Water cooling tower basin; material: Biofilm | place: United Arab Emirates | collected... | reverse complement strand
CTCATGGGCTGGGCCGACAAGATCCGCAGCCTCAAGGTCCGCACCAATGCCGACACCCCCTACGACGCGGAGAACGCCCGCAAGCTCGGCGCCGAGGGCATAGGCCTGTGCCGCACCGAGCACATGTTCTTCGACTCCGAGGAGCGCATCCTGGCCATCCGCGAGATGATCGTGGCCGAGACCGTGGAGGCGCGCAAGAAGGCGCTGGCCAAGCTCCTGCCCTTCCAGACCGAGGACTTCCGCGGCATCTTCAAGGCCATGGACGGCTACCCCGTCACCGTGCGCCTGATCGACCCGCCGCTGCACGAGTTCGTCCCGCACGACGACGCCGGCCAGAAGGCCCTGGCCAAGGCCGTGGGCCTGCCCTTCGAGACGGTTAAGCACCGCGTGGAGCAGCTGCACGAGGCCAACCCGATGCTCGGCCACCGCGGCTGCCGCCTGACCATCACCTACCCCGAGATCCTGGACATGCAGGTGACCGCCATCATCAAGGCCGCCTGCGACGTGGCCAAGAAGGGCGTGAAGGTCCTCCCCGAGATCATGATCCCCCTCGTCATCGACGCCAAGGAGCTCAAGATCCTGGAGACCAGGGCCCGCGAGGTCGCCGACAAGATCATCAAGGATTCCGGCGCCAAGGTGAGCTACATGGTCGGTACCATGATCGAGGTGCCGCGCGCCGCCCTCCTCGCCGACAAGGTGGCCGAGGTCGCCGAGTTCTTCTCCTTCGGCACCAACGACCTGACCCAGATGACCCTGGGCATGAGCCGCGACGACGCGGGCCGCTTCCTCCCCGACTACGTGGACGAGAAGAAGGCCGGCATCTTCAAGGCCGACCCCTTCCAGAGCCTGGACCAGGAAGGCGTAGGCATGCTCGTGCGCACCGGCATCGAGAAGGGCCGCTCCACCCGCACCAAGCTCAAGGTGGGCGTCTGCGGCGAGCACGGCGGCGACGCCGCGTCCGTCAAGTTCTTCCACCGCGCCGGCATGGATTACGTCTCCGCCAGCCCCTTCCGCGTACCCGTCTCCCGCCTCGCCGCGGCCCAGGCCGTGATCGAGGAGGCGGCGAAGGCCGCCAAGGCCGGTACGGCCAAGACTCCCGCCAAGAAGGCCGCCGCCGCGACGGAGGCCAAGAAGCCGGGTCCTAAGGCCGGCGCCAAAGCCCCGGCTAAGGCCGAAGCCAAGAAGCCCGGTCCCAAGCCCAAGAAATAAGGCTTAGGCTTCAGATGAGCTATCGCCCGCCCTATCCGGGGCGGGCATTTTTTTTCGGAGGGGACGGGCGTTGGAGCTCATCAAGATCATAGATCGCCTGGCCGAGGCCTACGGGCCGCGCGGCTGGTGGCCGCTGCCGTCGCGCGCCGGGCGAGAAGGCAGGAACGACGGCGGCTACCTGAACGCGGCCTCGGCGCCGATCGGCCCCGACGCCGCCGGCCCGGACCGGGATGCCAGGCGAGCGGCCCGCTTCGAGATCGCCGTAGGCGCGGTGCTCGCGCAGAATACCGCCTGGCGCGGCGCGTCCAAGGCGGTGGCGGCCTTGGCGTCCCGGGCCCTCCTCTCGCCGGCGGCCATCGTCGGGGCTGAGCTCGAGGGGCTCGAGGCGCTCATCAGGCCGGCCGGCACCTACGCCCGGAAGGCCGTTTACCTGAGGACCCTCGCCGCCGCCTGGCCGGCCCTCGACGAGGGGATACCGAGCCGCGCGGAGCTCCTCGCGCTGCGCGGCGTCGGGCATGAGACGGCCGATTGCATCCTCTGCTATTGCTACGGCGAGCCGCGCTTCGTAGCCGACGCCTACGCGCGCAGGATAGGCGCGCGCTGCGGCGCCGCGCCCGCGGGCCTAGGCTATGAGGAGATGCGTAGGATAGCGGAGGCGGCCCTGCCGCGGGACGCGGCCTATCTGGCCGAGGCGCATGCGCTCCTCGTCGAGCACGCCAAGCGACGTTGCAGGGCCAAGCCGCTCTGCGAAGCGTGCGCGCTTGAGCGGGACTGCCCGACGGCGCGGGCTACAAGTCGTCCGAACGGCCGAACGACTTAGCGACTGAAGCCGGCGCTTTAGGCTTTGCCGGCTTTGAGCTCCTTAGTATCGAGGAGTATGGTGACCGGACCGTCGTTCGTATAGCGGACGTCCATATGGGCGCCGAAGACGCCGGAGGCGCTGACGGTGACGAGGCCGCCGACCAAGCCCTTGAAGTGCTCGTAGAGGCGTTCGGCCTCCGCCAGCGGCGCCGCGTCGCCGTAGGACGGCCGGCGCCCCTTGCGGGCGTCCGCTAGGAGCGTGAACTGGGAGATCGTCATGACGCCGCCGGACAAGTCGTTCACCGATAGGTTCATCTTGCCCTCGGCGTCCTCGAAGATACGCAGGCCCACGATCTTCTCCGCCAGCCAGGCTGCGTCGCCCTCGTCGTCGTCCTTGCCGACGCCCAGGTAGACGAGCAAGCCCCGCTCGACCGCGCCGACTACGGCCCCGTCTACGGTCACCGTCGCGTCGCGGACGCGCTGCACCACTGCCTTCATTTCGCCTCTCCCGTCTTAAAATCGATGTATGGCCACGCCTTCAAGGTAGAACCCCGCTACGGCCGTCGGCGACGCGCGAGGTAGCCCCAGCGCCTCGACCGCCTCGCCGCCCTGCAACGTAGCCTCGAAGGGCAGCTTGACCAGGACGATGCCCTCGAGCCGCCTGCGTCCGTCGTGGTAGCCGACTAAGAGTTCGAAGCGCGTGAAGCCCGGGCCGCTTTCGACGTTGGCGGCCAGGCCGCGCCAGGCTACGGCCACCCCTTCGTAGAGGGCCGGCGCCTTAGAGACCTCGTCGAAGCCGAATTTATCCGGCAGGCTTAGGAAGCTGGGCTCCCTGGCGTAGCGCGCCAGTATCTCCGCCTTGGCCTTGACCGCGTCGCTAGCGTTGGAGAGCCGCAGGCGGTTGAGCTCGACCAAGGCCGCCTCGTCGCGATAGGCCAGGAACAGCTCCTTGGCGCGGTCGAAGGCGTCGAGCGCCTCCTTCTGCGTCAGCACGAAGCTGAAGCCGCCCCGGGCGTCGACGGGATCCCGCCGCTCGGCCTCGCTCAGGCTAAGCTCGGATACGCCCGGCCGCGCGGGCTTGGCGGCCTCGGCCAGGCGCGCGGCCAGCGGCCAGAGCAGGGCCGCGGCGGCTATCGCCGCGGCGAGCGCCGCCAGGGCGATGAACGGCGCCGCGCTCGGCTTGGGCTTGGGATACAAGCTCCGCAGGCTCTTCGCGGAAGCCGGGTCCCGGTCCGAGGCCGCGCAGGCGCGCATGTAGGATAGGCCCTTCTTGGCGAGCGCGTCCCGAGGATTACGCTCCAGGGCGTCGATGTACAGTTGTATGGCCTTATCGCCCTCGCCCCGGCGGATGTAGACGGCCGCGAGGGCGGCGGCCAGGTCGGCGTCCCGGAAGTCTATCTGCTGAGCCCGACGCAGGCATGAATAGGCGCCGCCTATATCCTCGCGATGGAGGTAGGCGCTGCCCAGGAGATAGGCGTAGCGGGCCGATTCGCGATAGAGCGAGGCCAGCGGCTCGAGCAGGTCGATGAGCTCGCGCCATCGGCGGCGCGCGTAGAGTCGTTCGGCCTCTTCGAGAGGATTGGCTGCCACGGCTTTAGTAGCCGGCCTTCCGCTCCTCAAGCCGCCCCAACAGCGACTCGAACTCGGCCAGCTCCTCGGCCCCCGGGGGGAGCTCGGCCGCCAGCGCCGCGTTCAGGGCTTCGAGGAGCTTCCTGGCCGCGATCAGGTCGGCCATCATGTCCAGGCTCGGGGCGATGGCTATGGTGCCGGCGGGCGCACCCTCGGCGGGCCCCGCGGGCGTCGCCGCCGCGTAGGCGCCGGGCGTCGCGGCCGAAAGGATCATGGAGATCGAGCGCCGCTCGCCGCCGCGCAGCGTCCGCGGCTCGTAGTATAGCGCCAGCGCGCTGTCGTTGATCGAGTACGGCATCAGGGTAAAGCCGCGGGAGGCGTTGACGTCCATGGCCCAGGCGGCGTCGGAGAGCCGCTTCCAATTCGCCGCCACGACCCGATCGGGCTTCGTGGCCGGCGCGCCGAGCGGCAGGTAGAGCGCGGCGCCCGAGCCCGGGCTCACGATATGCGCCTCGTCGAATTCCCCCGCGAGCAGGGTCTCGCCGGAGAGCGCCCCGGCGGCGGGCAGGATGAAATGCGAGCCTTCGCGCTCGCCCAGCCAAGTGTCCAAGAGATAGCGCAGGCCGACCTGCATGTCGCGGTCCGACAGGTTCTCGATCTCAAAGCCGACGCGTATGCCGTCGGCCGCCGCGGCGCCGGGGGAGGTCGCGAACTCTATGCGCTGCGTGACGGCGGCCGTCGACGAGCGGTAGCTGATCAAGGCGCCGCCCTGCTCCGTAGCGACGCTTACCCGGAACTCCGGCGTCTCGCCGAGCTTGATCGCCCGCTGGTCGAGATATAGGGTCGGGAAGCTGGTGCGGGCCTCCTTATCGTCCAGGAGGGCTACGAACTGCCGCTTGGCGACCTCGGCCATGTAATGGACGGTGAAGCGCCCGTTGCGCGGATCGATGCGCACGCGCATGCGGCCGCTCGATAGCTCCTGGGCGCCGGCGGCGGCGGCGGCGAGGATGAAGGTCAGTCCTATGGCGACGATTCGACGATTCATTTCTGGCTCCCGTTGGCCGCGTTCAAGGCTTCAAGGTAGAAGGCGACCAGGTTAAGGCCGCGCTCCTTCATGAGGAGGAGGGTTTCGCGCGCCGCGAGCTCGCCGCCATCCGCCGCCGAGCCGCCCTGCGCCGCCGGATCGGGAGCGGCTGCCTTGGCGGCGGCCAGCTGGGCCTCGAGCTCGCGGACGCGCTCGTCCTTCGAGCGTAGCTGCGTGGCCAAGTCGTCCATGGAGCGCTTCAAGCCGGCGAGCTCCTCCTCCAAGGAGAGCTGCGCCTGGGCCGTCCCGGTCTTCACCTCGCCGTAGCGGCGCTGGTAGACGGCCAAGGCCTGCTCGTAGGCCCGTTCGCGCCGTTGGAATTCCTCGACGACGCGCAGCGACTCTTCATGGCTCCATTTGAGTAGGGTCAAGAGCTCGTCCTCGCGGTATTTGAACTGGACGAGGGCGACGCGGTAGCGGGCCGCCTCGGCCTTGACGTGGTCGGGGAAGCGCTCCAGCATCCCGCGGTACAGCTTATCGGCCTCGGGCAGGCGGCCCAGGGCGTAGAGGCTCTCGGCCGCCCAGAAGAGCGCCGCGCCGGCGTACTCGCCGTCCGGATCGGCCGCGAGGTACGCGTTCAGCGCCTGCACCGCGCGTTCGTAGTCTTCAAGGAGGTAGGCCACGCGGCCGCGCTGGTAGCTCAGCTCGGCTACGCGCGGATGCGCGGGGAAATTCGCCAGGAATAGATCGATGGCGCGGTCGGCCGCGCGCGCGTCGCCCAAGGCGAGCTGCGCCATCGCCGACCAGTACGCCCCCTCCGCGCGGAGCTCCGCGGCGCCGGCGTCCAGGAATAGGCCGTCGAAGAGCGGGACGGACTCGGCATAACGCCCCTGGGCGAAGAGCTCGATGCCGCGCCTAAGGGTCTCAGCCTGCGGCGTCGTCTGCGGCGTCGCCTGCCCGAAGGCGGCCCCCAGGGCCGCGAGCGCTAAGGCCGCCGATATCGCGAGGCGTTTTCCGTTCATAGCCACCGTCCTTCCATCGTTTTATTCTCGGAACGTTTATAGCGCTACTAGAGGCTCCAACGCGAGGGCTTCGCGCACCAGTGCCGCCGGATCGGCGGAGCCGAAGAAGGCGCTGCCCATCACCAGGGCGTCGGCGCCGCGGGCTATGGCCTCGCGCGCGTTGCCGCCGTGGATGCCGCCGTCTATCTCGATGATGTACGATAGGCCGCGCCGCTCGCGCTCGGCCTTGAGGAGCTCGAGCTTGTCTAGGCAGCTCGGTATGAGCGACTGGCCGCCGAAGCCCGGGTTGACCGACATCACGAGCACCAGGTCGACGTAGGGCAGGAGCTCGGCCAGGGCGGCGACCGGCGTGGAGGGGACTATGGAGACGCCGGCCAGCTTGCCCGCGTCGCGTATGCGCTGCGCCAAGCGGTGCGCGTGCACCGAGGCCTCCAGATGGAAGGTGATCGCGTCGGCGCCGGCGGCGACGAAGCCGTCGACCAGGGACTCGGGCTCGACGGTCATCAGGTGCACGTCGAAGAAGAGCCCGCTACGCCTACGCAGGTCGGCGACCATCTTGGGCCCGAAGGTCAGGTTGGGGACGAAGCGGCCGTCCATGACGTCGAGGTGCAGCCACGGCGCGCCCGAGCGCTCGACGAGGGACAGGGCGGCGCCCATGTCGGCGAAATCGGCGGATAGTACCGATGGGGCTATGAGGGGCGTCTTCATAGGCGGATAGTACCACGGCGCGGAAGGCTCGCGCAACGCGCGATGCGCGGCGCGCGCGGCGACGGAGGCGTTTGCGACAGGCCGCAAAATCCGCGGTAAAACGCATATTCATTGACTAGTCTCGCGTAATTCATGTACAATCAAAAAGATCTTCGAGCATGCGGAACACAAAGAAGCTACATGGCCGACCAGCAGGGCGTTGACGCGCTCCTTGAGACAAGCTATTCACTCCTCGCCACGCTGGACCTCGACGCGGCCCAAGCCAAGCTCGAGGAAGGTTTGTCGCTCGACTTCGAGCATCCCGAGCTGCTCTGCGCCCTGAAGCACGCCCGCTGGTGGCAGGATTCGGCCAAACGCGTCGAGGCCCGACCCGATCCCCTGGAGGCGGGCGACCTCTGCATGGCCAGGCTCCGCGCCTTCCAGGACTTCGCCGGCCGCATCTGCGACCCGGTGGAGCGCCCCGCCCTCGCCTTCAAGCATTTCGCCTGCGGCTTGGCCCTGTCGCGATACCGCCAAATGGAGCTGCCAGGCGAGACGCCCGACCCCGAGCTGGCCATACGCCTGGGCAGGGCCCTGAAGGGGCTCGGCGACTACGAGGCGGCCGTCGCGACCTTCGAGAAGGCGGCCAAGCTGCGCAAGGACGACGCGGCCCTCCTTTCGGAGCTGGCCGATTGCTACGGCCTGGTGGGCGAGGCGCGCATGAGCAAGGCGCTCTTCAGGGAGGCTTTCTTCATCAACCCCCAGCGCGTCGACCTGGCGGGCGTCGAGTCGGAGAGCGTACGGCGCCTGGCCGCCAAGGCCATGGAGCACGCCCAGGGGGAGCACGAGGCGGCCGAATGGATCCCGGTCCACGGCGAGCTCCTCGCGGTCTTCTCGGTCAAGCGCGAGCTGAAGCCCATGGAGATAAGCCGCATCAAGCAATCGATCTATGAAATGGAGACCGAGCTGGCCTCGGACGGCTCGCGCCGCGCCGTGCTGCTACCCCGGCTCATCAACCGATATTTCTGGCTCGCCGACTGCTACATGAGCCGCCGCGAACCCAAGGAGCGCATCGACGAGCTCTTGCTCAAGATCAAGCTTCTGGATCCGAACGTGTATAAACTGTACATAGCATAGGAAGAGGAGAACCGATATGGCCGAATCGCCGATAGCGAAGAAACTGCAAGAGCTCCTGAACGAGGAGAAATGGACCCGCGCCACATTATCCGGCTATACGGTCAATCAGATCAAGGAGCTCGACGCGCTGTTCCACGAAGCCGCGCGCGAGAAGGCCCTGGACGAGTTCAAGGAAGTGTGCGAGGAGCACCTCGGCCATAGCAAGAACTCCATCGCCGCCCTCTACCTCTCCGGCATCATCGGCCTGTCGCGCCAGCAGATCGACGATTCGAACATGGTGGCGCTCATCAACATCTTCGCCGACAACCGCAAGTGGGCCGTCGTCGAGTACATCTGCGTCCGCATGCTGGACTACGGCGAGAACCGCAACGCGCTCAGCCGCCTCGCCGAGTGCTACGAGAACGAGGAGAAGGTCGACGAGATGTACGCCGCCTGGGAGCGGCTCGTGCGCGTCGACTACGAAGAGGCCGACATCGTCAAGCTGATCGCGGAGAAGAAGGAGAAGGACGGCGATCTCGAGGGCGCCGTCGAGTACTACCGCAAGGCGCTCAACCGCTACATCAACAAGGCGCTCTTCTCCAACGCCAAGGAGGTCTGGGCCAAGCTGATCGAGCACGCCCCCGGCGACATCGACTTCTTCCTGCACGCCCAGCGCAAGATCGCCAAGCAGATATCCGAGGACAAGGCCGCCCTGCTGCTCACCGAGCTCTATAAACGCTACAAGGCCGACGGCGACTGGGATACGGCACTCTCGCTCCTGAAGACCATCATCGACTACGACGACCGCAACCCGCAGATGCGCAAGGAGATCGTCGAGGTCTACAAGGCTAAGTACGCCGGCCACAGCTACGTGGACGAGTACATCCGCATCTCCAACCTCTCCCAGGGCTACCGCAACCTGCACGAGGCCATCGCCGACTTCGAGAAGCATATCGCCTTCGACGTGGGCAACTTCGTGTTCCACCGCAGCTGGAACATCGGCCGCATCAGGGCCATCAAGGGCGACGACATCACCGTGGACTTCGCCAAGAAGCGCGACCACCACATGGGCCTCAAGATGGCGGTCGAGAGCCTGGTGACCCTCTCCAAGGACCACATCTGGGTGCTCAAGGCCATCTGGAGCAAGGATAAGCTCCATGACAAGGTGAAGGAGGACATAGCCTGGGCCTTGATCACCATCATACGCAGCTTCGACAACCGCGCCGACATGAAGCGGGTCAAGGCCGAGCTCGTGCCCTCGGTGCTGAGCGCCAGCGAGTGGAACGGCTGGAGCGCCAAGGCCCGGGACATACTCAAGACCGATAGCCGCTTCGGCAACGCCTCCGATTCGGTCGGCACCTACATCGTCCGCGACCGTCCGCTCTCCTTCGAGGAGAAGATCTACAACCAGTTCAAGGCGCAGAAGGCCTTCTTCGCCCGCGTGCAGGACGCCCGCACCTTCCTGGAGAGCGGCGACCCGGACTCCGAGCTCTTCGCCGAGATGGTGGCGTACTTCGCCTCCTACGTAAAGTCGTATTCCCAGGTAAACGAGAGCGTCTTAGGCTCCTACCTCTTCCTTAAGGAGCTGGCCGCCAAGAAGAGCCACCTCAAGGGCTCCGTGCAGGCCGGCTTCGCCGAGCTCATGGGCGAATGCGACGACGTCGTCGGCGTGTACCTGGCCATGAAGGACGCCGAGCTTAAGCGCTCGTTCCTCCTGAACATCAAGGCCGTGATGTCCGATTGGGCCGAGATCTACGCCAAGCTCTTCCCCTACGCCCTGAACAAGTCCATCGTCGAGACCCTCCTGGCCGCCGGCGAGGTCGAGCGCCTGCAGAACATCGTCGTCTCCATCATCGAGAATTACCGCGACCACCGCGAGGCCTTCGTCTGGATCGTCAAGAACCTCTGGGACGACGACTGGGTGAAGGATATCGGCATGCCCTTCGATAAGGTTCTGTTCACCTTGATCCACATCCTGGACATCAGCTTCAAGGAGATCGAGAACCACCGCGACACCGCCGAGAACAAGCGCATCAACAAGCAGGTCGACACGATCCTCTTCAAGGAAGGCCGCCTGGAGGCGCACTTGGACGAGGCCGACGAGGATACGATCGAGCGCATCTACACCCTGATCATGGACGTCAAGGACCTGGACCCGGCCATGAAGCTGCGCCTGCGCAAGCGCATCGCCGAGCGCCATCCCGAGTTCCAGTTCCCCGACGAGGAGGAGAAGATCGTCGTCTCGCGCGGGCTCATGGTGACCGCCTCCAAGTACGAGGAGAAGACCAGGCTGCTGGCGAAGATCATGGGCGAGGACGTGCCGGCCAACCAGAAGGAGATCGCCTACGCGCTCTCGCTCGGCGACCTTCGGGAGAACGCCGAATACAAGGCGGCCAAGGAGAAGCAGGACGAGCTCAACGCCAAGGTCGGCAAGCTCAAGAACGAGATCGATCGCGCGCAGATCTTCGACCCCGGTTCGATCAGCGTCGGCAAGATCTCCTTCGGCACGACCGTCGCCCTGCGCAACGAGCTCGACGGCGCCGACGAGGAGTATACGATACTCGGCCCCTGGGAATCCGACCCGATCAAACACGTGATCTCGTATCTTTCGCCGCTCGGCAAGCGTCTCTTGAACCATAAGCCCGGCGACAAGCTCAAGTTCAGCATCCACGACAGGCAGTTCAGCTACACGGTCCTGGCCATCAGGGAAGCCGTCATTTCATAAGGCCCGAAGGGGGGCGCCATGCCTAAAAGAGCCCGGATTGTAACGGCCGGCGGCTCCGTCCGCCGCGCACTCGGCCTTAGGGCCGCGTTGACGCTCGGGGCCGCGTTGGCCCTGGCGTCGGCGCTCCCCCCGGCGGCGGCCGCCCAGGCGACGGGCCGGAGCGATATCATCGTGCTCCTGGATTCGTCCAGGAGCATGTCGCCCTACCATGCGCAGGTCGTCGACTTCGTCGTCACCGGCGTGCTCAAGGACTACGCCCGCGCCGGCGACTCGTTCCATCTCCTCTCGTTCTCCGATAACGCCCAACTCGAGATAGCGCAGCCCCTACGCACCCAGGCCGACGTCCAGAGCGCCTTAGCCAGGCTGTACCTACTCTACCCCGTGGCCAAGAGCACCGACTTGGTCGGCGCCCTTCGCTACCTCCTGCAGTACCTGGCCAAGCTGCCCGAGGCCGGGGACAAGCACATCGTGCTCATCACCGACGGCATGCACTCGCCGCCGCCCGGCTCATCGAACGCCGCCCTGGACGCGGACGGCGTGCGCGCCGAGCTGGAGAAGGCCGCAGGACGGATCCGGGAACGCGGCTGGACCTTACGGATAGTACGCGTCCCGTTCTACGGCGCGGCTCGGGCGGACGCGTCTTCTAGCGGAGAGCAACCGGGCGCCGCCGCCGCGCAACCAGGCGCCGCCGCCGCGCAACCGGGCGCCGCCTCCGCGCAACCAGGCGCTGTCGCGCAACCGGGCGCCGCCGCAGGTGAAAAACAGGCGGGCGGCGACTCGTCGAACGCCGCCGAGGCCGGCGCCGATTCGCCCTCGGCGGGCGACTACCTGGAGAGCATCGCCTCCGCCGCGGGCATAGCCGTTAGTCCCTTCGACCCGGCCGACGCGGCCGCCACCCTGAACGAAGCCGTCAGCATCGTAGCGGTCGAGTATCCCGATTCCCTCGGCGAGCGCGAACGCAGCTTTAAGCTGCCGTTGGAGCTACGCAATCCCTCGTCCAAGCCCGTAGACGTCGAGGCCGTCGCCCTGCTCCTAGAGGACGGCTATGACGCGCTCCGCGATAAAGCCTTCTTGCGACTCGCCCCTCGGGCCTCGGGCACCCTGCAGCTATCCGTCGAGCTTCCGGCCGAACTGGAGCGCGGGGAGCTCAGCCTGCGCATCGAGCCGCGCTTTTCCGGCGGCCTCCGCGCCTCGCCCCCCTATGGCACGATACGATTCACCTTAAAGGATTCGCCGCTCGCGGCCTTCCTTCGCGGAGGTTCTAGGGTCCTCCTCTTCGCCGTGCTCTTGGTAGCCTTGCTCGCGATCGCCCTGCTGGTCGCGGCCTATCTCCGTAGCCTACATCGGCGCGCTTCGGATAGCGTCGTCGAGGCCGTGCTCGACTCGAACCAAGCCGCCGACGGCCGCAGACCCGCCGAGGCGCGGGCGGCAACCGGGTCGGCCGCGACGGCAACCGGGTCGGCCGGCGCGACGCCGCGATCCGCGGCTCCGTATGCCTCCGCCGGCAGCCGCGCATCCGCGCCCGCGGCTCCGCTGGAAGCCGCCGCCGCCGACCGGCGAGAGTCGGCACAAGCCCTCTTGGGCTCGGCGCGCCCCGCCGATACCGCCGCCGCCCGGGCGCCGACCCTGGCCGGCGCCGCCGTAGGCGCTTCGGGCGCGCGCGGGACGCATTATGACGCCGCCGCCGCCGAACGGCGAGAGTCTGCCCAAGCCCTCTTGGGCTCGGCGCGCCCCGCCGATACCGCCGCCGACCGGGCGGCGACCCTGGCCGGCGCCGCTTCGGGCGTCTCCGGCGCGCGCGCGGCCGATCGATTGGGAAGCGCGGCGGCGGGAGCGCAAAGCGGAGCCTCCCGCGCCATCGAGATACTGGGCGCCGCGGGCGACGGCATGAAAGCGAAAGGCATATCGGGTTCGGGAGCCTCCCCGGCTCCCATCGCGTTCTCGGCGAAGGTCAAGCGCCCCGGCACCCTGCGCCTGAGCATGCAGGTGAAGGATCAGAACCCGAACGTCGGCAAGCGGAATATCAAGACCATGCATGCGGGCGGCCGCAAATTCATAGGCGGCGGATCGAGCGATTTCCTGGTCTTCCTGTATCCCACGCCCCGTCGCGTCGCCGAGCTCTATTTCGACGGTGAATCGCTGACCTTCATACCGTTACGCCGCGCGTTCTTCCCCGATTACGATGGGCCCGTCGAGAATTGCCTCGGCGAGGAGCTCCGCATGGTGAACGCGCGCGGCCGGGAGCTCCGGCTACGCTTCGAGCGCTACGTGCCGCCGGTGGAGAGCCTCAATAGGCTCCTCCACTCCATCGACGCGCCGGGCCCGACGGGCGAGGCCGCGCGGGATACCGGTTCCGAGGGCGTCCTCGAAGGCGGGAACGAAGCTTAAGGCGACGAAGCGGGCGCCGCGCGCACCCGCTAACGATCCTGGGTTATGCGCTCCAGCGCCGCGCCGGCGCGCTTTCGCACGCTCTCGGTAGGATCCGACTCGGCGAGGCGCTTAAGCTCGGGCGCGTGCGCCGCGTACGCGTTACGCTCGGCCCAGGCGATCGCGGCGAGTCGCGAGGTGAATTCCTTATCGGCATAGAGCCTCTGGGCGAAGTCCGCGGCGCCTTCCTTATCCACCGCCAGGGCCGCCCGGGCGAAGGCCAGGTACGAGGCCCTATCCTTCTCGTTATCTAGGGCGGCGAAGAGCGTCCGCATGGACGCGCGCGATGACGCCGGCCCCTCCCCGATCACGGCCGCGAAAGCGCGGAGGCGATACTGCTGCGGCTGCTTGGCGTCCTCCGCGAAGGCGACGAGCGTGGACCAGGTCGACGGGCTATCGAAGGCCGCCAGGGCCGCGACGGCCGCCTCGCGCACCGAACGATCCGGATCCTGCGTAAGCCTGAACTCCAAGGCCGGCACGGCGTCGTCGAGCCTCATGCCGCCGGCCGCCTTGACCGCCGCGGCGCGCACGCCCTGATGGTTGTCGCGCAACGCGGCCGCGACCGCGGCGGCCGCCGCCGAGCCCTTGAACGAGCCGAGCGCCTCGACGGCCGAGGCGCGGACGTTGGGATCCTCGCCGCGCGAGGCGGCCGCCAAGCTTTCGACGGCCCGATCGTCGCCGAGCGCGGCCAAGCCGCGCGCCGCGTTCATGCGCTCGGCCTTGGAACCCGCCTCGTCGTCCAATACGCGGGATAGGAGCTCGAAGGCGGCCGGGGCCTTGAGCTCGCCGAGCGCGTTCAGCGCCTCGATGCGCAAGGCCGACCCCGTCTCCTCGCTTTCGAAGACGCGGACCACGGCCTCGGCGCGGTCGCTCGCCCCGGCCGCCGCGGCCAACCTGATCGCGGCCTGCAGGTAGGGCCGCTCGTCGTCCGCCAAGACCTCGTCGACGACGGACAGCGCCGCGCGCGACTTGATGCGCGCGAGGTACGAGAAGCCGGCCAGCACGAGGGCGTTCGGATGCCGTTCGCGCTCCCGCAGGAGGGCGACCGCGACGCCCTCGGCGCGGTCCGAGTCGAAGTGCCCGAAGTATTCGAGCGCCGCGGCCCTCATCCGATGGCCGCCCTCCTCCCGCGCCAGCCGGAGCACCATGTCGTCGAAATAGCGCTCCCGCTCGGCCCGGAGCGTCTGCAGGAGCTCTATCACCTGGCTCTCGATGCCGTAGCGCAGGGTGTCGGCGCGGCGGGCGCGCTGCTCGGCCAAGGCCTCCGCCGCGGTCTTGTCGGCGGCGGTCTTCTCTTCGGCGGCCCCGTCGCCCTGCGCCGCGGCCGGGATCCCGCCTATAAGGCACAGGGCCATGCATAGGCCGAGCCCCGCGCCGCCGGCCACCGGGCCTAAGCGCCTAGGCATCCGAGGCTCCTGGCGCCTTCTTGATCCTGGATTCGTACGAGGCCAAGTACGTACGCTTGAATTCGGCGAAGCGTCCCTCTTCTATGCTTCGGCGGATGTCGAGCATGAAGCGGTGCAGGAAGGCCAGGTTATGGTAGCTGGCCAGCATCGAGAAGAGTATCTCGTCGTTCTTGTAGAGGTGCCGCAGGTAGGCGCGGCTGTACTCCTTGCATACCTTACAGGGACACGCGGGGTCGGCCGGGCCGAAGTCGCGCTCGAAGCGCGCCTGCTTAATGGACAAGGGCCCCTTGGAGGTGAAGAGGAGGCCGTTCCTGGCGGTCCTGGTCGGGAAGACGCAGTCGAACATATCGACGCCGTTCTCCACGGCCGCCAGGATGTACTCGGGCGTGCCGATGCCCATGACGTAGCGCGGCTTGTCCTCCGGCATGAGCGCGGCGGTATATTCCAGGTACTCGCCGTAGAGCTCGAAGGGTTCGCCGACCGAGAGCCCGCCGATGGCGACGCCCGGCAGGTCCAGGGCCAGGATCTCCTCGGCGCTCCGCGAGCGCAGGTCCTTGAAGAAGCCGCCCTGGACGATGCCGAAGAGCTTGCCCTCGAAGTCGCCCCTGGTGTCCAGCCAGCGGGCTTTGGAGCGGGCCGCCCAGTCCGTCGTCAGCCGGAGCGCACCCTCGGTCTCCTTGCGGCTCGCCCCGTAGGCGCTGCAGACGTCCAGCTGCATGAAGACGTCGCTCCTGAACGCGCTCTGCACGTCCACCGCCAGCTCCGGGGTGAGCATGCGCTTGGAGCCGTCGATATGCGACTGGAAGCGCACGCCCTCGTCGCTGATCTTGCGGAAGGTAGCCAGCGAGAAGACCTGGAAGCCGCCGGAGTCGGTCAGGAAGTTGCCCCGCCAGCCGGTAAAGCCGTGCAGCCCGCCCGCCTCTCGGATAAGCTCGTGGCCGGGCCTTAGGAAGAGGTGGTAGGTGTTGGCCAAGATGATCTCGAAGCCTATCTCGGACAGGGAGTCCTTGCTCACCGCCTTGACCGTGGCGTTGGTGCCGACCGGCATGAAGACCGGCGTGGCGACGCGGCCGTGCGGCAGGTCCACGTAGCCGGTGCGCGCGCGCGTGGTCGCGTCCTTATGCCCAAGCGTAAATATCTTATTACTCATTCACTCAACCTTTCTATAGCGTCGTAGGCGAGGTCGCCCGGGGTTACATGCCGCGTCAGGCCCGGCGCAGGCCCAGGCCTATGCCGGCCACGGCCAGGGCTACGGCGACCGGCGCGAGGGCGCCGGCCGCGGGCGGCAGGGCTCCCGACTTGGCCAGGAGCATGCCTATCATTTGGCTCACGTAGTATATCGTAGCCCCGACGAGGCTGACGAGGAGGCTCATGAGGAGGAGGTTCTTCCTAAAGAGGCCGGCGAAGGCGGCGGCCATCGCCGTTACCAGGAAGGGCGTCAGGGCGTAGGCGTGCCTGCGATAGAGCTCGGCCCCGGCCGGCGCCGCCGGCAGGCCAGCGCGCAGGAGGAATTCCCGATGGTCCCGGATCTCGGGCAGCCGCATCGCGTCCAAGTCCTTGGAGCCGCCGCGGAACGAATCGGGCGGCTCGTCGAGCCCCTCGCGCTCGAAGCTGGCCAGGGTCTCGTCGGCCAGGCCGTCGCCGCTCCGAAAGAAGCGCCTGACCCCGACGAAGCGCCAGCGCTCGCCGGTCCAGCTGGCCGATTGGGCGTTCAGGCGCATGACGAAGGCGCCCGCCCCGTCGCGCTCGACGACCGTGACGCCCGACATGGTCAGGCCGCGGGCGTCATAATAGCGTAGGTTCCAGATCAGGCGGCCGCGTTCGCTCATGATCGTGATGTCGTCGCGTCCGTCCAAGGCCTCGCCGCTGCGTATGAGCTCCCTCCCCAGCTGCCGCTTGGCGGCGTAGCTGGGCACGACGACGGCGTCCTCGAAGGCCAGGAAAGCGCCCGAGGCCAGGAGCGCGAAGGCCAGGAGAGGCGCCAGGAAGGAGCCGAGGCGGATGCCGGAGCCGAGCACCACCATCATCTCGTTGTTGGCGTAGAGGGTGCCCAGAGTATAGGAGGCGGAGAACAGCATGGCCAAGGGCAAAGCCCAGCTCGCGCATTTAGGGAGGTAGAGCGCGGTCACGCGGAGCATCTGCGCGGGGGAGACGCCGGCCTGGACGTACTGGACGATGTTGGCCATGAGGTCGGCCAAGGCCACGGCCAGCATGAAGAAGAGCGCCGACAGGACGAGCGTCGGTAGATAGGACGCGAGCAGGTAGCGATCGAGTATGAACGAGCGGCGGGCCGGGCGGCGCGGCGCGCTCATGATTCGCCCCGCGAAAGGAGCAGCGGCAGCGCCGCCGCCAGGACGAGGGCGTTCGGCGCCCACATCGCCCAGAACGGCGAGATATGGGAGCGTAGGCCCAGGGTCTGCCCGCCTATGAGCAGGCCCCAGTAGGCGAGCGACACCAAGAGGCCGACGCCGAAGCCGACGCCCCGCCCGCTCTTCCTGGCCCGGGCGCCCAGGGGGAAGGCCAAGAACACGAAGGCCAAGGCCCCCGCCGGGATCGAGAACTTCTTGTAGAATTCCAGGCGATAGATATCGAGCGAGCGGTCGCGCAGGGGGCGGCCCTCGAGCGCCCGGTAGCCCTCGAGGAGCGCGGACAGCCGCGCCGTATCGCGGCCGAGCTCGCCCGGCCGGAGCGCCGCCGACTCGTAGGCGGCCGCGAGCTCGGCTTCCTTGGCGCGGAGCTCGGCGGCCCGCCCCTCCAGCCGCGCGGCCAAGGCCGCCTCCTTGCCGCGGATCTCCTTGAGGAGGTCGCGCGAACTCATCTCGCGCGGGCCTATCCCGGAGCCGAAATCGGCGAAGCCGGCGAGCGCGATATGATAGTCCATGCGCGAGGCCTCGCTATACTCGAAGCGCTCGGGCTTGTCCGCGCCGCTCTCTTGGACGAAGACGTCCTCGAGCGACAGCAGTATCGTCCCCGACGCGTCGCCGCGATCCGAAAGCCGCCCGCGGGCGGCGCTGATGACGCGGCCGCCGCCGCCGGGGGCCGAATCGAGTATGACCAGGTCGAGCAGGTCGTCGCCGTCGAGCGGCCCGGTCACGATGACCGTATCGCGATAGCGCTTCACCGCGTAGGGGCCGAGCTCCAAGGCGGGGGCCGCGCTCACCATGCGCCTATAGAGCCGGGCGTAGTTGATGGTGCCCAGGGGCAGGAAGTAGTCGTTCATGACGAACGAAATCAGGCTGAACGCCAGGCCGAGGGCCGCGAAGGGCGCCATGACGGCGCGCCGGGGCACGCCCGAGGCGCGCAGCACCAGGAGCTCCGAGTCGCTGGCCAACCGGCCGGCGGCCATGAGCGCGCCCACGAGCGAGCCGAAAGGAAAGGACATGGCCACGATGGCGGGCATGGCGAACAGGACGAGCCGGGCCACGTCGCCTGCCGCGGCCTTGCGCGACAGGATATCCTCGGCCATCAGGAGGAGCTGGTTGATGAAGAAGACGACGAAGAAGAACGAGAACGCTACGGCGAACGAGAGAAGGAATTCGCGGGCGATATAGCCCCACAGCGTCCGGTAGCGCCGAGCCATGCGGCCCTAGGCCTTACCCGTCGATCCGAAGCCGCCGCCGCCGCGATCGGAGCCCGAGAGCCCCTCCGCGCGCTCGAAGGATGCGCGGGCCACGGGGCCCACCACCAACTGCGCTATGCGGTCGCCGTCGGCGACGACGAAGGGTTCCTGCCCCAGGTTGACGAGTATGACGCCTATCTCGCCGCGATAGTCGCGGTCTATGGTCCCCGGCGCGTTCAGGCAGGTCACGCCGTGCTTAAGCGCGAGGCCCGAGCGCGGACGGACCTGGGCCTCGTAGCCGACCGGGAGCTCGATCGTCAGGCCGGTCGGCACGAGGGCGCGCCGGCCGGGAAGGAGTTCGACGGGCGCGTCGACGCGGGCGCGCAGGTCGGCCCCGGCGGCCCCGGCGGTCTGATATTCCGGCTCCCGGGCCCCCGGCCCCGCGACGAAACGTACGATCGGTCCTTCCATATCCTGCCCTCCGCTCCCGCGACGAATTAGTCGCCCGATAACGCGGCCCCGAAGACGGCGGCGGCCGCCGCCTCGACGCGCTTACCTAATTTACCATACATCAGCATGCCTTCGCGATCGGGATCGAGCCGGGCGCGGACGTAGGCGGCCATGGCCTCGGGCTCGCCCAGCTCCGGCCGCCCCAGGCGTTCTAGCGAGCCGGCGAGCGACTCGACCTCGCCGGAGAACAAGAACTGCCTGGCCGCGCGGTTCATGCGGTACTCGGCGTCGTCGCTGGCTACCATGACCATGCCGCCTATCCTTCCGGCCGCCTCCGAGAGCTCCTCGGCGGAGAGGCCGCGCTCATGGAGCAGGCGGGCCTCATGCTCGTAGGCGGCGGCGAAGCGCGGGAATTTGGCGGGCGAGCAGGCGGAGGAGACGCCCCAGAGCCCGGCTAGGCGCGAGAAGCTCATGCTCGTCCCAATGCTGTAGCACAGGCCCTCGCGCTCGCGGAGCTTCATGAAGAGCCTGGAGCTCATGCTCTCGCCGTAGGCGGAGCTCACGACCGAGAGCCGCCAGTAGTCGTCCTCCGAAAGCGGCCCCCGGAGCGGGAGTCCGGTAAAGAAGTAAACCTGGCTGCCGGGCGCGCGGATCAGCCTGCGCTCGCGTACGAAGCTACCCGGCGGCGCGGCGCCCCAGCCCGGCGCGCCGCTGACGCTTCCGGGGGCGCTTCCGGGGGCGTATCCGGGGGCGCTTCCGACGGCGACGAGCTCGTAGAAGAGCGCGGAAAGCCGCGCCAGGTCCACGTCGCCGGCGGCGGCCATGAGGACGGGCCCCTCCACGAAGCGTCGGCGATGGAAATCGACGAGGGAGTCGAAGCGATGCGCGGCGACGGCCTCCGCCGTCCCAGCGATGCGCCGGCCTATGGCCTGGTCGGGATAGCTCATCGCGTAGAACTCGTCCTGCCCCGACTCCTCAAGGTCGTCGTCGGCCGCCAGGATCTCGCTAACGATGATGTCCTTCTCCAGCTCGAAATCGCGCGGGTCGAGGCGCGGCGCGTAGGCCATGTCGGCTAGGACGCGTAGCGCGAGCTCGGCCTTGGCGGCGGGGATGGTGCAATGCAGGCAGACGTTCTCGCGCTCGGTGAAGGCGTTCAGGTTGCCGCCCTCGCGGTCCACCACGCGCGACAGGGCCGCCGCGTCCAGCTCCCCGGCGCCCTTGAAGAGCATATGCTCGACGAAGTGGGACAGCCCCCCCTCGCCCGGGGCCTCGTAGGCGCTGCCGGCGTCGAACCAGAGGCCCACGGCCGCCGCGCGCGAATTCGGCATGGGGTCCACGACCAGCGCGGCGGGCGCGCCCGAGGGCCGGTAGCCGCGGAGGACGAGAGGTTCGGAATCTATTGGCATGGTACGGTCTCCGGACGAACGCGGCCGACCCCGAGGGGTCGGCCGCTGGCGATGGCTGAGCGGCGCGCACGGCGCCCCGTAGCGGCGACGGCGGACGGTAAGCCCGCCGCCGGCCCGCGAGG
>ERZ1066115.195-NODE-195-length-19655-cov-16.192806_pt1 | contig 19655 bp, 10 predicted proteins | sample MGYA00382762_ERZ1066115 | MGnify/ENA primary metagenome ERZ1066115 (study PRJEB33369, sample SAMEA5778345) | biofilm metagenome | biome: Industrial cooling water; feature: Water cooling tower basin; material: Biofilm | place: United Arab Emirates | collected... | reverse complement strand
GAATACTACGGCCAGGAGGATAGGGAGCTCTTGGAGGGCTTGTTAAGCCGAACCGAGGCTATGTTGCTCACGGCGACGGCGGCGGCCGAGGCCGAAGGTTCTTTGTAAGGGCGCGGCGATGGATGTCCTGATCGTGGACGACGACCCGGCCAACCGCGACCTCCTCTCCAGGATGCTGGCTCGCCTAGGTTGTCGCGCGGAAGCCGCGGGCGACCAGGCCGGCGCCCTGGCCGCCTGCGAGCGTAAGCGCTTCGACCTCGTGTTCATGGACCTGGGCCTCCCCGACTCGGACGGCTACGCCTGCGCCCGCGCCGTACTGGATCTCTACCGCCGCCAAAGCGATTCCGGCGGCCTAGCGTCCCATCGGCCGCGCATCATCGCCTCCAGCGGAGCCGACGGCCTGGAGCCCGGCTCCGCCGAGCTCTTCGCCCAATTCTTACAAAAACCCTATGGATTAACCGAACTCAAGGCCGCATTATCCCCCTGAAAACTCGCGCATCCCTTGACATAATTTTCCGTTTTCTGTATTCTAAGCTCACAACGACGCAGGGTAGAGCAGTTGGCAGCTCGTCGGGCTCATAACCCGGAGGTCGTAGGTTCGAGTCCTACCCCTGCTAAAAAAATGAGAGCCGGTCCGCAAGGATCGGCTCTCGTTTTTTTAATAAGCAGGGGTAGGACTCGAACCAATCGCCGCGAGCCGGCGCTCGGCAGCCGAGCGGCAGACGAGCGCCGAGCGCCGAGTAGCCGGCCGGCACACGAGCGCCAGGTTCTCGTACCCTCGATCGTCGATTTGCGATGTGCATAAAAAGGCGCTCCGCGACCTCTCGGTGGCGGAGCGCCTTATTACTTAGGAACCGTGCGTTGAAATCTACTCAGCGTTGACCTTCACGGTCACGAATTCCTTGTCCGCGCCGGTTTGCCGGTTCATGACGACGAGCTTGACCTCGTGAACGCCGGGAACCGAGGGGATATAGCGCATAGTCTTATAATTGAACCAGTTCGTCTGTTCGACGCCGTTTACGTACCACCTGAGCTTGTCGTAATCCCCGTCGCTCAATGCGCAGTAGGCGATCGCTAAAGTCAGGTCGGTGCCCGTCGCGGCCGTTACGGTCGGCGGTACATAGCTCGTGCCGTCGGCCAGGAAGGCGCCACCCGTGATCCTGCAGGAGATGGAATATTCTGGAATCTGCCCGGGCAGGGTGTACGAGGCGCCCCAAACGATAAGGTCGATCGAGGAGCCCTGAGCGGAAAGGCCGCCCTTGCTGGCGCTGGGACGGATGGTTACCACGTGGACTTTATCGTCGGCGGGCCGGGTTACCGTTCCGGTCGGCGACACGATCGAGGCGTTACTGCTTTGCCAGCTCAGGCTGGAGCCGAGCCGGCCGACGCTCGGTAGGCTCAGGTCGCCGAGCACCTTCGTCCGTACGTCGCCGGTCGCGTAGGCCATGCGCGTCAGCGCCTCGGCGGCGTCGGTGGCCACGTCGTATTTCGTGGTCCGGACGGTAACGACGCAGGTCTTGGCGTAGTTTCCGTCCTGCGTCTTAGCGGTGATGGTAGCGGTCTTCTCGGCCAGGAGCCCCTTGACCACGCCGTTTTGGTCGACCGAAACGGCGCTCGGATCGCTCGAGCTCCACAGCACGGTCTTATCGCGGGCCTCCGCTGGCGATACCGTCGCGATGATCGCGCTGGATTCGTTCCAGTTGATGGTCATCGCGCTCGAGCTCAGGGCGACGCCGGTTACGAGGCCCGTATCGTAGGGCAAGCGCAGACTAAAGTCCTTGATCCGCGTCAGGGTCGCGTCGAAGGGGCTTTTCAGGGTCGCGCGGAGGACGATGGAAACGTCGGAGCCGTTGGGCCTGAAGAGCAGGGTGCCGTCGTCGTCGAACCAGCCGGGTTCGCTCCAGGCGATCGTCGCGCCCTTCGGGGCCGTCGCGGGGAGGCCGATGCTCTGGGTGACCGACGACGCGCTGTCGCCGGCCGCGTAGGTCGGCTGTAGCCAATAGTAATCATCTAATAAGTCGCCGGAATCGCTGCCTACCACGACTTTGCAGGAATCGAGCTCGACCCAGGAGCCTGAGCCGCTTTTCTTGAGCCTGACCGTGGTCTCGCCCCGCTTCGTACCGGCGCTGACCTTGCCGCTCGTAGAGACCGACGCGATCGATTCGTCGTCCGAGAACCAGAAGACGGCTTCGTTCGCGCCGGCCGGCGAGAGGCTGGCCGTGAGCTGCCTGGTCTGGCCGGCGCCGTCGTCCAGGTCGAAGCGTATGGTCTCTTCGTTCAAGGACGCGCTCGCGATCGCGACCACGGGCGGCGCGGAGATGAGCTGCTTGACCGTGAGGGTGAAGCTGCGCTCGGCCGAGAGCTTGAGCGGATCGTCTACGGTACCCGTGCCCTGGCTCGCCTTGGCCTTCAAGACCACGACCGCATCGGCGCTCGTGGGCCGGGTCACTTGGCCGTACTGGGATAGGACGCCCGGGGCGTTCGTGGTCCAGGTAATCGCGGAGCCCCTGGGGCCCTTGCTAGGCAGTACGACGCTCTGGGTCACCGAGCTCGCGCTATCCCCGGTGGAATAGCCGATCGCTATGTCGTTAATGTCGGCATCCGCGTCTTGTTGATTGCTCCGAACCTGAATCGCGCAGCTGGCGGACACGGTAGGCGCGGCGATGGACGTGGCCGTAATCAAGACGCTACCCGGCCCGACGGCGCTGACCGACCCCTCGCTGTCGACCGTCGCGACGGCGGCGTTAGAGGAGGTCCAGGTGACGCTCTTGTCGCCGGTATCGTAAGGCTGGAAGCTCGGAAGTATACTGAGTTTCTTGCCCGTTTCGATGACTATGAGCTCCGAATAGGAGCTAAGCTCGATCGCCGTGGGCAGGATGGGGCCGCAGTTGCGGACGGTTATCCAGATCGTTTTCTCGGCGGAGCGAGCCGCTGCTCCGCTGCCCTTGGTTAAGGTGGCGGACAGGGCGACTTCCTTATCGTAGCCGCGAGGCTGGGTAACCCGGCCGTCGGCCGTGATTATATCGGTGTTTGATGAGCTCCAGGTGACCGTACAACCCGCTACGCTCTCAGGCAGGGTCAGGTCCGCGGTCACCGAGTCCGCGTGGTCGCCCTCCGCAAAGCCCGGTTGCAGGGATTGGATCGCGTTGAACGCGTCGAGCAGGTTGCTCGTGACCGTGATCGCGGCGTCGCCGACGGCGTTACCCGAGACCGCGAGCGCGGAGATCGTCGCGCTGCCCGCGGTAAGCGGGGTTACCACGCCGGTCTCGCTCACGTCCGCTACCTGGTAGTCGCTCGATACCCACCGGACCTGCTTATAGGTGGCTTCGGCGGGCGAGATGGTAGCGCTGAGCTGGGCGCTCTGCCCTTCCTCAAGGACGAAGCTGTGCGCGGCCGGAGCGAGGTCTATGTTTTCAACGGCGACGACACCGTCCGAAACGTCGTAATTGACCGGTTGGACCATCAGGGAGAAGATCTTGGTCCTCGACTTGGTCGACGCGATGAAGGCGGGATCCATGCTTACGGTCGCGGTCAGCGTGACCGGCATATCCGTGCCGTAGGTCGGCTGGGTGACCGTACCCGACGTGGAGATTACGGCAGGGTTGCTGCTTGCCCAGGCGATCTTGACTCCGTCGCTACCGGTCCCCAGGATCAGGTCGCTTTGGATGTAGATCGCGCCGTCCTCCATCATATTGGCGGAGCGCGGCCGTACTTCCGCGGCGTAGGCGTCGAGGAAACTGTCGACGGTCCAGACCGTGATCTGCGTGAAGCCGTAGAGCCACCCGTTGCCGTCGGCGGCCATCGCGTTGATCTGGCATGAGCCGACCGAATGCGGCGTTACCTTGCCCGTGGCGTCGACGCTCGCGACGGCGGGATCCTCGCTGACCCAGATGAAATCGAGGTCGGCCGGATAGCGGGTCGCCGTGAGCTGGATAGTTTCCTGGGTCTCAAGGAAGACGCTTTTTTGGAAGGGTGAGACGTCGACGCGGTCCATTACGGGGAGCCCGCCGCCGCCGTCATCGTCATCTATGACCGGGGGGGCCCCGCTCGCGGGATTGCCGCAGGCGATGAGGCCGATCGCCAAGACGGACAGGAGCGCCCCTAGGGCTAGGGTACGGCCAAGTTTGCTGGGCCGTGATGGGGAGCGTTTAAAATGCATGGTTCTTCCTTCCTTGCCGGCGAGCTGGGTGTGGTTCTCGTCGGTATGAACGCGCTCAATGCTTATTCGTAGCCTCCCGGCGATGCTGCGCGCGCACCGCGGACGGAGCGAGGTTCAGGAGGCGGCGAAATTGGATGACGGACGGAACTAGCTACCGGGGGCGAGGCTCCCGCCCACGGGAGTCCGCGGCGCGAGGGCGCGCGCGGCGAATTGGGCCGCCTCGCGGGCGACCGAGCGAGAGTCTCGTTCGCCCTCGTAGAGGCGGTAGTAGGCGTCTAGACCCGGCATGAGGCGCGAGTCGCAGACCGCGGCTATGATCGGATGGATGAGCCTCGCCGCATGCTCGGGCGAGAGCTCCGGATCGACCTCGCCGCGCGCGGCTCCGGCCGCGACGATCATCCGCACGATGCCGAGCGATGCGTCGACGACGGGCTCTACGAACCGTCGCGACCAGGCCGACGGCGGACGGTCGCCGTCGCGGTAGATCGCGAGTAGGAAGATCCTGAGGAGCGAGGGGTTGGCGTCCGACCATGAATGAACCCCGAGTATCAAAGATTCGATACCTTCTTCAAGACTAAGCACGGACGCCGCCTCGGCGGCGGCCTCGAACTCGGCGACGAGACTCGTGGCCGCCAGGGCGCTCGCCGCGATGATCATGGCGTCGCGGTCCGGGAAGTACTGATAGAGCGAGCCGACGGGCACGCCGGCCCGCGTCGCCACCGATTTGATAGAGGCTTCCGCGGGGCCGCGTTCGCCCATCTCCTCGATGATCGCCCTAAGTATCGCGTTGCGCTTCTCTTCATCAAGCCGAAGGTAGGTGCGCCGAATGAGACCCTCTCGTTCAAGTTCTTCAAGCTGTCGAGTAGATGAACTCATGGTTCACATAATATGAACTAATAGTTCATATAGTCAAGAAGCGATCGGGCGCGATGCGCCGAATGCGCAAAGCCCGCTCTCCATGACCCTTCTCGTGGCCGATGCGGTTTCCTGCAATCGGCGGCGCGTAAAACGGCGTAACCCGGCTAGCACATGGTCGGAGGTTCCCCATGAGAGCGATCGGGTCTTGGTTTCGCGTCATGCTCGGCGCGGCGCTCGTTATCTGCATCTTTGGTTGCCGTAACGGCGTCGACGAGCGGGCGATCATCCGCTATGCGGAAGCGGCCGCGGCCTACGATAGCGGGGCCTATTCCCTAGCGCGAACCGAGGCGGAGCGCGCGCTTTCCATCGCTCCCGGCTTCCTACCCGCCCTGGCGCTGGTCGGAAAGGCCGCCTATTTAATGGGCGACGCCGAGGGCGCCGTCGCGGCCTTAGAACGCGGCGTTAGGGCCTCCCCGCGCGGAGGGGAGGCGGCGCTTTGGCTCGCCAGGGCATATCGAGCCGCCGGCGAGGGCGAGGCGGCGCTCCGGACCTGCGAGTCGCTCTTAGCCGCCTCCCCCTTCGATACGGCGGCGCTGCGCCTCGCCTCTAGCTTGGCCTTGGAACGGGACCGGCCGGCCGAGGCCGGGGCCTTCCTCGACCGCGCCGTGGCCGCCTCCGCCGAGTCCGGCTTGGCCTTCCTGGATCGGGCCTGCCTACGCTGGGCGGGCGGCGATAGGATCGGCTGCGCGAGCGATATCAGGGTCGCGTTGTCCTTGTTGCCCGAGGGCTCGGTCGCCTACGGGGCGGCTCGGGATCTCCTGGCCGAGATCGAGGCCGCGCCGTGAGGCGGCCGGCGCTCGCGATCGCGGCGCTGTGCTTGGCCCTCTCCTCCTGCGCCGGGTTTTATTATCGTAGACCGACTGATGAAGGGGAAGCGCTTATCGCCCAGCCTTTGGCGGAGCCGGATAGGGCGCTGGGGGCCGCCGAGTACGGCAGGTTGGCCGCGCGGAGTTCCGCAGCCATAGAGGCGGAAAGGCGACGCCTGGAGCTGGCCGAGGCTTCGTGGCGACTCGGGGCGCGGGCCTTCCTTCCGAGCGTCGAGCTCGGCGCCTCCTCGGACGAGCGCATAGCGGAGTACGGCCCCGATTCCTTCTCTAAAGGACTGTCGCTCTCCGTAACGCAGCCGCTGTGGGACGGCGGGCGCGCGGCGGCGGCGCGCGCGGCCGAGCGCGCGGAGCTGGGATTGGCGCGCGCCGAGCTGGGGCGGATGGAGCGCGAGGCGGCCGAGGCCGCCGTCGAGGCCTATCGCGCCGCCGCGTCGGCCCGCGCCCGGCTGCTCATCCGGCGCGAGGCGTACGCGGCCGCGGCGGCGGAGCGCGAGACGCTGGCGGCCGAGCTGCGGCTCGGCTTGGCGACCGCCATGGAGCTCGCCGACGCGGATATCGGGCTCGCCGAGGCCGAGTTGGAGATCCTGTCGGCGGAGCTGGCGCTCGACGAAGCCGAGGCGGCCCTAGCCGAGGCGGCCGGCGTCGCCGTCGCTCCGGCGTCGTACGAGCCGCCGGATCCGGATCGGGCTGCCGTCGCGCTGGGGCCGGGCGACGACGAGGCCTTAAAGGCGGCCGCGCAGGCCCGCTCGCCCGAGCTCCGGGCGCTCCGCTACGAGCTGGCCAGGAGGAAGGCGGAGGCCAAGGCCGCCGCCTTCGCCTGGCTCCCGACCGCGTCCCTGAAGGCGAGCCTACTGCTATCCGGTCGTGAATACCCGTTAACGAAAGCGTCATGGTCGGTGGGTCTATCGTTGGATTTTTCCGGGCCGTTACTCGGCGCCTCTATCGGCGTCGCGGGAGGCGGCGAGCGGCCGGGCGGCTCGACCGCCCGGACCGGCGCCTCGATACGGCCGCTGCCGGACGCGTCGGCCCCGCTCGCCTCGGGCCGGGCCGAATTGGCGCTGCGGCTAGCGGAGGACGCCCTGGCCGCGGCCTCGGGACGGGCGGCCCGGGCGGCGGTATCCGCCGCCTCGGCCTATCGCAACGCCCTGCGCGGGCTCGACGCCGCCCGGCGCTCGCTCGGGCTCGCCGAGGCCCGGCGGGAGCTCGTCGCCCTGCGGCTGGGGCTAGGGCAGGCTAGGCGATCGGAGCTGATCCGGGCGGGGCTGGAGCTGGCCGCTAGGGAGCTGGCCCTGGTGGACGCGGCCGCGGCCATCCTCGCCGGCGAGCGCGCCTTGGAACGCCTGCTAGACCTGGAGGCCGGCGCTTTGGCCGTCTTCGTTAAGGAAAAATTATGCGAATATCGAGGCGCGCCGGAAGGGCGCGGCGGGAGGGAGCCGTGAGCCGCCGCCCGCGCGTCCCCCGGGCGTGGAAGGCCTTCGGGGCCGGGTTGATCCTCGTCGGCTCCGCCGCGCTGGCCGCTAAGGCCGGCTCAGCGCCCTCGGGCGGCGGCGACGGACCGGAGCGCCCGGCGCGCGAGGTCCGCGTAGCCGTCGTCGAGGCCGTCATGCTGCCCGAGCTCGTTTCGGGCTTCGGCAGCCTGTCCTATCGCGCCAAGGTCGACCTGTCAGCCGGGATCGACGGGGTGGCGGCGGAGCTGCCCTACCGCGAGGGCGATCGGGTCGCCGCGGGGGCGCTCGTGGCGGCGCTCCGCAATCCGCAGGTCGAGCACGCCGTCGGGCGGGCGGAGGCGGGCGCGGCGGGGGCGCGGGCGGCCTTGGCGCTCGCGGAGGCGCGCCTCTTCGAGGCGAGGCTCGGGGCGGAGATACGCCTCCTTTCGTACGAGAAAGCCGGGATGGAGATCGACCGGGCCTACGAGGAGCTCGCCGAGGCGGAGCGCAGGCACGCCGGCCAGGAAGCCCTGCTGCGCTCGGGCGGGACGACCGAGGAGGCCGTGCGGGCCGGGCGCTTCTCCCTGGACGCCGCGCGCGCCCGTATCGCGATCATGGAGAAGGATCGGGAGCTCGGCCTCGTCGGCCTCAGGGACGAGGACCTGGCGGCCCGCGGCTTCAGGCCTCCTGCGGAGCCCGCGGAGCGCCGCGAGGCGCTGCTGCGCTCGATCGGCGCGGCCGCGGCGGCCGAACGCGACGCGGCGGCAGCGGGCCTGGAGGCCGCCTCGAGGGAGCTCGAATCGGCCCGGTCCGCCTTAAGCGAGCTTACGATCAGGGCCCCGGTAGCCGGTATCGTCGCGGCCCGCTACGTTGAGCCCGGCGAGCGGGTAAAGAAGTATGACAAAATACTAACGATCATCGAAGGCGGCGGGCTGTGCGCCGTCGTCCGCGTCGGCGAGGCCGAGGCCATGCGCCTTGCCCCCGGCATGAGGGCTACGGTCGCGGTCGACGCGGCGGCGTCGACCTTCGAGGGCGTCGTCGAGCTGGTCTCGCCGATCGCCGACGCGAAGACCGCCTCGTTCTCCGTGAAGGTAGCGCTCGCCGACGGGCCGCCCGGGCTGGCTCCCGGCATGTTCGCCCGGGTTAGCGTGGAGCTCGGCCCGCCGCGGCGGGCCCTGGCGGCGCCCGAGAGCGCCGTCGTAGGGCGGTCGGGCGACTCGGCCGCCGTGTTCGTCGTCGCGCGCGGCATGGTCCATGAGCGCCGCGTATCGATCGGCGAGCCGGGCGAATTCGGAAGGATCCTGCTATCCGGCGGCGAGGAGGGCGAGACGCTCGTCGAGCGGCCCGACCAATCCTTAATGGAGGGCGATTATGTGTCGATTACCGAATGATCCGATCCGTCCGCGCTTAGCCAAGCGCGCGGCGGCGCGGCTGAGCCTCTTCGCCGCGGTCGCCTTAGGCGCCTGCCCGCTTATCGACCTGCGCCCGGTTACGGCGATCGTCGAGCCGGGGCGGCCGTACGAGATCCTCCCCTCCCGGGATTCGAGCCTCTCGGCGCGCTTCACGGCCGAGCCGTCCCGTCCGGACGCCGAGCGCGCCTTCCTGGTGCGCGGGCCGGACGGGGCGCTGGAGGGCGACTTCTCCTGGGACGGCGCCGGCTTCTCCTGGCGGCCCCGCGCGCCTTGGGATCCCGGCGCGCGCTATAGGCTGATCCTACGCGGGAGCGTGCCGACCGCCGACGGCCGCGAGGCGCGGCTCGACGTGGACCTGCCGTTCTACGCCGTCAGGGCCGGCGCGCCGCCCGCGGTCCTGGCCTTCCGGCCGGCGGACGGCGAGTCGCTAGCGCCCTGCGCCGTCGGGGAGGCGGCGCTGCGCCTGGAGTTCTCCGAGGCGATGGACCGGAGCTCGGTAGGCGCGGCGCTGTCGTTCCGGCCCGGGCTCGAGTTCGAGCTGCGATGGGACGAGGGCGGCCTCGTCGCCGAGGCCGTGGTAGCCGAGCGACCCGCCCCCTGCGCGGTCTACTCCTGGGCCCTCGCCGCGGGCGCCCGCGCCGCCGACGGGGCCCCGCTCGCCGCTCCGCTCGGCGCTTCCTTCTGTACGGACTTGGACCCTAGCCCTCCGCGGGTGGAGCGATGCTGCGCGCTCGTCCCGTCGGGAGACGCCTGGGCGGAGGTCGCTCCCGGCCTGGACGGCCTCGCTCCGGGGCTGTCGCTGGGGGTATACTTCTCCGAGCCGGTCGACCATGCGAGCGCCGCCTCCGCGCTGAGGCTCGAGCCTGCGCTGGCCGGCCGCGTAGAGGCCGGCGGCCCGCGGCTGGTCGTGTTTACGCCGGAGCGGGATTGGCCTCCTGAGAGCTCGTACTATTTAACGATTACGACCGGCCTCAAGGACGCCTCGGGGCTTCGTATGCTCGAGGAATACCGCGAGCGCTTCGAGCCGGGCGCGGCTTATCTGCGCGTCATAAGCCTCACGGCCGGCGCCGGCGAGTCGGACGATCTCGGCGGCCTGGGCGTCGTCCCCGTCTCGCCGTCGCCGCCCGAGGGCCTCGTCCCGGCGGCCGTTAGGTTCTCCGCCCCCTTCGACCCCGCCTCCAAGGCCGCGGCGGCGGAGCTCGTCGAGCTATCGGCCTTCTTCCCGCCGGGCCTGGCCGCCCCGTCGCTGCGCTGGGCTTGCTGGGACTCTGACGACACCCTCTCGCTGGCCTGGGAGGGCTTGGCGAGCGGGTCGGAGGACGCGCCCCATTATTATAAAATAATAATTAGGGGAGGGCTGGGCGGGGTCCGCTCCGCGGACGGATCCTACCTGCGCTCGGACGCGACGATCTACCTTCGGGCGGCTCCGCTATGAGGCCCGCGCCCGCATGCCGCTCCCTCGCCGCCTGGATCGCGCTCCTATGGGCGGCGGCCTCATGCTCCTTGCTCGGCCCGGAGGATTTCGCCGTCTCCTCCTGGTCGCCCGGGCCCGGACGGCGGGAGGCCGCGGCCCTAGGCGCCGTACGGCTCGTGTTCTCGCGGATGCCCGATCGCGTGTCGGTCGAGAACGCGTTCTCCCTTCGCGCGGACGGGACCACGCTCTCGGGGGTTTTTTCCTGGGACGGCGCCTCCCTGAGCTTCGCGCCGTACGTAGGATTCAAGGACGGGGTCGATTACGCGCTCGCGCTACGCGAGGAGGCTAGGGCCCCCGACGGCGTATCCTTGGCCAAGGAGTTCGAGGGCGGCTTCAGCACCAAGGCCGAGGACGGCCGCCCGTCCGTCGTATCGACCGAACCGCCCGACGGGGGCGTCCTTCCCGGCCGCCTCGATCGGCTCGCCATACGATTTAGCGAACCGGTCGAGCCTAGCTCGTACAAATCGGCCCTCTCCTTATCGCCCGGAATAGCCGGCGTCTGGCGGCTTGAGGACGGGGGCCGCTCGGCGGTCTTCGAGCCGCTCGAACCCTGGGCCTGGGGGGCTCGGTACCGCGCCTCCGTCGCCGCGGAGCTACGCGACGAGGCGCGTAACCGCATGGGCCGCCCGTATGAGTTCGGCTTCTCCGTCGGCCATGACCGCTCCCCGCCCGAGCTCGTCTCGGCGGAGGCGATCGACGCCGCGGGAGGGACGGCGGCCGCGCTCGTCCCGCTGGATCCGGCCGGCGCGACGCGCGCGCTCAATCACGGCTGGGAGGCGGATTGGCGCCTGCGGCTTCGCTTCTCGGAGCCCGTCTCAACGAAGACGCTCGCCGCGCGGCTGAGCGCCTCGGCGGGGCTCGCCTTGCGCATGGAGGAGGAAGAAGGCCTGCGGGAGGACGCGACCTTCGCGTTCGCGGAGAGGCCGGCCTTCGGCTCGAGCTTTTCCCTTAGGCTCAAGCCCGGCGTAGAGGACGGCTACGGCAACGCTACGTCCTCGGAGCTCGAGTTCCTCGTCGCGGCGGACGGCCCCGGCTCGGCGCCGCCGCGGCTCGTCGGCGTACGGTTGCCCCTGGCGCCCGGCGAGGCCGATCCCGGCATGAGGCGGCTAGCCGCCTTTTCCGTCGACGCGCCGTTCGCGACCTTGCCCCTGGGCGGCGGGACGACCGAATACCCGCCCGGATCGCCGATCCCCGCATCGATCGAGCTGTACCTGGCGTTGGCTCCCGGGACCTCTGTCGGGCTTTTCAGCCTCATGTCTTCGTTCTCTATCTCGAGCACGAACGACGCGCTCTATTTCTCGCCTCGGGCCGTATCGTACGGGGGATTGGATTACGCCGAACCCTACGCGCCCTGGGCCGGCTACGCCGTGGTCAGGGTCGACGGGCTCGTTACCAACAGGGCCGCTTCGGGCCTCGTTACCCTGCGCTTGGCAGCGGGCCTCCGCGACTCGGCCGGCAACGCCGCGCCGCTCGCCCAATGCCTGCCGCTCTTGAAATGAGGCCGCTATGAAGAGCTTGGCGCGACGCTGCGCGGCCCGTCCGGTCGGCGTGATCATGGTCTTGGCGGCGGTGATGATGGCGGGGGTCCGAGCCGCGGCCGTCATGCCCTTGTCCGCGCTGCCCGAGCTCAGGGTCCCGCGGCTTTTGGTGGAGGCCGCGGCGCCCGGCCTGCCCGCGGCGGCGGTACGGTCCTTGGTCGCCGCGCCCCTAGAGGACGCGCTGGCCTCGGCCAAGGGATTAACCGGCTGCTCGAGCGTCTCCAGGGACGGCGGGGCCACGCTTACCCTGGATTTCGACTGGGGCGAGGATCCGTCGAGGTCGGCGGTCAGGGTCCGGGAGATCTTGGACGCGGCATACGCGGCCTTGCCCGAGGCGGCCGAGCGCCCCCGCGTCCGCCGATTCGATCCGGACGACGAGCCGTTCGCGGTCGTCGCGGCCGTGCCGACGGGCGGCGAGCTCGCCGCGGTCAGGCGACTCGTCGAGGGGACGATACTCCCGCGCTTAAGGCGGGTCGACGGCGTCGGTGCGGCGGCGGTATCCGGCGGGGTCGAGCGCGAGCTGGCGGTGGCCGTGGATATGGACAGGGCGGCGGCTCGGGGCTTGACCGTGCTGGATGCGGCGAGGGCCATAGCCTCGGAGCAGCTGGACCTGCCCGCGGGCTCGATCCGTGAGGGCGAGCTCGAGCTGGTCGCGTTGGCCCGCGGCCGGGCTACCGACGCCGGGAGCCTGGCAAGGCTCACGGCGCGGGGCCCCGACGGGCCGTTCCGCGTGGGCGAGATAGCCGAGGTGTTCGAACGGGACGCGTCGCGGCTCAGCCTCTTCGTGATTGACGGGCGGGAGGCGGTAGCCGCGAGGCTCTACCTGAGAGCCGGCGCCGATCCTCGGGCCGCGATCAGGGGGATCCGAGCCGCGATAGCCGAGCTTAAGGCCGAGCTCGGCGGGCTCGCGACGCTGAGCCTCGCGCGGGACGGTTCGCGCGAGGCGGTGGCGGCGGTACGGAACCTGGGGCTCGCCGGAGGGCTCGGCGCGCTCATGGCCTTGGCGGCGCTGCTCGCCCTCCTCCGCGACTTCCGCGGCGGGCTCCTGGTAGCCGGAACCATCCCCGTGTGCGTCGCCGCCGCCCTGGCGGCGCTCGGGGCCGCGGGGCGCTCCCTGAACGCCATGAGCTTGGGGGGCATAGGCTTGGCCGTGGGCATGATATCCGACAACGCGGTGATTACCTTCGGCGCGCTCTCAGCTCGCTTCGCGGAGGCCGATGAACGGCCGAGCCCCGACGGCGCGGCCGACGCGGCCGCTTCGGTCGCGGCCGGCTCCTTCGGGAGCATGGCCACGACGGCGGTGGTCTTCGTGCCGGTACTATTCCTTCCGGGCGCCTTAGGAGGGCTATACGGCGACCTAGCCTTGGCCGTCATCGCGGCGAACCTCGCCGGATGGCTGGCCGCGGCCTTGGCCTTGCCCGCGCTCTACCGCCTGAGCTGGCGGCGAGGCGTCCCGGGCCATGGCTACGCCGTCGAGCGAAACTATCGGCGTATCCTGGCCGCGGCGATGAGGAAGCCCGTCGCGGCCGTCGCGCTGGCCGCCGCCGCCGCCATGCTGGGCATAGCCGCGGCGGCGACGAGGGAGCTTTCGTTCATGCCATCGGACGCCGCCGACGAACTCGTCGTCAGCGTCGATTTCCCGCCGGGCTCCGATCCCGACGGCATGGTCGGGCCGGCCGAGGCCCTAAGCGCCGCGCTGGCCGCCGCGCCGGGCATATACGCGGCCTACGGCGGCGCCGGCGCGGAGCGGGATGACGCGGCGCGGCGCGCCGATCCCTCCTATGCGCGCGAGCGCCTGGAACTTCGCTGCGGGCTAGCGCCCGGCGTCGCCGAGGCCGCGGCGGCCTCCTCGGCCGCGGAGGCAGCCGCCTCGGTCCTGCCTCCCGGGCTGGCCATAAGGATAGGGCCGCCGCGCGACCCCGCGGCGGCGACGCTCGGCTTGGACCGCGAGCTCGTCGTCGCGGTACGGGGCGGCGCGCCGTCGGAGGCGGAAACCCGGGCTGAGCTAGCCGCCCGAGCCATAGCGGCCGAGGCGGGGCGCGCCTTAGCCTCGATCGAGCCGCGCGACGCCGGCATGAAGCCGCGCGTCGAGCTCACGCCCCGGCGCGACGCTGGGCTCGCCCTGGGCGTCGGGATTAGCGAGCTCGCCCGGGCCCTGCGGGCGGCGACCGAGGGGGTTCCGGTCGGCGCCGCGGAGGACGGCGGGCGGGAGAGGCCGATCCGGGTTTTCGCCGCCGATCTAGGCCGCGCCGCGGCCGTGCCGGTGTCCGCCCGCGGCGGCGTTAGCGTACCGGCGGCCGCCGTGGCGAACTTCGCGCGCGCGGAGGGCCCGGCGGCCTTGGCCCGCCTCGGCCGGGCGGACGTAGCCTATCTACGGGCGCGGGCGGTCCCCGGCATGGAACGCGAGCTGGCCCGCGCGGTCGATCGCGTGTGCGGACGCCTCGACGGCGTAGGACGGGCGGACGAGTCGGCGTTCAGGCGCTACGCCGGCTCCTTGGCCGCCGCCGCCGCCCTCGTCATCGTCCTCGTATACCTGACCTTAGGCGCCCAATTCGAGTCTTTTACCCTGCCGTTCGCCATCATGGCGGCCATTCCCTTGGGGCTGGCCGGGGCGGGCCCGGCCTTGGCCGCGGCTCGGCTCGGCCTGGATTCGGGCTCCGCGCTCGGGCTCCTGGTGCTCTTCGGCGTGTCGGTGAACGAGGCCATCGTGCTCTACGAGGCGTACGGCGCCCGTCGCGCCGCCGGGGCCTCCCCCGCCGCGGCCGCGTTCGCCGGGGCCAACGCCAAGATCAGGCCGAGCTTGGCCACGGCGGCTACCACCGTGTTGGCGCTCCTACCGGTTTCGCTGGCGCCGGCGGCCGCCGCGCAGCGTTCCATGTCCGTGGCGATGATGGGCGGCGTCGCGGCCTCTACCGCGCTGACGCTCATCGTCTTTCCCATCGTGCTTTCCGGCATGGGTAAGCGATGAGCGGCTGGTACGGACGGCCCGTAGGCGCCGCCTGCCTTTGCCTGGCGCTCGCGGCCGCCTCCGCCTATATATTGGCCGGCGTCGGATCGGGACGCGTCGAGCCGCGGACGGAGGCCTTCGCGGTGACCATCCGGCATCACGGCGTGGACGCGCGCGAGATGGAGCGCTCCGCCGCCGTCCCGCTCGAAGACGCCTTCGCCGCGCTTCCGGGCGTCGTAGAGCTCAGGAGCGAATGCGAATACGGCAAAGTACGCGCGTACCTTCGCTTCGCCCGAGGCGCCTACCGGGATTCGCTCTATGAGGAAGTGAGCGAAGCGGCGCTGCGGGTTTATGAGAGCCTGCCGCGCTCGGCGCAACGGCCCGAGATCGCCTCGGCCGGCGCGGGCTCGGCGCGGACGCCGATCTGGGTCGCGGCGCTGAGCTCCGAGCGGCTCTCGGGCGAGGCCATGGCCCGTCTCGTCGAACGCGAGCTTAAGCCGGCCTTGGCTCGGTTGGCCGGCGTGGGCGAAGTCGAGGCGGCGGGGGTCGGCGGCGGCGAGCTGGTCGTGGAGCTAGACGAGGCCGCGGCCTCGGCGGCCGGGCTTTCGGCCTCGGCCGTCGCCCGCTTCATGGCGAGCGACGACCTGCTCGCCCCCGCCGGGTCGGACGGCGGGGCGGAAATGTCCGTCGACGGACGCTTCGGCGAAACCTCGGCCTTGAAGGCGGCCTCGATTCCCCTGCCCGAAGGCGGCTCTATCCGGCTCGGCGAGCTGGCCGAGGTCTCGTCGCGAGAACGGCGCCCGGAGGCCATCTCGAGCCTGGACGGCGGGCCGGTCGTATCCCTTTCCGTATTTCCCGGCGACGGAGCGGAGTTGCCGGCCTTGTCGAAGGCCATAGCCGCCGCGATAGGGCCGATCGCGCGCGAGCGCGGCCTACGCCTCGTAGTCCTGGACGACCTGGGCGCCGAGCTCGGGCGGGCCTACGCCTCGACTATGGGAGCGGCGTTGCAGGCGGCCCTAGCCGTCGCCGCGTTCTCGTTCCTGCTGACGGGCGCCGCCCGTAAGGACGGGAGCCGGCCCTTCGCCCGACGGGCCAGGGCCGCGGCGGTCTCCGCGGTGCCGATGACCCTGATCGTCGCGGCGGCCGCGCTCGTCGCGGCCGGCGTCGGCATAGACGGCTACGCGCTCGCCGGCTTGGCCCTGGGCTTGGGGAGCTCGGCGGACGCGGCGCTCCTCGCGGCCGAAAGCCTGAGCCGGGCTTCGGACGCCCGAGGCGGCGCGGCGGCCATGCGGAGGCTGATCCCCTCCTTGGCCGCCGGCGCGGCGACGACGATGGTCGTGCTGGCCCCTATGGGCGAGCTCGACGCTTGGTCCGAGGGAGCGGCCGCGACCGCGGCGGCTATCGCAGCCGCCGTCGCCGTCGCGTTCCTGTTCGGCGTCGCGATCATGCCGCCATTGAGCCTCTGGACGCCCGCCCGCGACGGCCCTCGCCGGGGGGGCGGGGGGATCGAAGCGGCGGACGCGTCCCGCGGGCGGGCCCCGCGCGTCGCGGCGGCCGCGGCTTCGATATGCGCCCGGGCCCGGCGGATCCTCCGGCGCGCGGCCCTTAGGCTCCTGGCCCTCGACGCGCGGGCCTGCGCGAAACGGCCCCTCCGCATCGTCGGGCTCGCCGTATCGCTCGGAGCCGTCGGCGCGGCGGCGCTCGCGTCCTCGCCCTTCTACGAGGCCGCGGCGCCGGAGCCGAGGAGCGTCTTCATCCGCCTCGAATTCGAACCCGGGCTCTCGCCCGAGTCGGTCCACGGGCGCCTGGCCGCCTACGCGCTTCGGTTAAAGAAAAGTCAGGGCGTCGAGACCGTCCTTACGACGGCGCGCCTGGGCTCGGGCTCGGCCCTCGTACGCTTCGACCCGGGGTCGACGAGCCGGGAGGCGCTCGCGGAGCGATGCCGTTCGGGCGCCCCGCCCGAGGCCTTCGCCTGGCTCCCTAGCGCTTCGCCCGGCGAGCGGCTATGGGAAGCGACGGTCAGCGGCGACGACGACGCCGTATGCCGGCGCGAGGCGGAGAGGCTCGCCGCGGCCGTCGCGCGCCTGCCCTTCGTCATCGACGTGGCCCTCGATTTCAAGGACGGGCCGGAGGCCTTGGTCATGCGGCCGGATCGCGAACGGGCATCGGCCCTGGGCATGAGCTTCGCCGGCGCCGCCGAGGCGCTGCGGCGGGGCGTCCACGGGCCGGTGGCCTATAAACGGATCGGCGAGGGGGGCGAGACGGACGTCCGCGTCTCGATAGGCCGCCGCGACGCGGAGACCGCCGGCGCGGCCGGCGCGGCCGACCGGTTACCGGCCCTCGATGATTTGGAGGCCGTCCTGGTGCCCACGGCCTCCGGGGCCGCGCGGGCCGACGAGGTCATGGGCTTCGTCCGCGAACGCGACGCCTCGCGCATCTATCGGCGGGACCGGCGGCGCGTCGCCTCGATAACCATACGGTCGAAGCCGACGGATCCGCGCGTCGCCGGGGCCGCCGTCGCGGCCGCCGCGGCGAGGCTCGGCCTGCCGCCCGGCTACGCCGTCGAGTTCGACCGGGCCGCGCTGGAGGCCGCGGCGCTCGCTCGAGCGGCCGCCCTCTCGTTCGCCTGCGCCGTCGCCTTGGCCTACATGGTCGTGGCGGCGGTCACCGAGTCCTTCGGAGCGCCGCTCGCCGTCATGGCGGCCTTGCCGCCGTCCCTGGCCGCGCCGGCGCTCCTGTTAAGGCTCGTCGGCGCCCCGATGAACGCGGCCGTCGCCTGCGCCTTCGTCGCGGTATCGGGCATGGCGGTCAACGCCTCCGTCCTGACCGTCGAGGAGCGTCGAGCCGGCGTCGCGGCCGGCCGCGGCCGCGTGCCGTCCGATAGGGAGCTGTATCGCGTCCTTAGGGCGAGGCTCGGCTCCTTGGCGGCTACGAGCGCTACGAGCGTAGCCGGTTGCCTGCCGTTCCTCTTCATGGCCGAAGGCGCGTCGTCGTCGGCCCGCTCCTTGGCCTTCGTCGCCGCGACGGGTACGGCGGCCTCGCTGATCGCGTCATTGACCCTCATCCCGGCGCTCGCCCGCGCCTTCCCCGGGCTGTTCGAAGCCTTCCGTCCGCCTCGTCATCGTCCAAAAAAAGCGGCTCCCGGGCGATTTATGCAAGCGGGAGCTCCCCCCGGGACGTAGCCCTTTCGTTATCCCCCACCTCTATGCGGGCCGGCCTGGGCCGCCCCCGACCGTCGATACGGCGGTTCATAGAAATCCGGGAGGATCGTATGCGTCGATCCCCTTCTTTGTCCTTGCTCGTCATCGCGCTGGCCTGTTCGACGCCGGCGAAGGCTCAGGTATCCGGCGTCCTCGGCTTCGACGAGCGCCTCTACGGGATGGCCTATGCGGCGGCCGAGCGGAGCTACGCGCCCGGCGGCGACGAGGCCCGGGCCTGGCTCGACGCCGCGCGCGCCGGGCTCTCCGCCGCGCTATCGCGTTGGGAGCACGAGGCCGCGGCGCTCTACGACGATCCGGCCGAATTCGCCGAGGCGGCCGCGCGCCTCGGGGCTTGGGCCGAGTCCGACCTGGCCGATCGCTTCGCCGCGTGGCTGCGGGATAGGTTCTTCGGCCGCAAGGCGGCCTCGTTGAAGGCGGCGCTCGCCGAGGGCGCGGAGAGGGCTAACCGCGCCGGGCTTTACCTGATAGAGGAGGACGGCGGGCTAGCCTACGACGCGGCGGGGGATCCCCGGTACCGCAGCGGCGGAGAGGGGCTCGCCGAAGACGGCGCGGCCTGGCGCGGCGTCGCGAGCGCCGTTCGGGACCGGGCCGTAGACGGCTACGGCGTATGGCTGAGCGAACGTCGGGCCGAGCTCCTCGCGTATCTGCCCGAGGGCGGGGGCCTGGCGATCGCCGTAGGGGACGCGTCCGCCTCCGCCCTCGAGAGGACGACGCGCGAGCTCGACGCGCTGCTGGAGCGCGAGGAGCGGCTCTTCGTGGCGCGGCGGACGGGCGACGTATGGAGCCTGCGCCGCAAGAGCGACGACGAGGCCGCCTCAGAGATCGCCTCCCGGCTCCTGGCGGAAGTCGGCTCGGCCTGCGACGCCTCCGTGCGCTCGCTTACGGCGCGGATCGAGGAGGCGGGCGCCGTCGCCGACGAGGCAGAGCTCTCGGCGGCCGGCGCGGCCTGGCTGGAGGCCTTCCAGCAGCAGTTCGACCGCGGCCTCGCCGCCTGGCGCGAGGCCGAGGAGCGCTTCATGGTCCGCAGGATCGAGTGGGAGCGCGAGGCCGGGACGGCCTATGAGCGAGGCAATCGGGCTTGGGCCGAGGCCTACGCGCGGCTCGACGCGCGGCGGCTCGCGTGGGAGGCAGAGGCCTCCCGGCTCCTACGCGGCGGCGAGGAGGCCTTCGCGCGGGCGGGCGATGAGTTGGAGGCGAGCATAAGCCGCGCTCTCGCCGAGTTCGAGCGCGACGCCGCGGAAAGGCATCGAGCGGGCGTCGAACGCGCGGAGGCCTGGGCGGAGGCGTACGCGGAGGCGCGCCTAGGCCGGTCGAGCGCCGAGGAAGGCCTAAGCTATTGGCTATCGAGGCTCGGCGGGAACGCGCCGAAGGCCGACGACGCTACGCTTCCGGCCTGGTTGGCCTCCGAGCTCGCCGCCGCCCAAGCCGGCGGCGAACGAGAACGGGCCCTGGGCGAGGCCATGGCCTGCCTCGAGGCGATCGCGAGCTGCGGCGCGAAGGCGAGCGAAGCCCTCGAGCGGCTCGTCGGCTTGGGCGCTATCGAGCCCGGGGCGGCGGAAGGCGCGGCGGCGGGCGTCGAAGCGGGTTTCTTGAACGAGTATCAAGTCGCGCTCATTCGGGCCGAGGCCGTGGAGGGCTATTGGAAGAAGCGCGTAGGCATCGCCGAGGCGGTCCTGGCGTACGCGGAGGACCTGAGCTCGGAAAGGGCCACCGAGGCGGAGTCCGCGGCGGC
>ERZ1066115.193-NODE-193-length-19843-cov-13.958359_pt1 | contig 19843 bp, 16 predicted proteins | sample MGYA00382762_ERZ1066115 | MGnify/ENA primary metagenome ERZ1066115 (study PRJEB33369, sample SAMEA5778345) | biofilm metagenome | biome: Industrial cooling water; feature: Water cooling tower basin; material: Biofilm | place: United Arab Emirates | collected... | reverse complement strand
GTCGGGGACGCCCTGCCGGGGAGCCTGCTCGTCCCCGACGCGTTCAGCGCGGCCGAATCCGGCTTCTCGCTTCGGGTCGGCGCGATCGTACGGGGCGACGGCTCGGGGCCGTCCGACGGCGGCACCGAGCTGGGCGCCGAGCTCAGGCTGGCCGGCGCCATGGACCTGGGCCTCGCGGCCAGGGCCTACGCGGGCTCGGGCGCGGGAAGCGCCTTCGCGGGGCTCCGCTACCCGCTGGCCCAGGTCGGTCCCTTCGGCCTGGCCCTGGCCGTCGACGGCGCCCTCTCGGCGGGCTCGGCCGAGTCCCCGTCGCGGCTGCGCGCGACCTTGGCCTTGGGCCTGGGCTCGCCCTTCCTAAGCCTGGGCCTGGCGCCCGACCTGGGTTGGTACTGGGAAGGCGTCTCGACGGCGCGCGCCGGCCTCGCGGCCTCGCTCTCCGCCTCGGGCTACTCCTTGGGCGGGGCGCTCTCGGCGCGCCTCAGGAGCGGCGCCTTAACGGGCGGGCCCGTCGCGGCCGAAGGCGTCGAGCTCGGCGCCGAGCTCAGGCTCCTGCCGCGGGGGCTTCCCGTCGGCTTCCGGCTGGCCGGCCTCGTCGACCTGGGACCGGCCGGCCCGTCCTGGAGCGCGGCGTTCTACATAAACGGAGGCCTCTAACCATGCCCGACGCCATAGTCGGCCTCGTCGACCGCCGCGGCTACGACGAGGCCGCCGTCGAGGCCGCCGCGCGGGAAGCCGTGCGGGTCGCGTTCGGCCCCGAGGCGCTCAAGGCCTTTAAGAGCGCTACCGTGTTATTAAAACCCAACATCCTGTTGGCGTCGGCGCCCGAGCGCGCCGCCACGACGCATCCGGCCGTGGTCAGGGCGGCGATACGGATCGCCCGCGACGCCGGCGCGCGCCGCGTGCTCGTCGGGGACTCGCCGGGCTGGCAGCCGACGGGCATGGCGGCGGCCAAAGCCGGGATCGCGGAGCTGGCGCGGGCCGAGGGGGCGGAGCTGGCCGATTTCAGCCAGGGCGTCGAGGTCGAGCTGCCCGAAGGCTCCCTCATCAAGCGCTTCGAGCTGGCCAGGCCGGTCGTCGAGGCCGAGCTCCTCGTCAACCTGCCTAAGCTCAAGACCCACGGCCTCATGTACTATACCGGCGCGGTTAAGAACCTATTCGGCTGCATACCCGGGCTCAAGAAGAGCGCCTTCCACCTGCGTTTCCCGGGGCGCAAGGAATTCGCGGCCATGCTCGCCGACCTCTATCTGGCGGTCAAGCCGGGCGTCTGCCTCATGGACGCGGTCGTCGGCATGGAAGGGCCGGGCCCCAACAACGGCCGCCCGCGCGAGATCGGCCTCATCATGGCCTCGAGAAGCGGCTTCGCCCTCGATTGGGTCGCCGCCGGCCTCATCGGCTACGCCCCCCGGGACATTCCCTACCTGGCCCACGCCGCGGACGACCCGCGCTACGGCTTCGACCCGGCGGAGATACGCACGGTCGGCGAGGATCCTCAGGCCCGCGTCATCCGCGACTTCGAGCGCGTACGGGTCCTTAAGGACAACGATATCTTTAAGAAGCACCTGCCGGCCTGGGCGCATCGGCTGATCAAGAACCTGAGCGTGGCGCGGCCCTTCTTCTCCGCCGAGCGCTGCGTGCGCTGCTCCGCCTGCGTTAAGATCTGCCCGGCCCGGTGCCTAGGGCTCGAGCCGGGAGCGCGGGCCCCGGCGGTAGACTACGGCGCCTGCATACGCTGCTATTGCTGCCACGAAGTCTGCCCGGCCGACGCCATCGAGCTTCGCCGCCGACCCTGCGCTCCCGGGCCTAGGACACCGCCCCGAAGTTCATGAAGATGAAGGGTAGCCGCCGGCGGAGCACGTCGTACGACAGATAGCGCAGGCCGATGGAGAAATTCTCGTCCGCCCGCCGGGCGTTCTCCGCCGGATCGTCCAGCACGCGGGCTACGTCGGCCACGGCCTCGTCGGTCACGTAGCCGTCTATCGTGGTGGTGTTGAAGCCCAGGGGCTCGATGTCCTGGGCGTAGATGGCGTAGCGGTTGACCAGGATAGGCTTGCGGTAGAACAGCGCCTCCAGGAAGGCGTTGCCGAAGCCCTCGTAGGTGGACGGATAGGTCACGTAGTCGGAGCGGGCGTAGGCGTCCCATAGTGAATAGATCTTGCCCCCGTCGGGCCTCAGCCCGCGGGCCGAATCCAGGAGGTCGGGCCGGACAATGAGCTCGACTTGCATGAACGAGGCGTACTCCCGGATGCGCCTGAAGTAATGGTCGCCCTCGTCCAGCACCGGGTGCGAGACGACGAGCTTTGCCCCGCCGCGGCCTGCGCGGCCGCCGCGCAGGCGGTTGAAGCGCGCGACCAGCTCGATGGAATGCTCGATGCCCTTGCGCGCGACGATGCGCGTCGGCTGCAGGAACAGGACCTCGTCGTCGGCCACGCCGAGCTCGGCGCGGAGGCTCGCGTTATACTCGTCGGGCCGCGTCGGCTCTGCTTCGAAATCCCAGACGTTGGGGATCATGATGGACGAGAGGCCGCAGCGGAAGGCGAGCTGGCGCCGCGCCTCCGAATTGATCACGACGTGGTAGATGCTATGCAGGCGCGGCGGGAAGGCGCGGGCTATGTAGTCCTCGGCGCAGCCGGAGCTGAAGCGCTGCCGCTCCCAGGCGAAATCGTGGTTGTGCGCGACGGTCGGCATCTCGAGCTCCGCCACCAGCTCCGCCAGCGCGACGCCCAAGGGTATATGCATGGGGATGGCGAAGGCGTTCTCGACGATCAGGAGGTCGAGCTCGAAGCGGCGCACGAACTCGTAGAGGGCCTTCTTGAGCTTGCCCTTGATCTCCCCGACTTCGGCGGTCAGGCCCAGGCGCCGCGTGCTCCGGTTGAAGATCTCGTCGTGGAGCTCGCGCACGCGCGGGTGGCCGAAGAAGGCCTCCTCTACCACCATGGATCGCTCCGGGTACCAGTCCGATAGCCCAGAAAAGAAGAAGGTTTCATAACCGAGCTCGGTCAGCACCTCGTTCCATTTCTCGGTCTCCAGGGAGACGCCGTCGGTGCCGTGGAAGCGGGTGCTGACGAAGCCTATGCGCGTAATGTCGCGGGCGCGGGTTAGGTACATGGGCTGTCCTCCTGTTCGTTCGTTTCTAGGCGGCCGTAAGGTTCGCCGGGGAGCTGGCCGCGGCGGCCGCCCGGCGGCGGGGCGGCGCCGTAGGCCGGCCCGAAGGCCAAAGCCTCGACGCGCTCCCAAGAGTCGGCCAGGGCGTCGGCCGGCGGCGCGCGCAACCCCGCCTCCCCGAGCCGCGGCTTAAAAGACGGCGGGTCGCCGGCGAAGAGCACGGTCATGAAGCCGGCCTCCGCGGCGGCGGCGCAGTCGTTCAGGGCGTCGTTGCCGACATAGCAGGCGTCGGCGGCGTCGACGCCGCGCCCGGCGAGCTCGGCGGCGAGCAGCTTGAACATATGCGGATCGGGCTTGGCCCGTAGGCGCTCGAACGACCAAAAAGCCAGATCGGGATCGAAGCCTAGGCCGCCGGGCCCGAATAGCGGCGCGCCGTAGGCGGCCTCTATTAAGAGCGGAGTGTAGAACTGCGCGTTCGACACGATGCCCAGCGGCAGGCCGGCGGCGGCGCAGCGGGCCAGGAAGCCGCGGGCGCCCGGCAGGGGCGCGGCCGGGTTACAGCCGCATTCCCAAGCGACGCAGGCCCGGGCGGCCTCCTCGTCGCCCAGTCCCAGGGCGCGCGCGAAGACGGACACCGCGTCTACCTCCGGCCAGGGCGCGCCGCGGGCGCGGCTCGCCGCATGGTCGGCGGCCACGATGGCGCGAAGCCGCTCCTTCATGTCGGGGGGGAAGCCTCGCGCCGACATGCCGTCGGCGGCGCCGATCTGGGGGCAGGTTTCGTCCATGCCGGCGGCCCCCGGCTCCGACTGAGCCGCGGCCAGGAGCGTGCCGTAGATATCGATCGCTACGGCGCGCGGGCGCCTCGGTAGCGCGGCGTCGGCCAGGCCCGCCAAAGCGCTCGGCGGCTTCACGGAGACGGCGCTAGCCCGCGCGAGCCCGCCCGGCGACCGAACGCCATATCGGCGTATATAGCCTAGGAGCTCCTCGCGGAGGGCTGGGCCGGGCGCGAAGGGCCTTAAGCCGCCGCCGGGCTCAAAGTCCGACGGCATAGTACTGCTCCGGACTCAGGTAGAGTCGGCATAGGGCTCCCGTCTCGGGCGCGGGCAAGCTAAGCCCCCTCCCCTTGGCCTCGAACAGCGCCTCATAGGCCTCGCGGAGCGCGCGTCCGTAGCGACGCTCCGACCAGGCGGCGAGCCGCTCGGGCGCGGCGGCCTCCCGCTCCCCGCCCGTCGCGCCGCCGCCCTCGACGAGAGCTGCCAGCCCGTCGAGCCAAGGATTCGCGCGGGCGAATGCCGCCTGGGCGCCCGGATCGCGCGCGAGCGCGGATAGGATCTCGTTCTGGGCGACTTCGTCCAAGCGCCCATAATCGCAGCCGGGCGCGAAAAGCCGCTCGACGCCGTCCGAAAGCGCCGCGCCCGCCTCCCCCAGGCCGAAGGCCCGCGCGCAGCGGTCGGCGTCGGCGCGCGCGCGCGCGGCCATGGCCTTCAGGTCGCAGAGCCCGTCGGGCACCGCCAAGCTATCGTACAGGCCGTCGAAGCGCAGGCCGCCGGCCTCGAAATCGTCGCAGACGGGGGCCAAGCGCCGCCCGATCACGGGTTTGCGGCGCGCCAAGGGTTCGAGATAGGAGAGGCCGAAGCCTTCTTTAATCGACGTGGTGACGACGGCGGCCGCCTTCGCGTAGTTGTCGTCGAGGCTCGCCCTGAGGCCGACGTCGAAGGCGACCGGCAAGCCCAGGCGGGCGGCGCTCGCGGCCCAGGCGCGGTAGTACGGCTTATCGCGGTCGGAATTCGGCGGCAGGGTTACGCTTAAGCTCAAGCCGCGCGGCAGATAGAGGGCGGCCAAGAGGGCCTCGCCCAGGTTCTTGCGCCGTATGCCGCGCACCGGATACAGGATCGCGGTCGGCTCGGGCGTCCCGGCCCGCCGCCCCTTCGTCGGCGATTCGCCCAAGCCGCGGGCGTAGGCTTCGAGCTCGGAATCGGAGAAGACGGGGTTCGGCAACAGGTCGACGAGCCGCGCCCCGGCCGCCTTGAGCCGGGCGGCGTCGCGGCCGTTGATGGCCGCCCACGCGCAACCCGCCGGATACCCCGCCGGGCGATAGAGCGCCGGGCGCCAATCTTCGGCTAAATCGTGCACGTGCATCAGGATGGCATAGCCGTCTTGAGCGAGCGCGGCGAGCGCCGGCAGCAGGGCCGAGTTCTTGCCCAGCGTGGGGTTATGGACGTGGATAACCGTATCCGGTCCCAGGGCCCGCGCCTCGCGCTCGACGGCGGCCTTGATGAGGCCGACCCGCGGGTCGTCGCCGCGCGCCGAAGCTTCCGCCCCCGCCGCGGCCCCGCCGAGCGCCGCGCCGGCCGCCCCGCGGACGGCCGCGGGCGGATCGTAGGCCAGGGCCGGCTCCACGGCGAAGCCGGGCAAGGACGCGGGCGCGAGCCCCGCGGGCGCCTCGCCGACCAAGAGCCCGCAGGCTATGCCCTCATGCGCCAGGGCCCTGGCCTGCCGCTTTATGACCGTAGAGACGCCGCCGGGCTTCAGATGGTAGTGCACCATGAGGACCGTCATGCGTCGGGCTTCCTCCCGGGGAACTTCTCGAGGTACGCGGGGACGCTCAACATGGGCGGCCGCTCCACGATGCGTATCTCGCTCTCGCGCCGGCGGTAGCTGCCCGCCTCGAGCTCGTACTGGATCATGGTGTCGTAGAGCTCCGCCCCGAGCTCGGCCGCCCCGGAGGCCTTCAGCTTGGCCAAGAAGGTCTGCATGATGCCGAAGGACATGCGCCCGAGCGCCAAGGTGCTCTGATTGCGGTGCACGCGCTTATCCAGGTCCACCTGGGCCATGGCGTCCATGCCGTAGCGATCGTACAGATCCAGGAGCATGCTGGTCTCTATGCCGTAGCCTATCGGGAAGGAGATGGAATCGAAGCAGTCGCGGAAGCCGGCGTACTCGCCCGAGAGCGGCTGGATGAATTGCGACAGCTCGGGATAGAAGAGGCTGAAGAGGGGCCTGGTCACGAGCTCGGTGACGCGCCCGCCGCCCGTGGGCTTGATGTTCTTCTGATCCAGGGCAATCGGGCGGTCGTAAAAAGCCTTGGAGAAGCGCACGCCCTCGGTGAGGAGGAGGGGGCCCAGGAGCCCGTAGGCGAAGCGCGGATGGATATTCTTGATGTCGGCGTCGATGTAGAGGATGACGTCGCCTTCGAGCACGTAGAGCGCCTTCCAGAGATTCTCGCCCTTGCCCTTGTACGCCGGGATCTCGGGCAGGATCTCGTCAGCCAGGTAGACCTTGGCGCCGTACTCGGCGGCGACCTCGCGCGTCGCGTCGGTCGAGCCCGAATCGATGACCACGATCTCGTCGATCAGCGGATAGCGGAGCTGCAGCTCCGAGCGCATGACGACGATCTCCTTGGCTATCGTGGCGGCCTCGTTCAAGGTGGGGAAGCAGAGCGATATGCGTAGGCCCCGCTCCTCCTTGGCCCGCACGAGGGCGGCCAGGTCCGAGAAGGCGCTATGGTGATAGGTCCGCTCCTTGAGCCAATCGCGGGTCTTAGCCATGGCAGGCCCCCCTATCCAGCGCCGTCACGAGCCCCATAAGCTGGGCCATGCCCGTGAACAAGGAGTCGATCGACGCGTGCGCCGTCTCCTGATGGTAGTCCTGGCCCCGGGCCACGCCTATCGTCACGGCGGGGATGCCGCGGTTCAGGAAGTAGAACAGCTCGGAGACGCTGGGGTATACGTCCGGCTCCAGCTCCAAGGCGCGCATCACGCCGACGGCGTTCCTGACCAGGGGATGCTCCCAGCCTAGGTTCTGGGCGCCGAGCTCTACGGCGACGTCGTAGACTAAGTCGATGCGCTGCTCGTAGCGCACGAGGTCGACGATGTCCTTCACCTGGCGCGATAGTTCCGCGAGCACCTCGTTCGACAGGCTGCGGAGCTCCAGGCCGATGCGCGCGTGGGCCGCGGGGTCGCCGTACTTAAAGCCGGCCTTGATCATGCCCACGGTCAGGGAGCTCTTAGGCCGCTTGGGTATGCGTATGCCCAGGAATCGGTCGACGAGCTCGGTCGCGGCTACCACCATGTCCTCGGCCGCGCCGCGCTCGCCCTCCCGTCGGTCGCAGACTATGTCGGCGCGTATGACCGCGTCGCTAAAGTAGTTAAGGCGCCCGAGCTCGCCGCCCTTCAGGATGATCGCGGCGCAGGGCCTGCGCTCCAGCCCGTCGACGAAGCGCTCGATGAGGGCGATATTCTTGGCGTCGCGCATGGTGTTGGCCAGCCCCGCAATGAGCAGGTCGCCGCGCAGCGGCGCGCAGTGGCGCTTGAGCATGTCGGGGAGCGAGAGAGCCGCGGCCGCCCCTAGGGCGTTATCCAGGAGGCCCGGGCCGAAGATCTTGCCGTCCCGCAACTCGTAGTGGATGTCGCCGGCGGGCGTATTGAGCGAATCGAGCTCGGCTACCACCAGGACGGGAGCGAGGGCGGGCTCGGAGCCCTTGATGAGGGCGATGGGGTTGCCCAGGCGGTCGGTGCCGCACTCATCGACGCCGAGCTCGGCGAGACGCTCGGCGAAGAACCTAGCCCGCACGCTGTAGCTGGGATCGGCGGTGTCGTCGTCGCTCAGCCAGGTCCCCGCGTAGGGCGGCACCTCGCCTAAAAAGATGATATTGCCCATAAGGAGCTCTTTATCGGCTTTCAAAGCCGCTTCGAGGTCGCGAAGCCCCTGGGCGTCGATCGTTACGTCCGTTCTGTTCAGTGCGCTGAACCTCCTCGTTAAATCGCTAGCATCTTTAGTATACACGAAATCGCGGCCGGTACCAGGGCGAGTCCCTGGCGTAGACCGAGCGCGCCGGCTATAGTCTGCCCATGAACAGTTTCGCCGGCGCCTTGCACCGCGCCCTAGCCCGGCCGCTCGACGGCGACGAGCCCATAGCCTTCGAGCGCCTGGACCTGCCGCCGCCCCGCATAGAAACCGTAATCGGCGAACCTCACCTGATCGTAGACGCCAACGCCCTCGAGGCCCTGTCCGAACGGGCCTATAGCGACCTATCGTTCCGCATCCGGCCGAGCCTGGCGCGCGACCTGGCGCACATCGCGGCCGCCCAGGACGCGAGCGAGCTCGAGCGTTTCGCCGCGGCCGCGCTCCTTCAGAACGCCATGACGGCCGCCGAAGGCCGCTTCCCGCTCTGCCAGGACACGGGGACCGCGGCCGCGTACGGCTGGCGCGGCCACCGGGTCCTGGTCGCCGGCGGCCGGCGGCCGGCCGGCGCTGAGGGAGCGGCGGAGGCGGCCCCGGACGAAGCGGCCTTGGCCGCCGGCATGGCTATGGCCTGGGAGCGCGGCAGGCTCAGGGCGAGCCAAGTCCTACCCCTCCCCGCCTGGGGGGAAGCGCCCAGCCGGGCCAACCAACCGTTGGCCGCCGAGCTCTTCTCGGCTCCCGGCATGGCCTATCGCTTCCTCTTCGTAGCCAAGGGCGGCGGCTCGTCTAACAAGACGGCCCTGTTCCAGGAGACCAAGGCCGTACTGCGGCCGGAGGCCTTCAGGGCCTTCGCGCGGCGGGCCATCGCCGGGCTCGGCGTCTCGGCCTGCCCGCCCTATCGTATTGCCTTGGTCGTCGGCGGCCAGAGCCCGGAGGAGGCGCTGTTGGCGGCCAAGCTGGCCGGCTGCGGCGCCCTGGACGCCCTGCCCGCCGAGCCGCCGGCCGGCGGCGGCCCCTACCGCGACCGCGGGGCGGAAGGAGTCGTCATGGAGGAGGCCGCGGCCTCCGGCTGGGGAGCCCAGTTCGGCGGCCGGTACCTGGCCCGCGACGCCCGCGTCATACGCCTGCCGCGGCACGCGGCGAGCTTGCCAATAGCCCTGGCCGTCTCCTGCGTAGCCCACCGGCAGCTCCAGGCCTACGTCGATGAGGGCGGATACTACATCGAGCGCCTGGCCAATCTCGCCGAGCTATGCGCGGCGAGCGCCGAGCTACGCGCGGACAGCGCCGGTCTCCACGTGAATGGCTCGCGGGAGCCGGCAGCGCCGGCGATCGGCGCTTGCCCGGAGGCCGACCGCTTCGCCGACGCGCCCGCCGCCGAAGCGCCCGCCGCCGAAGCGCCCGTCGCCGAAGCGCCCGACACCGAAGCGCCCGCCGCTGAATCGTGCGCCACTAAATCGACCAACATTATATCGCTTACAATTAAATCGCCCACAACAATTTCGTCCGTCACCGAAGCACCCGCCGCCGCGCGACTCGGCCCCCGCCGCTTAGACCTAAGCCTGGGCATGGAGCCGCCGGCGGACCTAAAGGCCGGCGAGCTCGTCGCGCTCCACGGCCCGGTCGTCCTGGCCCGCGACGCAGCCCACGCCCGGCTCCGCGCCATGATCGAGCGCGGCGAGTGCCTGCCGGCCTGGACGGCCTACCCCGCCTTCTACGCGAGCCCCTCGGGCGCCCCGGACGGCGCGCCGACCGGCTCCCTAGGCCCCACGACCGCGCGGCGCATGGACGGCTACGCCGAGGAGCTCCTGTCGCGCGGCGCATTCAGGCTCATGCTGGGCAAGGGGGAGCGGGGCGCGGCCTTCGCCCGGGTTTGCGGCCGCTACGGGGGGCTCTACCTGGCGGCCGTGGGCGGGGCGGCGGCCCTGGCCGCCGAGCGCTACGTCCGTTCGTCGCGTATCATCGATTGGCCGGAGCTGGAGATGGAGGCGATCAGGCTCGTGGAGCTCCAAGGCCTGCCGGCCCTGGTCGCCGTCGATGCCTCCGGCGTCGACTTCTACGAGCGGAGCGAGTAACCCCGATAGCGGGCGTAGTACCAGGCGGCCGTCGCCATCAGGGCGTGGCTCCAAGGCGGGTCGCCCAAGCCGGCTAAGACCGCCGCCTCGTCCTCCAGGTGCACGTCGACGAGCTCATGCTCGTCTAGGCTCTGGGACGGTAGCGGCGTCAGCTCCTCGGCCAGGAAGATATGCAGGGTATTGGCCATGAAGGCCGGGTTAGGCGAGCAGGAACCGAGCTTGACGATGCGGCCGGCCCGATAGGCCGTCTCCTCCGCCAGCTCGCGCGCCGCGGCGGCCTCGGGCGCCTCGCCGGGCTCCACGACGCCGCCGGGGAACTCGGCGCTCGCCAGGCCCGAGCCGTGCCGGAATTGCCGCACGGTCACGAGCTGCCGCCGTCCGTCCCGCTGTAGCGCCGGGATGACGACGGCCCAATCGGGCGCGTTTACCGCGACGAAGCGGCCGACCTTGCCGTGCGGCCCGCGGCTTACGCGCTCCTCCACCTCGAAGATGCCGTAGCCCTGCAGGCGGCGTCGCTCGAGCTCCGTCCAGGCCTCGTCTCCCCGCGCCACGGCGCTAGCCCTCTTTAGGATCGAAGGCGTCGGGGAAGTCCGGCGCCGCGTCGGTGATCACGCGGCCGGCCGGGTGGGCGGCCGCCTCGCGCATGAGGGGGTCGGGGGCGAAGAGCGCCGGCCAGAGCCCGCCGTGGGCGTAGACGGGGCGGCCGGCCATGCGGGCCGCGATGCGCGCGTCCACCTCGGTCGGCGATAGCGCGAAGGGGTCGGCGGCCGCGCTCGCGTAGCGGAAGCTCCAGAGCGTGCCGTACATCGGCACGAAGGCCGTCGCCGTCCTTACCAGGGGGAAGGCCTCCGCCAGGGTCCGGCCGATGCAGGCGTAGGCGGCCGGGCGGGCGGCGGGGGACTCGCCGTGCATGGCGAACACGCCGGACTCGGACGCAAGGCGCGCGCGGACGAGCTTAAAGAAATCCAGCGTATACAGGAAGCGCGACGGCCCCATGGGGTCGGTCATGTCCATGATGATCACGTCGTAAGAATCCCGGGAGGATTCGACGAAGGCCCGGCCGTCGCCGTAGACGGCCCGCACGCGCGGGTCGGTAAAGGCGCCGCGCGACAGGCGCGGGAGCTCCCGCTCGCAGAAGCGCGCCACCTCCTCGTCCAGCTCGGCGAAATCGACGCGCTCGACGCCGGTATGAAGGAGTACCTCGCGCAGGACGCCGCCGTCGCCGCCGCCGATCACCAGGACCGAGCGCGGGTCGGGATGGGCCAGCATGGCGGGGTGCACCAAGGGCTCGTGGTAGCGGTACTCCCAGCGCTCGGCTACCTGGGTCACGCCGTCTAAGAGGAGGACGCGGCCGAGCGCCTCGCTCTCCACGAGCTCCGCCTCCTGGTACTTCGTCGTCGCGCGGACCAGGGCCGGGCCGGCCGCGTAGAACATGCCCTGGCCCGGGTTCAGGTACTCCCGTATCTCGCGCCGGGCGGCGGCGTCCGGAGCCCGTTCGCCGCCCGCGGGTCGCGTCGCGCTCATACCAGGCCCCCGCGGCCGACTAGGTTCTTGCACTCGAACAGCTCCTGGATCTCGGTATCCAGGGCCTTCTTGATGCGCTTCTTCTCGTTGACCCCGAGGCCGGTGATCTCCTCGCCGAAGAGATAGTCCTTGAGGACGAGCTCCTTCTTGCGCATCTTGGTATGGAAGTTATTATCCGAGACGATCGTGACGTCGTAGGCCGTGTAGGCTTCGAGGAAATCGTCGGAGATATAGTCCTGGATCGAACCGATGTCATGGTCGATGAACAGCTTGCGGCCGCGCTGATCGCGGGTAAAGCCGCGCACGCGGTAGTCGATGATCACCACGTCGGAGTCGAAGCTCTCCAGGAGGTAATGCAGGGCCTTCAAGGGGCTGATCATCCCGCAGGTAGCTATGTCGATATCGACGCGGAAGGTGGCGATGCCCGACAGCTGGTGGTACTCAGGATAGGTGTGGATGGCGATGTGGCTCTTATCCAGGTGGCCGACCACGCCGGGGGCGGGGGCCGAAGTCGCCGGGGCCGAAGTCGCCGGGACGGCGGCCGCGGGGACGGCACCGACGCCGTAGGCGTCCGGATGGTCCTCGTTCAGGAGCGCCACGACGCTGGCGCCGCGGGGATCGTAGTCCTGCGTCGATACCTGCACGAGCTTGGCGCGTATGATGCGCGTCACTTCCTCGGTAATGGCCTCGAGCCTGGCCGAGTTGTACTCTTCGTCCACGTACTCCAGGTACTGAATCTGCGACTCGCGCGAACGCGCATAGCAAATATCGTAGATGTTAAAGCTCAGCGACTTCGTAAGATTATTGAAGCCGTCCAGCTTGATGGTCTGTCCCTTGACGCGCTTAATCAATTCGCCCCGGTCCTCCTGTCGATATGCTCGCCCCCTAGGGCCAGATGAGCGGCCATTGTATGCCGGAGCGGGGTTTTGGTAAAGTCGACGCGAACGGAGGCTCCGATGAGCGAACTGCATGGCATGCCCGATTGGGTGAGGGCTTTCCCCGGTGCGGTGACGGTATCCGACCGCGAGCACCGCATCGTCTACATGAACGACAAGGCCGCCGCTACCTTCCAAGCCTCGGGCGGCAGGGATTTAGTCGGCGGCGACCTCAAAGCCTGCCATAACGAGCGCTCCAAGGCCATCATCGATAGGCTCCTGGCGGAGGGCGGGGTCAACGCCTATACCATCGAGAAGCAGGGGCAGAAGAAGCTCATCTACCAGAGCGCCTGGCGCGACGAATCGGGGGCGGTCGCCGGCCTGGTCGAGCTCTCCCTGGTCCTGCCGGGGGAGCTGCCCCACTTCGTGCGCTCGTAGGACGATTCGCCGGCCCGGCCGCCGCCTGGGAGGCGGCATTTGCCGCGCCGCGCGCCGGCTTAGTATCATGGAACACGTATGATACCTATAGGCGACGACAGCCTGGGGCGGCGCGGCACCCCCTGGATCACCTTCTTCCTCATCGCGGCCAACGTCTTCGTATTCGCCGTATTCCAGCGCTTCGGCCTGAACGAGGACTTCCTCCTCTCTTGGGCCGCGGTTCCCGGCGAGCTGCTCTCCGGACGGGATATCGTCACCGAGGGGGCTCGCTACTTCGACCGGACCCTGCGCCGCTGGGTCGTCGAGCCCGGCCTGGGACCGAGCCCGAGCCCGGTCTACCTGACCCTGCTCTCGTCGATGTTCATGCACGGGAATCTCTCCCACCTCGGCGGCAACATGCTCTTCCTCTGGGTGTTCGGCGATAACATCGAGGGGATCATGGGGCGCCGGCGCTTCTTATTCTTCTACCTAGCCAGCGGCGTCGCGGGCGCGGCCGCCCATACCCTGGCCGCGGCCCTGACGGGCACGGCGCTCATAACGCCCATGGTCGGCGCCTCGGCGGCTATTTCGGGCGTCCTGGGGGCGTATAAGGTACTCCTACCGAATAACCGCGTGCATATCCTAGCCTGGGGCTTCGTACCGCTACCGGTACGCGCCTCGTTCGCCATCGGGCTGTGGTTCCTCATGCAGCTGCTCGGCGGCTTCTTCGGTTGGGCCGGCTCGGGCGTGGCCTACCTGGCCCACGTAGGCGGCTATCTCGTGGGTTGGGCCTACGGGGCGGCCATACGCGAACGCCTTATACGCGCCTGGGAGCAGCGTAGGCGACGCATGAGCCGATGGTATAGCTAAACGAGATCCTTATGCGGTCAGCGGCGGCCCCGCCGCCGGTCGGTTATCGTCCGGCGCGGCGGCCCTTCCGGCCGAAGCTCTCCCCCAGGCTCTCATGCCTGACCGCCTTGGCGTCGAAGCGGAGCAGGGCGAACACTAGCTGTATGCACAGCCCGGCGCCGAGCGCCGCCGCTATGGTCCCCCAACCCACGAGCCCGCCCAGCCGCCAGCCCACCAACACCGCCGTGATCTCTATGAGCGCGCGCACGAGGCCGATGGGGAGCCTCGTTTTCTTCATCAGGGCGACCATGAGGCCGTCGCGCGGCCCGGAGCCGAAGCCGGAGCTCATATAAAGATAGGTGGCGAAGGCGATGACGAAGAGCCCGGCGAGCATCATGGCCGCGCCGGCCAGGGGGCCGCTCGCGGACGGCACCAGGCCCGAGGCCAAGACCGCATCCAGCATGAGCCCGATGAGCGCCATGTTGCCCAGGGTCCCCAAACCGATACGCTCCCCCAAGGCCAGGGAGACCAGCACGACGGCGAGGCCCGTGAGTATGGACGCGACGCCTATGCTCAGGCCCACGGCCGCGGCCAAGCCGGTATGGAAGACGTCCCAGGGGGCGTAGCCCACGCGGGCGCGCAGGGTCAGGGCTATGCCCAGGGCGTAGAGCGCGAGCCCGCCCAGGAGGCGGGCGATGCGGGTAATCGGGCGGGCGATCGGGCGGGCGGCCCCGGGCAGGCTCGGATCGAAGGCGCGCACCTTAAATCACCATCCCTTCGGCGTCGACGCCCCGCGACCGGAGCGAGAGGCGGGCGGGCCTAAAGCGACGGCCGTCGGCCAAGTCCACCTCGTCGCGGCCGATCGCGGCGGCGGCCGCGGCCCGACCCAGGCCGTCGGCCTTCATGATGCCGCTGCCCGAGGATCCGCCGAGCCACCAGAGGTTGGCCGCCCGCTCCAGCACGGGATTCTTGTCGGGCAGGTGATAGTCGTAATGGCCGGCCCAGGCTTGCTTAAGCCTAAGGCCGTCAGGATAGCGCCGCGCGAGCGCGGGGAAATAGGCGCGCAGGATGGGCTCGAGCGCGGTCCTGAAATAGTCCTCTTCGGCCGCGGGCCGGCCGGCGCCCGGCTCGACCGGCCCGTAGGGCAGTTCGAAGGGGCGGCCTAGCTCGTCGGCGCGGCCGGCCACCATGAGGCCCCGCTCCAAGACGGGCTTTAGGTAGACGCCGCCGTAGGGCAGGATCGTCGCGGGCCGCCCCGCCCCCTCCCCTCCGTAGATCAGGGCGGGTTCGTCCAGCTCGAAGGCGAAGAGTTGGCGCTTCTTGGGGTACACGGCGCTCGCTAGGCCCAGGGGCCCGAGGAGGTCCTGCAGCCAACAGCCGGCGGCGGCGATGAAGGTCCCGGCGGCGACGCGTCGGCCGTCGGCCAGTACCGCGGACTCGATACGGCCCGGGAGCTCGGGCGGCCGAGTCGCCTGGAGCTCGAAATCGGCCACGCGCGCGCCGGTCTCGATACGCCCGCCGAGCTCGGCGAAACGCTCGGCGTACCAGCCCGCCAGGGCCTGGGCGGACAAGGCGCCGCAGCGCCGCCCGAGCACGGCGCCGGCGGCCGGGGGATAGCCGCCGGTCGGCTCCATGGCGCTCGCCCGGCGGAGCGCGTCGCCCGTAAGGAGCTCGACCCCGGCGGCGAGCCTCGCGAGCATGGCGGTTCCGTCGCCGAGGCGTCGCCACGACGCTTCGTCGAAATGCCAGAGGTAGCCGATATCCTTGAGCGCGATAGCCCCGGCGATCTCCTCGTACTGCGCGATCGAGCTCTCCGCCAAGTCGCGGCTGACGCCGGAGAGAAAGAGGTTGCGATACAGGGCGGCGCTGCGGCCCGAATTGCCCATGCAGGGCCGTGATGCCCGTTCCAAGACGACGACGCGGGCGCCCGGTTCGAGGCGCTTCAGATGATAGGCGGCGGATAAGCCCACGACGCCGGCGCCGATGACGGCGAAATCGACTAGCATGGGCTAGAGTATAGCCTGCGGGCGGCCGCGGGCCTAGCTCGTAGCCGAGCCACCGACCGGCCGAACGAATTTCGCGATTCTGGCCCCTCGCCGGGTTCTCTGCGCCGCCGCCATCCGTTATACTGGTACGGATAAGCACTCCGTACGATAAGAAGGTAGCATTGAGGACGAATTACAGCGGTGAGAAACGGCGCAAAGAGCTCGAGCGCAAGAAGAAGAAGGAAGAGAAGGAGCTCAAGAAGAAGCTCCGCAAAGAAGCCATAGCGCGCGGGGAAGACCCGGACGCCTTGGGCCCGGAGGATGACGAATCCGGCGATGAGGCGGAAGACGATGCCGGCGCCGAAGGCTCCGAGCCCGAGGGGAACGACGACTAGCCGCCTCGGCGGCTAGCCGACGCGCTAGCTAGCTAACGAGCTCGCGTAGACGCTCTAGATTAGCCTTGGTCTCGCCGCTCGTGGGGTCCAACTCCGCGGCGCGTTCGACGCAGGCCAAGGCCTTGGCTAGCTTGCCCATACGCTTGTAGGCGATGCCCAGGTTATTAAAGGCCTTGGCGTCGCGCGGGCGGAGCCCTATCAGGCCTTCGAGTATCTCCGCCGCGACCTCGGGCCTGCCCCGCTTAATATAGCTCGCGGCCAGGCGGTGGGCCTCGGCCGGGCTCAGGCGCGTTCGCCGCGTCCGTTTAGGCTCTACGAGACCGGGCTCCGGCTCGACAGGACCGAGTTCCCGCGCCTCGCGCTCCGGTTCATCCGATTCGGGCGCGGGCGGTGCGGCCAAGGCGGCCGCCGCCGAGACGGTCGCCGGCGAGACGGCCGCCGGCGCTTCCTGCGCGCCCTCTCCGCCGCCGGCTCCGGGCGGGGCGGCGTCCGCAGCCGCGGCCAGAGCCGCCGCGTATCGGGCGCGTCCCCGCCTGGACCAGGACAGGCCGAACCAAGCGCCGAGGGCCGCTAAAACCGCCGATCCGGCGAGCCAGGCCCATCGTAATCCCCGTATCCGAGGCATAACCACGAGGGCCGCGCGCGGCCGCGCCGCGCTCAACTCGACGATATAGCCCGCCTCGCCGTTCCCGATAGCGACGGCCGCCGCTATCCAGTCGCCGTACGGATCGGCGTACGCGGCCGCGATCGGCCCGTCGCCGGCAGCTAGGCCCAGGTATTCCTTCGGGGCGTAGGGCTGAGGCTGCCCCGGCCAGACGGCCCCGGCTTGGTCCGCCAGGTAGCGAAGCCGCCCCGCGGCGACCGTATAGGCGCTCGCGTAGAGCCCTTCAAGGCCGACGCCGCGCGAAGCGGCGCTGAGCGCGGCGACCAGATCGCGGTACGCGGGCTTGGCGGCGTCCGCCGGTAGCCTGAGCCCCGCGGCCGCGGCCGGATCCGCGGACGGGCCCAGGCCGGAGGCGGCGGCTACGAGCGAGTTCCGCAGCTCCGTTTCGGAGGATTCGGCCGCCTGGAGCGCGTCGGCGCGGCCGAACCAGGCCGCCAGGGCGAGGGCGGCGAACAAGGCCGGAACGAGCCCCGCCGCGAACGCGATCGGCGCCGGCCCCCGCCGCAACGCCAAGATCCAAGGCCATGCGAAACCCAGGAGCGCGAACGCCAGGGCCGCCGCGGCGTAGAACCAGCCGGCGCGGGCCGCGGCTATCGTCGCCGCGCCCGGGCTCGGGGCGGGCAGGCCGCGCATGGCCGCGACATCGGCTTGGTAGCTCACGATCGAGCCGCTCGACCGTTCCACGAAAAGTAAAGCCTCGCCCTTCATTGAAAAATCGACGATGACCGGCGGCGCTTCGCTCACGGCCGCGAGCAACGAGGCGGATAGCAGGGCCGACGAGCCGCCGTCGGCCTCCGCGCGGAACACCATGGAGCGATAGGCGTCCGCCACGAGGAGGGCGCCGTCCCCGGCGAAGCGCGCGCGCGTCGGGTAGGGAAAGTCGTCGGCGTACTCGGACATCAGCCTAAAGCCGTCGCCGTCGAACTCGATGAGCCCGCCGGGGCCGGCTATGACCGCCCGGTCGCCGCCCTCGGCCGGGGCGAGGCTCGCGTAGGGCAGGCTCCAGTCGGCCTTCACGAGCACCCGCTCGCGCGCGTCGCGTAGGCCGGCCTTCGCCAAGGAGAGCCTTCCCTCGTCATCCGCGAAGAGATACCAGGCGAAACCGTCCTTGACGGCCAAGGAGCCGGGTACGAAGCCCCCGGCGCCCGAGAAGCGCTTCTGCACCAGGACGCCGGCCGGAGCGCCGTCGGTCCCGATGCGGACGACCCGCTCGAAGCGCGCCGCGGCCCCCTCGCCCTCCAGGCGGTCTATGGCGTAGAGCGCGCCGTCCTCGCCAGCGTCTACGCCGAGGAAGAGGCCGTAGAACTCGCCCCGCTTCGTAGCCCAGCGGAGCTCCCCGGCGGGGGATACGCGCAGGATGCGCCCCCGCTCCTCGACGACGGCGTAATCGCCGTCGGGCAGGGCGAACGCCGCCGCGGGGAAGCGATATCCTCGTTCGGCGCCGGCCAGCGCCTCGGCCATGGCGTCACGGCGGCCGAACGCCATCCAGGCGGCGGCCGCGGCTAGGGCCGCGCAACAGAAAAACCAGGCCAGGCTACGTCTCATATTCGTGCACCACCGTCCTTCAATAGGCGAATCACTAAGAGTATCGGAAAAAAACGCGCCGGCCGCCAGCGGAGCCGGGGCGCTTAGCGCGACGGCCGGAGCGATTTTCCTTGGAAGGCGGGGCAAGGCCGGATTATACTGTGCGCGCGAGGAGGATCACGCATGACGGTTCAGTTCGCCGTAGCCGCCGCGATCGCCGGCGGGACGGCCGCCATAGTCTACGCAGCGCTGAAGAGCCGGTGGATCTACGCCATACCGGTCGAGCTCGAGGCGCTCCGAAGGATCTCCGGGTACATCGCCGAGGGCGCGCGCGCCTTCCTGCGCCGCGAGTACGCGGTGCTCATCCCCTTCGTCTTGATAGCCGGCGCCTTCCTCGCCCTGGCCAATACCGGCGCCCTGCGGCTTCAGGCCGCGTCCTTCGCCCTGGGCGCCCTCTGCTCGGCGGCGGCGGGCTTCTTCGGCATGCGCGTGGCGACCGCCGCCAACGCCCGCACCGCCGCCCGCGCCGCCGAAGGCGTCGATCCGGCGCTGCGCGTCGCGTTCGCCGGCGGCTCGGTCATGGGCATGACCGTCGTCGGCCTGGCCCTCCTGGGCATCGCGGCCGTACTCGGCGCCTCGATCGCGCTCTTCGGCCAGGAGAACGCGACCCTGGCTACGATCGTCTTCCCGATACTCTCGGGCTTCAGCCTGGGCGCCTCGACCATCGCGCTCTTCGCGCGCGTCGGCGGCGGCATCTTTACCAAGGCCGCCGACGTCGGCGCCGACTTAGTCGGCAAGGTGGAGGCCGGCATCCCCGAGGACGACCCGCGCAACCCGGCCGTCATCGCCGACAACGTGGGCGACAACGTGGGCGACGTCGCCGGCATGGGCGCGGACCTCTTCGAGTCGTACGTCGGCTCCATCGTGGGCTGCGTAGTCCTTGGCATAGCCGCGGCCAACACCTCCGACGACGCCAGGCTCAGGCTGGCCCTGTTCCCGGTCATCATGGCCGCGGTCGGCGTGGCGGCGTCCATCGTCGGCACCTTCTTCGTGCGCGCCAAGAAGGGCCGCTCGCCCCAGGTAGCCTTGAACATGGGCACCTTCGGCGCGGCGGGCCTGGCGGCGGCCCTGATGTACCCGGTGGCGGCCCTGGTCATGGGCCCGGCCCGCTTCGACGGGGGACGCGGCCCCCTGCATATCGCCCTGGCCTCCGCCCTGGGCCTGGCCGCGGGTACGGCCATCGGCGTCCTCACCGAATTCTTCACCGGCACGAACACGCCGCCGGTCCGGAAGATCGTCAAGGCCTGCGACACGGGGCCCGCGACCACCATCATCACCGGCATGGGCGTGGGCATGATGTCCACCCTGCCGCCGGTGCTCGTGATCGGCGCGGCCATCCTGGGCGCCCATGCCCTGGGCGGGCTCTACGGCGTCGGCGTAGCCGCCCTGGGCATGCTCCTGACCCTGGGCATCGAGCTCTCGGTGGACGCCTACGGCCCCATCGCCGATAACGCCGGCGGCCTGGCCGTCATGTCGGCCATGGACCCCGGCGTCCGCGAGATCACCGACGGCCTAGACGCCGTGGGCAACACGACCGCCGCCATCGGCAAGGGCTTCGCCATAGGCTCGGCGGCCCTGACTTCCATCATCCTATTCAGCGCCTTTACCCAAGCCGCCGTGACCGGCCCGGGGCTCAGCTTCAGCGTGACCGACCCGCAGGTGCTCGTGGGGCTCCTCCTCGGCGGCATGGTTC